>JAABUU010004679.1_pt1 | contig 15922 bp, 9 predicted proteins | sample 5559301 | NCBI WGS metagenome assembly JAABUU01 (sample SAMN10711884, study PRJNA513360) | rock metagenome | isolation source: Antarctica rocks | place: Antarctica: Victoria Land, Richard Nunatak white | reverse complement strand
TAAGATGTTTAAGAATTCAATGCATTTAACTGATCATTATGCTATCAAAGAAACTTCAATCTTTAAATTTATTACTATTACTAAAAAAATAATGCACATGAGTAATGCATTATTTATTGACATACTAATGCTTTGCAACAGAAAAGATGCTACAAATCAGACATTGTTGCATTGCATGAAATTCAAAAATATCAAAAGATCATAGAAAATTTCATTCTTAAAATGATCTTTGAAAGATTGATTAAAGAGATTATGCATGATTATGCTTAAATGAACATGCTACAATATGATTTTCACATTCAGCATTTTGTCTTGAATGCTTTTCAAGAAGTTATTGAAGACTTTATGATTTTCTTTATGAAAAGTAAGTGCATTACTTTTTCATATTATCACTTTTGTTGTAGAATTTTCATTAACATTTTACTTTATGCAAACATCAACTTGATGACAATTCATATCAAATGTGTTATCATTCAAGATAGAAATATGAGATTTATGAAGAATTTCATGATGAATCTTGATGTCATGTTTTTCAAAACAAACTAGAAAATGTCTGTCTTCATCAATTAAATAAACAGTATAATTCTTGAAATTACATTTATATTACTCTTGTATATTATTTTTGTACATTGACTCAATTGTACTTCTAATAAATACTTACTTTAAATGTAAGATTTTTAATAAATAAAGCAATATTGCAGATTTATGAATAAATTTGCATCAGAACAATTTTCAAAAATACTTAAAATGAATCAGCAGACTTGTTGATCTTTTGATTATCATTCTTCTTTTTGCAATAAATATTTCAGAACTCAGTAATAGTTTTGTCTGAATTCAAATTCATAGTTCAATTGTAATACTTCATTAACATTATTTATTTCATTGTTTTTGAACTCATTTGTGTTAGAGATCAGCATAAAGTGAGTTAATATGAGTGTCATTTAACTAGAAGATAAATGCTAAGAAAGAAAGATAGCTACAAAAAAGAAGCTGATTGCATATATGTGTTTCTCAATCAACGCTAGACTCAATAGAAACTAGTCAAGATGACGAAGTGAGAATAAATTTGACAAGACTAGAAGATTGAGTCTGACAAGATTAAAATCGTGACATTATTTCTTCTTCTTTGATGATTCATGTTCACATGAATGTATTTTCTGCTCGACTTGATTGATTGCTCAATCATGACTTCACAGACTCAGATCTGTTAAATCGTGATTGATTGAATTGTTGACTAACGCGATTTGTTCAAGTATTGAATATGAAAATCATTAATGATTTTCTGAGCATTCATAAATTCATCATCATCAGCGTTGTATCAATTGAGATCATTGTCATAGTCATTTCATTTGACTCTATACTGAAGTCATCTTCAATATCAATGAAAATTCAATATATCATCAATTTCTCACTCGTCTTTATCGTTTATTACTATTGAATCTGAGAGTTCATTCTTTTGATCAGGCAAAAGATCATCAACGACAAAGCGAAGCAGATCAGAATGAAATACATCATGAACATGCATAGACTCTGATAATTTCAATTTATATGAAGAGTTGATAAAATCTAGATTGATGAAAGAATCAAGCATTTTGTCATCTAGCTTTTTGAAAGATTTCGTTGTAACAATGTTTCTTTCATTCAGAAACATCTTTGATTCAATCTCATAATCAACTTCTTTTTTATGCTTATTGACTTGTTTCATCATTTGTTCTCGTGTTTTGACTAGCGACTCACGAGCAAACTTCAGTGTTTTGTTCATATGTTCAGATATATTCTTGACTTTAGTCATCTGCAAGCGTTCATGAGAACTTTCATATTCAATGACATCGAGTTTAAAGCTTATACAAGAATGAAAGTCTTTGTTTAGAAAGAAAAAAATCAAGAAGATGACTGAGAACAGAGCATTATTATCAATGAACTTAATCATGAGTAGTAGCTTAGCTCAGTCATTCTGCATGTACAAACAGAAGAATTGAAAATATCTTTTAACATTCTGATTGACTCATTCACTTTGATCATTAATCTGAGAATGATAGACTGTGAAGAGTCAAAGATTAATGTTTAGTCTTTTGCAAAGCGACTTTCATAGAATAAAAATAAATTGAAAGTCTTGATTTGAAACAATGAAATTAAGTAAATCATGTATTCAATATATTCACTGAAGCATTAGCTCAGCTGTTTTTTCTGCTGTGATCTTCTCATCATCAGTGAAGCAAGAAATATAGAGTCATTTCTTTGTCAATCTACATATCACTGTTAGTATGATGTTTTTGTCTTTCAAAAGAAATAAGTCGATGATGAAGTTCATGACTATGTTCTTTCATTGCTGTTTGAATATGAGTAGAGAATGTAGTAGTTCATTGAATTTATTTTGAAAAGTCTTTGATCGCTGACAAATGTAGTAGTTTCAAATATATCAACTTATTGTCTTTCACATTAAAGATCAATAGTAGTATCTTCTTATTGCTTTCATCATTCTGAGAATTTCGAAATGATTAATAGAAGATTGATCATGAACTTCTTGAATTAACTTTATTTGAAAATGCTCATCAAAGAGAATTCATAGAAAATCATCTCGATATAGTATTTCGTTTTGAACTCAACAATTTCTTAATTTAATATCTTCGTATTGAGCTTCATCTTTTAATACAACTTCACGAAGTAGAACATAATTCTCGTTGATTTTATTAGCTTCTAGAATCAATCAATAAATTGATTCATCATTCTCTTTCTTCTTCAGATCAGTGATTTTCATTCGATTCAATGTCAGAATCATAGTTCACTGATAGTAACATCATTCATTCTTGAGACTTCTAGAAACTGAATTGACTCAACGAGTCAATGTATCGACTTTGATGTTTTATTTATCTGAGTAATACATGATTTTGAAGTTGAAGTCAACAAGCTTTTGTACTCAGCGCATTTAACGTCTACTTAGCTCTTTATCTTTCATTAATGACGTTAAAGCTTGATGATCAGTAAACATCTTGATGAGTAGCTCAGTCAATTTCAGCTCAGATCATCAATGCTTGAAGACATGAATGATTGCTAGTAATTTCTTGTCATAGATTTCGTAATTGCACTCAGCGAGACTCAGATTCTTGCTGTAGTAAATTATCAGATACAATGTTTCTTCGTCATTATACTGAGAAAGTATGTCATCATTAACATAATTGAATGAGTCTGTTTCAAGAATAGTCTTTTTATTCTGATCATGTCATGATGTCAGATCATCATTTCAGCTCAAAGCATAAAATATGTCGTCAACTCAATTTAGTATCATCGATATCTTAGAAAGTCTTGATTCATTGAACTAAGTTATTAATTTAGTCATCGTCATCTTAGTCTAGTCACATCAAAACCTGTTTCATGTCTTTGCAATCTTAAGTCATAGAACTGCTGCTTAGTTCTGACATTACTCAATTCATGTATATAGAAGTTGAGTTCTTGTTCTGTTCTTTCGTTTCTTGTCTTTCATCTTGTACATTATCTGATGTATTGTTCTGTATCTAGTTCAAGTAATATAATAATCAATTTTTTATATTGATAGAATCTTTAGTTCAGTCTAGTCTCTGACATTATGAAAGATTTACACTTTCTGCAACATTTTCATACATTGAAATCTCATCTAGTTATTCTTTCACTCAAATGAAGTCATCTCACAATTTCTCGATCAACAATGAGCGTGCTGTTAAACAGTTCGCTCAAAGTATGATCGAAAATTCAGTTGAGATCTTTCGCGCAATGCAAGAGCTTCAAAATCAAGTTCAGCAACATGATGTTATCATCTTGTTTTCGTTCATCGTTTTCAGTTCTTCAGCCTATATAGAATTGAATTCTCAGTCTCTCATGATGATAGCTCAGATTGTTGCACAAATCTTGAATAATCAATCTCTCTTCATTGTTCATCTCTCTGCAAATTCTGTCGCTATCATCATTGCTTCTAGATTCGAGAAGCTTCTTGACATATCTGAGTATGAGAAGAACAAAAATCAATTGAATGCATGAAAGCAGAGTCTGATACAGCGCATGAACGTGAACGATGATCGTTATTTCTTTCATCGTGTCAAGATCATTTATGTCGAGTCATGATTCATCATAGATAAGAAGATTCACAATCTAATGAGTCAATATCGAGTCAATGATCTTTGTATCATTTTCATCTTTGCAGATTGACAACACAAGTTGCATCATTGCTGCAACAATTCTTTCAAGACGAAAGATGCTCATTTATATCTTCGCAAAATTCTGAAGCAAGACACAAATAGCTTTGCTGACTACTACAATCTTTTCTATCAAAAGAAAGAACATTCTTTGATGAAAGATTTTTCATTGATTGACTGTCTGAAGCGCAATGTCAATTATTTCACTCAAGTCATCATTCTCTTCTGACGAAATTTCAATGAAATTCAATCATTCATCTTTCATCAATGAGTTCAAGCATTCTCTGACATTGATGAAGAGTTTCAGCAGCTTAAACATCATTAATCTCACTTCATCTTCGTCATCATTTTATTCATCAAAGTCAAGAACATTTCTGCATCAACTAATAATTCTTTGAGTTCAAAGATCATCATCTCTGTGACTGTTGTTTTAACAGTATCTTCGTCTCTTCATCTTTCATTTCTCGATGAGTCAATGAATCTAAGCTTCATCATTATCATCATTCAAGATAAGATTCTGATCATTTCTGAGATCAAGAAAATCTGCAACAAGTGAAAGCTGTGCTACTACTGCAAGTTGCAACATTCAAGCAAAATCATTAAAGAATGCTCAAATAAGAAGCTCTTCACTCTGTGTATCATGAACATCTACGACAGTGATGTCGTCAGTATAAATGAAGAAGTCTTGCTGTTCATGAGAAAAGTTTAGTTTCTGAGCTAAGTTGCGCTCAGAGATCTGTATACATATCATCTTGTCTACTAGTCTCAATCTTTTCATTCTCACTTCAATCATATAGAAAGTTTTCTGCTAAATCTGTCTTGAAACTCTTTGAATTCAATTCAACATTCAAAGATAGTCACATGATAGTATTCTGTATTCTACATCAAGCTCAATCTAGAATTTTCGCTCTCGCTCTGATTGATAGTGAAGTCTTTGCTTATGTCTTTATGAATAAATTCTTCACGCAACAACATCATCTTCTCTTGCATCAATTAACTCACTCTTGCAGACTTCAAGAATTTGATGATCAAGTTGCTTTAATTGATAAAATTATTCATGTCATCGAAATCACAATGATTCTCGATGAACACATCAAAAGACTATTCTTTTATGTCACTGAATTAAGTCAGTATCTCATCATCATGAGTCTGTCATGACTTCATCATCACGTCATTGATGTCAATTTTGAGCATAATATTCTCATCTTGTCTTTCTTCTTCTGTCTTAATCATTGTTACTCATTTCTCGTCAAGATCTATGATCTTAATCAACAAGAAGAAAATTTCTCGTTTGAAGTTAACAAAGTAACTTTCTTTCAGTCTCGTTCTCAATTCACTCATAAGAAGCAATTCAGTTCATGAATCGCTCACAAGAAGCAATTCAGTCTACAGATTGCTCACAAGAAGCAATTCAGCATTCAGTTTGCTTGCAAAAAGCAATCTAGTTTCTCATTTGCTCAAAAGAAGCAACTCAGTTTTCAGTTCACTTGAAAGAAGCAATTAAGTTTTCAGTCTGCTTGCAAGAAGCAATTCAGTTCTCAATTCACTTGCAAGAAGCAACTCAGTTTTTCGTCTGCTCACAAGAAGCAATATAACTTCTCGTTCACTCATGAAAAGTCAACTAATATTCAGCTCGTTCACAAGAAACAAACTTCGTTCAATCTTGTCTCTCGTCTGAAACAAGAAGCTTCTAGTTGTATTCTTCAAGTCATTCAAAAAGAATATTCATCAAGAATCAAGTGTCAAAATTCTTTCTTCTTTAGAACTTCTGTTGTTTCTCAAGCAGATCAATTCAATTGATCTTTTATACAACTTGACATAGTTGAGTTGAGAGCTTGAAGCTTTGATCATGCTGCTCATGTCAAAGACATTGAAGTGTTTAGCGTCATTCTAAAGAAAATTGATGTCTTCTTGAATCTTGAGTCAATCTCGTCTTCTAGTCTAGATTCTGACAAGTCAAAACTGCGTTGCATGACTTTGACTATTCATTCAAAGAACAGTTCAACTCTTGCTCAGTTTTCGTCTCGCTCTCAAGACAGTATGTATGATAAGAATCTTTGTCTGAATCTTCATCAAATGAAAAAGAAATTTCATTTGACTGCATTCACGACACAAGAAGATCTTGAAGTTTATTAACAAAGTAAAAACGTTGATTCAGTCACAATTCTATCGTTCAGATATTTCAAGTTTCTAAACGTTTTCTTCAAGAAGAACGTTGATATCTTGTCTTTGCATTGAGTTCATGATCATGTCATACATCTTAAAGAAGATGCTCAATTCTCAGTCTTCGCTTTGTACAACATGAGTCATGATGAAATTCTAGAACTTCGTCATTATCTGAATGAAAATCTGAGCAAAGATTTTATTCGAGTCAGTTGCTTTCAAACGATTGTCTCTGTTCTCTTCATCAAGAAACTTAAAGAAGAACTTTGCTTCTGCGTGAATTATCAAGATCTGAACGCTATCACAGTCAAGAATCAATATTCTCTGTCTCTGATCTCAGAAACGCTGAATCATCTAAGTCGAGCTAAAATCTTTATCAAGCTGAATATCATCTCTGCATTCAATCAACTTCAAATCAAAGAAGAAGATGAAGCTTTCATTGTCTTTTGCACTCGATTTGAATTATTCAAGTATCTAGTCATGCTCTTCAATTTATGTAATGAATCTGTCTCGTTTCAGAAGTATATCAACAATACTCTTTGCAAACATCTAAATAAGTTCTGTACAGCTTATCTGAATGACATCTTGATTTATTTCGACAATGAACTCAAGCATGAGATTCATGTCAAGCTCATTCTGTGAAAGCTGCAAGAAGCAGATCTTCAGATGAATATAATTAAGTGCGAGTTTCATGTCACTCAAGTTTCATATTTAGAATTGATAATCATCATTGAAGAGATCAAGATGAATTCTTCTAAGATAGACATTATTGTCAACTGACTCATCTTGATCAATGTTAAGAACGTTCAAAGTTTTCTAGATTTCGCGAACTTCTATAAAAGATTCATCTATGACTATAGTAGAATAGCTATCTCGCTCACTTGTTTCATCAGAAAAGATGTATTCTTTGTCTGAATTCAGAAATGTCAGATTGCATTCAACATTCTTAAGAAAGTCTTCACTTTCAAGATTATTCTTTGTCACTATAATTCAGATCACAAGATTGTGATAGAAATTGATGCTTCAAACTATGTGTTCAAAGACATTCTTTTTCAATACGATGAGAACGAAGTTCTTCATTCAGTCGCTTACTTTTTCAAGAAGCATAACTCAGTCGAGTGTAATTACAAGATCTACGATAAAGAACTCATGATCATTGTTTACGCATTCGAAGAATGATGCTCAGAGCTTGAAGACTTTATCTGTTCTGTTGAGATGATCACAGATCACAAAAATCTTGAGTATTTCATGTCAATTAAGCAGTTGAGTTGTCATCAAGCTCGTTGAAGTGAGTTTCTGTTTAAATTCAACTATCACATCACATATTGCTTCAACAAGATCGACGATAAATCAAATGCTTTGACATGTTGCTCAGAAAATCTCTTTAAGAAGAAGAATACATTCGATTCTTGACATCAATATCAACATCAGACAATTTTGAAAACTCATGTTTTAAATCTCAAGATTATTAAGAATCTCGTCTTCGATGTTCTTGACATCAAAGTCATGATGCTTCAGTCACAAATCATCATCTTAGATTCAGTTCAGTTACATCTGTTCTCAGTCTTTTCAGTTCTTTCGCTGACTTTAGCTCTCATGAATCTAAAAGTTGAAGAATTCAACGTTAAAGATGTTGAATCTCAGCTAGATCAAGACATCTCAAATCTTAATGAAGATTCTGCTGATACTTTCACTCAGACATTGTGAGAACAAGTTGAAGTCAATGACATGTTTGCAGCTCAGATAATTGAAGCGCTTTGCAGTGAAGCACGTCATCATAACAAGATTTCTCTAGTTGAGTATGAAGAACATGAGAATCATCTGTACTTTCAAAAGAGAAGATATGTAGTCAACTTCAATAAACTACGTCTTTGTATTATTCAGCTCGCTCATGACAATGTCGTCAATGATCATTCAGAAAGAGTCAAGAGCTATGAACTGATCAGTCAAGTTTATTGATGATTCAACATATATAAGTATGTTCAGCGCTTCGTATGAAACTGTCACGTATGCACACGTTTTAAGCTCTTTAGACAATGAACTCAAGAATGATTATGTTCTCTTTCAATCTTCAAACGTCGTTGATGTGATATCTTCATGAACTACGTAGATTCTTTATCGCTCAATATCTTCATGAATATCACATATAAATATGTTCTAGTCTTTGTTAATCATTTTATCAAAATGAGACATTTAGTTCTCATCACTTCTATGAAAGTTGAAGAAGCTATCAACTGCTTCTATGCTCATGTTTGAAAACATCATGATTTACTCAAGTTCTTCATGTCTGATCAAGACACACAATTCATCTTCGATGTCTGAAAGCATATGTGTAAAATGCTGAAGATAGACGCTAAGTTATCAACGACGTATCATTCTGAGATCGATAATCAAATCAAGAGAGTCAATGCTGTCATGAAGCATTATCTTTGAGTCTTTGTCAACTACATGCAGAATGACTGAGCTAAGTGACTTTCTGAAGTTGAATTCGTCGTCAATAATGCATCATCATCAATCACTTTAACATCACTCTTCTTGATCAATTTGAGTCAGAACTCACGTCTAGACTTCAAGTTCTTTGAGTCTTTGTTCAAGAATCTTACGTTTCAAGCTTGAGACAAGTTAATCAATGTTGAAGAGTTCATCAAGAAGATGAAGAAACTAATTGAACATCTACATGATGAGATGCTTATAGCTCAGATTATCTACGAATTTCATGTCAATCTCTCTCATCGTTCTTGTTCTAAATACTTCATCGAAGATGAAGTCTGACTGAATGCTCACAATCTCAGCATCGCTTGTCTTGCTGTCAAGTTAGATGATCATAACGTTGATCTCTTCAAGATCAAGCGTGTCTTCAAGAATAATTCTCTAGTCATTGAGTTAAATCTTTCAGTATTCATGAAGATTCACTCAGTCTTTTATGTCATTCTTCTGAGTCATATCACAAATGATCTTCTTTCGAGTCAACATCAGAAATCTTGAGAACTCATTATTGTTAAGAATGACGAAAGATTCTGATATGTAAACAGCATACTAAACTTCAAGCGTGATAGATGTTATAATTCATCTTTGCTCAAGTATTACGTTGATTGAGAAGATTACTTCTTTACTTGAGAGTCTTTCAATCTTCTGAATAATTGTGAGCAAGCACTCAATGAATATCATCTCGTCAATTCTGTCGTCGAAGAATCACATGTACTGTCATGTGTGATGTCTCAATGTCAATGTCAAGAACTTTAAGTTCAATCTTCATCATTTTGATTCAGCTCAGATCTGACTCAGATCTTGTCTAGATTTGACTTGAACATCTTGTTTAAATCTGACTCAGATGTGATTCAGATGTATTCTTGCTTCGTCAATGCTTCATCACTATAAAATTCATCTCGCTGTATCTCATTTCACTGTTGTCTTCAATTCTTTCTCGTCTCGTCTCATTCTCATCTTGTCTCATTTACGTCTCGTCTCATCTAGTTTCAATTCTCATCTCATCTTGTTCTCTTCATTGTCTTGCAGAAGCTCAGTCTTTGAGAGAAAAGCTACTGTCATGATGTCAGATCATCATCTCAGCTCAGAGCATAAAATATGTCGTCAATTCAATCTAATATCATTGATATCTTAGAAAGTCTTGATTCATCAAACTAATTCATTAATTTAGTCATCATCATCTTAATCTAGTCACATCAAAATCTGTTTTGTGTCTTTGCAATCTTAAGTTATAAAACTGCTGCTCAGTTCTGACATTACTCAATTCATGTATATAGAAGTCAAGTTCTCATTCTGTTCTTTCGTTTCTTGTCTTTCATCTTGTACATTATCTGATGTATTGTTCTGTATCTAGTTCAAGTAATATAATAATCAATTCTTTATATTGATAGAATCTCTAGTTCAGTCTAGTCTTTGACAGATCAAAATGATGAAGAATAAAAACTTCAGTCATTCATTTCTTCATATGATCAAAGATCATTTAACAAGCTTGATCTCATTCAAATATCATCTCTTTTTGAGTTAGTTAAATCAAAGAATGAACAATCTTCAAAAAGTTTTTTATAAAATGTTGATAGAAATTGAAGAAGTTGACGAAGAACTGCATCTGAGTGAGATTGGTAGAAGTAAATCATTCAACTATTGTTTATACTTTTCTGAAATTCATCTTTAGTTTTTTAATGAATAGCAATAGTTCTAAAAAGCTGATCTCTTGAACATGAAACTTGCATTTGTTTATATTCATCTGTAGATTGATCTCTTGTAATTTATGTAAAACTAGTTGTACATGTTTCTTATGTTTCTTCAGTGTTTTGCTGTAAATGATAATGTCATTTAGATAGATCTGATAAAACTGATGTAGATAATCAAACAGCACATCGTTCATATAGTGTTGATAGAAAGTTGAGTCGTTGATTAATTCAAAAGATATCACGTGATATGTGTAGAAGTCAAAAAAGATAATAAAGATAGTTAAATCTTTGCTTCTTGAATGCATGCGTAGTTTGTTGAAGATGATTATTATATTCAATCAAGTCAGATACTTGCTATCTTGAATACGAGTGAGAGTTTCGTCTATTAAGAATAGAGAGTAGCGATCTCGTTTAATCAAAGCATTGAGCTTTTTATAATCAACGCAGAAACGCAGACTATCGTCTTTCTTTTCAATGAATAGTATGAGCGAAGTGTATGAGATCAAGCTGAAAGATATAAAGTTTTTATTCAGATGTTCAATCAAATAATTCTTCATCTTTTGAAGCTTGTAGTCAGACATATGATAGAAACGACTTTGAGAAGATGTTCTCTCGTCTGTCAACTCAATTTTGTGATCATAGAGACGATGAGAAAATAGTTGATCAGTCATAGCTCAATCAAACATGTCTAAATAGTCATGATATTTTAAAGAAAGCTTAGCTTTGACTTTTTTCAAGATTTCTTCGTGTGAAAGCTCTTGTAAATTTACATTTTCGAGTTTATTTCTAGCTGTTTTTAGAAGTCGATCGATTTTCGTGATGATAATTGCGAAAGTAGTTACATTTGATCATTTGACTAGTGATTTATATGCTGCAGTCTCTATCATTACTATGTTCATTGAATCAAAAGATGAAACGAAGTTGATTGAATTAAATAATTTCACGATATTACTGAATGAAGATGACTTCTTGCTGAGTTGAGTGACAACAGAAGAAATAGATTTCTTTAGTATTTGAGTAGAGATTGAACTCTTTTGTTCTATCGCGATTTTCTTGTTCAAAAGAACAATTGAATGTGCTTTGATAGAAGTTTTGATATGAGCTTCGAAACTAGAAAATTGAAGATGATCATCTTTCATATCAATAGTCATCTCAATCTTGTTCATTCATGTTTTTTCAAGAATCATCTGATGTTGATTTAATCAAGTGATTAGCATAAAGACGAAACGTTTCATATGATCTTGAACAGTTAGATTTAAATAAATTGCATGAGTAATGAGCTTTTTTGCATAATGATCATCAAATTCTCTTATTGATTTGAGCTTGATTAAAGATAAAGATTCAATTTGCAAATGATCACAAACATTCTGCGCGATTAATTCATCAATAAACAAATAGTCAGCTGCTTCAGTGTCAATCAATGACTTTAATGAGTAACTAATTTCATTGCTAGATAGTACACATTCAATAGTCAAAGATTTCAATGCAAAGAAATCATCTGAGCTGCTCATTGTTGAAGAAATTAACACATCTTTTATCACGTCTTTGATGAAAGTCACTAGTTTTTTGTCTCATTCTTTGATTTCTCTGTAAATAATTTCTTCTCTTCTTTCAACATGATGATCTCATTGAGACAAGAAGTGAATGCATGAAATGTTGAAGTACTAATCTTCAGCTGAGAACAGTTCTTTGAAAGATGATTTGATACTTTGCAGTTGAAGCAGATGATTGACATTCTTGATCATTCAGATTCAAGAGTGAAAAAAGTAGCGAGTTGAACGTAGCTAGTAGTCAAGACTGATGTCAACGAAGAAATAAAACGTTTTTTCGAAACTGCTATCAATTTGACTGTTCATTGCTCATCATGTAGCTGATAATTGACTTGTTGTTTGTTATCACATCTTGAAGAAAGATCTTGAGCTTATCAAGTGAGCTAAACTTTATGAGACAAACTGACAGCATGTTCTGAAGATGATTATTGATTTTATTCTGAATGTCGTTCATCAGAGTGATATCGTCGTAGTTCAGAAAGCTGAATATTCTAGTGAATTCTGAATAGAAAGAGCTGAAAGACTTGTTGAGCTGCTTCAGAGCAACGTATTTGTAATGACACTTTCAAATCAGATTCTGATCTTTGTAAATTTCTTTCAGATGTTTCAGTAGCTTTGATAGTGACTGATAAAATGAGAAAGCATCAACATGATGCTTTGCATAAATTTGCTGATCAGCATCGTCTTCTAGTCTGAAAATCACATAGACAATACAAATCTTTTCAGTAGAGTAATGATTTGCGTTGACATTGAGCTTGTTAGCTATTTTGATGTTTCATGTCTTTCAAATAGAGTCATCTGTTTTGATGAAGATGAATGAATTCAAAAGCTTGATGAACTTGTGATGATCATTCTCATTTTCAGATAGAGTAGAAGATTTTCATTGAAAGTGAGCTTTGAAAGTCGAGCTTCATTCAACTTTCTGATTGACTCGTTGCTCAGCTGACTGAGTATCTTGACAAGACATAGATCAATCAGCTTGACGTTGTTTCTTTCTGAAGTTCAATCACTCGTCTTGTAGCTGATTGATCTTTTTCTCTAGCTTATCATTCTTATCAAAAGCGACTTCTAGTTGTTTTGCTCTCTTTTTATGATTGTCTTGTATGAAAAGTCAATGTTCATTGAGTTGTAGAGTCAAGTTTCACTGACTTCAAAGCTTGTTCAGCATATTGATGACTTTGCTGAGTTGATTGCTGATTCAATGAAACAGTTGTTCTTTAATGTTTATGTTTCATGCAATGACAGCTTTCTCAGCTTCAACTGAAGCATCAATGAATAGAAGTGAAACTCTTCTATTGACAGTGTTTCTAAGCAGATGAGTTGTTCAAGACTCAACTGACTTGACATCACATGTCATGATGAGAAAAGATAGAAGTTGTTGAGATAAAAGTAAATGAAAGATTAATGTTTTGAATTGATGTTTTTTGATGAGTGAAAATTCAAAGAATCTCTTGTGAATTTCAGATAATAATTGAATGCTTTATTTGAAGAATTTCTTACGATCTAAAATGATGATGATGCAAATTTGAAGAATTTCTTGCAAATTTTTCTTACTGAATAGATTGTTTCATATCATCTATTTATCAATAGCAAAGTAAATGATGAGCATTTATTTAATGTTAGAGATCAGCATAAAGCAAGTCAATATGAGTGTCATTTAACTAGAAGATAAATGCTAAGAAAGAAAGATAGCTACAGAAAAGAAGCTGATTACATATATGTGTTTATCAGTTAACGCTAGACTCAATAGAGACTAGTTAAGATGACGAAGCGAGAATAAATCTGACAAGACTAGAAGATTGAGTCTGACAAGACTAGAATCATGACAATTTGTGATTAATTTCATTGACATACTTGTCACGATTCTAGCCTTCGTCTATTCTTCAACTAGTCTTCGTCTGATTTCATTCTAATCGAGCCTAGCACAGAGCTGAGAAACACACATATAAGAATCGAGTTCTTTTCTGTAGATACTTTTCTTTCTTAGCATTTATCTATTAGTTAAATGACATCTCTATGACTCGCTCTAGATCGACTTCTAACAGTAGATAAATGCTAATCAACTACTCTGCTATCGACGTGTAGATGATACGAAATAACCTACTTCTATTCAGAAAATTTGCAAGGAATTCTTTGAATTACTTTCATCAAAACACATCTTCAAATTTACTCAAATTTACTCAAATTTATCAAATCAATCACTCAACTTTATCACAATCAAATCTATCTATCTATCTTTCTCACAATGACACGCGACTTCGAATCAGTCGAGTCACGAACAGCTCGTCTGCTTAGAAGCACTGCTAGCAGACGCGTTTTCATTATTTCTTTCGATGTCTCAGCTGAATCTCAGAATGTCGCTACCTCATGAGACATCAACACAAGTCAACAACTTCGTCAATGAGCTATCGATCAGTCAGACGAGATCATCAAGATGCTGGTCGAGCTAAGAGATCAACGAGACATGACTTTGAAACTCAACGAGCAATGAATCGATGTTCAAGTCGATCACATCAAGAGACTTGATGAGCTAGAGATCAATCAAATAACAATAGACACTCAAGAAGAGACTATCATTGAACTACGAGAGAAAGTCTTGAGTCTAAAAAAGAGACAGCGTTCAGCGAATCAGACTCGATCTCGTCAGCCTACTGAATCTCGAGCTTCTACGAAATCTCTATCTCGTCAATCTATCGAGAATCATACTCGACGTGACTCGTTCACTCTATTCGATAATGATCATCACAAGTCTTTCAAGTTTTCGAATTCATCTGTATTCATCAATGAAGATGAATCAACATGAGATAGCTGAAGAATCAAGATGAACGACAAGCTTCAGGCAAATGTCGATCACTTCGATAATGAGAATATCTGTATTGCCTATGTGATATCTAGACTAGAAGATGATGCTGCTGAACATATCTTCGCTCGACGTCGACATGATGCTTCGCATTCATACATCTCAATCGACGAGCTATTTGAGCATCTGAAAGAAATATACGATGAACTGAATAGAAATCGAAAGTGTCGTCACGAGTACAACGCTCTTAGACAAACAGACAAGTCTTTCAATGTCTTCTACTTCGACTTTATGAAGCTATTCAGCTATCTAGACTACGACGATCGCATTCTGATGAACGATCTTCAGAATAAGATCAACAATCGCTTGCAGAATGCTCTATCAGTCTGTTCAGAGAACTTTACTTCGCTCACTCGCTTAAGAATCTTTCTTCAAGATGTGAATAATAAACAGCGAGTCAACTATCAGCTACGCAGTCAGCTTCGCACTGTCATCGTCAAAGTCACTGTCGTACCTGATAAACGTGCTGCTACTTCATTGTCAGCAGTGATGACTTCGATAATTGAATATGTCAAGTCGACTATCTTTTCTACCTCTGAGTCAGTCAGATCGTCTATCGTCTGCTATATCTGCAAGATCTCAAATCACTTATTCAAGAACTGCTCTCAGAACAAGATCAACACTTCGACATCTCATGCATTCATTTCTCGCCTACATGAAATCGTCATTTCGAAGAATAAAGAGAATGAGAAAATGTCTTCTTTCGAAGATAGCGAGGCAAAAAACTAGAAACTTTCATCAAAGACGCGATGAAAGATGTGTTAATTTCTTCAACGATGAGCATGTCAGATGATTCTTTTGCTTCTGAATCTTTGATTACTGAATGTGTACTTTCTAGCAATGAAATTAGTTACTCATTGAAGTCATTGATAGACATCGAAGCTGCTGACTATTCGTTCATTGATGAAGTGATCGCGCAGATTGTTTGTGATCAGTTGCAAATCGAGTCTCTGACTTTGATCAAAGCGAAGTCAATTCGAGAATTTGACGATCATTATGCTAAGA
>JAABUU010004678.1_pt1 | contig 15924 bp, 26 predicted proteins | sample 5559301 | NCBI WGS metagenome assembly JAABUU01 (sample SAMN10711884, study PRJNA513360) | rock metagenome | isolation source: Antarctica rocks | place: Antarctica: Victoria Land, Richard Nunatak white | reverse complement strand
CCCGCTCACGCCCCCCGGCCACCCCCCCCCGCCGCCCCCCGGGGGGGCGGGGGTGCGGGCCGCGCCCCCCCCCCCCCCCCCCCCCGGCCACCGCATTGAATGAGGGTTGGGGTTGCGACAGGATTTGTAGCTGGGGTTACGACAGGAGCAGCGCGCGGCGCCCGCTGGGCGCTGGACAGCGGGCGGCCGCGCGCCTTGGCGTCGCCGATGCCGGCCACGTCGTCGAACGTGATGACGCCCGCCTCGGTGTACTGCAGCTTGACGCCCTTCATGTTGCGCTGCGCCTGGCGCATGCGCACCGCCATCTCCTTGGCCACCTCGCGCTCGGTCTCGTCCTGGGCGCCCGCCTGCTGCACCTTGACCGTGCGCAGCCGCCCGAACTCGGCCGCCTTCTCAAAGTCGTTGGCCTCACCCTCCGGCGCCTCCTTGGCCTTGCGCAGCGCCTCGGCCTGCTGCTCCGCCTGCGCGCGCGCGGCGCCGCACTGAACTGGCTGACATAACATATTGTAGGGATGAGGGTTGAGGATAGGATAGGTGGCATGCAGCGATCGCGGACAGGCGACCTGAGCAACAAGCCCTGGTCATGGGCGCGGCGCCCAACGCCCTCGTCGCCCTGTCAGCCGGGCGCATGTCGGCCTCGCGCGCCGCCGCCCCACGAGCTGACCACCCGCGCCGCTGCGCTCACGCACGCATGCCACATGCAGGCTTCAGCCCCGGGTGCCAGGCATGCACGCGGCCGCAGCCTGCGCCGGGCAGGGCGCCGCCCGCTCGCCGCAGGGCGCGGCGCTGGGGCCGGCGCGCGCCTCCGTGTTGTAGGTGTACACGGGCCCGCCGCCCGCCTTTGCGGCCTTCTCGCGCTCCTCCTTCACCAGCTTCCTGACGTACTCCACGTTGAAGGGCACCTGCACGCGGAGCACGTGCATGGTCGACCCATCGCCGCGCAACCACAGGCCTCGCGCGCCCGCCGGCACGGCGCGGCCAGCCTCTGGGCGGCGGCAGGGCGCAGCGCTCGCCGGGCTGATGCGCTGCGTCGGCGGTGACGGGTGCGGGGCCGGCGCTGCCGCTCATGCAACAATGCCGCACGCCGCGTGGCGGCCTTGCCCCGGGGGCGGCTTCGTGGCCATCGACTGGCGACCTTGTAACATTGGACAACATTGGACGAGCCGCCGGATCAGTGCACGTCAGAGCTCCTCGCCCCACAACCACACTCTGGTGCCGCCGAGCAGCATGGGCCGCTCGGCACGCCGGGCGCCCGCGCCGCGCCCCAGCACACCTGGGCACTCCGCCCGCAGCCCGCGAGCCTGCAGCATCAGGGCTCGCAGCCGCGGCCCGACGCGCAGGCAGGCTGCACGGCGCGCTGGGATAGGGTTAGGGCCAGGGATTAGGGTTGAGATCCGGGGCCCGCCTTGATGCGCTGCAGCTCGGCCGCAATCTCCTCCACGCTCCAGCCCATGCCGGCCAGCGTGCGCGCCTCCATGGCCAGGCCGTCCGCCTCGCGCTGCATCTCCGCCTCCTTCTCTTTCCGGATGTCGGCCGCCAGGATCTTCTTGCGGTCGTCCAGGTCGCCCTACGCGCACGCCCACGTGATGTTTAGGGTCAGAGCTTAGGCAGCAGCTCGCGCTGCATTTCCAGCTCCATCTCTTTGCGAATCTCGGCCTTCAGGATCTTCTTGCGGTCGTCCAGGTCGCCCTGCGAGGCGCGCATGGCGCTCTAGGCGCGCCCGCAGAATGGTTAAGGTCAGGCTTAGGGCAGCAGCAGCCGCGCATCGGCAACGCAGCCAGGCAGCGCCCGGCGCTGCGCCGGGCGCCGGGGATTGCACGCGCAGTCGCGAGCGGGGTCGGCGCCGCGAGGCGGCGGCAGGCGGCTGCGAGGACCGCAGGCCAGGGCTGGCCATGGCCGGTGCGCTGCGAGCGGGCCGGCGCCAAGCGCGGGCTGGCGCCGGGCGCGGGAGCTGCCCGGGCGTGCCTTCAGGAAGGCGGCCAGCTGCGTGGCCGCGTACGCGAGCGCGAGCGCGAAGAACGGCAGCGCGGTGATGAGCGAGCGCTGGAAGCGCCCCGCCGGCACAAACTCCTTGTAGTCCTCGGCCGTCATGGGCGCGCTCAGGCGGTCCGCGCGCACGTTGTGCGTCTCCATGGCGCACCTGGCGCCCCGCCCGGCGCCGCTCGGCGCCGCGCGCTCGCCCCGCCGCATGCAAGCTCACGCGGGCCGCCCGCCACTGCCAACCAGCTCAGGCGGCCCGCACGCGTGGGGCGCGTCCACCGCAGACGCAGGCACGCCACGATTTTACGCTACGGGCGGGGCCTGGCAGTGGTTGAATGGCGTGGCCGCGCAGAGCGGCGGTGCGAGAGTATATCGAGCGCAGGGGCGCGCACTGGATGCGGACGTCGTGCGGCGGGATGTACGCCTGCGCGAGGCGGCCGTCACGGTACTCCACCAGGCAGGGCCCCTCCACGGGCGTCCACTCTTCCTCGTCGAATGTCAGGTGCTCGTGGTCGAAGAACAGCACGTTTTTAATCTGGCCCAGCCGCACCTCCCGCAGCAGCTCGCCGTACCTGGCCGCAGCGCCGCGGCGCGCCCGTCAGCGTGCGCCCCGCCGCCGCAGGGCGCCTGCTGCGTCGCAGCTCGCTGCCAGCGTGCAGGCTCGGGCGTGCTATATAATAGCAAGCGCAGCCGGGCGGTGCGAGCGCTTGACAGAGGCACCGCAGCGCGCGCAGCGCACTTGAGCTGCTTCCGCACGATCGGCAGGCCGTGCTTGGGCTCGAAGAGCCACTGGCTGCGCGGCACTGCCTGCGGCTGCTGGCCCCCACCAGAGCCCGCGGCCTGGCCCGCTGGCGCCGCCGCCTGCACCGGAGCGCGCGGTGCAGCGTCAGTACAGTTGTCGACAAGGCACGCCAGGACGCAGGGCAGGAGGCCGCAGCAGCTGGCAGTAGTGAGTGCGCACAGAAAGCACTGCTCGCGCTCGTCTCCTGCGGCCCACGCCGCGCCGGGTGTGGCTGCTTGCGCCTTCAGGCAGCGCAGCTGAGCGCCTTGTCTGCAGCATCAACCAGGTGGCTCAGACGTCTGCATTTTGCATTCGCAGGAGATGTGCGACAATGCCAGCGAAGAGGGCCGTTCTCACCTGTGTCCAGAGGTGACTCCTCTGAGGCAGCACAGGTTCTGTCATGAAGCTGCAGCTGGGGCCAGGCTCGCAAGGGCAGCGCCTGCTGCCGGCCCCGCAGGCCTGCCCGGCCAGCATAGCAGCCCCTGTCTTGTGTCCCTGCAGACTCCAAGTTGCTCCTGCAAGTTGCAACTCGAGTCCGATGGCTTGTCTGGAGGTAGAAACCCTGAGCCGAGGGGCACAGGGTTACACTCCGTGACTCGGTCCGCTGCTGTGGAGTGATCACAACGGCCCTGTAAACAGCCTGCCGCAGGCCCTGTACACCTGCCCTGGGCGTGGCATGCGGGGGCACGGCCGGCTTGATGTCAGACAGCTCGATGGAGTTGACGGCACCCAGCGCGCGAGCAGCGGACGCCACTGCCGCAAGGTTCAGCCGAGCCTGTGGCGCACCCAGCTCTGCCAGTGTAACATAAAACATATACTAAGATGTGTGCCTGCTCGGAGCAGGACGCCTACGCATGCAAAGGCCGCAGCGCGCAAGCCAGGAAGCCAGGCGCGTGCGGCTGGATCAGACGCGCAGGAACCGCGCCATGAGCGCGTAGCGCGGAGGGCCGCGCGCCGCGCGCGCCGAGAGCAGCGCAAGGTGCTGGTGCTTGCGCTTGTGCAGCGGCTGCTCGACCTGGATGCTGCGGAGGAGGGCGCGCTCCCCGGGGGCCCGACCGCCCAGGCAGCAGGGTGTGCCGCCCTGAGCCTGGGGCTGACAGCACGCTGTGCGGGCGCGGCAGGCGCAAAGGCGGCACAGCAGGCGGAGTTGAAGGGGCTCGCCGCCGCCGTAGCGGCGCAGGCAGCGGCGGTGGAGCAGCAGCGGGCGCGCCCTGCCGTCCCAGCCAACCCCTGCTCTGCCTGCACTGCGCGCCTGCCCACGCACTCCCAGACCCAGCCAGCTCCACCCCGTGTCTTCCCCGGTGTCCACAGCAGGCCTGGTGCTGAAGCGGCTGTGCGGGGCCCCGCAAGCAGGCGCTCCTGGAGGCGGCCCTGCAGGCCCGAGCAGCGCACGCGACCCGGCCTGCAGAGGACGCGGCCCAGCCCGCCAGCCCAGCCCGGCTGCGCGTGTGCGCAGCTGCGGGCTGTGCGCGCTCGGATCCGCGCGCCGCTGCCGACGCCCCGCAGCTGCTCACCCTTGGCCGCCAGGCGCCTGCGCGCAGGGTGCCCTGCAGCACACATGCCGCGCCCGACCAGCCCAGCGCTGCAGGGCGGCCGCCCGCTCTCATGGAGCCTGCAGCACAGAAAGCAGCGGCCGTGCGGAGCGCGCCGCGCAGCGCACTCGTCGGGCCTGGCCAGCATCCCAGCTCCCTTCCGGCGGCGGTGCAGGCCAAAGGCCGTGGCAGCGAGCAGGGCGGCGCCAGCTGTACGGCCGCGCCAGAACAGGCGTCAACAGATGTCCAGGACGGCAGCCGTGCTGCCAGCGCCGTGGCAGCACGGCGCTGGCGCGCGCCGCTGCAGCCGCTGCCGGGCATCCAGGGCCGGGCTCCTGCGCCGGACGGCAGCACTGTGCAGGGCGCGCAGGCGCCGCTGCGGCTCTGCGAAGGCGCGCCCGCGCACAGCGCACTGGCTGCCGGCGCCCCAGCGCGCTGCAGCAGCTGGGCGGGGCCAAAAACCTGCGCTGCAGGCGCACACCGGCTCGGCGCGCGCGCCGCGACAGGCGCGGCGCTCATGCCTCCGGCTGGAGCGGCGGCGGCAGGCGCTTGTGGGCGCAGCAAGTGGGCATGCAACCCCTGGGAGGCCTCGCAGGCGCCCGGGCCTGGCCACGCTCGCTCGCCCGGCGCTCCGGCCGGCGGCACCAGCGGGCGCGCCGCGCACCACGCGCGGCCAGAGTGGGACGGCACGGTCGCGGCGCCGGCCACCGGCCGCCGCAGGGACCCTGCCTGCCATGCGCGCAGCCCCACCCCTGCCCGTGGCCCGCAGGCGATCCTGGCCGACGCGCTGCGCAGGCGCGACGCGCTGCAGCGGCGCGCGCTCGCGGCAGCGCAGCGCGACGGCGGGGCGGCCAGCAATCCCGAGCCTGCGCCCGCACTGGGCCCAGGAGACCCGGCGCGCTGGCGCGGGGCCTGGCTCGCGCGCTGGCGGCCGCTGCAGGGCAGCGGCCTCCAGGACGCACCCGGCCCTGGCTCGGATGCTGCCAGCGGCGATGAAGACTGTGTACGGCTGCAGGACCCTGCTCGTGAGCGACGCGCGGCCATGGCGCCGCGGCGTGCGCCGGCGCATGATGCGCTGGAGCGGCTGGATGCGGCGGGGCTGCATGCGGCTGGCCGGGCGGGGTGCGCGGACAAGCGAGCGGCTGCCCAGGGGCCGTGTCCAGGGTCGTGGTCTGCAGACTCGGTCAGGTCAGCGAGCGGCAGCCCCCGGGGCCATGCCCCAGAGACTGACACAGACACCGAGCAGCCAGGGCCTGCGCGCCGATGCGCCAGGGTGCAGACGGCAGCGGCGGCGTCGGCGTGCGCGGAGACGCGCGTGTCGCACGCGGCGCAGCGCGACGCGGCAGCGCAAGCTCAGACGCGCTCAGCGGGGCGTTCCTCTGACGGCACGGGCGCACCATGCGCGGGCGACGAGGCACCCCCAGCATTGGGCGGCGGCGCGGCAGCGCAGGCGGGACCAAGCCCAGCGCGGGTTGACGAGGCTGCAACGGGCTCTGGCGCGGCCGCGCCGCATGCGGGGCAGCCATGCTCGCCCCAAGCCCGGCCCATGACAGACGCTGGAGCTGGCGCGCACGCTGGTGCCTGCTTGGCAGACTGGCGACAGGCGGGTGCCGGGGCTCCTGTGCATGACATGGGGCAAGCGACGTCAGCCGCCAGCCAGCACGACCCCAGCGCCGGCACGGTCAGCGGCGCTGCCGCGAGCTGCGTGGCAGGGCGCGGGGAGCATGGCCCGCTCGCCGCGGCTGGCGAGCATGGCAGGCCGGCAGACGAGACAGCGCCGGCTGGCCCTGAAGGTATGAGGCTGCATGCGCCTCTGTTCCATCCCTTGACGGTCCTCCGTCCACTACTATGTCAGCTTGAGCCAATCACTACATCCGTTTCGTTATGAGCGGTGGTGGGTGAAGTTTGGGACAAGAGTGCGTTGCATGTGCATGTGTGGCACAGTTCGGCTTGATTGTGACGTAGATATGGTACATGATATGGTGTTGGGCCCCTGCATGCCCTGGCGTTGCACACGCAGCATACAGAGCTGTTCGCGGGGGGCGCCCAGGCCTCTGCATGCCCATGTTGCACTGTATACTTTTGAGTTTTATTGACCTTTGCCTGCCCGCTTCGTTCATACTGAGACTTATGCCTGCTCGATGCAGGTCCACTGCAGAGCACTCATGCGCAGGACCTCCTGGGCGACCCCATGGCGATGTCAGAGCAGGTACGTGCCACTGCTGGCTCACGACCAGCGCATGACCTGACCAGCACATCCGGTCTGGCTGACATCTGCATGCATCTCTTCTATGGCCAGGGGGCGGTGGAGGCCTTGCACAGGCTGCTCGGCGGTGACCGGGGTGTCTCGGCGCAAGGTGTGCTGCCGCTGCAGAGCCACATTTGCTTGTGCCAGAGAGTGCAGCATGTCAGCTCCTGCCCGAGAGCGCATGCATGTCAGCTTGTGCCCGAGAGCGCATGCATGTCAGCAGGCTGGAGGGCTGCGAGTCAGGGGATGCCGTCGGCGCGCAGGGCTCCTGGAGGCAGGTGACCTGCTGTGTGAGGAGCTGTTTGTGCAGGAGTTCTTGTAATGCGCTCAGCTTTAAGTGCAAGGCTCCTTCCAGTGAAATGCCTTTGCTCACATATGAGCCCTGGCAGGTTTGGATGTCTTCACACAAACTCAAAGTCGGTATGCTGCTTACTTTCGGCTTGCGCTCTGGTCATCACCCCAGGCCACACATGAGCGCACCATCGGCCAGTAGTGCTTACGTGCTAGAGTGTCGCAGCCGCACTTGCAGTGTGTGCAGGATGTGACCAGTGATGGACGCTGCATCACTCTTTGCCGCAGTAGCTCTGTGCACAGTGTGTCTGTTTGCGTACACAAAGTACGTCATTGTGCCCTTTCTGGCTTACGTTGGCTGAAAATGCTGCTCCGTCTACGAGTTGTGCGGCTTGGAAGCTGGGAAGCGACAAGAAGATGAAAGGGGACCATATCAGAGAGAGGCTCGCGAGGGAGGTCCTGCGGAAGCTGCGCCTGGTGCGACTGAGCTGAGCAGCGTGCTGCGCTGCCTGCAGAGGGAGCATGTGTCTCTCAGCACGGTCAGCGCTGCGCAGGCGACCGATGCAGAGGAAAAGGATGACAGAGATATTATATGCGACGAGGTATTTACAGACATCACAGGAGCGGCCGATGAGCAGGCGCGGGGTGCGCTGCCTCATTCCGCGGTCCTCTCGTTCACAGTATACCTGCCAGCAAGCACGCGTGTGTGTGCCAGCAAGCGAACGTGTACACTGAGGGCCTTGACGCCGCGTAGACCAGCTCGGCGTCTCCCACGAGTGCCGCTACTTTGAAGTGCTGGCGCCGTATTTTCTGAAGGCGCGCCACCACCTGCTGCAGGCAGAGCACACACTGATTGTACGCTGCTCGTACGTCTGCCCTTCACACTGCCTGTACTCCGGCGCAGAAATGGGATGCAGCGGAAGGCCTGCTGTACGTATGCCGCAAGCTGCTGTCGCAGCCCTACATAGCGCCAGTGCTGTCGGCGCTGCTGTACCAATGGATGCTGACTCACAAGGACGCCGGCGGGGCGGAGCAGCGGCAGAAGCACGTCAATTTGCTGGTTGCAGGTTCGCCGAGCCTCGCGTTGAGTGCACCTGCGCCTCAGACGCTGTTGCTTGCCATACCTTGTTACAGCAACGACGCTGCAGCGCCAAGGCATGCTGGCTGAGAGGGAGTGTGATGCAGAACATGCCCTGCTCCGGCCAGCACAATAGAGCGAACTTTTGCTCTGTGTAGCTGTTGTCTTTACAAATTGCAACGGCAGGGCATAGCATAATGAGCCACGGGAGTTCTCGCAAGGTTCCAAGCGATTACATGGTTGGCATGTCTGCTATATATGTAGGCAGGCACGCTAAATGAACTGGGGGCAGCGCTCACGTACCTACCGTTCGATTGATGGCGGGCTTGTGCAGGCGTACGGCAGCTGCTCTGGGGCGATGTGCACGGTGAGCGCGCGCACTTCGCTGCGCTGTACGAGTGGCTGGCGGCGGAGGTGATTTTTGCGGCGGACCAAGCGCGGCTCAACGCGCTGCCGCCGCAGGCCCGCGTGAAACTGCTGGCTGTGGTGGCCGCGTTCACGCCATATTACATGCCGCCGGAGGTGCGGCGCCTGCGGGCCTGCGTACCATGTCAGTCTGCCATGCGTAAAGCGAAATTGCCGCGTCTTGTCTGCCTAAGTCTGTGACCTGACTCGGTTATTGCACGGCTGTGATCATCTTGCCAGTAATTGGCGTAATGTGCATATGGCGTAATGCTGGCATAATCAAGTACATCCAACATCTCATGTACTAAGAGGGGCCTATGCTCTTGGTGCACATAAGATACGCGACCGCCAACAAGCTCAAACTGAATGTGCGCCACTTGGATCACAGGAGCTGGGCCGAGCGCTGGCGGGCTTTCCGGCGCCGTCCAGGCCAGCTGAGGGCGTGCGCGCGGATGGCCAGGGCGCCGACTTTGTGGTCAACACCGTCACGGACACCATGCACCTGATGCGCGAGGAGCTCTCACTGCTCAGGCGCGGCGTCTTCCCACCATGCTGCGTCAACATTAAGCGACTGCATTGCCCCTTCCTTGTGGTGCACCCCCGCTCCAGACTGTACAGTCTGTGTCCAGGCACAACCCACAGTGATGTTGGCATACCTCGCTGTGACATGCCTGTAACCTATCTTTTTTTTTAGTTATATGCCGATATCATATACCGACCGGCAGACGTGAGCTGACATTGTTTGACCAAGCGTGACTGCATGCCTGCACGATCATGTTGCAAGCAGCAAGCTTGCATGCCGGCCAGCTGTGGGCCTGACTGCTGGATGAACCCCCGGCAGGTACCTGCGCGCGCTGGAGGGCCTGCGCGACTCACCCTTCCTGGCGCGCTGCAAGCGCACCACGCGCCTGCGCTTGCAGGCCGAGCTGTACAGCCTCACGCAGGTGAACCAGACTATCACACGCAGTAAACCCTGCCGCTGTGGTTAGGGCCCGTTGTGCACAGACGGTCTGCGTTATGGTCGTACACACGAGCTGGCGCTGCTTCTTTGTATGGCCCTGAGGAACCTGTCGCTCTTGCTGTGAAGCTGTGGCGTCGACATCACCCCAGGCTTAAATGCATGTCATCTCTGTCTAGCCCAATACAGATACACAGCGGAACATGCCCGGGCCGCGCGCAGGTAGGCGGGCCGCGCTACGTGCCGCGCGCAGTCAACGCGGCGGCCTTCCGTGTACTGGACGCGCTGTTCCCCATGGGCGCGCTGTCTCGGCGCGCCGTCTCGCTCGCCTTCCGCCTGCTGCACCCCGGCGAGTGGCTGCGCGGCGCGGCGGCCGCGGCGCGCTCGTGCGCGCGCGCGCTCCTGGCCGCCGCGGCCGCATGCTTGGCGCCCCTGCGCGTCTTTGGGCGCAGGCGCGCTGCTGCGCGGCGGGACTGAGCCGCGCTTGTTTGGGCAGCCGCTCATCTGTCCCGCTGGCCTTGTAGCCGCGGCGCTTAGTATCGCTCGGTCGCGTGCTCACTCGGCATCCAATCCTTTACAGACATTTGCTGTATGCCCTGGCCTGTCTGGCACAGCTGAATTCGCCTCTGGGCCAGCGTTGGCAGCGCGCCAAACGCGTAGGCAGGACAGGACGCTGCACACCAGGTGGGGCAGTATCCCTTGGTCTGGGTCAGAAACAGTGCTTACATGTGAACCAGGTGCGTGGCTGGAAGCCTTCTCTGTAGGCAGACATGAAACATTCATGATGTACAGGGGAATTTCTTGCTTTGTAGCAGCAGGTACCTGGCTCGCGTGCTTGGTGCGCTCATGCAATGAAACTGGACCTTGGAAGGACCTGCACTGATGAAGTCCTGTAACTCCGTCTGACCAGAGTGCCGGCCCTGGCACTGCATGCGGCGCAACGCGCTTGCCTCAGCCTGGCGCCGGACGTCGAGGCCGGCGCATGTGCATGTATCAATCTGCTCTGTCACGTGATCCAGGGTGGCCTGTTACACCTAGGCCTGCCTGACACTTGAACGCTGCAGCTACAGCAGATGTAAGTAGCTAGACAGGCTACTAGCTACCCATCACAGAGGCTGTGACACCGCCGTCATGCTCAAGCTGTACAGCGTGTTTGTTGGCGCTGGAGCGACTATGAAGGGCTCACCTTTAGGTCACTAGCTAGTGCCTGCATGAGCGAGCGCACGTCTCTCTAGCTGGGAAACCGATGCTGGCGCAACATGGGGTACAGCTACTGGCAGGAGCTGGCCAAGACGCCGCAGAAAGTGCGGCGCCGCGCGTTCATGACCAAGAGCCTTGCACAGATGGAGGAGTCGGCGCGGCACCAGTCCGTGCACGAGCTGAAGAAGGTGCTGGGGCCGGTGTTGCTCACGGTCATCTGCCTTGGCGCAATCCTCGGGTACGCGCCGCTGCTCATAAGGCTCCTCTGCTCTTGCGCGTGCCATGCTGTACCACCAAGCTCGCATACCACTAAGTTTACTTACTAAGCGGCGCCGTGTCGGGACAGGTCAGGCGTGTTTGTGCTCACCGGTATGCCACCTTCCCAGGGCCTTTCCCGTGTGCAGATGTCAAGTGACTGGTCGTCTGAGCTGAGCTCCCCTTTGTGCTTGCAGGCACCGCTGCCCACAACACAGCAGGGTAAGCCACGTGCCGTGGAGTCTCAGTACCTGCATACGCATGCGTGCCTGTGTATGGCGCAAGCGTTTCGAGCCGACCTGGGCTCGAGTGCTGCTATGCACAAGGCATATCGCGCCTCCAGCCTGGTTTCCTGCACCTCACGCTGTTCTTCTGCGTCTCACGCTCCTAGGCCAAGCTCTGTGCAAGCATGGCCCGCTGGACTAACGGCTCCATACGCGATAGGCCCGCGGTTGTGATATCGTATCTCATAGGCGCGGTCCTGGCCATGGTGTCTGCGGTGACTTTTGCTGAGATGGCGGTGGACTACCCGCTGGCCGGCTCGTCCTTCAACTACACTCTGGCAGTTATGGGCGAATTCCCGGCCTGGTGCGCACCAGCAACTGCGCAGCGCTTGTTTGTATGGACTTGATGCGGCCTCTGATGCGTATGCGACCTCTGACAACCATGCACAATGTGCACTGATGGCATGCCCGTCAGCATGGATGCTGCGTGTTTTGCATCAGGTCTGCTCCGCATGTGGCTGCTCTAGGTTCCGTGCCTGCGATTCATGAGGTTTTTTTTTCAGCAGCATATGGATAGTCGTCTCGCAGTCTGACAACACAAGGGCACTGCGATGCGTGCAGGGTCACAGTCACAGCCATCACCGTGGATGCCATCCTGGCGGGCGGCGTGGTGGCGCGCGCCTGGTCTGGCTACCTGGCTGTGCTGGTACGACAAGTGCACATGCTCGCCAGCAGCAGTCTTGCAAGGCCTGAGCGCTTGTTGTGCCAAGTGTTGCAAGCCTTGCACGCTGGTTTGCACCAGGTTTCTTGCAAGCCAAGGAAAGGCCTGCATGCCAAGCGCATGCATGTGCTGTCCGCTGCAAGGGTCACGCCGTGCCTGAAACCATGCATGGGAGATCCATCACTGCTTTGTCACACAGGTGCATGTTTGTCAGCTGCTGCCAGTGGGATCACGCATGTATTGATGCATGCAGACCAATGCTGTTGCGTCGTGGCACTGGAAGGGTGTGGGCTGATGTGGTGCTCGCGATGCAGTGCGGCCAGCGCAGCGACTTCTTCATCATATACTCAAACGGCGTGCAGCTCGACTTTGTCGCCTTTGGCGTCACGTTGGTGCGCTCCGCGGCGCGACTTCTACAAGCCTGTCACAGTGTCTGGCAGGCACAGCTGTAGACCTTGGCCATGGACAGTCACCCTGCTTGGCAAGCACGGATGTATACCAATGCCTGTGGACGGTTGCAAGCGCGGTGCGCTTGCAAATGACATGCGGCCTCTATGTCTGCACGCTCCCGCTCCGTCCCGGATACCCGCGCCCGGAGCCGCCACAGCCGCCCCCGCCGCGCAGTTCATCACGGCCGTGGTCGCATACGGCACGCGCGAGTCGGCGAGCTTCAACTTTGTCGTCAAGGGCTCCGACATCCTGCTCATCATCCTGATCCTGTGCCTGTCGTTCCCGCACGCCAACAAGCACAACTGGGACGACTTCTGGCACTTTGGCGACCAGGGCGTGTTCAGCGCGGCGGGCATCGTCTTCTTCGCATACAGCGGCGCGCCCGCCGCTCTGCCCCACCCCCCGCGCTCGCGCGTGCTGCGGTGCATGTGCGGCGGCAGCAGCAGAGGTGACGCGTGCCTGCTGCTGACGCAGGGTACGACGCCGCATGCAACATGGCAGAGGAGGTGCGCCGCCCGGCCGCGCCCCGCCCGCCCTTCGGCCCGCCCACAGGCCGGCCGCCGCCGCCTGTTGCTGCGCTGCCCGCCGCCCACCCCGCGTCTCGCGCAGCATCGCCGGCACCGTGCGCTTTGCATCGCGCTCAGGCGCGAGCGGGGCGGGATGGCGGCGGTCTGCTCTCAGCGCCGCAGCTGCGCGGTGCGCGCAGGCACGCGACCCGGGGCGCGACCTGCCCATCGCCATCATCGGCTCGCTGACAATCGCGGCCGTCCTGGTGCGGCCCGCGGCCCTGCCTGGCACAGGCCTGCGTCGGGCGTGGCCGCAGCGGCGCGCCTCACGCAGGTCGCTTAGACACGCAGGCGCTCTCTGGGGAGCGCCCTGTGCGCTGGCAGAATACTGCCTGGAGAGGCCGAGCCGCCGGCGCGCACTGAGCGCGGCCGAGCTGCCGCGCCAGAGCTGACTCGGCACGCGCCGCGGGCGCAGTATACGCTGATGGCGATCGCCATCACGCTCATGGTGCCCTACTACGACATCAGCGTGCTAGCGCCTTTCTCGGCTGCGTTCAGCGCCATCCCCGGCTGGGCCTGGGTGCAGTACCTGGTCTCCGTGGGGGCCGTGTTCGGCATCGGCACCGTCCTGCTGGTGCGGCCCGCGCTCTGCGCAGCTGCCGGTGAGGCGGGCCCTGTTTGCCGCGCGTGCCACGACTGATCTGCGCCCAGCCGTTCGCCTGGAGCGCCAGGGCCGTCACTGCCGCGTCACCTGCGCGTCTTGCCGCAGGTCACCGTGATGTCGACAACGCGCGAGTTCCTCGTCATGGCGCGCCACAACCTCATCCCGGCGTGGTTTGCATACGTGAACAGCTACACGGGGACGCCGCTGCGCATCACGATCGGCTTTGGCATCATCAAGGGTGCGCAGCCGGCGCCCGACTGCCGCGCCGCGTGCGCGGTGTGCGGCGTGTCCGCCCAAGCTCGCGTCCCTGGAAAGCTGGCGGCGGGCGGGCTGGCAGAGCAGGGCCCGGCCGTGTGGGCGCCCACATGCCTGTGGCCCATGCCGGCGCTGAGGTGTGCGTGCCGGGGCTGCAGCGGCCCTGGCGCTGTGCCTGCCGCTGAGCGAGCTCGCGGGCCTGGTCAACTTTGGGTGCGCGCGCCCTGGCCCCTGGAGCCTGTGCGCTCCCCGGCATGCAGACCGGGCCGGGAGGGTGCCCCGGTTCCAGGCTATGCGTGGTGCCCGCTGCCCTGAAAACGCCAGAGAAGCGGCCCCGATGCATGGCGCGCCGTCCCCGGCAGGTTCCTGTTCACGACCTTCATGGTGGCGTCGTGCGTGCTCATCCGGCGCTACCACCAGCCGGGCGTGACGCAGCCCGCGCCGACCCTCGTCCGCTGGACGCTCATCATGCTGTTCTCCATTGGTGCGGCCTCCTGCGGCGCGCAGAGGCCCTCAGCAGGAGCTGCCGGCGAGCTAGGTTCGTGCAGGTTTCGCCCGCGCTCTAGCATGGGCAAGGGGACCGCGCGCGCCCCTAGCCGACGGGAGGCATGCGGGCAAACAGAGCATGCGACTTGGAACATATGATGCGGCGATCGCTGATTAGTACATCGTGAGCCGCCGCAGGCTCTCGCACGGGCCTCTCCCTCCTCCTGGCCCACCCCGGCCGGCTGCCATGGGCTGACCGCGCCCAGGGATGCGCACATGCTGCTCCCTGCACGCGGGGTCGCCCGCCTGCGCCCGGCCGCGCCGCACGGGGGGCCCGTGGCCGGGCGGCGCGTGGCGGGAGCACACCCTAACTCCGTGCACGGCGCGCGCAGCATTTGCGGCCACCTTCAAGGTCTGGCCGGCCGAGCGGTACGGGAAGTGGATTGCGCTGCTGGTGTTTGGGCTGGCCATCATCGCCAGCTGCAGCAGCTTCTTCGCGCTCAAGGAGGTCCGCGTCGCGCCGAGTTCGCTCATGCAGCGCCGCGCGCGCCCCCGCGCACGGGGGCTGCATCGGGACGCCAGGCTCTGTCTGTGCACCCGCTCCGCACAGCTCAGCGGCTCGCCGGGCACGATACATAGGCGCGCGGGACCAGGCCGGGCTGTGCGGACCGAATGGAGAGGGCGCTCCGGATTTGACGCTTTGGGCGCTCGAGCAGGCTGCGTTGCTGCAGCACATCAGTGCTGCAGGTGCCTGGCGCCGTCGCGGCGCCTGGCGCTTGCCCCGGGGCGCCCCGGCTGCGCGGCGTCAGAGGGCGCCCCGGCACGGGTCTGCATCCAGCGCGAGGTCGCGGCCGCGCTTGGCAGCCGGAGCAAACCCTGGCCCCGCCGCCTCTGCCCACCCCTGGGCGCCGCCGGGCGGCGCAGGCGTACCGCCCGGCCGGCTTCCGGGTGCGCCTGGTGCCGTACGTGTGCGGCTTCGCGGTGTTCGGCTCCTTCTTCCTGATCGCGTCGCTCGGCCGGGACGCCGTGTACCGCTTCTTCATCGTGCTCATCATCATCAGCCTGCTCTACCTGGTGTACGGCGTGCACGCGGCCGAGGCGCACGACCGCGACCTGGACGCCGCGCGCGGGCGCGCCCGGCGCCTTGCCTCACCCGAGCGCTGCGGCGGGCGCCGCGGTGGGAGTGCGGCCTGGCTCCCTCACACCGGCGCCGCGCAGCGCGCCGGTCTCTGGCAGAGGCGGCAGTGCGGGCGTCGCCGCGCTGTGTGACTGCCATCGCCGATGTGTTGTGGACGTGCAGTACAAGCGTCTTCACCATCACGTGACCCAGGCGCCTTCCAGGCTGGGCTCCTGGCAACTGTTGTGTGGGTCTGTGCCGCCGATGCATGCGGCACGGTAGGCTTTTGCGGGAGCGCGCCGGCAGCGCGGGAGGCCTCCGGGCATGCATCGCCCTCGGGAGCCAGCCGCTGCGAGCCGCCGTCCCAGCGCGCGCTGCGCGCGGGGCAGGGAGCGCGAGCGCGAGGCCAAGGCGGGCAGCGTGGAGCTGGGCGCTGGCGGCGCGGATGGCGCGGGCGCGCCGGACGGCGGGAAGCCTGTCGCGCGCCATGAGTACATGCCCGGCTACCATGCGCCGCACGAGGACGCGCGCGTGGTGGAGACACCCTACGCGCACGCGCTGCCAGCGCTGCCGAGAGGGACAGCGCCGCGCGCGGCGCCGCCGCTGGCGGCCGTTTGACGTCTGTCTGGGACTGGGGCCGCGAGCTGCGGCATGAGCATGCGCTTGGCATGCAGTGGTCGCTGGCCAGGCCACCTGTGGTCAGGGCCGCGCCCATGCGCATGCATGCATGTGTGGGGCGTTGCCCATTCGTCACACCGGCCGCGCCCGCCCGG
>JAABUU010004674.1_pt1 | contig 15934 bp, 4 predicted proteins | sample 5559301 | NCBI WGS metagenome assembly JAABUU01 (sample SAMN10711884, study PRJNA513360) | rock metagenome | isolation source: Antarctica rocks | place: Antarctica: Victoria Land, Richard Nunatak white | reverse complement strand
ACCCGCACCCGACCCGGCTGGATAAAAGTTAGCCCGACCCGACCCAATACCTGGACCCGACCCTGACTCGCATGACCTATAGGCAACCCACGCACCCAGCCTATTTCTCATTACAGTATTTCTTAATCACTGCTGACTGCTTAAGATCTTAAATTCTTTATATAAAGTTCTTTTCTTTCTTATTCAATTTGAAGACATTCAAGTTCTTATTCGTTAATTTTTTGTTTAAATATACTGTGTAAAACACAGTATATTATATGAATAACATTGAATCTTTATTGACAGCAATATTGAGATTGAGAATTTCAATAAGATCATCATTAAGATTCAGTGAACAGACTGATGTAAATATTGATATAAGCACTGATTTTTATGTTACAGAAGACTTCTTCTGTAAAGAAAAAGTTTTTGTAAGAATCTTTTGTTTTGTCATAGTGATGATGATGATGATGATGATGTTGAGAAAGGCAGTGAGGTTGATTTTGTGAATGATGATTAGGGAAAAGAGAATTTAGGCAGATTTTACTGTTTATTTTTTACAAATTCTCACTATGTGCCCCTTGGAGCCAACATTCTAGGAATAGCTGTATCGTTCAATAGACTATTTGGAGTTTCCTACTTTGTTTCTCAAAGGCTTCTGAAAGTAGGCGTCTACAAAGGTAGTCCCATACACTGGGTTAGAAGAATTCCTCATTCACTTTGGATCTTGTACGATGTCGATAGACATGTCTTGATCATCAGACATATCAATAGGCTCGGGTTCTTGTGAAATAGCAGTTGCTTGGGCACACCGCCTGCTCTGCCCTCTTGACGCCGGCCGGTTGTTCCGGCGAAAGAAGAGCTATCGTAGACCCATAGCGGTCCAAATCTGTTCAGATTGTAGAGGAGATTGATTAACGCACAGTATAAATACACCCTGCGAGATATGCAACGCTTTCTCTATGCAAGGACATTCGTTTCCACAACACTCGCTCAAGATATCTTTACATATGGTACACGAAAGGCCGTGGAGAGCTCGCGTCAAGGGAATCACTCGTTGATCTTGGCGAGTAACCTAGATATCTCGTCAGTACTGTATTGAACATCCTAATGGACGACGAGCTATGACTTACTCGTGGTCTCGGAATAGAGCATATTCTTCGTCGCCAACCTTCACAGGACTTCCACCATACTGCAGGAGGAGTCCTTAGCTTAACACACCAGCAGGTCTGACCGAGCGCGACTTCGCAGAAGTACCTACCTGTGGTATCAGGACTTTGTCTCCAGGCGCAACACTGGGTTGCACTCGCTTGCCCTCTTTGTCCAGACCGCCTGGTCCAACTGCCAGTACCTTGGCCTCGTTGAGCTCCTTGACGCTGCTCTCCGGCAAGAAGATACCCCCGGCAGTCTTGGTCTCAGCTTTAATCCTCTGAACTAAGACACGATCGAGCAAAGGCGCAAGGGATCTGATTGACTTTAGAGCGGTTGTCTAGTTCAATCGTGTCAGCCAGAGGACCTCCAGTCGTTTGACGGGAAGGCTTATACCATATTGAAAAATGTTATGCGTGAGATATGGAAGTTTTAGCTGGACCGGTCGTATGAAGGATTGATTTGACTGAACAAGGGACTTGCGCTGGAAAACTGCAATTGACGATTCAGCTCGACAAATAATAAATGATGAAGCAATTTAACGTCACGGAACCAGAGAAATTTCTAGATCGACACTAAGCGAATTGCATATTGCATAACTAGCGCTCCTCGTCCCCCGTAGACCGCGTCCTCCGAACTCACCCAAGTTAAAGATTGTAACTTTCAAGATGAACAATCAACATTGAGCTCATGGACACATTCTACGGCCACAACACTCCTGGTCGTCTTCTAACAACAGCAGGCGAGTTATCTTGATCTGTAACTACTCATGAAGCGGAACGCAAAATCCATTCAGTCACCTTGACATGGAGGTAGTCTCTCCAGGGGCAAATGGCATTGTCCCATTATCAAATCCGCTCACATCTATCGATCCGAACCTGGTGGTCCATCATCTTACGGACTTGCTACAAATCACATTAGGGGCCTCAAAGAGTGATCTTGAGGGCCCTGGCAGTCTGCTATCAAAGTCCACATATGCAGACACTATTCAACGGTGCGCGCGGTTCGCGTCCGAATCGCAACAAGCGCTTTATGTACATAAGGGTGCACTTACTGCACATGAGCCAAACGGTGTGGAGAAGTCTTCAGGTGGGTCAACATTTGATCGTCAAAACCGCCATGTACTAAATCGAACATGTAGATTTTGCCCCGCACTATGTGTACACACTCTCCAGCGATGTCTCCTTCTCCACCTCAACTGCAGCGGTCGTGGCTCTGCTCAAACGCCCTCAGGCAATAGACCCCTCGGTACCCATCAGCTCCCAGATCTATATCAGCAATCTTCCGGGACCAGCTTCGCAGAGCGCCGGAAACGGCTTGCACGGCGCTGCTGTCTCCCTATTGGAGATACTACATTTGATTGTTCTTCTAGTGCTGGCGCCTTTTTTTGATGCCTACACCAAGTACCAGGGAACGGTTGCTGGAAACAAGGGCCGCGCTGATGGCGAAGCGAAGGCTGGTGTCCCAGGGACGAAGAAAAAGATAGCCGAACTGGGGTTAAGCTTGTTCAATCTGCAGCAGAATACCGAAATTCCGGGGGTTTTACTACCGCTACATGACGTTGTGCAGTCTACTCTAGAAGAGGCCGCCGAGCGGAATATAAGACCAACAGTGGACTTGATACCGCCAGCTCTGCTGGCAGATAGCACATTCTTGAACAGCTTACAACACACCGTGAATGGCTGGATCAAGTCAATCCAGACAATTACCAAATTTTCCCGGGATGTGGATAGTGGTTCAGCAACTCAGGAGATCAACTTCTGGCTCAACATGGAGTCATCTCTGGAGAGCATTGAAATGCAGCTACGGAGCGATGGGATACAGCTTACGCTGGAGATTTTGCGCCACGCGAAACGATTCCAAGCAACTGTCAGCTTCAGCGCAGATACGGGATTCAAAGAAGCCACCGATAAAGTCCAAAAGTACAACCAGCTCATGCGAGACTTTCCCTTAGACGAGCTGCTATCGGCGACATCGCTGCAGAAGGTGCAAGAGGCTCTCAACCTAGTCTTCATTCATCTGAATAAGAAGCTTCGAGTTTGTCCTTATCCGATTCGACGAGCCCTGCCTTTGGTGGAAGCAATATCTGGCGACCTCGATGTTCGACTTCATTCGCTCCTTCGCGATCGTTCATTGATGCGCTTAGAGTTCAAAGATTTTGAGAAAGTCTTAGATACAGCAGACCAGGTATGGCGGACATGGGATGACAATATCAAAGATTTTACCAACGTGTCTCGCGATGTCATGAGACGTCGGAACGATAAGTTCATTCCCATCAAGATCATCAATCGTCACGCCAAGCTTCAGGATCGACTGAACTATATCAGAACCTTTCGCTCAAACCATGAGCAGCTGCAGCGTACTATCGTGAACGTGCTTGGGCCAAGAACAGCAACCAGTTCTGATAGTGACGGGACCATTGCTCAAGGTGCTGTCATAGTCGAGGAGATTGGTGATGTTGACGCGGTGGAAGAGGTTTCACAGGCATATGCTGCGCTGAAAGACGTCGACGTACTCGATGTATCCCCAGAAGGGACACAAAGATGGGTAGAAGCGGAGATCAACTACAATGAACGTACATCGAGAGTGGAAAATTCGATAATAGCTCGGTTGAGAGACCGTTTGGCAACTGCCAAAACAGCGAGCGAGATGTTTCGGGTTTTCTCAAAGTTCAATGCGCTCTTCGTCAGGCCAAAAATAAGAGGGGCCATTACCGAGTACCAAACGCAGTTGATTGATAACGTGAAACGTGATATCGCCGCATTGCACGAGCGTTTCAAGCAGCAGTACGGTCATTCCGAGGCACATGCGATGGCTCAGCTTCGAGATTTGCCTCCAGTGTCCGGTGCCATAATTTGGGCTCGTCAAATTGAGCGGCAATTGGACGGCTATATGGGAAAGGTCGAGGACGTCTTAGGAAAGAGTTGGGCGCTTCACTCGGAGGGCCAAAAGCTGCAGGCCGAGAGCAGCATGTTTCGCAAAAAGCTCGACACAAGACCCATATTTGAGTCCTGGCTTCACGATGTCACGCGGCGAAACGTTCCAATATCTGGACGGTTATTCAATATCAATCGAAATCGTGCTGCTGGAAATACCCTGGACTTGGCCGTCAATTTTGATCCGCAGGTCATCGCGTTGTTCAAGGAAGTCCGTAACCTCAGCTGGCTCAACTATCAAGTGCCACACGCAGTAGGCAACATCTCCAAAGAGGCCAAGCGGGTCTATCCCTATGCGGTAAGTTTGATGGAGAGCGTACGGACCTTCGGCCAGACTACTCGTGTAATAGTAGACCTACCAGAGGTTTCAGTATTACTCAATGGCTACCAGAACGATGTGCAGGCCTTGATCCTGAAAGGCGTACCGCTGAAGTGGGAGTCCTTCGTTCATTCCTACGATCTCCATGTGAAGCAGCTTTCTCACTTATCGAACGGCACAATCCAGCTGTCTCTTCCCTCAACTCGCGGTGAGAGTAAGCACGTCCAATTCGTCCGCGAGTTCGCTGTCGCTGTGTCTGTCTTACAAAGCAAAACTTTGATCCTCTCCAGTGTCTACGAGGCAATTCAGAAAGCGATCAGAGGTTTGAAGACATGCCGGTACGAGATGACCACTTTCCGCCATCAACTTGACTTGATTCAAAAGGGTATTGATCAGCTCAATCTCGAAAACTTCGTCAATTTGTCTTATTGGGTGGACGAAGCAAATATGAACATTGAGGAGATCCTCCTGCACCGCTTGAAGCAGGCCGTGCAGCTATGGATTGAGGCATTCCAAGGCGCACCAGGTGCTGTTGTCAATAACGATAATTCGAACAGACGAATCAGCGTCGTCCCAGAAGGCGATACCCAAGGATACGATCCTCGCCTTACTCCTTTGGTCTTGGAGATCTCTATGCGAAATCAAGCGATATACTTGGACCCCCCACTCGAGTACGCTAGAGCTAGCTGGTTGTTACAACTCCACGAGTGGATTGGTATCGTTTGCAACTTGCCGAAGATCAAATCCTCGAGATATGAGATGAACATCGACTTATCTGGCTCCACTAAGATGGACACCTGCTTCACCACCTTACCTGGACGCTGTATAGACGACCTATCTCAAGTATACACTGCCGTTGAGGTTCAGCTCGAGGTTGTCGAGGCTTATGTGAATAAGTGGATGCAGTTTCAGTCACTTTGGGATCTACAATCGGAAAACGTCTACGACATCCTAGGCGATGATCTGTCCCAATGGCTACAGCTACTGCAAGAGATTCGTAAAACTCGTGCAACGTTCGACACCTCAGAAGTTAGTCGATCGTTTGGAAATCTTACTGTTGACTATGAACAGGTTCAGACCAAGGTTAACGCAAAGTACGATCAGTGGCAACATGAAATCCTCGGGAAGTTTGCAGGACGGTTGGGTAACCGCATTCGGGAGGTGTACACAGACGTTGGAAGGGCGAGGAGGGACCTGGAAGGCCAATCTCTCGAGGCCTCTTCTACGGCTCAAGCAGTCGCTTTCATCACAATTGTACAGCAATGCAAGCGGATGGTCAAAGTCTGGGGTCCAGAAATTGACCTTTTCAGGCAAGGGCAGTCAACCCTGTCTCGGCAGCGTTATCATTTTCCTCCCGACTGGCTATTTGTCGAACAAATCGATCACGAATGGACCGCACTGAACGAAATACTTGGCCGCAAGAGCAAAGTTGTGCAAGATCAGACTGACGCCTTACGGGCTAAAATCATCGCCGAGGACAAGGTTATAAGTAGCAAGATGTCTGAAGTCATTGCACAGTGGAATGAAGAAAAACCAGTCTCAGGGACAATCCCTCCGGGCGAAGCATCCAATATCCTGAGCGTTTTTCAGGCTCGACTCACACAACTTACTTCGGAATCTGAAATGGTATCAAAGGCGAAAGACGCATTAGACTTACCTTCAAGCCCGGACACTGCGCTTCCGGCCATCCTAGAAGAAGTACACGACTTTATGGCCGTATGGGCTGCCCTTTCCACAATCTGGAAGAGTTTGAACGATTTACGGGATGTGCTTTGGACGAGTGTTCAGCCCCGGAAGTTACGGCAATCGATTGACGGCCTGATCAAGATAACCAAAGAGATGCCAAGCCGTATGCGTCAATACGCCGCCTTCGAGCACATCCAGAATGTGCTGCGCCAACTGCTCAAAGTCAATTCGCTTCTGTCAGATCTAAAATCTGAAGCTGTTCGTGAACGACATTGGGTCAAGATCATCAAGGCGCTGAAACCCGGGAAGAGATACTCGCAGATATCGATGACGCTCGGAGATGTTTGGGACCTACAGCTTGCGGCTAGCGAAACAATCATCAGAGACATCCTAATTCAAGCCCAGGGGGAGATGGCACTCGAAGAGTTCTTAAGACAGGTCCGGGAAACATGGTCGAGTTATTCTCTGGAGCTAGTCAACTATCAGAACAAATGCCGGCTAATCCGCGGTTGGGACGAGCTCTTTGCAAAGTGCAGCGAGAATCTGAACTCACTACAAGCGATGAAACATTCGCCTTACTACAAAGAGTTTGAGGAGGAGGCCTCCTCTTGGGAAGACAAGCTCAACCGTGTGCATGTTCTCTTTGATGTGTGGATTGATGTGCAGCGACAGTGGGTTTATCTAGAGGGTGTCTTCAGCGGTAACGCTGATATAAAGCATCTGCTGCCCATCGAGTCATCTCGCTTCCAAAACATTAATTCGGAGTTCTTCGCTGTGTTGAAGAAAGTATACAAGTCACCTTTCATACTGGATGTGCTGAACATTCCAAACGCCCAGAAGTCGTTAGAGCGGCTAGCTGAACTCCTGAACAAGATCCAAAAAGCACTGGGAGAGTATCTGGAACGTGAAAGAGTTTCATTCCCTCGGTTTTACTTCGTAGGGGATGAGGATCTTCTGGAGATTATTGGAAATAGCAACGACACACTCCGAATAGCGAAGCATTTCAAGAAGATGTTTGCTGGCCTGTCAGGACTCGTCATGGATGACGATTCGGTTATCACCGGATTTACCTCGAAGGAAGGCGAAGAAGTCAGGCTCAAGAAGTCGGTCTCCTTGATAAAGACGCCGAGGATCAACGAGTGGTTAGCAGAGCTGGAGATAAACATGAAATCAACTTTGGCAGAGCTCCTTGCCGAAGCTGTGCGCGACTATAGTTCGGTTTTCGAGGCACAGGAAATCTCCCACACAAACTTCCGTGACTATCTTGACGCATATCCGGCTCAGATCGTGGTCCTAGCTACTCAGGTTGTTTGGACAAGCTCGATCGATGCTGTTTTAGAAGTGGAAGGTGCTACGCTCCAGACTCTGCAAGATCAAGAAGTGAAAATACTGGATATGCTTGCTTCCACCGTACTAGGAGACCTGAACCCCGTCTTGCGTAAGAAATGCGAGCATTTGATCACCGAATGTGTTCACCAACGTGACGTGATTGGCAAGCTCATCAAACTGAACGCCTCCACGCCGACACATCACATGTGGTTACTACAGATGCGATATGTTTACCAAGCCGAAGGCGATTTTCTTCAACGGCTTCATATCAAGATGGCGAACGCTAAGCTGGACTACGGATTTGAATACCTCGGTGTGGCGGAGCGTCTTGTTCGCACGCCCTTGACGGATCGATGCTTCCTTACCTTGACCCAAGCTCTCTGTCAGCGACTTGGTGGTTCACCATACGGTCCGGCAGGGACTGGCAAAACAGAATCCGTGAAGGCCCTGGGGGTCCAGCTTGGGAGGTTCACATTGGTCTTTTGCTGTGACGACACATTCGATTTTCAAGCGATGGGTCGCATCTTTCTAGGAATATGCCAGGTCGGAGCTTGGGGTTGTTTTGATGAGTTCAACCGATTGGAGGAGCGCATTCTATCTGCTGTATCTCAGCAAGTTCAGAATATCCAGCTCGGTTTGAGAAAGGGTGCTGACGACCAAGATACACATACCGAGCTGGCCGGTCGGCAGCTCAAGGTTAATGGTAATACAGGCATCTTCATCACTATGAACCCGGGGTACGCCGGACGGTCCAATCTTCCCGACAATTTAAAGAAGCTTTTCCGGAGTGTTGCCATGTCGAAACCAGACAAGGAACTTATTTCTGAAGTGATGCTATACTCGCAGGGATTCAAGCAAGCGAAGCAGCTCTCCAAACATATCGTACCATTCTTCGACCGCTGCTCCGCTCAATTGACCAAGCAAGCCCACTATGATTTCGGCTTGCGCGCTTTGAAAAGTGTCCTTGTCAGCTCTGGTGGCCTGAAGAGGAATCGACTTCTTAGTACAGATGAGGATCTAGGATCTGAAGAAGACATTGAGCCTCAGATCATCGTGCAGAGCGTTAGGGAGACCATCGCACCAAAACTAATACGAGATGACGTCGAAACAATGAGAGGCATTGAAGCTGAGTCTTTTCCAGGTGTCCGATATGTACCGGCCCAGCTCAACACACTAGAAGAGGCAATCCAGAGAATTGCTGCCGAAAGACGACTCGTGATCAACGAAACTTGGATGACAAAGATACTACAGCTTTATCAAATCCAGAACATTCACCATGGCGTTATGATGGTCGGTGACTCCGGGTCCGGCAAGTCCGCGGCGTGGAAGGTTCTTTTGCATGCGCTCCAACGGGTTGAAGGCGTCGAAGGCGTCTGTCACGTTATTGACCCCAAGGTAATGACCAAGGAAGCCCTCTACGGCAATCTCGACAGTACAACCCGAGAGTGGTCAGATGGTTTGTTCACGAGCATCTTACGGAAGATTGTGGACAATCTGCGTGGAGAAGACTCGAAGCGACATTGGATCGTTTTTGACGGGGATGTAGATCCTGAATGGGTTGAAAATCTCAACAGTGTCCTTGACGACAACAAACTGTTGACACTTCCTAACGGAGAGCGCCTGAGTCTCCCCCCTAACGTACGAATCATGTTCGAAGTGGAGACTCTCAAGTACGCCACGCTCGCAACGGTCAGTCGTTGTGGTATGGTCTGGTTTAGCAACGATACTGTCACGTCAGACATGATGCTACAGAACTATGTCGATTCCCTTCGATCGAGAGCTTTCGAAGATATTGACGAAGACGCTGTAGCGACAGGCCAGTCGACAGCACAAGCACTGGCTATTCAGGCGCAAGTAGCAGACATACTTCATCACCACCTTTGCAATGACGACTTCTTATCCAAATCCCTGGAAGCAGCCAAGCGGCATAACCATATCATGGAATACACAGCAACCCGTGTGCTTAACACGTTGTTCTCTCTTCTCAACAAGGCTTGTCGGTCTATGATCGAGTACAATACCCAGCACGTTGATTTTCCACTGGATCCTGAGCAGGTCGAGTCTTACACCGCCAAGAAGATGCTACTTGCATTGGTCTGGTCATTGACTGGTGACTGCCCGCTCAATGACCGGAGAGCATTCGGTGAACACATAGCTAGGGCGACAACCATCGAAGTACCATTGCTGAGCGAGTCGTCATCCCTTCTAGATTACGACGTAAGCCTACCAAAGGCGGACTGGACACCATGGCAGTCACACGTTCCAAACATCGAAGTCAACACGCACTCCATCACTCAGACTGATGTCGTCATTCCAACATTAGATACCGTCCGTCATGAAGATGTCCTTTATTCGTGGTTGGCCGAGCACAAGCCTCTCATCCTTTGCGGTCCGCCTGGTTCGGGAAAAACGATGACATTGTTCAGCGCGCTGCGTAAGCTGCCAAACATGGAAGTGGTCGGGTTGAACTTCTCCAGTGCCACAACGCCCGATCTCGTTATCAAAACTTTTGAGCAATACTGTGAATATCGCAAGACACTCAATGGTGTGGTGATGTCGCCAACTCAAATTGGCCGGTGGCTGGTCATATTCTGCGACGAGATTAATCTTCCTACTCCCGACAAATATGGGACACAGCGAGCAATCTCTTTCCTCCGACAGCTTGTAGAACAGAATGGCTTTTGGAGGACCACAGACAAGGTTTGGGTCACGCTTGACCGCATCCAGTTCGTTGGCGCTTGCAACCCTCCTACGGATGCTGGGCGAACTCCTATGGGAGCGCGTTTTCTTCGACACGCACCAATTGTTATGGTGGACTATCCTGGAGAGCTATCGCTACTACAGATCTACGGGACTTTCAACAACGCAGTGTTGAAGATAATTCCCACATTAAGAGGGTACTCCGACGCATTGACAAAAGCCATGGTGCAGTTTTATTTGGAGTCTCAGGCCCGCTTCACTACCAAGGTCCAGCCTCATTATGTTTACTCGCCACGTGAGCTGACGAGATGGGTACGCGGTATCTATGAAGCCATTCGACCACTGGAAATACTATCAGTCGAGGGACTAGTTCGCATTTGGGCACATGAAGCGTTGCGACTGTTCAACGACCGACTGGTTGCCGAGGACGAGCGTCAATGGACCGAGGAAGCTGGCCGTCGAATCGCCCTGGAACACTTCCCAAGCATTGATGAGGAGAAGGCTTTGAAGGGCCCAATCCTCTACTCCAATTGGCTTTCGAAGAATTATGTGCCCGTCGATCGCGAACAGTTGCGAGACTTCGTCAAGGCTCGGCTGAAAACGTTCTGTGAAGAAGAAGTTGATGTACCACTCATCCTCTTCAACGATGTCCTCGAGCATGTACTCCGCATTGACCGGGTATTCCGGCAAGCGCAAGGCCATCTTATTCTGATCGGGGTCAGTGGTAGCGGTAAGACCACGCTCTCTAGGTTCGTGGCCTGGATGAATGGTCTTAAGGTATTCCAGATCAAAGTTCATGGTAAGTATTCCGCAGAAGACTTTGATGATGACCTTAGAGAGGTTCTGCGTCGCTGTGGTTGTAAAGGCGAGAAGATTTGCTTCATCATGGACGAATCGAACGTCTTAGATTCCGGGTTCTTGGAGCGGATGAACACTCTGCTTGCAAATGCAGAGGTTCCCGGTCTCTTTGAGGGCGACGAATATGCATCGCTCATGACTGCCTGTAAAGAGGGGGCTCAGCGACAAGGCTTACTTTTAGACTCGCAAGAGGAGCTGTACAAATGGTTTACCCAACAGATCATCAAGAACTTACACGTCGTGTTCACTATGAATCCACCGGAGGATGGATTGTCATCGAAAGCTGCAACAAGTCCTGCACTCTTCAATCGCTGCGTTCTGAATTGGTTTGGAGACTGGTCAGACCAAGCTCTTTTCCAGGTTGGGTCAGAGCTTACTCAATCGGTGGACTTGGATCGACCAGAATACGTTGCCCCGGATAGCATCCCTGTTGCATACCGCGATCTCCCCCTTCCACCATCTCACCGTGATGCTGTCGTAAACTCGATGGTCTATGTTCACCACTCGCTTCAGCGCTTTATGCAACGTCTACACAAACAGCAAGGCAGAATCACTTTCCTCACACCCCGGCACTTCCTCGACTTCGTTGCCCAGTACGTGAAGCTGTTCAATGAGAAGCGTGAGGATCTCGAAGAACAGCAACGACATCTCAACGTCGGCCTCGAGAAGCTTCAAGATACCGTGGAGAAGGTTCGGGATCTGAGATCGAGCCTTGCGCAGAAAAAGAGTCAACTCGAGCGAAAGGATGCAGAAGCGAATGAGAAGTTGCAGCGAATGGTGGCCGACCAGAGAGAGGCTGAGCACCGAAAGAGCGCATCGCTCGAGATCCAGGCGGCTCTAGACAAGCAAGACAAGGAAGTGGCCAAGAGGAAGCAAATCGTCGAGGAAGATCTTGCAAAAGCCGAACCTGCGGTCATAGATGCCCAGAAAAGCGTCAGCAACATCAAACGGCAACATCTAACTGAACTGCGCTCAATGGGAAGCCCCCCCGCTGGCGTGAAACTTACCTTGGAGTCTGTCTGTACCCTGCTGGGTCACAAGGTGGACAGCTGGAAGACGATTCAGGGTATCGTACGTCGGGATGACTTCATCGCTAGCATCGTCAACTACGATAACGAGCGACAAATGACACGCAGTCACCGTCTGAAGATGCAAAATGAATACCTTTCCAAGGAGGAATTTACTTACGATAGGGTGAATCGAGCAAGTAAAGCGTGCGGACCACTGGTCCAGTGGGTCGAAGCGCAAGTCAATTACTCGGAGATTCTGGACCGAGTCGGACCTCTGCGTGACGAAGTCGATCAGCTTGAGGAGCAAGCCCTTCAGACTAAAGCCGAGGCGCAGGCTATCTACAACACCATCAACGATCTTGAGGGCAGCATCGCCACTTATAAGAGCGAGTACGCCGCCTTGATCAGTGAGACGCAAGCTATCAAGTCCGAAATGTCACGTGTGCAATTCAAGGTCGATCGAAGTGTACGTTTACTGGATAGTCTATCGTCAGAGCGATCCAGGTGGGAAAACGGTAGTAGATCATTTGAGACACAAATCGGAACGCTGATTGGGGACGTTCTCGTGGCCGCCGCTTTCCTTGCCTACAGTGGGCTATTCGATCAGCAATTTCGCAAGGCTATGACGGAAGATTGGCTGCAGCAGCTCTCTTCATCCGGCATCAAGTACAAGCCGCTTAACCCAATGACAGAGTATCTATCTAGTGCCGACGAGCGGTTGAAATGGCAAGAAAATTCACTACCCGTCGACGACTTGTGCAGGGAGAACGCAATCATTCTCAAACGTTTCAACCGCTACCCGTTAATCATCGACCCTTCTGGACGTGTCACTGAGTTTTTACAAAATGAATGTAAAGATAGGAGACTGACGGTAACCAGCTTCTTGGATGATTCGTTCACTAAGCAGTTGGAAAGCTCACTTCGATTTGGCAACCCGATATTGATACAGGACGCCGAGTACTTGGATCCGGTGCTAAACCATGTCCTCAACAAAGAGTACCAGAAGACTGGAGGCCGCGTCCTTATCCAGTTGGGCAGACAGGAGATCGATTTTTCACCCACATTTAAGCTGTACCTATCGACGCGGGATCCGTCCGCTACGTTCGCTCCTGATATCTGCAGTCGCACCACCTTTGTCAATTTCACTGTAACCCAGAGTAGTTTACAGACACAGTCTCTCAACGAAGTTCTCAAATTTGAGCGCCCGGACGTTGACGAGAGGCGGACGAATTTGGTCAAGCTACAGGGGGAGTTCACCATTCATCTTCGACAGCTCGAGAAACGACTGCTTCAAGCGCTTAATGAATCTCGCGGCAATATTCTCGATGACGATGTGGTTATCGAGACTCTGGAGACGCTGAAGAAGGAAGCTGCCGACATATCGAGGAAGATGACGGAGACAGAAGGTGTGATGACCGACGTTGAAAATATTACGCGACAGTACAACATCATCGCTCGATCGTGCAGTGCCATCTTTGCAGTGCTGGAGCAACTGCACCATCTCAATCACTTCTATCAGTTCTCACTTCAATACTTTGTGGAGATATTCAACTCGGTGCTCGGTGGAAACAAGCGTCTGGCCGCTGAGACGAACAGTACTGCTCGTGTGAACATCATCCTGCGGGACCTTTTTGTCACTGCTTACCAGCGCACCTCCCTTGGCCTTCTCCAGAAAGATCGAATTACATTCGCTGTATTATTGGCCCAGGCGTCGCCATACGAAATGGACAAAGGTCTAATAGACATAATCCTCAATAACGGCATGGAAGGAGCTGATATCTCCACCGACGCACAACGGAAGGATGAAGCAATGGCTATGGCTCACCGAATGCCAGTCTTTAAATCTCTAATCAAAGATGTCCCGGCACCTGCTTGGGAGAAGTTCTTATCTGAAGAGCTTGCAGAAAACTTCGTTCCCGTGGTATGGAGCTCGGACACGGCGCCTCTCGATCAACAGCTACGATCCGTACTACTAGTGAAGCTCTTCCGTCTCGATCGGTTTGTGCCTGCGGCGGAGAAGTTTGTCACTGCCGTATTCGGCAGAGGTCTCCTTGATGACAGCGGCGACCTAGGCGTCGTCCTTGAGCAAGTGTCTGCCACAACACCCATCGCACTCAGCTCAAGTCCCGGATTCGATGCCAGTTACAAGGTAGACCATCTCGTGGGCAGCACTGGAGCACAATGTACCAACATTGCCATGGGCTCCAGTGAGGGCCTTGCAAGTGCAGACAAAGCTATCAGCAATGCCGCTGCGACCGGATCCTGGGTCCTCGTCAAGAACGTCCATCTCGCGCCATCTTGGTTGCAAAGCCTCGAGAAGCGGCTGGGTTCGACCAAACCGCACGCGAACTTCCGTCTCTTTCTGTCCATGGAGTCCAATCCGAAAATCCCCGTCAACCTCATCAGGGCTTCACGGGTCTTGATGTACGAACAGCCAGCCGGGGTCCGGGCTAACATGAAGGACTCGCTGTCTGCGCTCGCGTCGAGAGCTTCCAAACCGCCAGTCGAAAAGGCAAGAGTCTATCTACTGTTGTCGTTCCTACATGCGGTCGTGCAAGAGAGACTCCGTTACGCCCCGAACCTCGGATGGAAGGGGTTCTGGGAGTTTAATGATAGCGACGTATGTTTTCAAGCCTATTGGCAGTATGATGAATTCAGGCTAACAAACACCCACAGTACGAATGTTCCGCGTTCATCATCGATACCTGGGTCGATTTTGTGGCTTCCGGGCGACTCAACGTGGCACCGAACAAGCTTCCCTGGGACTTGCTCCGCACACTCATTCTGGAGACCTACGGCGGGAAAGTCGATGACGAAGACGACTTTAAACAACTCACCTCACTCGTGAACAGCGTGCTGACGCCAGCGGCATTTGAGCTTGACCACAAGCTCGTGGAAGGCGCACCGGACCACGAGTCAGATGGGCACGACGGAGAAGCAGAAGGAAAAGGAGGCAGCTTGACAATGCCAGGAGGGACTCGGATGGCGGAATACATGGAGTGGGTGAACGCATTGCCGGAGCGCGAGCCACCGACATACCTCGGCCTGCCGGCCAACGCGGAGAAGCTCTTGCTGGTCGGTCAGGGGAAGCACATGATCGGAGATCTGGCGAGAATCACGGAGCTGTTGGATGAAGGGGAGCAGCTCGTGGCTGAGGGGGTTGTCGCGACTCCGGTGCTCAGCGAGTGATCATCATCTTACCGCAAGAGCTTGCAGGTATTTTTTCTTTCACGTCTACAGTCAATCAGTCGTTTCTTCCAAGCGCTTTAGCAAGCATCATCGGCGTCCAGATTGCTGCAGGAGGAGGAAGTGTGCATAGCTTGCTTCGGTCGGGAGTACTTCACTGGCGGTTGCGGATATACCCTAGACTTGCGGGTTATCTCTTCAACGGTTTCGTTTGTTGCGCGTGTATCATACCGGACCTTCGTACAATAAATTTCATAATACCTTTTTCTGATGATTGATGAGAATCATGATCACTTTACCCTAGCCCCGTCGGGTGATGCGTATCGGCGCAAAATCATTTTCGGCCCGGAAGTGGCTCGAGGGTCTGTGCTGCCGACCTTATCCTTATCTAATCTAATCAGGAGAAAAAGAGTCAAGTTAGAGTTTGATCCATAAATCATCGCATCGCATCCAATCCTTCAACAACGTGCGCTCTCCCTCCCCTCTGCTTTCTCTCTTCTCCCCCTTTCGTCCCTCCCAACCGTAAACGAGATTGACTCCGCCAAGATGGTCCGCCAGACCCGGGTTCGGACTTCCTCCGACCTTTCCAACTCCTTCTTCTCCTCCTCCTCGCCCTCGTCCTTATCCTTGTCCTCGTCCACGTCGTACTTGAACAACATCGGGGTCAGCCACAGGATCCCTGGCTTTCGGACAAGCGCTGGTAAGTTATTCAATTATCTTTCCTTCTCCCAACTATCAAATCGAGCATCAACCTCCCCTTCCCCCCCCCCCCAAGTGGCATG
>JAABUU010004669.1_pt1 | contig 15941 bp, 24 predicted proteins | sample 5559301 | NCBI WGS metagenome assembly JAABUU01 (sample SAMN10711884, study PRJNA513360) | rock metagenome | isolation source: Antarctica rocks | place: Antarctica: Victoria Land, Richard Nunatak white | reverse complement strand
AGTCGCTTTTTGTACTCTGACAGGTTGCTACAGAAAATATTCAAGCACCCGTCAACATGAGTCTGGCTTTGCTGACAAGTGCACTTTCAGGACGTGATCACTGGATGCAGACCCTAGGGCGACATGTATCTGGCCGCCAATGGATAAAACCATGAGTATGTTCAGTACACAGAGATGGCAACACAACAACCGGTAAAACAGATAAGGCAAGTTGCGCACAGCTGGTGCTGGTTAGGGCAAAATGGCAACAGGGTGGCACGAGTTGGCTGCGCACCTTTCTGAGCCCACCTAGCTCGAGCAGGGTCCACATTGGGGATGAGTTCGCCGCTGCTGGGATGATCCCGATCCAGGTCTAACTGCACAGGAGGGGATGCTGCAGGGCTGCTGGTGACCTCCGGGGACCTCCAGTCATGGTCTGAGGGTATGGGAGAAAAGCGCACATGGTTTCGCAGTGGATCAACCCTGCTTACACATGAGAACTATCACCAGGGACCACAGCAACTTCTAGTAAAGACTGACCCTTTTTGGTGCATAGATGTATGAGCAAAGAATGCAGCAGGCGTTGGGCATAATCTGAAATCAGGTCAACGTAACGAAGGCTACAAAAGCCTTGCACAGATCAAGGACAGAAGAATAACTAAAAGGCAGCTTCTCAGTTTTTGTTAAAGTAGACAAATGCTTGTGTTTCAGGAGCAAGGGCAACAAGCAACAACAGGTCTGAAGACCAAGGACTGGGCAAACAAGTAACAAAGCAAATGCTGGCCAAGGCACAGAAGCACAGACATGCTTACCTAGTATCATTGAGGTAGTTATGCAGCTGAGGGGGGGAAAGGTTGGCAGGGCTGGCAGGGGGTCGCCCACTGATGCCCTCAGGGTTAGTGGGCGCTTGTGACCGTTCTGCCAACAGATGCATGCTGTTCTCTGACAGTAGATATGGCTCTTCAAAGATTGCATCTGACACGCTGGGCAGATCTGCATGGCCATGTGCATCAGGACTTTAGATATGCATGCAGTACAGGAGTCTGTATGCTGGCTCATATGGTGTGCACATACTGACAGGATGCACACCACCATCGTCTGGTGGGAGCTTGAGGCTGCTTCATACTTCCACTGGAGACTTCACTAGTGTTGTTGCAAAGTAGGAAGGCTAGCCCAAGCGTATACTTAACAATGTACGCAGCGCATGGTGTACATTCACACAGGTAAAGAGATGTTTATACACATCAGCAAATTGGGCAGTTCCAAGGTGACTTCACAGAGCACTCCATACTCCAGATCATGTGTCTCATGTCATACACAACACAAATGTTGCATCTCAACTGGGCTTGTGCTCTCACTGATGCAGATGCAAACAGAAGTGGTAGTCCTATGAATGTGTATGCTGTATACACAGTGGGGATGTGTTGCCAAGTGTGGGCCATGAGCTGAAGCTTGTGAATCAGTGATCACAAAGATGAGCACATGCCTACCATGCAGGTGGTCTATGATATTTTTCTGCAGATCAGGATTGCCAAGCTGCTGATGCAGGGGCTGTGCTGACCCCTGTTGCTGCTGCTGCGTTGCTTGCACGGCCTGGCCTCCTGCACCACCACAACAGCCTCACTCACTCCTCAAGGCACACAGCCTTGGTCACAAGCAGATGCATTCCCAGTTTGCTTGATTTTGCACTTGTCTTGCATTCACACTGCGCAGCCTTGACTCATTAGCTCCCAGCAACCAGCTGGCAGGCTACAGAGTGTGCATTATGTCTGTTGCATGGCCTGTCAATTGGTGGATGACCAGCATTGTGTGGTGAGTGGTGAGTGGGAAGCGGTGAGCGGTGAGCGGTGAGCGGTGAGCGGTGAGTGGTGAGTGGTGAGTGTGTTGGTAAGTAGCAACAGTGCAGCCTACCCGAGGTGGCTGGACCCATGTGCAGCTGACCGGGATCAGAATCCTGGTGAGCTGATCCCCCAAAGGGAGATGAAGGGACCATGGTGGGGCTGCTGCCGCCAGAGTGCCGCTGCTTCAGCATCTGCTGCTGCATCGCAATCTCTGAGGATGGATTTGCAAATGCAGAGCTTGCCTCAGGTTGTTGCTGCTGCTGTGGTGCCCGCATACGCTTGGGACCTATACAATAATAATAACAATTCAACGCTTTCCAGCTCACGATGAGCTAGGTACGTGCAGGGCAAGTCTTGTCTCTCCAGAGCAGCCTGTCTTGTGCATCCCTTAAGGCCTGCTCATACGACCATAGATCAAGGAAAACAAGGTTGGTGCTTATGTCAGCTGGGCATAAGATCTGTTTTGCTGCTTGTTGACGAAGCTTCCAAGCAACAAGTCGTCAACATGGCTACCAGTCAAGGGACAAAGCTCCGGCAGTGGTTGAATTGACAAATGCTTTGATGCTGTCAATAGCCCTGAGACAAGACTTCTTGCCAGTGCAACTGATAGGATGTTTGCTGGCAACTGGACACAAAAGCTGGACAGCAACAACAGGCATGGCAACACTTTTGAGCAACAACAGCTCACCAGGCTCAAGGTATCCAGAGCTGACCCTATCCAGCTCAGCAGGTCTTGCCAACTGTCTGGCCAAACTGCCAGACCCTGAGCCTGGGTGAAAAGAGTGTCCATTGGGAGTGCTTGACGGTGCTGAGTTCTGGCTCAGGGCAGGGCTGTTGGCTTCGGCCCCTGAAGAGGTGGTCATGTGACTGCCAAAGGGGGCAGGACTGATGCTTGGAGATCCTTGGCTGCTCAGGCTGTTCTGTAGATCCTGTAAAGACACACACACCTCACAGGTTATATATGCCAGGACAATTCTGCCTCTCAGACACAGGCAACTACACATGTGCAACCGCGCAGCATAACCAAAATTTACTGCTACTTACAAGCAAAAGATCTGTATTAGTCTGCTGACAGGCACATCAGCAAGCCTCATGCCTTGACCAAACATGGTGTCCACACAACTAAGAGATTCCCAATAGAAACGCCTAATAGTAATCCCCAGGCACTTCTGAGTTTGGATTGTGCCTATGAAATGCAAGCTGGCATAAGAGCCCATGTGGCGGGCACCAGGTCTTGCTTTGTTGAATGAAGCTCAACACATGAAGACACATTCTCAAACTTCCTGGTGGTCGGACGGTAAATGACTGCTGGCTATTGAGCGAAAGGGTCTCAGGTTCAAATCCAACGTCTGCAAACTTTGACACATTCTCAAAGAAGATACGTTGGTGGAGCGCAACTGTCCCTAGCATGTAAAGAACAGTGGCAACTGCCAGCTTGCATACCTGCAGCATCCTGCCCTGGTCAGAAAACTGGTGAGGCAGCGTTCCAGAAGCTGTTCCTGTAGCTGAAGGCCAGTGGCTCATGCTGGTGGAAGCTGCCTGGGAAGTTGCAGGCTGCAGCAGCGTGGCTGAGTGTGATGGGAAGATATCTGCCATGGAGGTCTGCTGTGTGTGGAAAAAGGGGGAATTGCTGGAAGGTAACGGGAAGCCACCAAAGCCATTACTGGATGGCTGATGACTACCAGAGCCAAACTGAGGAGGCCCTGCATGGTGGAGATAACATACTTAGGGTGATATGCTTACGGCACCATGCTTGAATTAACATGCTTATGGTAACACGCTTGAGGTAGCATGTCTTAAGGCACAATGCGGCAAAGGTTAGATTAGTATTCGTGGCCACACAGCATCAACGTGCCGGACTTGAAAATGCATTGATGAGCCAAATTGCTCTGTTCAATCCCAAAACATCTATATAGGAACTGTCCATCCTACAGTGGAAATCTAAACTGTAGAAATGCCTGGGGGACAGTAAAAACGCGTTTCTACATTGGGGAGAGGTTTTAGGACAATGCAGTAATGAGCCAAATTGGACGATGCAGGCCTGCTGGATATCAGCTTTGCAATATCAGCTGCAAGGCGGTGCTTGCAGCGAGCTCTCCCTAACGTGAAAATGCCTGATGCTAGCCCCCAAGTGCTTCTCAGCGTGAAACTCCACCGCGAAACGGAAGTTTCTCTAGAACAAGTGAGGTGTTTACATCCTCAATGGCACTGTCAGAGCTAAGCGACTACTCAGTCAATGTAAGGTGAGTTTGAGCACGACATGAACTGTTGCCAGATGTAGATGGCTGCAGGGTGAATGCTCACCCTCGTTGCTCTGAAAGGGCTGGGTGTACTGCCCCAGGGCAAAAGGGCTCTCAGATCTTGCTTGTCCTGTCAGGGACTCACCACCAACCTGCCCTGCCCCTGTCAGATGAGGGCTGCCCCTAACCTGCCCTGCCCCTTGCCAACTGGCAGCACCTGTCAAAGAGCCCGACCTGTTCTGTCCCAGAAGCTGACCCAGAAGTTGCCCAGAGCCTTGACTGTTGCTTGCGCTCAACTGCCCTGACTGCCTGGGGCTGACCCCAAACTGCCCTGACTGGCTTGGACTGAAAGGCAAGTGGCCTGACCCTTGGTTGAAGCCAATAGGCAACTGCCCAGAGCCTAGACTGGGACTGATAGGCAACTGCCCTGAGCCCTGATGCTGGCTACCAAAGCTGGAGCCACTGCCAAGACCTAGTCCATGATCCAGATGCCTGTTGTCAGGTATGGGTGCATACACAGTCTGCACCAAAAAGCAGCAGGTCACAAAAATGATGCTTGATCAGAAACGGAAAAGGCATCATAATGAGGCACATCAGATCACAATGTAATGCACCAGCCAACAAAACTTTGGGTGTGTCTGCTCATGCCAATTGGCAGCGAATGGCTTGCAATGGCCTTTCAGCACTGCCAGCGATACATGAAAGACTGCAAGCTCTCACAAGCAACCGCTGACACAAGCAGGCACATCTCAAGTGACACCTCCAAGCTGCATGAGACTTTGAGAGCATCAGCCTTCACATGCAACTATCTCAGTAAGATTCTGCCGGCTATTCATTCCAGATGCAGCCATTCCAATTCGGTCCACTGAAAGAGGATCAGATGACATATTGTTGGCCAATCATGTTTTTGCGATGCATCTGTGACGATTACTTCAACGCCTCAGTACAATTGATGAGCGCAGCTTGCGTTGTGCTGTTATTGCAAGCTCTGAGAAAGATTAATGACACATGCAATCTGGTGTGCAGAAAAGAGAAAGGTTCACTAGAAGCTCCAGAGTGACAGCTTGTGAAAGCTTACTGACGCATTGGCCAGGTTGCAACACAATACTTAACAAATCAGCCCACAGCCACTGGCATGCATACACACGTGTGCAATCAGCCTTCGGAGCTCTCCCAAGCAATGCATTCACCAATTCAAGAAGGCAAACACAGGCTGGATGCAATATGTCACCAGCACAGCGTGGCATGTGGGCATGGGAAGGGGATGGGCATGGGCACGGGAAGGCAGCATTGTGCACAGCAAGCCAAATAGCAGGCTTGGAAAACGCAAATGCAGCCAATGCACCATGTCACCCGGCCAAACTGCCTGTAAGACAGTGCCAATCCCAGCGATACATTCACCAGGCTACAGACATGGGCCCTGACAGACAAAAGCTTGTTACCTGGCCAGGTTGCATATGAGAGTCCAGGAAGGCAGCACTGTCCATATCCCTAATGCTCCAATTTGGATGGTCGGTGGCCTTCCAGTCCTCTTTTGCCTTGTGGATCAGGCGCCGCAGCGCCTCCCTCTTTTCCCCCTGAGCCTGGCTGCAGGGGGTCAGGTCTGGCTCTGTTGTGCCATTGGGAAGCACCTTGTGCTGCACCAGCACTGCACCCACAGAAGCCCTGGTTGCACACTGCCCTCAACATGTGGTCACTCTTGCTCAATGGGCTGTGTACAAGATCTGTCTGATTGTGTCAGTCTTAAGGGTGCTGCTAGGCATGAAGGGTGCGCGCAGTCCTGTCTTGTTTCAAAGTCTGTCATGCTGTATGGAACCACCTTGTGTAGAACCAGAATAACACATGGTTGAGTGGATCGCACACCTTGGCGGTCATGCCAATGATGGCAGAGAGGGCGACCAGACATTCCACCAAACCTTCTTGACCATACTACAGTGAGCAGTGCTGAGTCAGCATTGCCTGAAGCAGAAGACCAACAGCTGCTGCTGTGTTCATGCATGCACAGCAGCATGTGTAACAGTACAGTGGTGCAGGAGCGTGCAAGCAATGGTGTAAAGGTGGCATGCTGACCATCGGGATGCTCCAAATCCACCCTAGCCCTGACACTACGGTACAGCAGACCCCCCTCAATGTTGTTGGGCTCGGGGTACCACATGCGCAGCCGCTTGTCATTCTCCACGGCCAGAGCCACATGCTCCCGAGCCTTGTTGGGGATCAGGAACTGCTTCAGCTTCTCGTTGAAGCGTGGGTCTGTGTTGGACAGCTCTACCAGCTGCTTGAACTGGCCCACTGCACGAACGCTGACACAGAGTGGGAGCAGTCCCCAAGCATGGGCACAAAAAGCTGCATCTGAGCTTGTCTGGAGTACATGTGAAAAATTCAATAGTGTTCACAAAGTGTGGACACATGAAAGACAGCTGATTGGACTTGTCCATCACATGGGTCATCAAAAAAAGTGTAGGCAGACAGTCAGCAGAAGGACAGCAAGAATGATGCTGTTCACAAAGCCTAAACTCGACACCAAGGCAAAGGTTCATGTAACAGCTCAAAAAAGTGCTAATAGACCAACTGTGAGTGTGGGTAGCAATAAAGTCAGCATTACTGCTACATACATGTCTCGCACGCCACACTTCTCAGCAGTCCAAGTCGTTGGTCCCATACCTGTGGTGATGCTCCTATCAGGAAAGACCAGGTCATGCACTCCAGAGGACTCTGCAGCAACCTGGATGTCAAGCAGCTTCTTCTGAGTCTTCTCGCCAATGTCCTCAAGTTTACTCACTGGATCATCGACACAAGGGATCTCTGCTTTGACTGCCTTGGCCACACGTGGTGTTGCCACCTGGCAAGAGGGTAACAGGCTTCAGCGCTTGGACAAAGTTGATGCGGTGTCATGGATGCCTTAACATGGCACCTGTTGCAGCTCAGTGCAGCTGTTGTGACAATCACGCAACTAAAACTTTCTATTTTTGGGACTCATCAGGGGAGTCGACAGACAATGACTGGGTACAGTAAGGACGCGATGTGCAAAAGCATTGTGGCGAAGAACATACAGAACATCATGGGCCAGCAGCATGAAGAACAAGTAGCAAGAGAATCTACGATCTTTTAAGACCCATGGATCAGCAAGGAGCTCATGCAGAATGAGCCAGACAATCTGCTGTTTGAGGGCAATCACCATGCACAGCACATCTGTGCTATCCTGTACGCAACATTCTGAACACTTACACATTTCACTTACTGTGCTATGCTTGCATCAGCTCATCTGCCTTTTTCTGAACGCAACTCAGTGTGATGCAGCATACCCCCTTGCAGAGGCAGGTTCTTTCAGAGGCAACTTTGGTGTTTGGTGTTCCAGCAAGGCAAGGCTGGATGACCAGTGGTGACTCACCACAAAGTCTTCAGACGCCACAAAGGTGATGTAGGGCACTTCAATGCCGGTGTGCTGGTTGACGGCCCGCACCAAAAGCTTGTAGGGCGACTTCTGCCCGCCTAACATTGCCTCAGAGCTCACTGCAGTCGTACAGTTCTACTTGTGGCACCAAAAAAATGTCATGTATGGGACACATGCAAAATGACACCAGCTGTCTATATTTTAGTGTCAGTATGATGGAGCATGCGCAGCGTGATCAAGCTTGATTTGCAAAACTGCAATGTGACACAGTACACATGCAAGAACTTTGAACAGACAAGGTAGTCATGAGAACAATACTTGTTGGTGAGGGAGTGCGTGTGGCAAGCAGCAATAGAGGCATGACAGCAAGCTCTAGAAATCTGCATCTCAAGGACAAGTGAGCATCTTGCTATCATGCTGTCTGGCACAACAGGGACTGTGCACTGTCATCATTGCCTGGCCACCAAATGCAGGCTCGCCTGTGGAGTTGCCACCAGAACTCATCCCAGTCAGCCCAACCTATCTTGCTGATGACAGTACCAGCTGCAAATGCGCTGCTACTGATTTCAGCCAGACAGAATGGGCTGACTGGGCTGACTTCGATGGGAATTCCAGTGCAGAGGCAGCAGCATTGACACTGGTCTCATTGCATATACATGATTGGTATCACACACACACACATATATATATGTCACAGCCCTACATTGTAGTGCTGTTGCAGGGGCTGAGCTCGGTGCAAGAGTCTGACACCTGCATGTGTGATTGTGGTAGGTGGTGGGTGTGAGACCTACCCTGCACATTGAGGTCTGTGCTAAGCACAGCCTGGCCGCGGGGAGTGAGCGACATCCTGACTCTCTTGTCTGTGGTGAGAGTCCCAAGCCTGCCAGGGTTCAGGAGCTCCTTACCCTATACATCACATACTGTAATGCCTCCATGCTGCGTGACACCTTACGCGGGTTGAATGGAATGAGGTGATCACACTTGCCACAAGGCAGACAGCATTCTGGTGGTAGCACACTCTTCAGTCCCTGCTCAAAATTTTCCCTGACCTGCATGGCTCTTTTGGCCATCTGGGAGACATTATGGGAAGCAATGATAAGAAGTTGAACGCAAAGTTGTTGACAGAGATGCTGTATGAAAGGTCACCTTGGGTGTCAGAAACAGCTCACAAGATGCCATGTCTTCCCCTGTCTCATGCAGGGCAGCAAACTTCTTGCCATCCAACATTGATAGCTGCAGCATTGCCACACAGTCAGTACATTGACAGTAGGTACTGCATTCAACCTGTGCTGCTGGAAGAGCAACAGCTTCAGACATTTACCTCGAGCTGGACATCTTGTAAGAGCTGAGAGTGGGCAAGCTCTCCAGTAGCAGCATTTACAACCTCTATTCTGATGCTGGCGCCACATTTAGACTTGAGAGGGTTCTTCTCCAGATACTTGGAGGCGAAGTTGACAGAGTCTGGGCAGCGTTTGTTAGGATTTTGACAGCACAAAGCACAACGAGGGTTGAGACAAGTCAGATTCCTGCAGATAGGCAGGCGGGCTAGTAAAACACCATCAAGGTCACCTGAAATGCAGTTTTGCACAACAGATGTCAGCATGTGGCGTTACTCACTGGCAGTCGTGCCGGAACACGAGCTTCAGTTGCGAACTTGATCCGTCCCGAGACCCAGAGGCGCACAGCTCGTCAAAGGTGGCCGCTACTGCGTCTCGCAAATCGGCTGGGCGTACCCGCAGCCGACTGGCCAACGCTGGTGCAGCAGCAAGCCTGCTGATAACACTTCTCAAGTAATCCTGCAGGAACGGCATTCCTGGGTCACGTCATTTACACCGGTACATCTACCGGGCGATCGTGCAGTGCTCCGCACCTGCAGAACATCAGGCGCTACATGCTGTAACTCCGGAGGTGGTAGCGCAAAAGTCATCAGTGCGCGCTTGGGCTCTGCCAAGATTATTGACGGACAGAAGTCATGAAGCCCTCAAGACCGAGCCGTTCCTCTGGGCGGACGGCACAAGCGACCAGCCAACGTCGATGCTAGCAACTAGCGGCAACCTGGCCCTGCGGACTCCCAAGCAATTCGCTTTTGCAACTTCGCAAGAGACTTTGCGATCTTACCTAACTCATGTGATCCACGCTGTGCGCAAGTTGAACGGGCAAGTTGGTCGTCCCCAACCCCCACCCCCCCCCCCCACTCCCCTCCCCCGCGCAGATTTGCCCCCCGGGCGCAAATCTCTTGTTAGGCGGTCCCTGCTCTTTTGAGTTCCTATGCCCGTGCAGTTCAGGGAACATCAGGACGTGCGCGCCAAGTCCCCATGAGCTTTTTTATTCTAATCACAATCACTGCCTAGTGTTGATGAATGACAAGCACTGATCAGGGTAAGACAGTTTAAAAGCACACCGAGGAAGTGGCTGTGCATAACAGCGCAGAAGCACATGCATGTCGTGCTGTTCTGACCACGCATGCCGTCGATCTTGCAGGACATTTGCGTAGCAGCATTTTGCATGCTTGCACAGCTGGTTTCGGAGCATATTGCGTCTATTTTCGCAGCCTGCATATGCTCAACTATTATTTGGGAAACAATTTCACGCGCGAGACAAAGGTGCTGCGCAGTTCGTCAAGATGCCGAAGGTTAAGATTGCCCGGTCGTATCTTGCAGCCTACAACACGGCACAAGCAGCAGGATGGGCCACTGCATTATACCACTGTGTCTCCAGCTTCTGGTCCGCTGATGGTTATGCAACAGTCTACGAAAACACAAACGCTGTCGTGAGTAGGTATACTCACCGCCTGACGAGTGTGTAAGTGCTCTTGTTATGTTGAGTCACCTCCCTGCACCGTATGTGCAGGATGCTTTCAGCTTCTATCCGCCCTGGAGATCTTGCATGCAGCAGCAGGTTAGTTAAAGAGTCCGCAAGAAACTCAGAGTAGTAAAACCAGGTAGTACACTAGGTTACTGGCATGTGAGACTGAGATATGGACTGTTTGCCCTGCAGGCCTGGTGCGTGGCTCGCCACTAACAGCCCTCATGCAATGGTCAGGCCGGTCTAATGTACTTTTCGCTATTCTGCACCACATTCCACAGGTATCAGTCAAGTACTGCATCAACCTCAGGGTTTGGTAACTTTGCAGATCCCAAAAATCCTGCTCTTCAATGACAGTTGGTTGACCTGCTTCTGTGAATGCTGATCATCCCTGCAGTGTGCATGTTCTGTGCTTGTGAACCAGCTAGCATAGTTGCTATCAACATCACACGTGCATGCAAACTGGATTTATCAAGCTTGATAGCCATCTAACCACACATGGTGTGTCATGTCTGCAGCTGTGGACAAATTCTGCAGCTGCTGTGCTGATATATGTCTGGGCCTTATCAGAGGTACAGCATGATCCCTCTGGCTTAGTCATGTCCGCTTGTTTGAATGCCAAGCCACCTGTGCATCTGGCGCCAAAGAATCATGGCATTGCAAACCTCAGATTGCAATGGCACACAGTGTGTGACAGGCTGTCTTATGTTGCCTGCAGCAGATGTCTGACCCACAGAGCTGCAGTGACAGCTCTGCTGCATCAATCAGCAAACTTGCAAACTCAATGTGCAACAGTGGCTGATGAATGTGTACAGGTGGTACGGTATCCCTGGTATGCCACTAGCCTGCTGAATTGCTGCCCTTCCTGGCTCACCTGGCTCAGGTCTGCACTTTGACTCTCCTTGCACAGATACAGATACATGTACATCTGGCAAGCATTATATTGCATGTATACCGCGCAAGTATTGTATTGCATGTGTACCTTGCAAGTACTGTGTTGTATGCGTTACAAAGAATGGTGTAAAGCAAGTGCGTGACATATGTTTGAGCACTTTAAAGGCATTGCCTGCACATCATCTGTGTTAGATGCTGTGCAATCAGAAGTACCAGTGGTTACCCTGAGTTGCAAGCATGCAAAGCACGCATGGAACTACCATGAAGTATCATCAGAAAGACAGTCAGGCTGATATATCGGTGTCTCTCTGATTGAGGCTGCCATACTGATACAGGTACACCCTGTTCATTCCACTGTACCCTGTGGGCATGCTAGCAGAGATGGTCCTCATGGTCAAGGCTTTACCGTTCCTCAAGAGCCAGAAGCTGAACAGCGTTTCCCTTCCAAATGTTTTCAACTTTGGTTTCGACTACCACTTGTTCATCCAGGTGTGCCTCCTTGCAATTTCTGCTGGTACCTTGTTCAATAACAGCTGTGCTTTGGCTGCACACGCTGTCATCCATTTCAAAGGCTGTTGCAGTGTAACCGCCCTGCTGCAACAAGGCACATGACACTGGCATGCCCACTCTCACTGCGCCATACCAGCCATGCCTTCAATCACACTTGCAGGCTTTACACAATCCCTTTTGAGCCTGATAATGCAAATGGGTGCTGTAGGGTTTGCTGTTTGTATACCCATTCCTATGGTTGTTTCTGTACCAGACCCTGCTACATCAGAGGAAGAAGAAGCTCCAGTCAGGCAAAAGAGATTGAGCCTGTTGTGATAAGGCCAGAAGTCACCCTGCATCTACATGCAGCAACTTCAACACTGATTGTTACACAGTCAGTGTCAGTGTGAGCGTGCCTTTGACAAGGTGGAAACTGCGCACCCTGATATGCTAGCATTGGACTTTTAGCTCTGGCTCCATAAACAATAGCCCACTGTGTATGCCAGGATGACCTTATGTGCATACCAGGCACAGATGTGTTGCATACCAGGCACAAGGTCCCTGCTAGTGCGTCAGACCCCCTCAGCACGGTGAAACCCTCAAGCCTGTAGAGCAAATTGTTTGCAACGGAATTTGAATCTGCAAGCTGCATGTCTTGGCTCAGCTAGAGCCCGCACTTTGATATGGCCACTCACTTGGTCTAGCAAGAAATGCTGTAAGCCGTCTGCTGGGCATATGAAGAGGATTTTGCACATGTTGCATGACACTGATTCTGTGATTCTGTGATTCTGATTCTGATTCTGTGACAAACTTTTGGTGGTTTGGAAACATGATTGGACCTGCTTGGGTGCATCCAAGCAACTGGTTTGAACCTTCAGCTGGGCCATTGCATCTGCAATCACATATTCATTCACCTTTGAAGACACAAATTTGCGTCCTCTGTTGCTGCAAAGCTTGCCAAGGCAGACAAGCTCCAGCTGCCACTGCAGATAGTATTCCGCCAATACCACTCTGCTAGCAGCCCATGTTCTCCCTTAACCATGCTGCAAACAGGGGAGGAATCAGGGAGGGAGACAATACAAGTGTCTTGTCATCGTCTGGTTCTTGATCGCAGGTCGCAACATGCAGCTCCTCTTACCACGCATGTACCATGTATCAACGTGTAGCAGCTGTAGCTGACAAAAGAATGCACAAACAAACCTCACAACATCAAGGGAACGAGTTGCCGATGTCACAGCAGAGCTGTATGGAGCGTGACCGCAATGTACCAGGTAGTATGCCTGTATATGCACTTGACAAGAGCTTTGCGATGCCTGCAGCACCACAACCTTCAATATCGCCAAAAGCTGTGCTTCTCTGCAGCTGGCACCATGCAGTCATGCTTACACACTTTATCTTGAGCGTCGTGTTTTGTTCATCAAGTTGCCTGTGATCTGCCGGCAACCTTGGACTGCCTCAGACCAAATCACCCTAAGCAAGCTCCTACTTCCACTTGCCAGGCTAAGCTGAATCCACCACCAAGGGTGCCTTGTACCAGGCAGAAGTCTGTTGCATGCTGGGTAAAGTGTCACTGCTAGCCTGTGAGAGGGCTCAGTACAGTGATGCCAATACACAAGCAGAGTCCCTGCACAGTAGTGCAGAATGATGACTCTGCCTCGATAAGCATTTTGAACCCCCAACCCCTTGGGACCCTGTCTGATCCAAGTGGACCTCTCAGTTGCAAGAGGGGGACTTGACTCAGTTTTGATGTTTGCTCACAGTGAATCTCTGGAGCTTTGGTCAAGTGATATTTTGCCACCAGCCTATTTTGCATATGCTGCTCATGTCACTTATCTAACGATCACCACTCATAAGGTAGTTCACCGCGAGCTTCAGATCTGGCCCACCTTTTTTGCCATATCTGCAGCAATGTTTCATTGTCAGTGTCTTGCTCATTGCAGCGCTTGCTTGCAGTCCTTGAGAGGCAACAAGCAATGGCTGCTTGAACATCCAAATTGAGTCATGCTGCAATCCAGCAGCTCGTCATGACTCCTGCCATGGCTGCAACAGTGAGCCATCAGCATGCATATAACCTGTTTCCCAGCAGGTGGTTGTTTAGCAATAGCTGACAGAGTGGCACAGTGGAGTTTCCAAGCCAGTCTGTTACCTCCAAGGTATCGTCTGAGTCAGATGAAGTCGAAACACAGCTGTCTCCAGAATAAACATGACCAAAATGTGACCATGACCTTTCTCACAACCACCATAACCAAGATCATCACCATTACCACATTGCGTGCCTGTATGTTTGTATGCAGCATGCATGAAAAGAGCTCTGCAAAGCCTGACGCCCCTAAATGTGCTGCATACTCAACGGCATCTTGGCCCTGCAGCAAGCGCAACGCAATGCTGTCATTGACACTGTGCATGTTTGCTGTGACAGAACATGCATGCCAACATGCATAACCTTACAGAATGCAGTAATACACCTGGGCAGATGCCCTTGCTACCAGCAACATCAAACATGTTGGCCTGTGCAGCTCATGGAGAAGCTATAGCTCTATGCGAAGTCAATTTGGTTGCATGACAAGTTTGCAACATCCTAATACAGCATGAGAGATGCAATACACACGGCTGGCCACACTGCTGTCCTATCGCCCAGCTGCACTTTTTGCTCTGAGCTTCATTGGCCGATAGCAATGCGGCAGTATCCTCTTGCCTCCAGATCACCGCACACATAAGAGGTGTCAAGCCCTGGACACATCTCCATGCTATCATGGAATGCTGTGTGTTACCGGCAGCAAGCTGCTGAAAGTTGTGACAATTATGTGACATGCATGGTGTGGTCATCTGTCAACGCTGACCACACCAGGTGTATACTGCAGCGATTGACACTGTGATTCAATAGCATGCTAAATTTCAATGCTGACGACTGAGATCCCTGAGTGGGCAAAGGCATTCACTGCATTTTTTTCAAGCCCTCTAGCATCTTCACTACCATCTAGTCAGCTCTTCCATCTGTAGTGGGCCTGCAGCCTAATACAAGCACGCGTTGATTGTAGGCATGCTTATGTTGCAGAATCTGATAGTGGACGTACTTTGCCCCAGAGACAAACCGTGTAAAGATTTAGGGGAGAAATTTAGCCATCAAGCTCTTCCAAACGCTTGGCAGCAGACTGTGGATACAGACTCATGACAATGCATGCATCTCCATCAAGCCTGCAGCATCCCAGCAGGCGGCATGCTCACTGGCAAACGGCTGAAGCCGTTTGTAGGATATGAATCTCCTCACAAAAGCCAGACTCTGCTGCAGCATGCAGACACCTGGGATTACAGATTACCTTACCTTCTTGCTTACCACAGATGTGATGTAGGCCGAACGAGATTGCTCATAATGAAGTTCGTCTGTATACTGAGATGACGGTGATGGTAGACTGGCCTTCTCAAAGTCTAAAATGTTGGGGGTGACCTTAATGTTTTGCGGCTCCAGATCACCATGAACAACGCCTGCCGCATGAATCTGACCCACTACTGCTTGCAGCTGGCCTATCAGCATGCAGTGCATAGGTGATTGCCAGTCCCAAGCACAGCCCTGCAACATGCTGTAGTGTGCTGTTGATATATTGCATTATAGAATTAGAGCGAGTCCCCAGCTAGGCTGTGTGTAGACACACAAGAGTGTGAATCTTATCTTAGATGGAGATTCAACGGCTGAGAGCGAACTCAACCACTCAGTCTCACTCGAGTGAATCCCAGACCGGCTTAGGGATCAGCTGAAGGGTCCCGCTCACTAGACATGTAGCAGTCTCAGTCTGATATTCTTATACTGTTTCTAGTCTGTTACACATGCCCACTTTTCACTCTATGTAAACAGACATTTTTTACTAAGTCACCATGTCACAATCATATGCTAACCAGGTGCCAGCACAAGTGCTGCCATCTAAACAGACCAAATGCTTTGCTAACAAGCTCAAGAGCCTCCTGGTAATGAATTGATATGCCACTGGCAGTATGGTTGGTCAGCTTTACCTTGACATACTCAGTGGCCACACAATATGCTGAGCCAGCACAGATGTAGCCATGCGCAACCAGGCGTGGCGCATGCCGACCTTGCAGGAGTTGCAGCCGCTGATTTACTGCAGCCACTGCCAGAAGCCATGAGTGCTATAATGTTCCTAACCGCTTTGGAACATCTTATACTGTTCCCTTCTTGTTCTCAAAGCTTTAGCGGTCTTCTCAAATCTTGGGCTGGAAGTTCCTATATTTGAGAAAGCTCTTATAACCTTCTCAAATAAATCTCAAAACTATAGGAACACTGCCATGTTT
>JAABUU010004667.1_pt1 | contig 15947 bp, 13 predicted proteins | sample 5559301 | NCBI WGS metagenome assembly JAABUU01 (sample SAMN10711884, study PRJNA513360) | rock metagenome | isolation source: Antarctica rocks | place: Antarctica: Victoria Land, Richard Nunatak white | reverse complement strand
CGCCGCCTCGCCCGCGACTACGAGCGTCTCGCCCAGTCCCTCGCCGGGTTCCACCTCGTCGCCTTCGCCATCCTCATGGCGTCCCGGCTCCTACACTTGTTAGCGCAAGGTGCCTAACACCCTCTAGTGAATCGCTACGGATAGAGTAAACGGCCAGCACAGGTGGCGGCACGGGCGGCAGCAGTGAGTTTGACACTGCCGCCCTTAATGGCGATCCGCGTAACCACCTTGGCCATCTCAGCCCTCCTCCGCCTGATTGCGCGCGGGCTCGCCGTGCCACCCCGTCCCGCTTAGCGCCATCAGTGCGACATAGGCAGCCAGGAATGTCTGCCGGTTCGTGTCGCGTTCGGCGCACCCGGTGCAGAGCCAGACCGACCCCAGCCGCATCCGCCCCACCAGCGCCTGCTGCACGTCCCCCCGCCCTTGCCCGCACGCGCAGCAGGCCGAGGCCGAAACCTTCGGGGGGCGACTGGTCTGATACGTCCGCGCCATATGTCCCCTCCCACGTCGCTCCTGAGCGCTGCCACCGACGTCGTCACCCGACTCGCCGAGCGACATCGGGCGGCACATCGCGGCGTAGCGGTGGTCGGGCGCGGCACCAACCGGATCAGCACGCAGCGCTCACCCCTCGATGTGCCCCGACGCTACGCCCCCGAAGCGTCCGCGAGCACGTCGGGGCCGAGGGACTGCAAGCGCTCGGCGACCTCACCATCGATATACGCCCACGCCTTGTCCGACAGGTTGGCCCGTATCGCCCGCGCACGGGCCGCCTCGGACAGGTGGGCAAAGTCGCGCTCCAGCCCGACGATCTCCGCCCGGATGACGGCCGGTAACACCTCGCTCGGGATGCTTAGCTGGCCCATAGTACCTCCTATGCCGCCCTCCGGCGGCGTGTCGCCTCGTGCCTCACACGCCACCGCTATACCACCGGTGTGACTGCGGCCGGTCGAACGGCATCGCGAAGACTCGAACATGTCATGACGTGCGTATCCCGCTGCGCCGCGCGTGCTAGCGCTGCGGCTTCGCGGCACCTTGGCCGCCACCGCCGCCCTGCCCCCCGGCGACCAGGATGGTCTGGCGGGCCAGTTCGGCGTTCGGCACCTTCATCTGACCGCTCTGGGTGCGGATGGTGGTGTAGATGGTGCCGACCTGCTCGACCGTGCCGCCCTGGCCATCGATGCCGATCTGCATCCCCGGTTGGATCTCGGTCTTGATCATCTGACCGGTCGCCACGCTCCCGGCGGCGTCGCGCGCCCCCAGGCCGAAGGCGAGGGCCAGCGCCACCGCGACCATGCCGATGATCGCGGTCCAGAGGGTGTTGACGATCGCCGGGGCGATCTCCAACTGGCTGAGGGCGGCGACGACCGCGAAGGCCAGTACGGCGTAGCGGGCGACGTTGCCCAGCACGTCGGCGTTGCCGAGGCGGGAGGTGCCCACCGCGCCGCGGACGACCCCGGCGAGGAGCTTGGCGACCAGCGCGCCGACGAGCAGGATGACCAGCGCCACCACGATGCGCGGCAGGAAGGCGAGCACCTGATTGAGGATGTCGGTCAGCTGCGGGAAGCCGAGCGTGCTCGCGGCCACCTGGAAGAAGATGATGTAGATGAACCACTTGGCGATGCCGCCGACGACCGCAGCGGCGTCCATCTTGACCCCGGCATTGCGGAGGAGGTCGCCGACATCGGCCCGCTCCGCCACCTGATCAAACCGGACCGCGCGCAGTCCGCGCGTGACGATACTGTCGACGAGGCGCCCGACGATCAGGCCGATGATCAAGACGATGATCGCGCCGATCAGGTGCGGGATGAAGGCGAAGAAGACGGCGAGGGCGTTGGCGAAGGCGGTGAGGAGGGCGTCTCCGGTGCTGGTAATTGTACCCATCTGGCGGTTTCTCCTTGCGGTGAGCGGTCAAGAGCGCGGGTCAGTCGTCCCGCGTGGCGACGTGTTAGCGGACGGTGCGACGGCGCAGGAGACCGAGCGCGGCCACTAGGACGGTGCCTATGCCAGCGACGAGCGCCCACGGCAGAAAGCTTGACTGCTGGGTGGCCATGCCGCCGCTGCCGGTCGAGGGCATGCCGGTCGGGGACTGGGCGGCGATGGTGCCGCAGGCGACGTAGACGGTCGCTTCCTGCGCGGACTTATGGATGTTGATCGCGTGTGGCTGGGCCAGCAGCGTGGCGGTGGTGACGTTGACCACTGTCGTCGACTTGCCGCTCACCACGTCGGTCAGCGGGTAGAGGATCGCCGGGTTGAGGGTGGCGCAGGTGCCCATGTGGATGTGCGCCGGGGAGGCGGTGCCACCCTGGAAGCCGGTGACGCTGATGTCGACGCGCGTCTGTCCATTCCCGAGGTCGGTGAGCGTGGCCGTGCCGGCGATGCCGGAGCCGTTCTGCGGGTCGATCGGGATCGTGATCGCGGCGGCGGCGGCGGTGCCGGTGAAGGCGAGCAGGGCGCAGACGGCGAGGAGCAGGGCCGCGAGGGTACCGAGGTTACGTCGTGCCATGAGTGTCGGTCCTTCCTGTTAGATGCTCACCAACAGTATGGCGAGGAGTGGTCACCGAACGGGGAATACGTGGCGGGCCTGGTATATAGCTCCCACGTCCCTGATCCGGTGGCGCACGCTCCTGCGCGCGGGCCTCGGAGGATGCGCCGCGCCGTAGGGCTGTCGTGGCGTTCATCCGTGGTTCTCCCGCGCTCCTGGCCCCCGTGGTTCGGACCGGCCATTGTCGCCACCATCGTTCGCGCTGGCCCTATTCGATCGGGTCAGCGCGCCGCATCATTCTGCGCCGCCCTGTGCGGCGCGCAGGCGAGGCCGCCTCGCCTGCCTCGCCGCCCGGGCCATGCGCGGCGGTGTGCCGCGCGGCGCTCCCCTTCTGCTAGGGATGCGGCCAGCCCTGCTCATCGACCGCCGCCGCCGGGATGGTGAGTCCGATCCGCCCAGCCGTGACCGCGCCGATCGCGGCGAACGGGATGTAGACATCGCGTTGGAGTCGGCCGCCGACGAGGAAATCGTTCGCGCGCACCGCCTTGACCGTGCCGATGTGCCCGTCATCGGCACCCAGGACCGGCATGCCCTCCCGCAACGCGGTCCGGACATCCGCGTGCGGCGCGTCGGTCGCGGGAGCCTTCACGCGCATATCCCGCTCGACCTCGACGCGCTGCTTGCGGACGGTGCCGCTGACCTGCTCCTCGCGCGCGACCGTCTCCTTCTCGACGACGACCTCGCCGGTGACGACCGCCTCCTTGGCGACCACCGCCTCCTCGCCCCGCAGGGCCACGCGGAGCGTTTCTTCTGTGAAGAGATCTGCTCCCGTCGCGGGGCGCTCGGCGACCGCGCGCTCCTCGACGCGGACCTTCTCGTGCCGCAGCGTGACCGGCACGGTCCGCTCCTCCTCGGTGACGGTCGTGCGGATCGCGATCTCGCCCAGTTCTGTCTCCCGCTTGCCGACCGTCAGCCGCTCCTCCACCAACGGCACCCGCAGCGACCCTTCCGTCGCGCTCGCGCGCTGATCCATCTGTGTCACTTGCATCGTCGATTCGGTGGGTCGCTCGACGATCACCGCATCGGCCTCCGCGTCGCGCAGCGGGGCTCCCCCGTGCGCGGCGACCCCCGCGTTGTCCGCGTCCGCCGTCCGGTCGTCGATGCCGTGGAAGGCGTCGCGGACGAAGTTGCCCCGGAGCGCCGTGCTCGCACCGTCATGGAGTCGCACCGTCCCGCCGCCGGCGGCGGCGACGGCGGCGATCGGGATGGTCGACTCCCGATCGTCGTGCGCGACGACGACCTGGGTGATCTCCTTCGTCTGCGGGTCGACGATGACGTGCGTCACCCGCCCGACCTCCCGCCCCCCCACCAGCACGCGCGCGTCGCGCTCGATCTTCAGCTCGTCCATCTCGTTCCTCCTGCGCGGTCCCCGTGGGGCCGCGTACTCGATTGGGCCGCGCCAACTAACGGCGCGGTCGGCCCGGTGTGTCGCGCTCGACCGTGGTGGTCCTGACGGTTGTCGTCTCCTGCGCGGCCGTCGCCGTGGCGGCGGTATCGGGCTCGAGGATGAAGCTGTCGCGCCGCCGTCGCCGCGCCAGGAAGAAGAGGAGCAGCCCGAGCAGCGCGAGCAGGAGCAGCAGCGGCAGCAGCCAGCGCAGGAAGCCGAGCGGATTCGGCTTGCTCGTCGCGGCGATCCGCGCGGCGGTGCCGTCCGGGTTGGTCGTGACGACGACCGTGTCGCCGGCCCTGATGTCGCCCAGGGCGGCGTCCTTGCCGTCGCGGGTGACGATCACGTTCTGCGCTGGCGCGAAGGTCCGATCCTGCCCGTCGACCCGCGCCACCAGCGGCGTACCGGCCACCCCGGCGGCGGTCGCCTCGCCGGTGAAGGTACTCCCCGTGGCCGGCGCGGCCGCAGGGGCCGCGCCCACGGCGGTTGCTGCCGCTGCCGGGGCCGTGCTGCTGGCCTCGATGCGCGTGGCGACGCCGTCGGGACCGGCGGTGACGTTGACCCGGTCGCCCGCCCGGAGATCGGCGATAGTCGCGGGCTGACCGTCCCGGATGACGGTCACGCCGGGCGCACCGGTGACCGTGCGGTCCTGCCCGGCGGTCGTGCGGACGCCCAGGGGTGTCCCGGCAGCGGTCACGACGCCGGAGAACGGGGCGGCTGCCACACCGGGAGCGCCCGACGCGCCCGGTGCCCCCGCGCCCACCGGCGTGACGTTCACCTCGGTCGGCGATACCTGCTGGATCTGGTAGCCCTGGGCGTAGGTGCCGTAGTCGGCCCCGGCGAGCCCCTTCAGATTGGCGATCGCCTGGTTCCGCGCCGCCGGATCGAGCGTCAGACCCTGGCCGGCGGCGGCCTGGTCGAGGGTCGTGCCGACGGTGGCGTCATCCGCGGCCTTGCCGGTGATCACCGCCTGCGCCGCCGTGAGGACGACGTTCGACGCCTTGCCGACATCCCCTGTCGGCCCGGCCAGCGCGATGGTCGCCGCCAACTGGCTGTAGGCGAGGCGCACCCGGTTCGGATCGGGCTGTCCCCCGCCCTGGCATTGCGGGAAGGCCTTGAGCGCCCCGACCAGTCCGCTCTCGCCGGTGACGGGATTCGTCGTCGGGGCGGCGATCAGCACGTCCCCATCCCCCACGCCCGCCGTCACCAGCGCGTTGGCATAGGTGGCGGCGGTGATCCTGGTGATGTTCTGCGTGCGCACCCGCAGCCCCTGCCCCTTGTCGCGGCAGGTCAGCGCGGCGCTGGAGATCGCCTTGTCGGTCGCGGCCGCCGGCAGGCCGGTCCCCTGCTCGGCGGCGATGACCTCCGCCGCCGCGACGGTGTCCGCCTTCGTGGCGGCGTCCTGGCCGAAGCGTTGGGCCAACTCCTGGCGCTCCGCCGGGGTCAGGTCGCCGCCGTACACGACGACCTTGTCGCCGACAGCGGCGGCGGCGCTCCCCAGCCCGAACGGCAGCGACAGGAGCATGACGATCAGCGCCAGGGACCATAGCTGCTTACGCACGCGCTCTTCTCCCTACCACATAGCATGTCGGCACAGACGCCGCTCGCCGGGCAACTCGTGCCGTCATCGTGCGAGCGTTACCGACCAGAAAATCGACGAACACAACCTATGGACGATCACGCGAGCGTCCACGCCGTAGGCAAGTATCCACTGTCAGTGTACGAAGCGACGAACCGGGAGCCGGTTCGCGCGTTGCCAACCCTACGCCGGATCGGAAGCCCTCCGATCCACGATACCCGCGAGGTGCGCTGCTACAGCGCCTCTCGTCTCATGTACCAGTGCCGCAAGCCACCGAGCGCCTTTCGTCCGCCCCGATCCTTACCAGACCACGCAGACATCCCCAACGATGGCTTTGCTTGCCAAATCCTTCCTTACGCGCACCACCGCGCCCAAACAAGCCAAGACCATGTACGATGGCACGCGAGCATCGCCACGGTTTTGCCACCGTCGATCGATGATCCAGGACGCGAGGTGCATCCGTGCTTCGGTCCCTATCTCTATTAGACAGGGCTACTCATCGGGATCGTTACGGGTGTGACAGAAACCCTCTCCCTGATCGTTAGGGCGAAGTGCGGGCGCTGCCTCCCCGTCCGCCTAGCGCAGCGCGTTGCGCGCGCCGTCCAGCATGGGGCAAGCTATGAAGACCAGATCATAAAGTGCTCGCGCGCTGTTTACACGACCAGCGGCGCGCGGCGTGAGCGGCACGCCGCGCCGCCGATCACTCGCGGGGGGCGGCCTTCTCGACGACGTGTTCGAGGAAGTGGTGATTGGGGACGAGGAAGGCCCGCCCGTCGTCCGCGCGGAGGGTCGTCATGGCGTGGCCGACCCGCTCGACCGTCCCGCTGGTGCCGTCGATGGTGATCCGGTCCCCCTCCGCGAGCCCTTCCGCGATGTAGCGGCTCGCCACGATGTTCTGCGACAACCCGCGCAGCCCCAGCCCGACCGCCAGCGCGGCGGTGAGGGCGAGCCCGCTGAGGGCGATCACGGTGATCGCGATCAGCAGCGCCACGTCGATCCCGAGCAGCGCCGCCGCCAGGATCGCCACGACGAAGATCAGCCCGAAGCGGACGACGTTGCGGAGGGTGTCCACGCCCCCGATGCCCGTATCGGCCAGCAAACGCCCGACCGCCTCGGCCAGCAGCCCCGCCGCCGCGACCCCGAGGAGCACCAGGAAGACGGCGGTCAGCGCGCGCGGGGCGTAGAGGATCAGCTCGTTCAGCGACCCGGCCAGGAAGGTCAGGCCGACCGCGCCCAGCGCCGTCAGGATCGCGTAGCCGACGAGCGCGTAGGCGATCACGAGCCCGAGCAACTGCGACGGGTGCCGCCCGATCCCGCCCCGTTCGAGCAGGCCCGTCACCCCGGCGCGCTGGCACAGCTCGTCGAAGCGCAGCCGCCGCAGGAGGCGGGGGATCACCCAGCGCGTCTGTGGTTGGCACATCCGTGCGAGAATCGCGGGATTGGCGCACCGGCAGGGCGCGTCTCTGGCCTGCTACGGACAGTCGCCGCCCGCGCATCAAGGAGCCACCGATGCTCGCTCGCCTCCTTCGCCGCGTCACCGCCACCAGCCGCGTCCTCGTTCAGGCCCTCCGCCGCCGCCTCATGGCGGCGACAAGACCTGCTGCACCCGTGCTCGTGGCAGGAGCGCTCATGGATCTGGTCCGCGGCAAGTCCGCGCTGATCGCGGAGAACGCGCTGCTGCGCCAGCAACTCCTGGTGCTGCGGCGGAGCGTCAAGCGCCCGCGCTGCACCCCGACCGACCGCGTGCTGCTCGTGCTCCTAGCCAGCCGCGTCCGTGGCTGGCGGCAGGCCCTGCTGCTCGTGCAGCCCGACACCCTCCTACGCTGGCATCGCGAGCTGTTCCGGCGGCACTGGCGACGGCAATCGCGGGCCGCGCGGCCCGCGCGTCGCGCCAAAGTGCCCGCCGAGACGATCGCCCTGATCAGGGCGATGGCTACGGCCAACGCCCGCTGGGGCGCGGAGCGCATCCGGGGCGAGCTGCTGAAGCTGGACATCCGCGTGGCGAAATGGACGGTCCAGAAGTACATGCGCGACGCCCGCCCGCCCCGGCGGGCGGGCCAGCCTTGGGCGACCTTCCTACGCAACCACGCCGGCGAGATCTGGGCCTGCGACTTCCTCCCCGTCACTGATGTGCTCTTCCGGCCTGTGTACGCGTTCTTCGTGATCGCGCTGTCGTCGCGCCGCGTGGTCCATGTCGGCGTGACGCGCCACCCGACCGACGCCTGGGTCGCGCAGCAGCGGCGCGCGGCGACGCCCTTCGGCCAGCGACCGGCGTACCGCATCCGCGACAACGATAGCAAGTACGGACCGGCGTTCACGCGCGTGGCCGAGGCGAGCGGGATCACCGTGCTGCGGACCGCCTACCGCGCCCCCCGGCAGAACGCCACCTGCGAGCGCTTCCGCGGCAGCGTGCGCCGCGCGTGCCTGGACCACGTCCTCGTCCGCAGCGAGGCGCACCTCCGGCGTGTCCTCCGCGAGTACGCGTCGTACTGCAACGGCGCGCGACCGCACCAAGGCGTGCAGCAACACATCCCCGACGGCGCCGAGGGGCCAGTGGTGCGACCGGAGACAGACGGGAAGATTCAGGCCATCCCCGTGCTCGGCGGGCTGCACCACGCGTACAACCGCGCGGCGTAGCGGACGGTGAACGGTGCGCGGATAAGCCAACCAGCCACGACAGGCTCGCGAGGGGGAAGTCGCGCCAGGCCGGGATGTGCAGGGGCGAGACAACGCCGTCGGGATAGCGCATCGGGCCACCGCAGCCCACGCCGATCGCAACGGGGAGCAGACCGCTCGCCGCGACAGCGGCTTCCGCCAACGCGATGATCGCCGCGAGCAATGCCTCGGCGTCCCATGACTGGGAGGTCGGGCAACGGCGGTATCCCCGCACGATACCGTCGCTTGTCACGACCCCGGCGGCCAACTTCGTACCACTGACGTCGATCCCGAGGATCGCTCGACCCTGGATATCGTGCATGCCAATTCCTCTACGCGCGCTCGCTCACGCTACTTAACGGAGCCGAAGTCGCATCGCCGCGACCGCTAGCGTTAAAAACAAACATTGGATCGTTGACGAGTAACAGCCCCTGTGCTAAATTCCCAATTCTGATACCGTTTGCGCGGCAATGGTATTGCTTGTACCGATCTTGTCGGACGAATGGTACTATGAAGGCTCTTCGATGACGATGCGGCCCTTCGATGATGATGTGCATTTGCTCGCTTCTCCGCCACGGGTGTGGGATATTCTAGCGCGGTTGTTCATTCGTCGGGCCTCGTATACGGCGGTCGAAGGGAAGCGTATCTTCGTAGGGAAAGGTGTACGGTGGAAACCTCTGACAAGCGACAAGGGATGCTGACACGACGCCAGATTCTGAAGTGGGGTGGCCTCGTAGCTGCAAGCTCGCTATCAACGCTGGTGATGGCCTGCGGCGGTGGGACATCGACCGCCACAGTCGCCCCCGCGACAGCGGCACCGAGCACGGGTGGGGCGGCCTTGATCGCGCCGACCGTTGCCGCGACACGCGCCGTCACGGCGAGCACCGCGCCCGCCGGGGCGAGTGCGACAGTCGCCGGTGCGGGGACGCCGAGCGCATCCGGGGCCGCAACGAGCGCGTACCAGATGCGGACGAATATGCAGGGGAATATCGACTTCTGGCACTTCTGGGGTTCCCCGGTGCGCCGTAATGCGATCCGGCGCATCATCGGCGAGTTCGGTGCCGTCTATCCGGGAATCAAGGCCAATGAAACCTATGTCCCGTTCGCTGACATCTTCACCCGCCTATTGACGACCGTCGCGGCGGGGAGCGGGATGCCGGATGCGATCGTCGACGATCGCGGCCAGTTGCGCGCCCGCGCCGCGAACCAGATCGACACCAGCTTCGCGGATCTCGCCAAGCGCGACAACGTGACCGGTCAGGCTTTCTGGCCCTTCACCTGGACCGAGGCGGTCGCCAACAACGAGCCCTTCGGGCTGCCCTACGAGACCGATATCCGCGTCCTCTATTACAACAAGGCGGCGCTGGCCGATGCCGGTCTGGACCCGGAGAAGCCGCCGACGAACTGGGATGAGCTCGCCGCCGCCGCCGACAAGATCGATCAGAAGGATGGCGACAAGCTGGTCCGCATCGCCTTCTATCCGACGGTCGGGAATATCGGCCTCGATACCTGGGGCTGGTGTAACGGTGGCGAGTGGCAGACGAGCGACAACACCCCGACGATCAACCGGGCCGAGAACGTGGCCGCGCTGACCTGGATGAAGACCTGGGCCGATCGCTATGGCGTGAGTAACTTCAACGCCTTCAAGGGCTCCTTCGGTCAGGGGAACCAGGACGAGTTCATGTCCGGCAAGGTGGCGATGAAGGTCGACATCCAGGGGTACACCTCCCAGCTCAACTTCTACAACCCCAAGTTACTCACCAAGGATAAGAAGGATCTCGGCTATGGGGTCGCGGCGATCCCGCCCGCGCCGGGACACAAGCCGGCATCCTTCTCCGGCGGCTTCGCGATCACCAACCCGCGCGGCTCGAAGAACCACGAGCAGGCATGGGAGTTCGCGAAATACATGGCGTTCGTCGGGCAGGCGGGGTGGGCACGCGATACCTATGCGATGCCGACGGTCGAGCAGGTCGCCAAGACCGACCCGGCGCTCAACGCCGACCCGAACTGGAAGTTCTTCGTCAGCGCGATGGACTACGGTCGCCCCGGTGTCTTCAACCCCAACTATCCGACGATGATGAGTGATGTGGTCACTCCCGCCTTCGACGATGTGACCGGGAAGGGCAAGTCCCCCCAACAGGCGCTCGATGATGCCCAGAAGAAGGCCGAGCAGGAGATCGCCAAGAACAAACGGTAATGCTGCGGGCGGGGCCGACTCCAATCGGCCCCGCCCGCACGGTTCTGTAATCCGGGAGGACGATCATGGCGGTGACAGCGCGCGGCGGATCGATCGAGTGGCGCCCGTGGCTCACGCCGAAGCGGCGGGAGGCATTCTACGGGTATCTCTTCGCAGCCCCCTTCATCATCGGCTTTCTGAGTCTGACGGTCGGGCCGATGCTCTTCTCGCTCTACGTCAGCTTCACCAAGTACAACATCGTCAGCGCGCCACGCTGGATCGGGCTGGATAACTTCCGCGAGATCTTCCTCTATGACGACGACTTTCGGCTCGCGCTGAAGAATACGCTCTTCTACGTGGCGCTCAAGACACCCCTGGTGATCGTGATCTCGCTCGGCCTGGCGATGTTGCTTAATGTGGAGCAGTTGCCGTGGAAGCGCTTCTTTCGCACCGTTTTCTACCTACCCACGGTCCTCACCGGGGTGGCGGCGGTCTTCCTCTGGGTCTGGATCCTCAATCCCGATGGACTGCTCAATAATGCGCTCGGCCTGCTCCACCTCCCGCGCCCTAACTGGTTCTACGACCCGGCCTGGGCGAAGCCGGGCCTGATCGTGATGAGCCTCTGGTATCTCGGCGGCCCGATGCTGATCTTCCTGGCCGGGCTGAACGGCATCCCGGTGCAGCTCTACGAGGCCGCCGCCATCGATGGCGCGCGCGGCTTCCGGCGCTTCTGGAGCATCACGCTCCCGCTGCTGTCGCCGACGATCTTCTATCTGGTGGTGACGAATGTCATCGGGGCTTTTCAGGTTTTCACCTCCGCCTATGTCGTCAGCACCACCGCCGGGTCGAAGCTCGGCGATCCGGTGCAGTCGCTCCTGTTCTACGAGGTCTACCTGTACGACCGCGCCTTCGGGAAATTGCAGATGGGCTACGCCTCGGCGCTGGCCTGGATCCTCTTCGCGATCGTGATGGCGATCACCGTCCTCCAGCTCTGGCTCGCACGACGCTGGGTCTATTACGAGGAATAGGAGGGGCGCATGTCAACACTCACCGCAGAGTCGGGCGGGCGAGTCACGGTCGGCACCCGGCAGTGGGGCCAGCGCCATCGGGGGCTGATCACGCGCACCGTGACGGTGATCGCGCTGCTCCTGATCGGCTCGCTCTTCGTGATCCCGTTCTTGTGGATGCTCGTCACCTCCCTGAAGGCGCAGCAGGACGTGTTCAATCCGAACTGGATCCCCAGCCCGATCCGCTGGGCGAATTACCGGGAGTCGCTGACCGCCCTGCCCTTCGACGTGTACTTCCGCAACACGGCGATCATCACCATCCTGTCGGTACTCGGTTCGGTCCTCTCCTCGGCACTCGTGGCCTACTCCTTCGCGCGCTTGCGCTGGCCGGGGCGCGATTTCTGGTTCGCGGTCGTGCTGGCGACGATGATCCTGCCCGGCATCGTCACGCTGATCCCGCGGTACATCCTCTTCGCCAAGATCGGTTGGGTCGATACTTTTCTCCCGTTGATCGTGCCTACCTGGCTCGGCGGTGGCGCGTTCTATATCTTCCTGCTGCGCCAGTTCTTCCGGGGCATCCCGCCGGAACTCTCGGAGGCGGCGCGGATCGACGGGGCGGGGGAGTTGCGGATCTGGTGGCAGATTTTCATGCCGCTCTGCCGCCCTGCGCTGGCGGCGATCACGATCTTCTCGTTCAACGGTGCTTGGGACGATTACGTGAATCCCCTGATCTATCTGCACAGCGAGAAGCTGTACACCCTCCAACTCGGCCTGACCGCATTCAAGGGGGGTGGTGGCGGTGTGCCGCAGTGGAACCTGATGATGGCCGCGAGCCTGGTGGTGCTCGTGCCGATCATCCTGGTCTTCTTCTTCGGGCAGAAATATTTCATCGAAGGGGTGTCGCTGAGCGGCCTCGGCGGTCGCTGAGCCGCGACGGCGCGAAGACATCACGAGCGGGGAACGGCACCCCGCACGAACCTCGACCGGGAGTCGCGATGCTCTTTCAACCGCCACCCGCCGAGCATGCCCTGTGGGATGCCTGGCTTTTCCCGCACGCGGGCGAGTACCACTTGTTCTACCAGCAGAAGCGGGCCGGGGAGCGGCAGACGATCGCGGTGGGGCATGCGATCACGACCGATTTCGTCCACTGGCGCGAGGTCGCCCCGGCGTATGAGCGGGGCGAGGCGGGCTCCTGGGATCACGGGCCGTTACGCACCGGCACGACGATCGGGGCGCACGGGCGCTTTTATCTGCTCAACGGCGCGGCGGAAGGGCATGTCGACAAGGTCGGCGTTTCGGTCTCCGACGATCTGCTCCACTGGGAGAAATGGCCCGGCAACCCGGTCTCGGTCCCCGATCCCCGCTGGTATGAGCGCGATCCGGTCACCTGCGCCGTCGGCAATGTCGCCTGGCGCGATCCGTGCGTCCTCCCCGATGGCGCCGGTTTCCTGGCGCTCCTGTGCGCGCGCAACAAGGGCGGGCCGGTCGGCGGACGCGGCACCGTGGCCACCATGCGTTCGACGGACCTGCTGCACTGGGAAGCGGGTCCGCCCCTCGGTGTCCCCGCCGAATTTGCGATGCTCGAGGTTCCCGATCTATTCGCGCTCGACGGGCGCTGGTTCCTGCTCCACTCGACCACCCCGCGCTTCGGGACGCGCTTCGCGACCGGCGAGCCCGAACTGGCGGCGGGGACGCACGTCCTCTGGGCGGAACGCCGCGAGGGGCCGTACACGCGACCGCCGCGCGACGTGCTGATCGGCAGCCCGGTCGCCCTCTCCAGCGCCTGGGTCTGCCGGACGGTCTACTCGCCGCTCGGTCGGCTCGCCTACTATCTCAATGCCTACCCGGGACCGCTGGGGGGCGGCCCGCCGCGCGGGAGCTTCGGGCTCCCGAAGGGGCTGGCGACCGATGAGCATGGGTTACGCCTGCGCTATCTGCCGATCCTCGAGCCGTTCCTGGGCGCGCCGATCGTCCCGCCCCTCGTCGCGCTCGACTGGACGAGCGAGCGCGAACGACCGGGCGAGTGGCACATCGCCGACGGCGTGGCGGAAGGGCTGGTGGCGATCGGGACGAGCGTCTTGCCGCTGCGGGCCGAGGCGACCGAGCTGCTACTGACCGCACGGGTGACGATCGAGGCGGGCCGGGCCGCAGGGATCGGCCTGCGACTCGACCGGTACGGCTACGGTATCGCGGTAATCCTCGACGCGCAGGCGGGGACGATCGAGATCGCGGAGATGGCGCTCAGCACGAGCGGCGCGGTCTGGAGCACGATGGCACGCCGCTCCGCCGCGTTGCGGCACGGCGAGGCGGCGGACCTGCGCGTGATCTTCCTGAACGACGTGATCGAGGTCTTCCTCGCCGATGATCTGCTGCTCTCGATCGTCGCGGCGGGGCGATCGGGGAGCGCGCTCGCGTTGCTGGCCGACGACGCCCGCGTGCGCTTCACCGACCTAGCGCTCCGCCCGATCGTCGGGGTATCCGGTCGCCCGGCGACTCAGTGAGTCGGGACCAGGACGACGACGATGCCGCGCGCGCGCAGTGCCTCGACCATCGCCGCCGGGGCACCGTCATCGGTGACGAGCGTATGGATCGCCTCGAGATCGAGCATCCGCATCATGGAGCGAACGCCGAATTTGCTGCTATCGAGCAGGAGGATCACCTCGTGCGTCGCCTGCGCCATCGCCCGCTTCACCTGAATCTCGAGGATCTTGGGGTCGGTCAGTCCAGCTTCGAGGGTGAGCCCAGTGGCGGAGAGGAAGAGCCGGTTGGCGTGGAATTCTCCGAAGAAACGCTCGGGGACGGCACCGACGCAGGTCGACGACTCGGGGCGCAGGATCCCCCCGGTGCTGATGATCGTAGCGCTGAGCGGGAGGTGCCGCCGCAACTCCTCAGCCGTGGCGATACCATTCGTGACGACGGTTAGCTCCTCTTTCTCGGTCAGATAGGGGGCCATCGCCGTCACGGTGGTCCCACCCTCCATGATGATGATGTCATCCGGGGCGACGAGAGCCTCGGCGGCATAGCGCGCCAGGAGGTTCTTCTGCGTGGTCGCGAGGGTCTGCCGCTTGTCACGCGCGAGGAGTTGGGTCTCGGGTACGCTGGCGGGCCAGCGGACAGCGCCGCCGTAGGTCCGTTTGATCACCCCGTGCTCTTCCAGGGCCTTGAGGTCGCGGCGGATGGTCATCTCCGAGACACCATACTTGCGGCTCAGTCGCGGCACGACGTTATCGCCCAGAACCTCGATATCTTTCACGATCTGGCGACGGCGCTCCGTTGGTGTGGACATAGGCCGCTCGCGTCCCTTCTCTCCGAGACAAGGGCCGCCCCGATGACCTCAGGCCACCGTCGCGTCCCTCGCCGCCACCCGGCGCGGGTGTGCGAGATTCACTACCTCTGCGTCAATGTAACATGAAACCCGGGATGACTCCACCGGCTTGCGCCGCGCTCGCGGGTGCCGATTGTTTTTTGTGAACAGATAGTGTTATAAACAATCAGTGGCTGTTCAAGAAACGCGGGTATGTGGTAGCAGAGATGGTTGCCCGTCACATCCCCGCCGACGCGTCGCGATGGGAGTCGATTGGGAGATGTCGCTGCTGGGGCTCGATATTGGCACAACCCACTGCAAGGCGGCCGTCTTCGACGAGGCGGGGATGACGCTGGTGACTGCGACGCGACCATCGCCCCGCTCGACGGTCGCGGGCGTGACCGTCTATGCCGTCGAGCACCTCTGGGAAACTGTCCGGGCCGTGAGCGCGGCCTGTTGCACCGCGCTGCCGGAGGGCACCGTCACGGCGATCGGCATCGCCAGCATGGCGGAGACCGGACTGTTGCTCGATCCGGCGAGCGGCGCGGCGCGCACCCCGTTCCTGCCCTGGTTCGACACCGCCGCCGCCCGCGCTGCGCAGCACCTGGTCGACAATCTCGCCGATGGCGAGGCGCCCGCCCGCTTCGGCGTCCAGCCAACCTTCAAGTGTGGCCTGGCCAAGCTCCTCCACCTCGGGGCCAGCGAACCACGGCTACTCGACGGTGCGCGTTGGCTGTCGGTGGCCGACTACGTGGCGTTCCGCCTTACCGGCGTGCTCGCCACCGATGAGACGCTGGCGGGGCGCACCTGTGCCTTTAACCTCGCCTCGCGGGCGTGGGATCACGAATGGCTCGCACGCTTCGACCTGACCACCGCCATCTTCCCACCGGTATCGCCGAGTGGCACGCCGATCGGGGTGACGGGGAGCGGCGCGCGCGCGGCGGGCCTGTCGGCGGGCATTCCGGTCGCGATCGGCGGTCACGATCATCTCTGCGCCCTGATCGGCGCGGGCGTCGGCACGACCGGACAAGCGCTTGACTCGATGGGCACCGCCGAGGTGTTGGCAGGAACCTGCGCGCCGGGTCGGCTCGGCGCGCGCGCGGGCCATACCGGCCTCGCCTTCGGGATCATGCCCCTCACCGACGCCCTCTACTGGCTCGGCGGATTGTCTTCGGCTGGTGGCGCGCTCGACTGGTTGCGCGGCATCCTCGGCACCCCGCCGCTCTCTTATGCGGAACTCGCGGCACTACAGGCGACGCTCTCACCGGAACCGGGTGAACTCCTCTTCCTGCCGTAT
>JAABUU010004666.1_pt1 | contig 15949 bp, 17 predicted proteins | sample 5559301 | NCBI WGS metagenome assembly JAABUU01 (sample SAMN10711884, study PRJNA513360) | rock metagenome | isolation source: Antarctica rocks | place: Antarctica: Victoria Land, Richard Nunatak white | reverse complement strand
CCCATGTAGCGCTCGGTGTAGTGCGTGTCGTAGCCTTCCCAGAAGGTGACCGGCGCGCCCGCGACGCCGACCGTGAACACATCGGGCGCGCGCAGCAGCGCCATGAGTGTCATATAGCCGCCGTAGCTCCAGCCATAGACGCCGGCACGCGCGCCGTCGACGTAGGGGCGCGCGGCCAGGAAGCGCACACCGTCCACCTGGTCGTCGACCTCGACGTGGCCCATGTCGCGTGTGAGCGCCGCCTCGAAGGCCAGGCCGCGGTTGGCGCTGCCGCGGTTGTCGACTTTCAGGACGACAAATCCCTGTTGGGCCAGATATTGCGCGCGCAAGTCGACGGTCAGGTCCCAGCGGTTGGCCACGGTCTGCGCGTGCGGGCCGCCGTACACCGACACGATCAGGGGCGCGGGCCGGTCGGACGCGCGTGTCGCTTCCGTCGCGTAGACCGCCGCGTAGAGCTCGACCCCGTCGCGGTTATGGAAGCTCGTGAGTTCGGGGACAAGCAATCCTAACGCGGCGGCGTCCACCCCCGTGTTGCCGTGCAGCACAGCCCTCTCGGCGCCATCGGGCAGCCGGCGCAGTGTCACCGTGGGCGGATGGTCGCCGGCGCTCCAGGTGTCGACGAAGTAGCGGAAGTCGGGCGACACGACCGTGTCGTGCCAGCCGGCCGTATCCGTGATGTGGCGTAGCGGTCCCCCGTCGAGCGACACGACGTAGAGGCGCCGCTCACGCACATCGTCGCGCGTGCCCTCAAAGTAGACGGTCCGCTGCCCCTCGTCCACGGCCACGAGGCGTGTCACCATCCATGGTCCCTCCGTCAAAGCGCGCGCCTCATGGCCCTCGGTGTCGTACAGATAGAGATGGCGGAAGCCGCCGCGCTCGCTCGACCAAATGAACTCGCCCGACTTCAGGAAGCGGGTGTCGTCGCTCAGGTTGAGCCAGGGCTCGCCGCGCTCCTCGATCAACGTCGTCGCCGTCCCCGTGCGCCCATCGAAAGCGACCAAACGCAGATGTTGCTGATCGCGCGACTCAATCTGGACGGTCAAGACGCCGTCGGGGCGCCAGGCCACGCGGGCCAGGTAGATATCGTCGTCCGGCCCCAGGTCCGTCCACGTCGTCACGGCAGCGGCCGCGGGCTCCTCTTCGTTCCCCTCCGCGACGACGACGCCCAGTCGCACCGTCGCGTTGCGCGAACCGGCGAAGGGGTAGCGGTGATCTTCGACGGTGAGTGTATCGGCGCCCTGGTGCACGATGGGGTACTGCGGGATATGGCTGCTGTCGGCCTGCACGTAGGCCAGGCGCGTACCGTCGGGGTTCCACCAGTAGCCCTCAGCGCGGCCCATCTCCTCCTGCGCGATGTACTCGGCCAGACCGTTGGTCACGCCGTTCCCCGCCCCGCTGGTCAGGCGGCGTGGCGGCGCCAAGGCGTCGGTGGGCGCGACGTAGAGTTCATCACCACGGACGAAGGCCACGCGCGAACCGTCGGGGCTCAGCCGCGCGTCGAGCGCGCCCTCGCTATCGTCGAGGCGGGTCAGGGGCGCGTCGCCGCGCGCGACGTGCAGGCTGCCGTCGAGAGGGACGAGCAGGACCATGGGGCCATCCATTCCCTCTTGAGCGAATTGGAAGTCCGTGACGCCCATCTCGCGCGTGCGGGCGCGCTCGCGGCGCAGGTCCTCTTCGAGCGAGCGCGCTGGCGCGGGCGTCGCTAACCCAGTGGGCTCCCCGACCACCTGCCGGCGCTCACCCGTGGCGATGTCGTAGAGCCACAGTCCCTGGGTGAGCGACCCCTCGGCGCTAAAGAGATAGGCCACCGCCCGGCTATCGGGCGTGAACTCTACGTGGCGCGGCACGGTCATGCCTGGACGCGGGTAGCGCGCGACATCCTCAAGCGATAGCTTTTGCTCCATCATCCCCCCGTGAACATTTGAACACATAACTCCCACGCCAGTATACGCCGGCCTGTGACATCACGGGCCAGCTGCATCGCCTGTTGCACGAGTCCGAGCAGCAGGGCGCGCCAGTATACGCTGGTCCGTGACAGCGCGGACTGGCGTATACTATGATCTTGATGCGGAACAATCCGCTACGATTGGTTCTCGCTGAACGATTGACGCACGCGCCAGGTGCTCTCGGGATGGTCGCGGCGCAGGCGATCCCAGTTGCCCATTAGGTCGCTGGGTTCGTGGCTGTGCTTGTACGTGGACACGGCGTAATAGTACTCCGCCTCGGGCGCGGCGGCGCTGGTGGGGAATTCGCGGATCACGCGCTCGAACGTGGCCGCCGCTCTCGGTTCATCGTGCTTGCGTAAGTGCGCCTGGCCGAGGCCGACCAGGAGTTGGGGTAGGTACTCGAAGGGTGGCAGATAGCCGTTCCAGCGGTACAACTCGAAGCCATCGCTGTCGAGAACGCGGATGTCGGGCGTCCAGGCCTGCCGGTAGCGCTCCACGAGCGCGGCGCCCGAGCCGTCCTGCGTGTTGACCTGGACGGGCACAAAGTTGTCGTTGACCGTGTCGGCGACCGCCTGCGTCGGATACGTCACGGTATCCAGAGCTTTGCAGCCGCCTCAGACGGGCGAGAAAAAATCGAGCAGCACGAGCTTGCCCTCGCTTTGCGCCCGCGTGAGCGCCGCGTCGAAATCGTGAACCCAATTGACCGTACTCATAACAAACCATCCTTCCTTCACATATAGTACGCCGTCCCAGAGGCGCGGACGACGTGGTGAAAGCTCATACTATGCCGTGGGCTACGCGCCTCTTACGTGGATATGTAGCATAGATGGGACCATATCACATTTAGCACGCCTATGACGCCGCTGTTTCTTTAAGATCACGCTTGAGGCTGCTGGGCCGCCACTCGCACAGTCCGATTTTCGGACCAACCCGACAGAAACGTTTATCGGCGCCGACCATAACGCCTACAGAAGTCGGCTTGACATGGCGATATTCGAGTGCACGCACGGTCAGTTCGCGCATCGGCAACGGCTGGCCACCCTCTGACAGGATGCGATACGCCGCATCGGCGATTGCCCGATCCTTGGCGATTCCCCACTCAACCAATCCATATAAACCCGTCCCTGTTCGCACGAAAAGATCATCACGTCGCTGCATCATCGCATGCACGTCGTGCACATGTACCTGGCGCTCAGGAGGCAGCGGCGCATTGGTAGCTTCAGCAATGAGGGTAAAGTGAGATGGCCGCTTCAACTCGCGAAGGGCGCGGGCCAGCTCATCAGTCCAACGCTGCTCACGTCGGCGCAGGTCGAGGCGGGTACCTTCGCACACGACTCGATCGTCGCTCCGAATAGCCACCGTGATCGCGGTCCAGGGCCTGACCTCGGTGCAGGTGCAGGCGTTCTACAGCAGAATGCTCGCGGAGGGCATCGGCCCATGGACCGTCCGCTACTGCCACCAGCGCCTCTCGCAGGCGCTCAAGCAGGCGATGCGGCTCGGCATCGTCGTCCGCAACGTCTGCGAGGCCGTGGACCCGCCCCGCCTACCGTCCCACGAAATGCAGACCTGGGATGCCGCGCAGGCCCGCCACGGCATCGCCAGGGACCGTCTTTTTTGCGTTTATGGAGGTCGCTATGACAGGGCGCCCCTCGGGACTACCCCTGTTCGAGCATACAGACATCCTTGGTTGTGCCCCTTGCCTTTCGCGTATCGCAACCGCGCTGCATGCCGGTAACGGCCTTCTAGCATGCCACGGTATGCCACGACGTATCGGCTTATCCCGCCTCGTTCTCATGATCGACCGTGACATGATTGTGACATGGCGAAGGGTGGCGCCACCAATGCGTCGCGTCCATGAAACAAAGCGAGGCGGGAGCCGGGTGTTCACCCGTACTCCCACCCCTCTTTGTTGCTACAATGAGAGCCGATGGTCGGACTCGAACCGACGACCGCCCATTTACGAAGGTGATAGTAGAGGCACAATCGCGTCTCGCCAGGTGTCATCCTTTCTCGTTGACTACCCCATTTTACGCGTGGCTAAGGGCTATTGCGCCGAATCTTATGTCACGTTCTGTTGCCGGCTATCGGCCTGTTTTGCCCCGTTTTCACGGCGCGTGTGAGCCAGATGTGAGCCAGATTCTGCCCATTTCGCATAAACGCAACATGAGCATTATAGCTGGTTATCGACCATCTGACGACCAGTGCCTGCCCCCCTTGTCCCCTACGCCGCGACGTATCGCGCTGCTCGATTGCCCCCTACTATGAGCGCGGACCGGAACGCGGCAGCGGTGGCATAGCGCATCCTAATCACCCTCCTGCAGCGCACGGTCAATGAGCCCCCGGACGCGGCGATCGCGTCCTGCGGCAGCTTGGCGTAGAGGCATAGCGACGATCATGCCGCGCTCGCGCGCCTGTTCCACCGCCATGATGATTTGCTCGGGCGCCGTGCCGGAATCCGCAACGTCGAGGATGGTACGCATGGGCGCGGTGATCCGCATACCCTGGCGCGTGACGATCTCGTCCGGGGCCAGGGTATTGGCCGTGGTATGCACGGTCACCCCCGGCAGGGCGCGGACCCAGCGACGAGCACGCGGGACCAGCAGGTGGATCGTTGTCGCCACCACGTCCGATAGGCCGAGCACCTCCAACGCGCTCTCATGCGACACCACGGCGCTCTCCTTCCCCGCCGCAAGCCAGGCCGCCGTGACCTCCTCGCGCGGAGAAGACGGATAATCGCGCAGGCGATAGAGACCGCGGCGCACGCGCTCAAAGCGGCCATGATCGGCGTGGTAACCCACAAGCTGGGGACTATAGCCGTAGGCCTGTGCCTGCGCACTGGTGAAATAGCCCGCTTGTTCGGACGAGAGCACAAACAACCCCCGCGCATCCGGCGTGTCATTACGGTCATGCATACATCCAACTTTACTTGACCTATGCATGACAGGAAAATGCTGATGGCGATAGACCCGACCCATAGCTGAGGCACACGGCCGTAGCAGCTGCGCGATGATAGCTATACCCGGGCTACCCTGTGTCTCCTATCAGACGGCACAGCTATCGTCGGTACAGCTTTCAGCGCCAGCCGCGCTGCCCACCATCGTCAGCGGCTGGGACGCGGCCCATGCCTTGTCCAGCGTCTCGCGGAACACCTCCACGGGTTGCGCTCCCGAGACGCCGTACCGCTCGTCGATGACCACGAACGGCACGCCGGTAATGCCGAAGGCGGCTCCCCGTTGCTCATCCGCCCGCACATCGGCCGCGTAGGCATCGCTCGCAAGCACAGCACGCGCGTCGTCCGCCGGAATACCCGCAGCAGAGACGATCGCAATGAGTGCCTCAGGATCACCAGGTGAGGCCCCCTCTGTGAAATACGCATGCAGCAACGCCTCTTTGACCGCATCCTGCTGTCCGTGCGCAGCGGCAAGATGAATAAGGCGATGCGCATCAAACGTGTTACCCGGCTGCGCTTGATCCAGATGATAGGTGAGTCCGTCCTCAGCAGCCAGATCCGTGAGCCGCGCGTTGGCTTCTTTGGCCTGTGCAGGCGTGGTTCGCATCTTCTTGGCCAGAAGATCGGTGAGCGTTCCGGGATAGCGGTGCGGCGCGTCCGGATCGAGCTCGAAGCTGCGCCAGGTCACCTGCACGGCGTCAGCGTGTGCAAACTGAGCCAGAGCCGCTTCAAACCGGCGCTTGCCGATGTAGCACCAGGGGCACACCACATCGGACCATATCTCTACATTCATCATCGTCTCTTTCCTTTGCTTTACGCTCTGTCGCGTAATTCTGGACACCTTGTGTCTTAATCGCGTGGATCACAGGGTATCATGGGCATGCATCCCTACTACTATATATTATATAGTGTACCAAGTCGTGCGGGCTGGGGTCGTACCGGTCACCCGTTGTTGCGCGGCCTCAGGACGCGCATCGGAGTCCGCACCGACCTGCCTGGACTCGGCAAAATGACACACGCCCTGTGCGGGGCGTCACTAGGGGTCCCGCTGCAACGAGCGCCCGGCAAGGGCTACGCCCTGTACGCCTTCGGGCGGGGACGTGCCGCAGGAGCCCAAGTGTTACATTTCAATGTGATGCGGTCCAGTCACGCCGCAGTGTCGGCTGTCGCGTCGTCCCGGATCTGGTTACAAGCGAAGGGGTGATGAATGCGGGGTCAATTTCCGGTGATCGAGCCGTACGATAGCGGCCTGCTCGACGTGGGCGACGGGCAGCAGGTGTACTGGGAGTGCTGCGGCAACCCCGCCGGCAAGCCTGCGCTCTTCCTCCACGGCGGACCCGGCTCGGGCTGCACGCCGGGCCAGCGCCGCTTCTTCGACCCGCACGCCTACCGCGCCGTGCTGTTCGACCAGCGGGGAGCTGGGCGCAGCCGGCCGCTGGCCAGCGAGCCCGAGGCCAACCTGAGCGTCAACACGACCGCCCACCTCATCGCCGACGTCGAGGCATTGCGAGAGCATCTCGGGGTCGAACGATGGGTCGTCTTGGGCCTGTCCTGGGGGGCGACATTGGGTCAGGCCTATGCGCAGGCGCACCCGCAGCGGGTGAAAGCGTTAGTTCTGGGGTCGGTGACCACCACATCGCGCCGCGAGGTAGAGTGGATCACCCAGGATGTCGGGCGCATCTTCCCACGCGAGTGGGACCGCTTCGCCGCGGCCGTGCCCGACGCGTTGCGGCACCTGCCGCTGGTCGACGCCTACGCCGCGCTGCTATCCGACCCCGACCCTGCCGTTCGCGACCACGCCGCGCGGGAATGGTGCGCCTGGGAGGATGCCCACGTTTCCCTCACGCCCGGCCATCGCCCCAACCCGCGCTATGACAATCCAGAGTTTCGACTCCGGTTCGCGCGCCTGGTCACGCACTACTGGCGGCACGCCGCCTTCCTGAAGGACGACCAACTGCTGCGCGACGCGCCAATGCTGGACGGCATCCCCGGCGTGCTCATCCACGGCCGCTACGACGTCAGCGGCCCGCTGGAGACCGCCTGGCGTCTGTCCCAACGGTGGGCTACCAGCCAACTCCACGTCATCAACGACGCTGGCCACGACGGGAGTGATGCCTTCACTGCCGCCATCATGGACGCCCTGGCTCAGTTCGCGGCGCCGTAATCCTACAGGGCACACGGTACACAACGGGGAACGGATCACGCCAGCGTTGAGGGAAAGGACAGACGTCCCGCCACAACGCGTGTGTCACCTGGACGAGCACCCTGCCCTGTCGGCCATCACGGGGTCGCAGCACCCTGCGACGTGCTTGTGTCACCGTCAGAGCGGTAGTCGACCTGAAGATAGCGCGTGACCTCCACCGGCACCGCCGTGTGCACGCCGCGCGTCACGGTATAGACCACGATAGCGTATTCGTGGTCTTGCTTATCATCCGCTGCGTACACACGGCAGGAGTGGATGAGAATACCGACATCCCGTCCCAGCGTAAACGGGCAATGGGGTGACGTCTCAACACCGTACACCTTATCCACACGTCTGTTCCACTCAAAGTATTTGATGAGGTGGATGCTGTAGACGGCACACCCAAAGGGCGCGCACGCGGATGCGCTGGCCACACCAAGGGTATAGCCGGGGAAAACGGGCGGCAGCGTGGCCCGGACGGATGCCGGCACGGCACCGGGTGCGCTCCAGGCGTGGGTGGTTGCAGGAGGTGCCTGCGCAAAGCGTCTAGCCGCGATCGCCCACGCAACGGAGAGACCAATAACCGCCGCGAGGATGACGGCCCCGGCGATAACGGAGCCGCGCGGTGCGCGTAGAGAGCGCCCTCTGGTCGCCCAGCTGCCCCTGGACACCATGGGGTCGCTCGCCACGCTATGGATGTCCTCCTCAGAATGAACATGAGAGATACCGGTATCAGCGGCTGGTAGCGACGACTCCTCCTCAGGGTACTCGTCGAGACCAATGGTATCAGCCGTCGGCGGTCGCGATGCCACCTTCGGCGGGCGGCTCGCGGCGATAAAGGCCTCACGCATGGCCTCGTCCCAGCTAAGGCGCTGGGCAAACACGTCGGCCAACCGGGCGACATAGTCCGGTCGTGGCCCCGACTTTGGCTCCCCCTTCTCATACCCACGAATGGTGTTTGCGGACACTCCAATAGTGTGCGCCAGCCTCTCCGCCGAAAAGGATTGGTCCTCCTTCTCTGCGACCTCGTTTCGGTAGCGCAGCAGCAACCGCCCGAAACTCTCCTGCTGCCCCTGTTCCATGAGGCGTTCCCTCACCCTTCGTCGTCGCTACCGACACGGTCCGGCACTCCAACCCCGATGCGTCATGACTGTAGGGTACGGCGCCCCACGCTACACCGCGACCACGCGTCGTGTGTTACGGGATGTCGCCTTCCTGCGGTTTTTGCGGTCCCGCAAAAGGCTCAATATGCGGTTTTTGTCTCGACTGGCGGCACATACCAACGCTACGGTGGATGGTACGGCCAGGTCAACATCTGGTCGACGGGGTCTAACGTGAAAGGAGAACAGTATGATGGTGACCCCACGCGATCTCGACATCCTGCGGTGGATTGGCCGCCACGGGATCGTCACGGCGGGGCAGGTGCAGTCCCGCTTCTTCAATGGGCAGCGCGCGGCCTATCGGCGCATCCATGCCCCCGTCGCCGAGGGTCTGCTACGCCGTGACCCAACGCACTGGAAAGAACCCTTCGTCGTGCGGCTTACCCCGGCCGGTGCCCGTCTCGCGGACGTCGGCCTCGTGCCCGCCGCCCTCATCCTCGCGGAGGTACACCACAGTCTCGCCCTGGTCGACCTCATGGAGGGCCTCCTGCACGACTACCCGAGCGCAACCATCATCACGGAGCGCGAGTTCCGCGCCGAGCGCCTTCGGGCGCTGCGCGAGGGGCAACCAATCCGCGGTGGCCGCATCCCCGACGGTGTCCTGCACATGGCCTCGGGCGAAACGATTGCGATCGAACTGGATCTCACTAGCAAGCGCACGTTCGCCATCAAGCGGGTGATCGACGCCTATATCGCGGTGCATCGCACCGCGCCCGACGATGACGGCTTTTCGTTCGTGTGGTGGTACGTGCTCCCTGGAGCGCGCGACCGGGTCGCGGCCCTAATCCGCGACGAACGGGTTGATGACTTTATCACGCTACGGGAGTGGATCGATGACACGACGACAGACCGCTCATAACCATCCATCAGGGGAGACACCACCCACCGACGCCGATCGTCTCGCCCTGGCCGTGCTCACACTCGTCGCGCCCGGCGCCGCTGTGGGCGCCCTGCTCGCGGGCCTGCTCTGGACGGGCCGGGCGACGCCGCTCTCCACGCGCTGGAAAGGAGCCACTGCGGGGCTGCTCGTGTTCCTCTACATCGCACCGGGTATGCGATGGGTCTGGCCTGGACAACTACTCACGGGCGCGTCCATCGGGTCCGTGGTGGCGAGTTTCGTGACGGAAGCGCTGGTCGGGCCAACGCTGCTGCTCGTCTGGCGCAGGCTGGCGCTGTGGTCCGTCAGCCCGTCGTCTCCCCAGCCCACGGTGGTTGCCCCACGTCTCCTCGCTGGACCGACGCCCGCGCCATCGTCCGTGATCGTTCTGGGCACGGATACGGCCGGTCGCTTGGCCGATATCGACCTTGTGGGGGAAGCAAGCCTGCTGGTCGTTGGCCTGCCGGGCACCGGCAAGACGACGACACTCGTGCGCCTCGTGGCCGAAACCCTGCGCGTGGGATGGACCGTGATTGTGGTCGATCTCACGGGCAGCGGCCTGATGCATCGCGCCGCGCACGTCCTCGCGGAGCGCCAGCAGGTCCCCCTCTACGTGTTCGACCGCGCGGACCCGGACTCGCTCGGATATAACCCTTGCGCGGGAGACCCGGGGTCCATCACGAACAAACTCGTCGGCGCGTTCTCGTTCGCGGGCGTCGCCAGTATCTACCAGCAAGTGGCGCTCGCGACGTTGCCCCAGGTCATCGGCGCGCTCGACGCCGCGGGCAAGCCAATCACCCTGACCGCTATCGTCGACGCTTTGGAGCCCAATGCCCTTGCACGGCTGGGGCGTGACGCGGGACGCAAGGACGGGATCGACTATGAAGCGCGCCTCAAAGAGTTGCAGGCGCGTGCTGAGAAAACCCGTGTCATCCAGGAAGGGCTGGTCGGCCTTCAGCAGCGCCTCAAGGCGCTCGACCTGGGCATCTTCGGCGACCTCTTGCGGCGGGAACCGGCGCTCGATTGGACCGAGATCACGGCACGGCCCTCTCTCGCCTATCTCGGTCTCTCGACCCTGGGATCGCCCCCGGACGTTGAGCTGCTCGGTCGGGTGATCGCGCAAGAGTTCAAGCAGCTCGCGGACGCCCGTCTCCGGGGTAGCGCGACCGGACCACCCATCTTGCTCGTATTCGACGAGTTCGCGGCGCTCAACGAGGCCGAGCAGTTGGTCGACCTCGTGTTGCAGGCGCGGGAGGCGCGCATCGTGACCGTCGCCAGTTCGCAGTTTCTCCCGAAATCAACCCCATTACGCAAGGCGCTGCTGGGCTCGGGCGTGATCATCGCGCACCGGGTCGAGGGTGATGATGCCGAGGCGCTCGCGACCCAATTTGGCACGACACCCACGGTCGAGATGACGCCGACGGTGGACTTTGAGACGGGCCAGGCGACACGCGGCAGTTTCCGCCGTCGCCAGGGCTTCACGGTCCCGCCGAACCAACTGCGGGAGTTGGGGCCCGGCCAGGTCGCCCTCCGCGTCGTCCGCAAGCCGCTCACACAGCGGCACACCATCGTGACCGTCCACCGAGAGGAGATCAACTAATGCAAACATTGTGGGAATCCATTGTCACCGGCCTCGACGAGGCCAAGACCCTGCTCATGGGGGTCCCGAGCACGAAACCTGGCGGCATGCCCAACCAAGCGGGGGCGTGGCGGTCATACGGCCTCGTCGTCATGCTGGTCCTCATCGTAACGTGGTCCGGTTTCCTGATCGCCGTCGAGGGCGCCGGGATCGGAGCGATCATCGGCGCGATCGCCGCGCCGCTGGCGCTGATCCATCCCTTCTCTCCCTACAGCGCCCTCACGCCCTACGCGAGTGGCGTTGACTGGAGCATCCTCGTCGTGGCCGCTCTGACCGGGAGTGTGCTTGGGGCGCTGGGTGGATTCGGGTTTGTCTACGCCGGCAGCCTCACGGTCGGCCTCGCGGTGGTCGGTGGGGGTCTCTGTGCGGGCACCATCATGGGCATCGGATGGATCGATCACATCGCGACGTTCGAGCCGCTCATGCTCCGGTGGCAGGGATACCGGCGGGCCTCGTGGGACGAGTTCGAGCGCATCGGTCCGCTTTTCGAGGGAGCGGCCGTCGCCCTGGGCGTGACGGTCTCGACGGTGCCGGACCTGCTCATGCGCGATGACGCGTTGCCACGCGCGGGGGCCTACATGCGGACGATCATCCTCACCCGAGGTCTCCTGGACACGCTCGACGATGAGGAACTGGCCGGTATCCTTGCCCACGAACTCGCCCATTGGGCAGCGGGTCATCCGGTGGGCCAGCGGATGGTCTGGACCTGCGGTCTGCCTCTGGTTCTGATCCAGCAGATCGCGCTGTGGTTCAAAGACTCGACCAACGGTTTTGTCGCCTTCGGCGGGTGGGTCGTCTTCTGGCCCGTCAACGTGACGGTGCGGTTCCTCCTGGCACCGCTCTACGCCTGGGCGAGCCAGACCTGTGAATACGGGGCGGACGCGCGGGTGCGGGCTGCGGGCGATCTGTACCGCGAGGGCCTGAAACGCGCGCTCACCAAACTCTCCGTCATCGAGGTCCCGCAAACGACCTGGGAAGCCGTCCTCACCCGGACACATCCCTCCGCCGATCTTCGGATCGAACGCCTGGCCTCAGATGACGAGATGCGGCGGCGCGCTGATGTCCTGCGCCAGCGCACCGAGGCGAACCACCAGCGCGCCCAGGCACAGGACGCGTCGTAGGCCCCCTGTTCACACGTCCGGTCACGGGTGTATGCGGTTTGAGTGCATAGGAGAGCCGCCCGTTGTGTGCACTCCGTGACATGTCCACCAAGGTCTGATTGCCCCACCGACAGGCGCACGATCGGCGTGACGGCGGATGAGGCGCACCATCACGCGTGGGTCATGGAGTGAACGGCCGAGATGGGCGTCTAACAGGGGGCTATCGCAGCATTCACGGTACGGCACAAACCCTGGCGGTAGGGTCCGCTAAAGAGACCCTTCCGCAGGGTTCGCCTCCGTCCCGATCATGCCGACGATAGCCCCTGGATAGGTCAAACAGGACCGGCATCGTTGTGGCGCGGAAGGCGTCATGGAGCACAGCATACGAGAAAGGAGGAGAACAATGGACACCATAACAATCGAGGCAATGCAGGAGACATGCGAGGCGTGCATCGACCGCGATCTACTGATCGCGACGATGTACCAGCAGATTGCACTGCTCGAAGCCCAGAATGGCCGACTACGCCAACGCATTGGTCAGGCCATCCGCGTCCTCGGTATCGAGCTACTGACGACGTAGCAGGGTAACGAGACAAGGAAGCGGTGGTGGGGGTGTTAGAGCATCCCCACCATCAGTATACAACACCAAAGTCAAGACAAGGAGATAGTGATGACCATGGAACCGCGCTTCAAGGGATACACGATTGACTGTCAGTTACAGGAGTTTCGACCGATGGAGGTGGGACGCGAGGGACAACGAGAGCACGTTCCGTTTGAGAGCCGCGTGGGGCAGCAGTTGTGCGCGGAGGTGATCGACATCCTGTATGGAGAGCTAGCGGATGCGTATGAGCAGATCGCGACACTCCGCCAGCACCAGGAGTGCGATGACGAGGAAATTGCGGATCTCCAGGGCTGGCTTCATGACCTGACGTGTAGGGGCGGCACGACCGTGTAAGACGCGCGCAGATGGGCCAGACGCAGGGGGGGCGTGAGCGCGCTCCTCCTGCTGAGGTGGATCGGCCGTGCGGTCGCACCGTGGTGGGGACGCGGGACGACCGAGAGGCACAGGGGCCGGCAGGCCAGGACGCGCACGAGCGACGAGAGGAAAGGAGTGAGGCATGGACCAGACGGAGACGGCCACAGCGATGGTACGTGCGCAGATGGTCGCCATGGACGCCGCACGATACGAGGTGGGGGTCAAGCGAGCCGACGGGCGCATGGTGCCACTGACACTATCGGCATCCCAGGTTCTACGGCGTGGGGCCTGGTTGGTGGGCGAGAACAGGCAGGGCGCCGACATCTTCATCCGGCCCGCCGGGTGGACCACCCTCGTGCTTCTTGACGATATCGATGACGCGACGGTCGCACGGCTGAGCATGGATGGTCTCGGACCGGCGGTGGTCGTCGAAACATCACCGGCCAACCATCAGGCCTGGGTCCGGCTCTCGCCGGAGCCCATCGCGCCCGCGCTGGCCACAGCAGCGGCCCGTGAGCTGGCGGAGCGCTATGATGGCGATCTCAACAGCGCGACCTGGCGGCACTACGGACGCCTCGCGGGCTTTGAGAACCGGAAGCCGAAACACCAGCGCTTGAACGGGACGTACCCCCTGGTGCGGCTCCGGGCGACGGCTGCGGGGGTGGCGCCCGGTGGTCTGGCGGTGCTCGACGCCGCGCGGGCGCGGCTGGTGGCACACGCCCCTGCGGCACAGGCCCCTGTGTCGCGGATCCGCATGCGCGTCGTGCCCGTTGGGCGGCCTGTGGATGGTACGCTCTCGCCGCTGGGGCACCTCTACCGGCGGGAGGCCCGGCGTCTCTGGGAGCGCTACCCAACCGCTGACCTCTCGCGTCTGGACTGGATGATCGTCTTGTCGCTGGCGCGGGCGTTCAGGGATGCGACGGCGGAGGAGTTGGCGCGGGCGATGGTCGAGGGGAGTCCGGAGCTTGTCGAGCGCAAGGCAGGGCACGTGGCGGATTATGTGGCACGAACGGTTGGCAAGGCGCTCGCAGTGATCGCTATGGAGCGCCAGCATCGGACGCCTAATGCGGGAGATGAGGCCCATGAGTGAAAAGACGCAGGGGCCCCGGGCGAGCGACGTCCGTCGGTGCGCACACTGTCGGCAGGTCGTGACGGCCGGCACAACCCTTCAAGTTCACGGCCTGCCACGCTCCGTTGGCACGCCCGTCACGTTCTTCGTGTGCCTGCCGTGTCAGGCGCAGTTCACGACGATCCTTACTGCATGGCTACGACGCGCGGGACGACGATACGTCCAGACACGGTGGGCACCGCCATCGTCAAGGGTCGGATATCGTCGTCAGGACCGTCGGGCTGGCGGTGATAGGAGCGCACCGAGAGCGGCACCCTACTGTCCTGTATCCACGAGACCATCACCGAGCGACGGATCGGGTGGGCCGCCGCTGAACAACCACCCGATGGTCCGGGCGGCAGACGCGGGGCGACCCGCCGTGGAACGACCGTCAGGTGGGCACGCCTGCCGTCCCGTGTCAACGCACCGACCGTGGATTGAGTGCCACGCGTCCTCCGCCACCGTCTATGGAAGCGCGCGAAAGAGGGGGTCACGTGCGGCATACAGCGAGAGGAGCAACAAGACGATAGAGAAGACGCCGGTGGTCCAGAGACTACCGACCGACTGAAGCAATGTTCCTGTCACGAGCAGGCCACCCGAATACGCCCCAAGCTCGACGAGCCGGGTGAGACTGGTCACGCGTCCCCGCATCGCGTCCGGAATGATCGTGGCCGTATAACTAGCGACCGTCACCTCGAACAGGGGTCCGACAGCATAGAGAGCGGCAGTGAGCACGGCAAGGACCACGACGTGGCGAGCACCAAGATAGCCGGAGACGAGCAGCCAGGTCAGGCCAGTCGTCGACACCAGAATGGTCCGCATACGGTAGCGGCGATGGAGGCGACCCGCTGCGACGGCTCCAGCGAGCCCACCGAGCGCACCGGCCGCGAAAACGAGGCCGATCACGGCAGCGGGCGCGCCGCCCTCTTTAGCGACCACGACGATCAGGAGATAGAGCCCGGAGCTGATCGCCGTCCGTCCCGCAAACAGCACATTCAGATGACGGAGCGTGGGCTGGTGCCAGAGCCAGACGATGGCCGATCGTATCTCTGAAACCAACGTGGTCGCGCCGCGCGCTGCTGTCTCCTGCAGGGGAACGGTGATGAAGAAGATAGACACGGCATTCACGACATAGGAGCAAGCGTCGAGCAGAAGGGCGAGACCGGCGCCCGCGAGTTGATAGAGGGTTCCCCCGAGTGGTGGCCCAAGGAGCAGGGCAATATTGCTGGCCACACTGGTCTGTGCCCGCGCTGCCGGGTATTCCTCACGTGTGACGACACGAGTCAGGGAGGCAAAGCGGGCAAGATTGGCGAAGACGAAGCAGGCGCCCTCTGCGGCACCGGCGATGTAGAGATGGGCGATCGTGAGATGTCCCAGGACGATAGCCAGAGGAATACTGCCCATGGCGAGCCCGCTCCCGAGGTTGGCGAGCACCATCACGCGACGTCGGTCCCAGCGATCGATGAGGGCGCCGGCCGGGATAGCGAGGAGAACATAGAGGGCACCGCGCACGGCCGCGATGGCGCCGGCATTGGCAGGAGAGTGGGTGAGGGCAAGGACGAGAAGGGGTAGAGTAATACCGGTCACTTCTGTCCCAATCCAGGAGACAAGCTGGCCACTCCAGAGGAGCATGAAGTTGCGTTGACGAAAGAGCGATCGTCGTGCAGGAGTGTCGGGAATGTTCACCCACGAACCTCCGACGCGTCGATCCGCATGAGCACGGTCAATGGGTCGTTATCCTGTGGCTGCCCTGCGCTCAAACGATGGAAGCCCACTTTCTCATACGTCCGGATGGCACCGATGGTCGCCCTTTCCGGATCGACGACACATGCGGTGGCGCGAAGCACCCCGCACACCACGTCATGGAGAAGCCGGTGCAGACTAGTGTAGATTACAGGTAGAAAGTCAGCACGATTCTAGGGTAAAATGCGGCGCCATGCGGGGTCCTTCGCGAGACGTAGCGCGCGCTGTTCCACGGCGACACGGGGACGGCCGCGAGAACTGCGAGGCG
>JAABUU010004665.1_pt1 | contig 15950 bp, 18 predicted proteins | sample 5559301 | NCBI WGS metagenome assembly JAABUU01 (sample SAMN10711884, study PRJNA513360) | rock metagenome | isolation source: Antarctica rocks | place: Antarctica: Victoria Land, Richard Nunatak white | reverse complement strand
TAAGAGATGAACAACATACTGAAGATATTGACATCAGATGTGTTCAGTGATGAATGTAAGAAGTTGCAAAGCTTCTTAACAAAGCTCAATTTATACATAGATTTCAATCAGAAGAAGTTCAACTTCAAAATGAATAAAGATCTATACACAGTAGTCTATCTCAAAGATGCAGCATTCAACTGAGTCAATCTCAAACTGCATGAGTTTCTAGACAAGTCATTAAAGAAATGAGACACTGATGAAGAGTTGATCTTCAGCAACTTTAAGAAGTTTAAGAAAGAACTTTGAAAGACTTTTGAAGTGATTGATGAGAAAAGAGCAGCAGAACAACAACTTCACATATTAAAGATGAACAAGTCAGTGATTAAGTACTCAGTGAAGTTTCAGCACATTGTGGCCTTAACTAACTAAGATGATGATGTCTTAGTATTGCAATACTATTGAGAATTGAGTGAAGATATTAAAGATAAGATAGTCTGAAGAGATCATTCTGAAGAACTTTAAGAGATGATAAATATCTTCATTAACATTGACAATCAACAGTGAGAATGACAGATGAAGAAGATGAGACCTTATACAGCTTTAAGAATGTGAAAACAATGATTTATCATCAGAACATGAGAAGACTCAATGAATCTCAACAATATTGAGAAGTGCAATCAGAAGTCACAAACTAGATCAGCAAAGCATGAGCACTACAACAGATAATTCATTAAGTCTCATATCTGATGAGCAGAGACTTGTAAATGTTATAACTGTGATAAATCTGAACATCTTGTCAGGGATTGCAAGAAACCTCAATGACAGAGAAAAGAAGTTGCAACAGTGAACTCAGTGATAATGCATGATTAACTGAGCTGAACAGCCTGCTATGATGACAACTGCTTTGTGTACATGAGTAGCAAAGATGAAGTCAGATGATGATTACAGAAGCTTAAGAAGAGGCATAGTATTGATTATGTCATGATGAGTGAATCAAAGAGATTAACTATTCTAGAGAAAGTTGTCAGAGACAACTCAGACAAGATTGAAGAGACTGATATTCACAGAACTTAGAAGATAGACACTGCAGAAGCTTAAGATCAAGAAGATCTTATCTGAATGTATTTGAATTTGAATGCAGACTCAGAGAATGTTGATAACTGAGAAGTCAACATGAAACTCAAGCAGAGCTATGAGCATCTCAAGAATTGATATCTAGAACAATGCAAAAGTCTGCTAGAAGAACAGCAGCAGACACTTCAAGAAGAAGTCATCATTAATAAACAACATGAAGCAGAAATGGCAGCTGTACAGCTAGAAGAGCTGATGACAATGATATGATTCACAATATGAGATTAAGAAATGTCAGAGTGATCAAGAAAAGATTATGAAATCAAGATATGTCTATTTACAGACTATGTGATGCTCACAGAAGAACAATGAATGCATACAGAAGAGTACATGTCATCTGAGTTTCTCAACAAAGTAAAAGCATTAGAGAATCTCATTCAACACAAATATGATCAGTATGAGATGTACTGACATTTAGAACAAATTGTCAGGAAAGAAACTGACAATTATACAAAACTGATCACAATTGATGAAGAATTAGCATGATTTAAAGAACTATGAAGAAAGTTTGTTGAATCACAAGACAAACATTGAAGCATGAGCTGAGCTCAAGAAACTTTGATAGAAGTAAAGAACTTAAAGAAGTCAAAAAACCTTAAGCTCTCTCAGCAAGACTAGAGACAAAGAAGCTTTTAATGTCTCAATGAACTGACAATGATCAAAAGATATAAGTTGATGTCAAGATATCACTGAAGAAACAACTTTGAGTAATGATAGATTCAGAAGTGACTGATAACTTCATATTGTAACAAGTGATTGAATGACTAGAACTGACACTGTGATGAGTGTCTAAGCTCACACAAGTGTATATGATCAACAGAGAATACAAATGAATTTATAAAGAAGTTTATATTGAAGTCATAATAAAGAATGATTCACAGAAGTTGAGACTAGATGTTCTCAAGTCAGTCAAGTATGACACTATACTAGAAATGCTCTGATTACACAAAAAAAATTCATAGATTAACTGAATCAACAAAGAACTCTATGCAACAGAGAATGCATATGATGTCTCTGAACAATTAGAAAAGAGCTTATCAGAGTATAAGTCTTGAGATTATGAGATATCACTACTAGATGAAAGAAAATCAAAGTGAATGTTACTTTATCTTATGAGTGAGAATCAGCTGAAGAAAGTTCAGAACTATCTTGCTGAGAATTTAAAGAGAGAATTCATCAGACTATTAAAGTCATCAGCAGAATATTCAATTCTGTTTGTATTAAAGAAGAATGACATCAAGTAACTTTGTGTTGACTATAGACAACTTAACAAGATAACTTACTGAGATAATTATTCTTTATCACTGATAAAAGAGTTGCAAGACAGACTAGAGAAAGTTAAGTGATTCATGAGTCTAGATCTGAAGAAAGTGTACTACTGTGTATGCATAAAGGAGAGCAAAGAATTGAAAATGACATTCTGAACAAGATATGAACACTATGAGTACACTGTTATGTCATTTGAGCTTAAGAACATCTCAGTTATCTTTTAGAGACTCATCAATGACATATTAAAAGAGTATCTTAATGATTTTGTGATTACATATCTTAACAATATTCTGATCTATTTAGACAATCTCAAGATGCATCACAAACATATACATAAGGTCCTAGCAAAGCTCAATGAACAAGCTATGTATGTGAAAAAGTTGAAAAGCAGATTTGAAATTAAGAAAATACAGTTTCTAAAATATGTCATTTGATCTAATCAGATCAAGAAAGATCTCAAAAAGACAAAGACAGTCTGAGACTGATCTACACTGTAAAAGATCAAGAAAGTACAAGTCTTTTTAGGGCTAACAAACTATTATTGAAAGTTTATATTTAACTATGCAAGAATTGTGAAATCTCTTATGTGTTTGACATGCAAGAACAAGAGATGACATTAAGATAAAAAACAGAAGAATGCATTCTGCACATTAAAGAAAAGTCTTAGTGAAACAGCACATCTGCAAATACTCAATTAAGCATGCAAGAAGATACTGAAAACTGATGCATTGAATTTTGCAGTTGAAGCATATCTATATCAGATCAAAGATGAGCAGAAGAAGTCTATTACATATTGATTTAGAAAGTTGTCAGAATCTGAGAAAAGATATGAGATTCATAACAAGAAACTTCTTGCAATAATGAAAGCACTGCAAGATTGAAGATCTTATTTTGCAAGTATAAGCAAGTCTATTCAGATCTTTACAGATCATAAGAATCTGAGAAACTTCACAACAATTAAGCAACTGAATCAGTGACAGATTTGTTGAGCAGAACAGTTAGCAGACTTTGAATTTCAGATTTATTACAAGAAGAATAATGAGAACAGTGATGCAGACACTTTAAGTAGACAATCTGATCACAAATAAGTGAAAACAATTTACACTGAAATTCTGTGCAAAGACAAGAAAGAAACACTTATGAAAGGCTTAGCAGCAACATTTAAGATGAAGAATGCTTTCTTAATGAACAACAAACTCATTAAAGTATGTTATGACAGCAGAGCTGATGAGCATCTAGAAGTTAAACATACAGAAGATCTTGTATGAAGAAGATGCAACATAGATGATCTTTACAAGCAAATCATGAAATACATTGTCAGATGTGATTCATGCTGACACAATAAGATTCAGAGAGATAAGCATTATGACAGAATAACATAACTAAATGTACTGAATGTGTTCTGAGAGTCTGTTATCATGAACTTTATCATTAAGCTATTAAAGTTCAAGGACTCAGCATGAGAAGTCAGATTTGACAGCATATTGATTATAGTGAATAGATTAATGAAGTACATGATGTTCATTTCATTCAGAGAGACTGTGACAGCATCAGTATTGATGTACATTATACTGTGAGAATTGATTAGCAATCATGAACTATTAAGAAAGTTTATCATCAACAGAGACAAGCTGTTCACAAGCAAGTTCTGAGAAACACTCACAGCAGAACTTGAGATAAAACATAAGATGTTGATGATATATTACTTACAGATGAATGAGCAGAGCAAATGAATGAATTAAACAGTCAAGACATACTTGCAACATTATGTCAACACAAAACAGAGCAACTGAGTACAACTGTTGCTGATGACACAGTTTACATACAATAATGCATGAAATGAAATCACAGAAAAGATGTCATTTAAAGTGAACTATGAATATTATCTGAAGGTTTGAAGAGACTTGTGAGTGCATGAATCTCAAAGTCAGAAAGCAATGTTGAACATTGCAGAGCTTAAGAAACTGCATATTGAACTTATGAAGAGAATTGAAGAACAGAAGAAACAAACAACAGAGATAAAATCATTTGAGATTGATGAGAAGATATATTTATGAATGAATAACATATGAATGAAAAAAAAGAGCAAGAAACTCATAAACAAGAGCATTAAGTTATTTATGATCAAGAGAAACATCAAGAAACTAAGCTATGAGCTAGACTTATCTTAAGAGATACAAATACACTCAGTATTTTATGCATCAATGCTTCAGTGATGCAATCAGTTCATATCACTTCAGATCAAATCAATGTCTGTTGAATCTGAAATCAAATATGAAGTTAAGAACATTCTAGAAAAGAGAATGATTAGTGAAGAAGCTCACTATCTTGTTAAATGAAAAGAATATGATGCTTTGAAAAGCACATGAAAACTTAAGAATAACTTACTTAACTGTGCAAGAATGCTTTAGCAGTTTGAGAAGAAAAGACTGTGAAGATAAGATCATCTCAGAAACTTAAGAATAAAAGATTTAAAGAATCAGAATTGTTTTTATCTTCAGAAACATCATCATTATCATTGACAAGTTCACAAGCAAGACAGAGTGTCTTCTCAGTAACTTTATCTTTTGTATATTTTAATGTCTTATGAAGACAAGCAACTCTAGCAAGAGCCTGTGTCAGTTCTTTCTCAGCAATAGATAGATTGAACTTGAGTTTATTGTACATATAGTTGAGAGATTCTCACAACACACTGATACATGAACAATCATAGTGAATATACTCAGCACACTTAGAATGATTCTTTATCTTCACACAAAGAATTGAGAGACTTAAACAGTGAAGACAGACAGTCAACACTGAATTATTGTCTTTATTAATGAATTGATAAAGATAAAGATGATTGTATGTTTTGAATAACTTCATCATGAAAAGCTTACAAATTACAAAGACAGAAACTTTTATTAAATAGACTCTAGAGAACTAGTGTCTGAGAAGAGAGAATGATGTTATGATCATTGTTCTAATAGATTCATTGAATGTATAGATTCAGTGAATTATATCTTGAAGATGTACAGCTCAGTGTAAGCTCACAGTGCTTATGAGTAAGCTGAGTAAGCTGGCTCACAGTGCTCACAAATGAGCAAGATAAGCAATCTAGTATATATACAGATCATCTTTCTTAAGAAGATGAGCATGTTCAATGTAATCATTACTTAGCATACTACTAGCTACTGATTAACTCAACATGCCTGAAACTCTCTTATATCACAAGCTCTAATCTCTAGCTTCTATATCAGAGGAACCTTTGATCAGGATGTAACATGAGATTATACTGCTGAAATTTATTAATTTATTGAGTTAGCTGTTTAAACAGATGCAGTGTATTCTTTAAATATTGTAGATCTTTATGATTCATAATGATAATTATAGTATGATCATTTTCAATATAGTACTGTCAAGTTCAAAGTGCATGCTTAATGATCAATAGCTTCTTTTTATAAACAGAATAATTAAGCTCTGCATCTTGTAACTTTTAATCATCATAAATAATTGAATAACATTTCTTATTCATTTCATTCTGTATCAGAGCACAGTCAATTGCCTATTTGAAAGTGTCTGTTTTGATAATAAATGATTTGTGTATAGCTACTTAAATAAGTATTAATTTGAATATAAATGCATTCTTAAGCTGTTGAAAGACACTGTTACATAATGTGTTTTAGACAATGAATCAATTCTTCTTTATACACAACTCAATGTTGTTCTTCTTAAGCAAATTTAATAGTGATGCTGTAATCTGTGCAAATTCTTATATAAATCATCAGTAATATAAAGTCAGTTCAAGAAACTGCTGTACATAATGTGCTGTCTTTGAAGCAGATCAATTCTTAATGACTAATATCTTGATAAAGACTGACTGTAGTGTGTCTTGTCTCATAATATATTTATAAAACTTAAGAATTTTCATCTCAACAGTGCACTTATTAAACTTAATATATAGCTTATGTTTCTTTAAGATACTGAGAACAGTTCATAAGTGTTTCTGATGATTCAAAATTGAGTTGAAAAAGATTAGTATGTTGTTAAGATATATTAGACAGAATTTGTTAAGTAAGTTCTGTAATATAGAGTTCATCATTGACTGAAATGTTATTGAGACATTGTATAACTTAAAGAACATAACTGTAAACTTATATTTGCTGTAATGAGTGTTGAAGACAGTCTTTTTTGTATTGTTTTCAGTTACACAAACTTAATAATAGCTCAAAGTGAGATTAAGCTTAATTAAATATTAGACTTTGTCAATTTGATCTAGACATTTCTGAATTTAAGAAAGTAAATATTTATTCTTAACAGTAATGTTGTTTAATGCTCTGTAATCAATATACATTCATCATATATTTTTCTTCTTTTTAACAAACAGAATCAAGAAGTCTCATGAATTTGCAGACTTACAAATTAAATCTTTATTCAGTAGCTTCATTATCTGTTTAGTCTGTTTGTTCAGCTGTAGCTGTAACAGAAAATAAGCATTTATGTTAACAGACTTAATGTTGTTGATGTTAATGCTATGTTTAAATACTTATTTAGATGATAGTTCATCTAATAAAGTCAATCTAAATACAGATTAAAACTCTTCAATAATGACTTGTAATCATTTATTCATAATAATTAACAATTCAACTTTTGACTTTTCTAAGTTCTGTTAAATCACTAATAAGTGCCTGACAGTTCTGTAATTTTAAAGTGTCTTCATAGCTATGCACTCTTCAATCACATTTAATGTTGATCTATTTACAGCTCATTGTCACTTTTTCAGAAACAGATAATGATATTTTTATTGTCAATTTCAAACTGTCATACAGTCTGTAGCTTAATTGATCTGAGAATTAATGACTTTCAGTCAGATTAATCTTAAAATGAGATTATATTCTTAAAAATTCATAATTCATGCTTTTAATTGTTGTTGAAAGCTATTTATCTTAAGATAAAAGATCAGCTTTACAGTTAATTAAATGATCTGTCTATTTAACAAGAATATCTTAAGCAATTTAATTTCATATTAACTATTAATTGACATTTAATTGATAACTATCAAGAAGATATATATTCAGTTTATATTTAAATTAATTAATACTTTCATGTTTATCTTATTCAGTCTGTCTTGAATGCAGTCTGCAAGAATATATACATTTAAATTGAGAATGTTGATTTAACTAAAGATTATACTTAATAATAAGAGTTCTAAGTCATTCAGTGCAGATGCTTCACTCAAATCATTATTGAGTTGAATAGAAGCTTTTATTAACTTGTTTATGAATACTTCTATATTCATAAACAACTTTAATTTTCTAAATTGTTCAAATTAACTTTAATGATCTTTAACTTCTTCTTATCTTTACTTTTCTTCTTATTCTTATTCTTATTCTTATCTTTACTCTTATCTTTATTCTTATCAGTGTCCTTGTTGTCTCAGCAGTCTTTAGCTATATGCAAGAACTTTTTATAATGAAAGTACACTTTATTTTTTTTATATCAGATTCAATAGATTTCTGTATCTGACTTATTTAATTTAGATATAATTAATCTTTCATAGCTTTGAGATTGATCTCAAGAATTGTTTAATGAGTTATTATAATTTAAATTTAAGCTGTCAAAGACATTAAGATAATTCTTATTATGTGTTTCTTAAAGACTTTGTTTAATTTAATTAACTTATTAAATTAATTCATTAAAAGTAGTCACTTCAGTCTCTGAATATTTTCAGAGTTTAAATTGAATCTTTTACTTTAAATTCTGAGTAAACTGCTGTTTCTGTTTATATTTAACTGATATAAACTGAAGAAGTTGTACAATCTTTGTAAACTTTACTTTATATTGTTGAATCAATTTTGTTTGTTTCAGTGTCTCATAACAGTGACATTGATATTTCATTTCATTAATGTTTTTAAAGATCAGTAAAAATGCTAAAAAGAAATTATTTATATTTTAAGATCTAATGTTTAATGAGTCTTCTCTGACTTAAAGTCATTTTTCTTTTTGAAGTCATCATACTTTGATAGTATCTTTTAAATAACTGACTGTAACAGTGATCTTTGCTTCATCATTTAGAAGTTAATTTGTCAACATTTTATAGAACTGAAAGTAAGCTTTTATTTTGAGAACTTACATTTCTGTAGTATCTGCTTTTTAATTATTTTTATAAATAAACAGTGTCTTCATCTTCAGAGAATTCTTAAACATCACTGCAGAGAGAGACATTATTACATTAAATATTTCTTAAGTTTCTGAAGCTGCACTAAATAGAAATGTAATCTCAAACATAAAAGTCAGTTAATTAACATAAATATTTCTTAATTAAGTCTGAAGAAATGCAATTTGACTTGTTATTGTTTTGTAATTAATTTAAAAAGTCATTTCTGACACTGCTGACTGATTAACAATAGTGAGTTTGTTTATCATTATAGAAATAGAGTTGAGCTTTATACTGAGAGATTATAAATAATTAAAGATATTAATTAATAAATTAATTCTAATTCAGTTTGAATTGCTGTCAGACATATTACAATATAAGAAAGATAGAACTTTTCTTTGTATAATACAGTATAAGAATTTATTTTTTTATTTTGTAGTCTCAATGCTGAAGTAGTGATGAGCATTGAAAAGAGAATAACTTTTACAATTAAAATATAAATTAAATCAGTTTAGACTGAAGCCTAAGCTTTAAAGCTGCTTAAAAGTGTGTCTTAAATCTTTAATGCTATTAGATGTAAATCAGTCTGTAGAAACTTGTCTAAGATATAGATCAGATGATCTTACTAAAATCTTAAATGATTCTACATTAATTCTGAACTTTAAGGTTTTTTGCAGAGCTAACAAGCAAGATACTGAACTTGAGATTGTGTAATTCATTAGTAATTCATTATTAATTTATTAAGAATCTATTTATAACTGATTAGTGATTAGAAATTAGTGTTTAAGGATTAGGTGATTAGAATTAGAAGATTTGAGTTAGCAATATGAAATATATTATGCATGCATTTCAGATACATTAGTGTGTTTGTGTGTTAGAGGTTAAGTTAGAACTAATATATTGTGAATTAATTAGTAATATATTTAAAGAATTTGGACCTCAGTTGATCTTGAGATGTTTTAAAAGATTGAATGATCTTTTGATAATTTCTGTCAAGATCATCTGAGGTTTTAGTGAGACCATCCGACATGTGTGGTCAAAGTTGTCCCTATTTGTTTACGCTATGTAGAGTATATATAGGAAATGATGACTAAGACATAAATAGGGGCGCTTAGTAAGAGATGAGTAAGCAATGATATCACAGCTCATCTCTCATTTTTCATGTGCTCCTTGTCGGCCTACCATGAAGCCTTTATGAAGCCCGCAGTCCAGTCCCGAACGAGGGTATGAATTACGTATGTTTCAGGTGTTCGTTGAGGCGGGCGGGGTTTGCGACAAGACAATGGATACGGCCATCGCAGAAGAGACCTATCTCACAAAACCATCTTAGGAAGAAGGCAGAGGCCGAGGCGCAATGGATGGTTCAAGCGGCGGACATCAAGACAGGCAAAAAGCAGGCCATGCTAGATATACTGGAGGAGAGAGGTTACATCAATGCCATCGCAGGGTGCGCTTTACCGTCAGGATCCTAATTTGGCCGTACACTACCTAACAGACACTGCTTGCCAGTGACCGTCAAAAACTGAACAACTTAATGACTTACAAGCGGGTTGGGGCGTATGTTGGGATAGATCCAACTGCGCCCTCACTACACGTCGGACATCTCCTTCCTCTCATGTCTCTCTTCTGGCTCTACATCCACGGGTTCCACGCAGTTACTCTTGTGAGTAATTGGCTCCATGTCTGACTCGAATTAGCGCTAATAATTATCAGCTTGGGGGAGCTACCGCCCAAATCGGTGACCCCACCGGTCGCACCACGTCTCGCGAGAGCGTCCACTCGTCGGAACGGAAAGCGAACATGGCCACGATGCATATTGGCCTGAAGAAACTGTGGATCAACGTGGAAACGCATGCGCGAAAGTACGGTTACATGTGGGAATGGGCGTGGCACCGGGAACTGGTGAACAACAACGCATGGACGAACAAGCTGCCCATGATAGAGGTGCTGAAGGTGCTTGGCCCAGGAGTTCGGATAGGGACCATGCTTGGCAGGGACACGTGAGTGAGTCCCCTCCTCGTGTCATTTCCATTCGGAATGATCGGACAAGCAGCAAGGCTAAGAGCTCTGTTCATTCAAGAGTCAAGAATAAATTAGAAAAGGGCGATGGAATGTCATTCGCGGAGTTCTCATATCCTGTGCTCCAATCCTGGGATTGGTGGTACATGTATCAGACTAAGAACATTCAGCTCCAGATTGGCGGTTCAGATCAGTACGGCAATATCATCGCCGGCATTGACGCGATCAAGTACATTGCGAAGAATCATTACGATCCACTCGTAAGACAGGAGAAAGAGGTTAAGATGCGGGTTCCTATGGGTTTCACCACACCTCTGCTGACGTCGTCCTCGGGAGAGAAGTTTGGAAAAAGTGCCGGTAATGCCATATGGCTGGATCCGGACATGACGAGTGTCTTTAACCAATATCAGGTTATTCTCTCCAATCTTGACAGATATGGCAACGCACCTAACACCTGTTCAAGTACTTCATACGTCTAGCGGACAACGACGTGGAGCGTTACCTCAAGCTGTTTACGTTCATGCCGCTTCCTCGGATCAAGGATATCATGGATGAACACGCTAAAGAACCGTCAAAGCGTCACGCACAACATGCGTTAGCTCGAGACGTTGTTGAGATGATACATGGCGAGGACGAAGCGAAAAACGCCGAAGCCAGTCACCGGATGCTCTTCGCCGCTCGTTCTGGCCAGGAGAAGCCCGCTCCGATCGGTGGAGATTTGAGCAACTCCCTAAACGAGAAAGCTCCACAGACGAATTCGTCCAACATGCCAACAGTCAGCATCGTCCTCCCTCACTCTCTCGTCTATCATCGACCCATAGCGCGAATACTTCACTCCGCAGGCTTAGTATCGTCTAAGAGTGAAGGGCATCGCCTCGCCGCGAACCAGGGTGCCTATATCGGCAGCCGCGCCGACGGTACCGGACGTATGAGGGAGGACCTGACCTTTACGCCGGTGACACTATTCGCGCCATATCGCACAAAGGACTACATCATCGATGGGGATGTGCTAATCTTGAGAGTGGGCAAATGGAAGTTGAAGGTAGTGAAAATCGTGAGTGATGAGGAATTCGAGAGGCGAGGTTTGACTGCCCCTGGATGGGAGGAGATGAAGAAGGAGGCAGAGGAGGCGAAGAAGGAGGCAGAGGAAGGGGGCACGGGGGAACAACAACCGAAAAGGGCGAGCTTCCACGAGGACAGGTTCCCACCGAAGAAGGAGGCGAAGGAGGTGAAGAAGGAGGCAGAGAGATGGAGCATGGGGAGACAACAACCAGGAAGGGGAAGCTTCCATGAGGACAGGATCCAACCGAAAAAAGAGGCGATCGAAGAGTACAGGATGAGCGGCCGGCACGTCCGTGGTTGAATATAGGAGGACTTGTAAGAGTAGCTTGAGTTTAACATAGAGTGCGCTACGTTAATGTAACAATAATTCTCTGTGTTGGGTCTGACATTTCTAACCTGGACAGAGCACCTAATGGAGCTCGTGGTAGACGGAAAGCCTATCTATTAGGTAAGCAAAGCGTGCGGCCTTAGCGTGTAGTGAACGCGCCAGAGTTCACGTCTTCCGACTCCCAATAATACTGGTTATGGTTTCACTTGCAAACAGTATGGTGTTCTCGTAGACCTAACTCTCTATAACTGTCTGCCACGTTCCCAACGAATCTTGCACAATGGCCAAAGGCGATGGGCCCACCCAATCCTCTCCAGCCGCTCCTCCACCCTCACTGAAGAAATCAGATTCTGGTTCGCAAAACTCGAAGAACCAGAAATCCATACTCGGATTCTTTCAGAAGAAAAGTGCGGATCGCTCATTACCACCGCTGACTAACGGTGCTGCTGCTTCGCCGTCGGCGACCGTTGGAGCCACGAAGCGCTTGGTGAAGAGGCCGGCAGCCAGGAGGCATTCCGGTCAGACCTTGACGCCCGCACCAAGCAGTGACGCTGCTGAATGCCCAAATCAAGACGATGCAATGCAATGCACTGTTCATGAGAAACAGGGAGTAAATTGTTTACCGTCACCTACTACGCCCATCCCCGGAGCTGTGGGCGGCAATGGCTCTCGAGGCGGAGTAACCGACTCCCTGGGCTTCAACAGTCCTTCCCGAAAGGTTGCTATTTAGTCGTGCTGCTGTCTGTATATCCGCTAACCAAACCAATTTCCTAGGCGACGAAAGCAGTAAATTACACCGAGTTTGGCGATGAAGAGGAAGACGAAGACAACTTCGAACCCGTGCGTACCAAACAAACCCGCGGCAGAGTTCTGAAGCGAAGGCGTGTTGCTGCACAAAAGGACAGTGACGATGACGAGTTCATAAAAGAGGAAGACGCCGTTTCTGCTGAGGAGGGTGGGTTGCGCTTCAGCCATAGTGTTCTCACGTCTATTCGGGGACATGCTGACCTTTGGCCTTCCAGACCTTGATGACTTTGTCGTAGCGGACGATTCAGATGCGGAGGTGACTGGCCCGAAGAAGAGGAAACGGCCTTCCGCCACACAGTCGCGGAAGAGCTCATCGGCCGTACTGTCACCGCACCTTGCGGATAGTGAACGTGATCGTATCGAACCCACAGCCTCCACAGCCCGGCAATGGACTTACGATCCTGACAACACCCAGCCTTTGCAGCCGCGGCCTGCTAATGCGGTGAGCAAAAAGCCAAGCTCATCCGGCAAAAAGTGGAAGGAAAAGGCACACACCACCGAGCCCGAGCAGAGGTATCCGTGGCTAGCTAGCATCACCGATGCAGACAGGCATCCGCCTGGACATCCAGACTATGACCCTAGGACGGTATATATTCCACCGCTGGCGTGGAGCAAATTCTCGCCTTTCGAAAAACAATACTGGGAGATCAAGCAGAAGTTTATGGATACGATCGTCTTCTTCAAAAAGGGCAAATTCTACGAGCTGTACGAGAACGACGCTACGATTGGCCACCAGCTGTTCGACCTCAAGCTCACTGATAGGGTGAACATGCGAATGGTAGGTGTGCCGGAGATGAGCCTGCCTCACTGGGCGAACCAGTTCGTTGCGAAAGGCTACAAGCTCGCCCGGGTCGACCAACAAGAGTCTGCGCTGGGGAAGGAGATGCGCGAGCGAGATGACAAGAAACCCGGCAAACCTGCGAAAGAAGAGAAGGTCATCCGTAGAGAGCTTGCTTGTGTGCTTACTGCCGGCACTTTAGTCGACGGCGGTATGCTTCAGGATGACATGTCGACATTTTGCGTTGCTATCAAGGAGTCAGTGGTTGAAGACCTCCCTGCGTTTGGCATCTCGTTCGTGGATACAGCTACGGGACAATTCTTTATGACCGAGTTCACCGATGACATTGACATGACAAAGTTCGAAACTTTTATTGCCCAGACAAGGCCACAGGAGCTTCTCCTTGAAAAGTCTTGTGTCTCCGTCAAGGTCCTGCGTATCTTGAAAAATAACACAGGCCCTACCACGATCTGGAATTATCTTAAGCCTGGCAAAGAATTCTGGCCGGCTGATATCGCCTGCCGTGAGATCGATGCAAGTGCCTACTTTGTGTCGGAGGACCGTGACAATGCGGAGGTCTGGCCTCGAGTGCTGCGCGAATCACGAGAGAAGGAATTGGTCATGTCTGCTTTCGGGGCTTTGGTGCAGTATCTACGGACACTCAAAATCGAACGAGATCTGCTCACGCTGGGCAACATCTCGTGGTATGATCCTATCAGGAAAGCTACCAGCTTGGTGCTCGACGGCCAGACTTTGATCAACCTTGAGGTTTTTGCCAACTCTTGGGACGGTGGCTCGGATGGTACGCTATTTGCACTGCTCAATCGATGCATTACCCCGTTCGGTAAGCGGCTGTTCAAGCAGTGGGTTTGTCATCCTCTTGCCGATACGGCAAAGATCAACGCCCGTCTCGACGCCGTGGATTCTCTCAATGCGGATAGCACTGTCCGAGATCGGTTCACCTCGCAATTAACGAAACTGCCAGATCTAGAGCGGCTAATCTCTCGGATCCACGCCGGCAGTTGTAAAGCGCAAGACTTTGTCCGTGTGTTGGAAGGGTTTGAGCAAATCGACTACACGATGGGACTCGTCAAGGCGGTCGGCGCCGGAGATGGGGTTATAGGGCAGCTCATCGCCGCCATGCCCGACCTCGATGGTGCGCTGACGCACTGGAAGACAGCATTCGATCGCTCCAAGGCGAAAGAGGATGGGCTTCTAGTGCCGGAGCGGGGCGTTGAAGAAGACTTTGATAACAGTCAAGATCTGATCGAGCAGATCCACGGCGAATTGGACGCGCTGCTCAAGAAGACGCGCAGAGACCTTGGCTCAACGGCCATTGTCTTTCGAGATAACGGAAAGGAGATCTATCAGCTTGAAGTACCCATCAAAGTGAAAGGCATCCCCAAAAGCTGGGACCAGATGTCTGCCACGCAGAAGGTCAAGCGATACTACAGCCCCGAGCTCCGTTCGTCGGTGCGTCAGCTGCAAGAAGCGCAGGAAAAGCATGGGCAAATCGTCAAGGAAGTCGCAGGCCGCTTCTTCGCTCGCTTTGACGAACAGTATTCGACATGGCTAGCGGCCGTGAAGATCATCGCGCAGCTCGACTGCCTGATCAGCTTGGCAAAAGCATCCTCCGCCTTGGGCGAGCCGAGCTGCAGACCGCAATTCGTCGACCAAGAAAGGAGCCTGGTCGAGTTTGAAGAGCTAAGGCACCCGTGCATGTTGCCCAACGTCACGGACTTTATTCCCAACGACATCAAACTAGGCGGCGACGCCGCGAACATCAACCTCTTGACCGGCGCCAACGCGGCCGGCAAATCCACCATCCTGCGCATGGTACGCCCCTCACCCCCAACCCCCTCTCCCATATAAACTAACACCCCACCCCACCCACCAGACCTGCATCGCCGTCATCATGGCCCAACTAGGCTGCCACGTCCCCGCCACCACCGCCACCCTCACCCCCACCGACCGCATCATGTCGCGTCTCGGCGCCGCCGACAACATCTTCGCCGCCCAAAGCACCTTCCTCCTCGAGCTCTCCGAGACCAAAAAAATCCTCTCCGACGCAACCCCCCGCTCGCTCGTCATCCTCGACGAGCTCGGGCGCGGCACGTCCTCCTACGACGGCCTGGCCGTCGCCCACGCCGTGCTGCACCACCTCGCCACCCACATCGGCTGCGTCGGATTTTTCGCCACGCACTACCACTCGCTCGCCGCCGAGTTCGCGGGCCACCCGGAGATCGCGCCGAGGCGGATGCGGATCGGTGTGGACGAGGGGAGGAGGGTGGTGACGTTTTTGTATCGGCTTGAGGGCGGGGTGGCCGAGGGAAGTTTCGGGATGCATTGTGCGGCGATGTGTGGGGTGCCGAGGGGGGTGGTGGAGAGGGCGGAGGAGGTGGCGAGGGGGTGGGAGGGGGGGAGTCGGGTGCGGGGGT
>JAABUU010004663.1_pt1 | contig 15954 bp, 9 predicted proteins | sample 5559301 | NCBI WGS metagenome assembly JAABUU01 (sample SAMN10711884, study PRJNA513360) | rock metagenome | isolation source: Antarctica rocks | place: Antarctica: Victoria Land, Richard Nunatak white | reverse complement strand
GCTATTCTCTTCCGTATGTTCTCTCTCGACAGGCTTCCGTGATCGATAGCTAACTTTTGCTCGAACGAAGCGGCCCTCCTTCAAATTCGCGAGGATCTTCGCACGACACCAACCATCACCAACCTCTCCGTTGCGCTCTACATGCTCAGCATGTCCATTTTCCCTCTGTGGTGGTCGTCCTTTTCCGAGACTCTCGGTCGACGGACCATCTATCTTGTCTCCTTCACCCTTTTTGTCATCTGGAGTGTTCTCTCCGCCGTGTCCACGAGTATTGGCATGCTTATCGTCATGCGGATCCTCGCCGGCGGGGCTGCGGCAAGCGTGCAAGCCGTCGGTGCCGGTACCGTCGCGGATCTCTGGGAGGTTAGAGAAAGAGGCAGGGCAATGGGGATGTTTTACCTGGGACCGTTGATGGGGCCTCTGTTGGCACCGATCATCGGTGGAGTGTTGGCACAGCGGTATGGTTGGAGATCGACGCAGTGGTTTCAGGTTATTTACGGAGGGGTACTGGTCACTCTTTTATTCTTCGGTTTGCCAGAGACGTTGAAAGTGAGGAAAGACATATCTCAAACGGTAGAAAGAGGTGTAGCGTCAGGTGCTGGCCAGAGGCCGCCGTTAAGCCGAGGCCCCTCCCGACAGGTCGTTCAACAGAGGACCAGAAAGTGGGTAAAGGTTGCCTCAAGGATATTTCTTGACCCGTTGAAAATCATCCTCTACCTTCGTTTTCCGGCCGTGCTACTCACGGTCTATTACGCTAGCATCGCTTTTTGCTCCCTTTATATGCTCAACATCAGTTTACAATATACATTTGCACGACCACCGTATAACTTTCCAACCATCAACATTGGGTTGACTTACATTCCGAATTCCGTCGGTTACATCCTCGCGAGCATCTTCGGTGGGAGGTGGACAGACTCCATCATGCACAGGGAGGCCACCAAGGCGGGGAGATACGACGCGAGAGGGAAGCTGATGTACATACCCGAGGACCGGATGAGAGAAAATGCCTGGATAGCGGCAGTTTTGTATCCAGGAGCATTGATCTGGTACGGATGGGCAGCAGAGAAAGGGGTCTTCTGGGTTGTACCTGTGAGTCTTTGAGTCACGAACGAAAAGCCGAGCGCAACGACCCTGTCATGTCCCTTTCTAACGATGGAACACACAGTTGATCGCCAACTTCTTCTTCGGTGTTGGCAGTATGCTCATATTCGCGACGGCCACCACGATGCTGACAGAATTCATGCCGAAGAAGGCATCCTCCGGCGTTGCGGTCAACAACTTTGTCCGAAACATCCTCTCGTGTGTTGGCGGCGTGGTCGCTCAACCGCTGCTCGATGCCATCGGCAACGGTTGGCTGTTCACGGGGGTGGGCGTCATCGCCGCGGCAAGCAGCATAGTCATATGGGCCATGCGAAAATTCGGGCCTCGATGGCGGACGGCCATGAATGCCCACATGAATTGATGTCTGAGGCGCTGATGGCTTATGGGAAGTTTCTTAGGGGGTTTATATGGTTGGGTTCGGTGCATACCCAGTGGCGCATAAAACGGAGCGAAGGGATTTTATTGGAGTTGCTTGAGGTGCTGGACCTGAACTTTGAGGTCCTCATAATTTTGGCATAGAGATAGCATCAAATATCTCAGATCCTTGGCATAAATGTCTTTCTAAGGGACGTGTACACGTGAAAGATCATGAATTGCCCAAGAGCCCAGGCTTCTATTGAACCACTAATCATGCATCTGACACGGCACGGCCCGCGATAGGCTCCCTGTCAACGAACCACCTCACCTGGAACCAACAAATATATTCCCAACTCTAAGGTCAGGTAGTGTACTGTACCTAACTTCTTCTTCCGTCATCACAAGTAGCAGCTGCATGTCCCAGGGATATGCCAACATGCGCTTACATTATCAAAGCTGTCGCATGCTTGACCGTGGCTCACCCGCCTCACTTTTTTCGTGGTCGTTGATGCCCAGTCATGCACGTCAGGCATTATTGCTCACCTAAGGCAACGGTCATCCCTACGAAGTATTTCCATAACATGTCGCGAACCACTCGGAAGATATCGTTCGCCCCAGCCGGCCAATGCTGTACAAAGCCTCAACTTCGCTCTGCACCGTAACGCCATTAGACCTTCGCTGCATATATGGCGCGTCGCTCGGTCGTATTTTTGCTTCCTGTCTCTCGTCAGATAGTTGACCTCACTTGACGTGGCTCCATTCGTCGGCTGCCCGTCGTGCTATTGGACCGTTACACGGCCATGTCGATGCCCACCTCAGTACACCCAAAGGCGGGGAGGGTGGAGGAGGAAGTCGAGGCATTGGAGTACTACGACTCTGGATCGTTATTGCTTCTGTTTGTGTTCTCTACATTTGCTGCCCTCCGTCCTTTCATTCCTCGGGCCGTTTGTCACGTTACACAGAGCTTTCCTAAAAGACTTGGGAAGGTCTTCCCATGTTATTTTCCCTTCGATCGTGAGGACCCCGGATCCTCGCTCCAGACCCTCCCTTTCGTATCGTTCCATTTTTCCATTCGCCGGATACCCCTCTCTTGCCCGCGTCCAATTGATTGAACATGGGGAAAAAGAATAAGAATAAGAAGTTCAAACCCCTCCAGGAGGACAGTGACAGCATTTCCGCATCATCAGTCCACGATGACGCCTCAGCTGCCGATGTATGCTTCACTTCCAAGATATGCCTATCATGTGCCTCAACTTCAGTATTCATTTCAGCCACAGATTCAACAAGTTAGATTAGAGCCACCGAAACCGCCAGAACCAGAGCCCGAAAATCTACCTACCGTTCCCCCCGGAAGTGGTAACGACGCCGATGTCACTGGTGACACTGCCAAGACGCCGGTACCGGATACTGTTGAGGACGCACCAGATGCTGAGTCAGGTTTGTATCCATGATTGTGCTACATGAGAAATTACTGAACAGGAGTGTTACAGGCGGAGCAGTTCCGGCAGATCCGCAAGCCGCCGAAGAGAAGAGCGAAGACTCGGCCGATGTTGCACCTCCCGAAAATGAGCAAGAAGACGATAAAGCTGTGGCAGACGCAGCAGCGACAGACAATGGCGAAACCTCAGCTGATGCGCCAGCCGCGGGTGATGGGCACCCAGAAGGTGAAGCGGAAGGCAACGACGAGGTGAAAGCCGATGACGCGGATATTAGCAAAAACGACAGTCCTGCAGGCACGGAACCTCAAGATGTTGAGTATCCACCCATCGAGGTAGGCGAGACTGGTGCGAGGTCGGATGAGCCACCTGCAAGTGCCGCCGAAGCAACAGAAGTAACCACTGATACTGCTACATCTGAAAATGTTGATGAAGGCAGCGGCGAGACAATAAACACAGAAACTGAGGGTACGACTGAATCATCGAACACGCCATCCGAGGAAGCAGCCGCCAGCAGCGACCAAGCAGCCCCAGAAAATGCACCTGCTCAGGATGAAGGTGCCGCTCCGTCAGATCTGCCACCTCCGATCGAAGGGATCCCACCGGCACCGACACCTCCACCACGGGAAGAGCCGGCTTCTTCAGCGCCACCAGCCGAAGAGGAACCAAAAGCAAACAAGTCTCGGAAGATCAAGACTCCTAGAGCGAAGACCACTCGGAAGAAGGGCGATAAAAGTCAAACCAAACAGGACAAACCAGCTGAGAAGCCGAACAAAGAGGGGCCTCCTCCAGAGACGGACAAAGCGACACCTGCGCCAACAGCGGCTGCCCAAGAAACTGTTGAGACCAAGGCTCCGGAAGCTGAAGCTGAAGTAACACCTCAAGCTGCCACTGAGGTAGACCCTCCTGAGAGTAAAAACTCCGAGCCGGAAGCCCAGATTTCCGAGCCTACAGAGACTGAGGCCGGTGAAGGCAAGTCTTCCGAGACTGACTCTGCTGAAACATCAGCTGCTCCACCCGAAGCCGCTGCTTCTGAGTCTGCTGTATCTACACCCCCAGAGCCCGAACCTACTGCTCCTGCCCCAACGGAGGCAGATACTGCTGAGGTAAAGGGTCCAGAAGATGCGAAAGGCGAGGCAACGCCTCCAGAGGAGAAGCCAGCGGAGCCTCAAGTCGAACACTCGGCAGAGCAAGTAGTCCTGGCGGCGGATGCCGCCGAAACCGGTACCGTCACTGAGACAGCTGACGATGAAGCCTCGATCCGGACCACAGACGCCGTAGTGGATGACCACGTTGAAGACAAACCTGCGGAGGGTAAACAGGATGAGGCAGATCCGTCGACACATGAACCAGCCACAGGTAATGATAAACAGGAAAATGAGCATGCAACGACGGAGGACACCCAGCCCTCGTCTACGGAGAAGACACCAGAGCCGGATGCATCACCCAAAGTTGAAGAAGAGTCAGGGTCATCACCAGACGCTGAGACAACAGCCGAAAAGGAGGAGTTTAAAGGTGAGGAGCCAGCAGCAGCGGATGCTGAAGAGGAAGAGGTGAAGCCAGCTGGCGAAGTGGCAGGAACGGGAGACGGAGTCGAGCCTGCGAAAGCCAACGAGCTAGAAGCGGGAGCAGAGGAAATCGAGCCAGAGGTGAAGAGCGAGGAGACAAAGTCAAAGATAGAAGACGCAGTACCGGAGACAACGACCGAAGAAGCGGTTGCCAGCCCAGAACAAGCCGCAGAGGCAAATGTGGAGGAGGCCGCGCCGAAGGATGAGAAAGAGGCGGAAGGGGGAGGAGTAGGGCCCGGGAACGAAGGAAAAGCCGTTCCTGAAGAATCTGTCGCTGTAGAAAGTAGCACTGAGCCAAGCGTCGAACCTCCAGCGACAACTGAGAACGAGACTGGGGAACCATCAACAAACGAGCCTACCGAGGAATCTCCGGCCGCTGTTGAAGAGGGAGTACCGCCGCCTCCACCAGAAGATGCACCAAGTGAGGAACCGCCGAAAGAGGTCGAAGCAGCAGCGGACCCTCCACAGGTTGAAGCTCCCGTACCGGAGGCGGACAAGACAGAAGACCCTCCTGCCACCGAGGATCCTCCTCCCGAGGCTCCGACAGATGTACCCGTGGAGGAAGCAGTCACTGCCGAAGAACCGGCACCTGTCGAGACCACAACAGAGCCTCCAGCCGCTGAAGTACCCCCGCCCGAATCCGCAGCAGCAGCTCCCGAAGAAACAACCATCGTTGAAGAGCTCACATCCGAACCACCACCCGAAGCACCCGCATCCCCCACCTCGTCCAAAAGCCGCCGTCGTTCCGGCCGCTGGGAGAGACCATCCAAACGCTCCAGCAGAGACAAAGACAAGGACCGGGACCGCGACTCCAAGACCGCCCCTCGGCCCGAGCGGAAAAGACGAGACAGCGAAATTAGCAAGTACAGCAAAGACAGCGGACGCTCGTCACTACGAGAAATCAAAGAGCGAGAAATGGAGAGGGAAGAGGACGAGCGCCGACGACGAAAACGTGAAGAGCGAAGAGCCCGCGAGGCCAAGGATCGGGAGCGGGAACGAGAAGAGGAAGAAGAAAGGCGCCGGCGACGGGACGAGCTCCGAGCGCTTGAAGCGCGAGAACGCGAAGAAGACGACGAACGCAGACGGCGGCGGGCCGAGAAACGTGCTTCGAAAACGTTTCCGATTGAAGCGAGCCGCGATGGCGATCGATATCGCGGTGAGCGGGAACGGGAAAGGGCACCGGGCCTGACGCGCCGCTATACGGACGGGGACGCCCTGACCGCCGCCGCCTCGTCCTCGTCCTCTCGACCTAGCAGACCGACCTACCTGACCAAGACGACGGGCGAGAGCTACATCAAGAAGCCGCTCATGATCAACACGGAGAAACTGGCGAGGCCGTCGCCGGCGAGGTATGCGTCGTCGTCGTCGGCGTCGTACGGGTATCGGCGCTCGGCGGCGGCGCCGGAAGAGCGGTATGATGGTGGTGGTGGTGGTGGTGGTGGGAAGTCGCGGAGGGCGGAGAGGGAGGAGGAGGATCGGGTGGAGGATGAGGAGGAGGAGGAGGAGAGGAGGGTTAAAAGGGAGGAGAGGCGGAGGAGGGAGCGGGAGAGGGAGAGGGAGCGGCCTAGGTCGGAAGGCAAGAGGAGGGAGGATCGGAGTCCGGTTCCGGCGGTTAAGATTAAGAATGCGGCGTTGTCGGGGCTGAAGCGGATTTTCGCTTATTAGTTGTTGGCGGTGTGGGATGATATGGATAGGAAGTGTGGCGATCAGAAGAGGATAGGAGGTGGACGGCTACGATTGGATGTATGTGTATGTATCATGTGGTCACCTCAATGGGCTTCTTGTAACGGGTTGCTTGCTCTTTCTTGCTTTTTCTCCGTTGCATCACGAACTGTGTTATATTCTTCCTACTTTTGCCTCACCCCTGCGCTGGTACCATATATCATACGTATTTACTGCTTTTCCCCAGACGTACCGGAGACTCGACACCCGAGTCCGACACACTGGGCTCCCTATTCAACACCCGAGGGCGGAAGTCGACGGCATGACTCGTAGATGGAAAGAACCAACAAACAGCCACTCAACTTGCCACCTAGGTACAATACCTATCTGAGCGCATGATCCCCCGATGGAGAGATCGGGCGGCATGGCGTCGAGGCTCTCAGACGGTGCTGGCAGAGATCCTCGCCAGAAGTGAAGAAAGTGATTCTCCACTTCTCCCTTCGTACATACAATCAGCAATGTGCTTCCAGCCCGCCCATACGCTCGTTACTCGTCACTCTGCTCGCCTCAATATAACGCCATTAGTCTATTCCATTCACCATGACGGGTTCTCTCATCCGATCCCTTTCGGACGGTCGCTTGAATACAGCATGTGACTCGAATCGGGAATTTTGTTTTAAAGCCTGTGAAAGGGTGCCGGGTGCCAGGTGCGCCATCTTATGCAGGACGCAGGTCGCAAAATGGTCGCATTGTTGTTTGCGTCCTGGGCTGGTAGGACCAAATGAGTGTTTCACAAGATCGGATGAGTGAGAGATGGATCAGTTCTGGATGGTTGGTGATTCATTGAGACTTTATTAGGGATCTATTCGAGACACATGAATGTTGTTAGTGAGTGATTGATGATTGGGGATAGATACATTGGAAAGACGTTGGTCTCTTGTACAAATTAACTGCATTCAGAGAAATGAACCTCGATGATGAAGTTACCTGGTAAAGGCCTATTTGGTACCTTGGGGTCAGGCGCTCGGACATGACATCACTGCCCCTCCACCCCCGATCTTGCTCCGCAAGCACAGACCAAGTCGGAGCGCCAACAACTGAGCAGGTCGATACATATCGCTTCGATCCGCCACGTTGGTCCTGGGAATGGAGCGTGATGTAACACATAGGCTTGGTCCTGTGACACCGTTACATTGGATAAGGTAGATAAATGTCTTGATAGGCGGGGGGGCACGCATTTCGTTCCTTCTTTTCTTTCTTTCCTTTCTCTCCTTCAGTTAGTGGGAAGGGGAAATGTGCGCGAATTGCTAGAGAGTTCAAGAAATGGTTCACTGGGGATATATAAAATAAGAACAAACTGAATAGATTCACTGGGTGAGGCGAGGAGAAACGAAGCGAAACGGGCGCGAGTGAAGGATTTGAAATCCAAGGGGAAGTCAATGCCTGCTGCCTGCCTAAGAAGGATGGGTTGATGGTGCTTGCCGTTTCAGAAATAAATCGAAGCTTTAAAGACTTTTCTTATCCGTTAGACCTGACTCTGTATTACCATTTTCTCCTTCAAGCGCGCTGTCTTTAGATCTCTAAAAGGAGGAGGATCAACAAGACCTGCCAGCGACAGTCGCTAGGCTTAAACACGAAGATGTCTCTGATGTTTTCACCCTCGTCTGTGACACCCAACCTCGATCACTCGAAGCCAAACCCCGTCGTGCAGTTTCCGCAGAGCAGATCCGCTTGGAAGAATCTTTGCATTCCGAGCAGGCCGATGCACAACCGGACATGGAGCTCGCCTCCCGCGTCGCCGGGATCACAAAATCGCTCCATGGAGTTTGCTGCTCTGAATGACCGAGATTTGGGGGCTTTGACGCCTCCACTCACGCCGATAACGATGCCGAGGAAGAGGAGGTCATCGGCAGGCATGAGCGATGTGGGGCAGGTGCTGAAACTCGATAGGGTCAGTGCCGGGGAGGCGGTGGGCCGAGATGTTGAGATGGCGGTTATAGACGGTCCGGATGAAGAGTGCTCGTGGGCGAATATACAAGCTCGGGGGTATACGGGTCAATATGAGCTGCTGCCAGGCAACGGCGGCTCTGGTTATCAGGAGTATGGGCGAGGCGTGTGGAGTGTCGTGTTCAAGGCTAAGGCCGTGAAGATGTCAACGTCTGGGCAGAGCGAAGCCGCAGCTACGGGTGTACCGACACCACCACCTGCGTCACCGTCAGCTACACATTGTCCAATCGCCGGCCTAGCACCTGGATGTCTGGCGGTCAAGTCGCCCATACGGCGAGATGCAAATGCAATACTCGAGAACGAAGCGCGTGTTCTTACGTACCTTCATCAGACTCGAGAGGCAAGTGCCTATGTCGTTCCTTTCCATGGTTACGAGGCGGTGCGACACTCTGTAATTCTTGATGCGGTTCCTCTCACTTTGGACTCGTATACCAGAACCGCCGCCGAACAGGCCCGGGCGAACTTTTCAACACGGACCATGTTCGATCCCAGCATGGGGCCCTCGAAGTGGCTTCGATTGTGCAAGGCTCTGATTGACGGGCTTGCCTTTCTGCATTCGAAAGGCATCGTCCATGGCGACATCAAGCCGGCGAACATACTTCTTCGAGCGCTACACACAGCCGACGCCGCCGTCGAATATCACCCGCTGTACTGCGACTTCTCGTCTTCGCACGTGCAGGAGGCGGGGAAAGCGCCCAACGAGGTCAGCGCCGTAACGACCGAATTCACGGCGCCGGAATTGCTGCAGGCCTTCAGCCATAGAGTCGAGGAGAAGGCTTTCGCGACGTCGGAGAATGACGTGTTTGCGTTGGGTGTCACCGTGTTGACGGCTGCCACCGGAGAGAATCCTTACGCTAGTGGGCGGTACCACGGTCAGAGAACGGCCATGGCAAGGGAAGGGATGCCCTTGGAGTTTGCCAGAAGAGGAGAACAGGCCAGTCGGGTCCGAGTCAAGGGGTTGGTGGATACAGTCGTTCGCGGTGCGGTAGAGAAGGCCAGAAGCAAGAGGTGGACAGCCAGTCAATGGCAGAAAGTGACAGCAGAGATCAGCCAGACTTGACTTTATCAGGTCGCTCGGGATCGTGTATAACACAGCGTTTGGGAACATGAGCGACGGTGTTGAGCGGCGTTTACACATGAGAGCGGGACTAGTCAAGAAGCACTTCGGGGTCTCGGTTTGAAAGTTTGGCTGGCCGGTGTCGAGGCAGGATTTTGAGATTGGGATCAACCAGAATGGCTTTTGGCGTTTGCTCTGATGAAACCTGTACGCTGTGTTGTTTTGCTAGAGTAGTCCCTATAATTGCATGTTCAGCGTCAAGTGATGATGGACTGTGACCAGATTGTGGCAGTGTATTGCTCCCCTGTTTCCAGAGCTCCAAAATCTCCATGACAGATGGGTACGACCGTCAGAACACCTCTCGTCAGAAGAGAGATGTTGGGGACCCTCCAGATACCCGAATTCGAGTTCGCTCTCCTCCCGCTCAGAGGACGAGGCAGCCACCAGCAAAAGCCTAAATTGCCTCCGTCAACGCCACACCGCCAGGGCAGACCCGCGATCCTGGCCACCGGTAAACCCACGGGCTCGGCGCGGTAGGAGTAGTTGTCCGGGCTCTGGCTGGAGCCACTATGCAATCAGCACGGTTTGGAAGGGCTAGTCTAGCGGAAGCTGCAGGACCCTGTCGTTTCCTGGCGCACCGGGTTAGAGCACTTTGCTCCCGTGCTTCCGATGCGTTTTTGACGGGGAAGGTTTGAATTTGGCGGCTTGGGGTCTTGGAAGCGGTGGGTGCGAAACTACAGTACTAGAGCTGGGGTCTCCAGAAACCATATGGACGGTATTAGCTTCCCGCACGTCGAAAGGACGGTCCGCGGTATAGGGTCCGTGTTGCCTGCCGTGTCCATGCCAGGGTCCAGGATGGATGACTGCCTGGGGAGATTACAATGGTACCATTGACCTGGTTGCATCTCCATTGACCACACAAGAGGGAAAAGCCTCAGTCGCATTCTGCGCATAAAGAGTGCAGAAGAACTCGAAGTGTGTCTCGACATAGCCTTGAACACGCCCCTTGCCCGCAAACACTCCTGTCTCCTGCATTCTTCTGAATACGAGGAAGACGAATGGAGAAGGAGACCCTTCCGGCGGGGTAAGACGGCCTAGCTCGTAGTGAGGCATTTTCTGGTTGCTTTCACTCCGTCTGTAGGTAAAGCGACTAAATGGGCAGATTGGCGTGATATCGGATGTATGGCGCAAGTTCCCCGGATGAAAATAAAGTTCGTTCTTGCGTATTCAACCATGTCCGGAAGGATGGACTCTGAGTAAGAGAGCAGAATAACTGAGGATTCATCTCTGAATGCGCATCAACGCCATCAACGCCATCAACCATATCATCGCACCCGGGGCTTTGGTAGGTTTGGAAGCGACCGCTTTGCCGCCCCAGCCCGTCGGTAACGCCGCAAGCCTTGTTCGCTCTCTTGACTTTGGCGGAGTCGAGCCGGTGTGTACGCTATACCTTACCTTAGGTACTATACCTTGTAAAGTACAGCCTGTACAGGGACGGACTAAGGTACCGTACATAGTTGTAGTGCAGGAGATGAGACGATCCTAGTCTGGTAAGATATTCACTCTGATTTTCCTGTGGCTGCTGAAAGCTGGTCGACGTGCTTGGTGTAATAATATCTATGTGAGTTGAACAAGATTACTCCTTACATGCAATCAGCTGCACCGCGGCGATCACCATACCCAAGTGCCTGTAAGTGCGCTGTAAAATATTCCCTGAAGAGCCCGCGATCGGTAGATATCCTTTCCTGCTTGGAAGACAATGCCGCGAGGTAAACTTATCCTGTATCGATGGATGCTCTGATATGTCTGCGACTGCCGTCATTACCGATGGAGTTAATCGTTTCAGAAGTTGTCGGAGGTTTCATCCTATGCATCCACCAGATGGGGTGTCGGGACGTCGGCGTGCCCGTTGAGCAAATGTGAAGATCAGCATTGGCACCCTTTGGCAGTCCTGCGACGGACTGCCGTTTCTGACCATCCACCCAAGGCTGTAACTTACTGCACAGACGTGACAGGGAGTCAACGGGAATGTGTACAACATCTTCGCTCACAGCTCTGGCCTGTTCGTCGGGGCCACCGCAAGCTAGATTGAAACTCGAGAACAGTATGTTGAGTGATCGTTGACTACTTTCGGCAAAAGTCATGAAATCTGCCGAGGCAAGCGTCGACAGGCCAGGTAGAGCCACCTGACCGCGAGGCTGCCTTTCTTGGAGTATGATGATGGTGATGATGATGATGGTGGCAAATGATCAGTATAATTGCCTCAGGGTGAGAAGAATTGGCCGCGACGGTTGCAACAAGCTTGTGGTTGGCGCACAGACTACGCTTTTAGGTCCCGAGCAGTGGGTACCTATCCGTAACCACCATAACCAACACATCCATCCGAACTCTGAATATTATTGACTAAGGAGCACCACTTTGGAACGCTGAAGTGGTGTAACCTGAATCCACTCAGCAGTCCTCCAAATGAAGGAGAAACAACCAGATCGAGGAGATACGGTACCTTAGGCAGCGAGTTGATGAGAAGAAACGTGAAACTAACAGGTAAGTATTCCTTCACATACTCCAGCCGTCCAATCAATCCCGATCCACCTCCCCCACCATGTCGGCCATATCGGACCTACATGTACGAGGTCGAAGTTGGTATCCATACTGCCGATCGAGTTTGCAGCTGGGCTGCGCTCTTACGCTCTCATCCACTCTGCCGTGCTGCTGGCGCCGTTATGACAGCTGGTACCAGCTTGAAGTGTGCCTCTTGTGTAACTGTGGATGTGGAGAGATATCGTTAGACTGTGCATCGGGAGCAAGATAAGTTTTGTTGCGGTATTGACTGTAACATTCGCTGTTCAATGAGCTCGGGCAAATGCACCACGACAGCCGAACCCGGTACCTTTTGCCCATGCCCCAGGATATGACTGGCAACTTTGAGCCTCACTCACCTTCCCATTGTCCATGAGATCTAATGCTGGCCAAATTAAATAGGCCAGTCAGATTGCCGGTTAATGTACCTGGACCACTCGGCGAGTCATATCACTTCTCTCCACACCCTTTGCCCACAGTTGCCCTTGGTAATGTACCGGCGCCATTACACCCTGCCCACCCTTGAGTGGGTCGACCCTTGTTATCAGAGGATCATCAAGCACCTCGGTCTACCACTGAGGGAAACCTTAAGGGTTGGAGCGCTGCGTCGCCCTGCTGCAAGCAAACATGCTACCGTTTCAAAGGACTCAGAACGGTTGCCTTCTTCGCTTGCCCATCATGGTTGTCCGGCATATATATAAATCGCCACTCTACCCTTCCATTTCTGTTGAGAGGAGAATACATCCGTGGTTTCAAAGATTGGTGTAAATTCCCTCCACATATATATTTCTTGAAAGGGCCCGTGATTATCGATGCCTGTATAAACCGATACCTTCATCCGCCTTCCTGCCGCACCGAAGCGTCCTGAGTCGGTTGCTCCACCTGCCAGTCTCATCATACCACGGTCAGGCCCTCTGCACAACTGTCCATCTGAACAGACCTCTGCTCTCGGTGCGTTGATCTACAAACAGCATCATCGCAGTGTTGTCGGTCACCCGAGCGAGACGAACCCAGGGACCATCGTCTCTCAATCAGTCCCAACGATTCGATCCCGTCGAGAGCCCCACTACCCTCTTGCTCTTGAAGACGAGCCAAGCTTGCAACCAAGTTGGATTGACGCCGCTATATCCTCCTCACCTCGGCGATAGTCCGTTCCACGGCGCTGCCTTCATCATTAGCAGGCCGGTCGACAGTGGTTGGACTATCCTCATTGCGGTCTTGGAGAGATCATCCCCGGGACAGGAACTCAGCTCCCACTCCGCTGAAGATCCGATTCCTCCGGGTGCCCAACTCCTCTCGTTGCTGGCAGGCCGAAAGTGGGACAACGTCTACCAGTTGAAGCGCAATTGACTGCCTGTCGGCAAGGCACGCTTATCATTATGGCGCACAACAGTACCCAGCAGGTAAGCAGGAGTAGTTCAGGCCGAATGTGCTGCACTGACAGTTGCTGCAGCCCAGCGAATCCAATTCCTACGCTGCGCGTATGGTGTACAGCGAGCAAGCACGCATGGAACGAACAACGAACATGGGCCAATACCAGCTTATCGCACAACCTGTGGAAGAAACACCTTTGGAAAGGTTCATGACCATGAACGGAGCCGAAGACGCCAACAACGTGTACGCCAGAGATCAGATGAGAGAGATTGGTATTGGACTCGGTGACGAAAGAACCACGCAGGCTCGGCAGCAAGCTGCCGAACGCCTTGTAGCAGACCTGTTGGCATCGAAGGAAACGAAGAAGAAGGAGAAGAAGGAGAAGAAGAAGAGAAGTATGTCAAGCCCTTGAAGGGCCAAGACATCGACAGAGGCATCGTCTGAGTGACTACCTGTATAATAAAATATTGATAGTTACCCTACTCTTGGAAAACATTCCTTTGAGGCCTTTACCATGGCCTTGCACAGGTTTTGAGAAATTGTAGTGATCGTTATTCGCCTTTTGTCCATCCGAGGGTCACCAAGACTTGATGAATGTCCACAGACAGGGCAATCTACAGTCATGCTGAAGATGGTTCGAGCACTGGGCTTCATGACCATGAGTGGGTGCGAAGTAGGTAGAAGCCGTGTAAGTTAGGCGGCAAACACATGGACACGCACAAGATGCTTCCTCTTAAGGCTGAGGCTAAGGTTATAAGCGAGACTTGTGTGCGCCACTAATTTAACTTTTACGCGGTACGGAGTAGAGTTTGTCAAGTACAGGTACCTTGGGTGCATGTAGGTACGTTAGCTAAGTTGGTAAGTTATTCATACATACCTTAGCGGGAGTATATGGTTTCATATTACGGTTATAATTCAGTTATGTGTTATGTAACGATTACTTCACTACTTGAATTAAAATAACAGTGTATTTATCGTAAAAAATACAAAAATGTGTGGAGTGTGGTGCACATTTTGGTTTTCAAATGGTAAACAATGTGTAACAGTTATTTTCATGAAATCATAACAAAAACAGTTGATTCACTGATTAATTAGACTATATAATAAGTTAAGGGCCTTATAAGCATAATGAATTGATGATGTAGTGATAAGTGATAAATAAATGACTTAATATGTTGCATGTTTGATTCTGATTGAGTTTCTTTTTTGAATTTTGAATTTTCAAAATTTTATCATTATATTTCAATTACTGTTCATGAACTCTTAAATCGAGTTTTACCGTTATAAAAGTTAACTGTTATTATTTGCGTCACTGTACAAAATTGATTACATAGTAGTACTGATTTAAAAAATTTAACATGTGCTGAAGCCTTTTTATGTACCATATATGGGTGTTTTTACCGTAATATGAAACCATATATTGCCGGTAAGGTACAGGACCTGTACTCTCTGTGTACCTAGGTATGTACAGCAGGCAGCGATAAGGAAAAGTATTTTACGCAAATGATATGAGGTACCTTAATGTAAGGTAGATAAGATAAAGGTACTTGTACGAAGTAAGGATTACCTTACATGAGGTACCTCAGTTACCTTACCTATTGTTTTGATGATTGATTGACTTTGGTATAAGTTAGCCCCGAGACAGATCGTACCTTACAACAAAAGAGGGTCGGTAGTGGATGGTGCTAACTGAAAATGGATTAGAGTGCTTCTGAAAGGTACTGTACTTTGTAATTATTGAAACATCGTGAGTCCTTTGAACGAAAACAATAATAATAAGGTAAGGTACACCAGGGAACGGGCGCTTTCTTTCTTTCTGCTTACCTTACTTTCCTTTTTTTGCTCCTCCGAATCTTGCGCCTCTCCTATCCTCAACCTCACATCCGCATTCACTTTGAAGTCTGTGCCCTCATCAATCAAGATTCCATCCTATGCCATATTCTTACATTGCCTTTAATGATTCCTACACTTCTTTATGCATGACGGGATTACATCTCTTCACCGCCCTGTTCTAGAAAACGCCCGACGATAATTGAATCAATTCGGCGGAGTCCGCAATCCTTCTGTCTTACATATCCCGTCTGGTTGCTACACCTATATAGACCGCTCGAATCCTCCAACACGATAGACCACAAGCAGAGTACAACGCATTCACCACCCAGACGCAGTTGACACAGAAATCACCACCTCTTCATACCCTTACCCTACCATGAGCTCGCCATATGCTCGTCGACAACGAAACCCTTCCATCGGTCACGATCCATTCTCTGCCGCTCACATCTACTATGCCGCCGAGGGTGATTCAAAGCTTAGGAATCATCCGAAAACCCGCACATACTCATCGGTACGGAAGGGACACCTGCACCCCCCTCGATCCCCTTTTGGTTTTCGCCGGACGACGATGAACGACGGCACCGCTGACAACTCAAATATCGCAGATTTTCGACTCTGGTGGGGTTCATGTGTACAATCAAGTGGCTGATGTACCTCCCATGCGGAGAGGTAGTACTGGTTAGCACTGAACCACACTGCCCAACCTCCGCCTTCTCTTGGTGGCTGATGCTCTTGTCCGTACAGATGAAAAAGGACTCCAGCCTCGCAAGTTCTTCATCCCTGTCCAATCGACGCTGAGGAGCCTTCTTGCCCGAGAGGATACCGACGGCAATATGCAAATTACAATCGATGACGATGGGCCAAAGGTAAGTGCGAGATGCTTCGGTTGCAGTCCGAGTGCTAAGGCGATGTTTGCTCAGGTATTGTCTGTTGGTACCGCCGCCTCCAACGGCTTCAACCGCTTCGATATTCGAGGCAC
>JAABUU010004662.1_pt1 | contig 15957 bp, 13 predicted proteins | sample 5559301 | NCBI WGS metagenome assembly JAABUU01 (sample SAMN10711884, study PRJNA513360) | rock metagenome | isolation source: Antarctica rocks | place: Antarctica: Victoria Land, Richard Nunatak white | reverse complement strand
CTTCCGCGGGTTTCTCGCCTTCGCCGCGGCCATCCTGAACTGGCGGCTGAAGGTCAGACTTTGTGCCCAAGCCCAAGCACGTCAGTAACTTAGGTGGTCCGTAAAACTTTGTCCCTAGACCCTAGCCAGGGATTACCATGCGGCTGTTCATGCCGCGGCGACCCTTATAATTTCTGGAGAAGAAGAGGCGCAGCTAACAACACCTATAAGCAACCTGCTTATAGGTCTTTCAAAAGCGGCGAAGTTCGGAGCACTCCGCCTCATACGTGAAACACGGCTTGACCGGACAAGACCTGACTTCGCGGCGGTGCTGACCCGCAATGGCGAGGCCCGGCAAAAGGGCTTCATCGAACTCAAGGCGCCCAGCGTTTCCGTTGACGCCTGGAGCTGGTCCGGCCGCAACGCCCGCCAATGGGCGAATATGCATCACGAAGCAAGAGTCCTGATCGTCAGCAACGGCGTGCGGGCACAATTCTACAGGGATGGTGAGCCGATTGGCGATCCGGCCGCCTTGCCCTATGCCGAATCCGAGCAGTGGGATCCCGCCGCCTTGATCCACCTGCTGCGCTGCTTCTTTGACCTGACCCAAGGTGGCCAGCGGCCACGATCCGCCCACCCGTCCAACGACGCAAACGCGTGACCTACGCGTCCGACGCCGTCGGTTGCTGGCCCAAATAGCCGTCCGCCAGCGTCCGTCCGAACGCCGGACGCAACAGGATCGAACGTTTCAATGAAGGCCGTTCCACCGAAAGCTGGAATGACGGTTCGTCAGGCGCCACAAGCGGCAACAGCAATCAATTCGTAGCAAGTTCTGCACTGCCATCAACATTTTTCAAGCGATGGTTTCAGAACCCATTTTCAGGGGTTGGCCGCAATCACTGTGCTGATAATCTTGTTCAGTACTTCGACGCCGTAATTCTTTGGAATCCTATCGTTGGCTGTCATTCCTCCCCGTCCATCATCGGCCCTTGTCTCGAAAAACTGGACGGTGGAAATTATAAAATACGACTTATGCCAACGGCGGTCTATCCTGATCCTTATCCAACCGCACCGTCATTGCGAGCCGCTTGCGGAGCGGCAATCCAGGGGCCGGGAGAACCGTGCTGGCGGCCCTGGATTGCCGCGGCGCTGTGCGCCTCGCAATGACGGGAAAAACGGTCAGAGCGGATGGCCGTTGGTATTACCCGCGCCTTTTCCCTACCCGGTTTTCAGTTCCACAGCAGCGATTCTCTTGGCCCTTCCACGCCTATGCCTGGAGCAAATCGCAGTCAGGTCCGGGCGCGCACCGAGTGGACCCAACCGCAAGTCCCCGCTCGCAAACAACGAGCTAGACCACCCGCTCCCCCGCCCGCCAAACCTCCCGCACCACCGGCAGCCCGTCCCACTCCCGCAGCCGCACAAAGTCCGCCCGCAGACCGGCCGCAATCCGCCCGCGGTCATGCAGCCCGCACATCGCTGCAGGCCCGGCCGTCACCATCCCGATGCCTTCCGGCAGGCTGATCCCGGTCCCCGCCACGCAGGCAAACGCCGCCTCCAGCATGGAGGACGGCACGTAGTCGCTGGCGAACGCGTCAACCACGCCCGCCCGCACCAGGTCCGCCGCCGCCACATTGCCGCTGTGCGAGCCGCCGCGCACGATGTTCGGGGCGCCTGCGATCACCGTCATCCCAAGCCGCCGGGCCTCCGCCGCGGCCAGCATGGACACCGGGAACTCGCTGATCCGGATGCCGTCGGCGGCGTTCTCCGCCACCTCCTCCGCCGTGTTGTCGTCGTGGCTGGCCAGCACGATGCCCAGCGGGATCAGCCGCTCCAGCATCGCCCGGCGATTCGGGCCGCGCGTGCGCTCGCGCTGCTCCTGCAGCTCGACGATCCGGCCCTCGATCCACGTGGCCGAGTGCCCCTCCCGCACCCGCATCTTCCGGTAGCGGTCCATGTTAGCGTATTGGCCGACGCCGGGGCTGTGGTCCATCAGGCTGGCCATGCGGACGCGCGGATGCTCCGCCACCGGCTCTAGTAGTTCCAACATGTCCGGCGCCGGCAGCTCGCAGCGCAGGTGCAGGAAGTGCTCGGCCTTGAACAGGTCGGTGCCCGCCAGCGCCGTCAGGTCGCGCACGCCGTCATGGAAGGTCTGGGTGCGGTCCTTGTCGAAGCCGAGGTCGCCCAGGCACAGCGCGTCCAGCACCGTCGTGACGCCGGCTGCGGCGCATTGCGCGTCATGCGCCAGCATGGCCGACCGGCTGGGCCAGCGGGCGTTGCTGCGCGGCTGCACCTGGCGCTCCAGGTTGTCGGTGTGGACGTCCACGACGCCGGGCACGAGCAGGTCGCCGCCCAGGTCCACGGCGCCCGGCGCATTGCTGCGGCCCGGCTGCACCTCAATGATGCGCGCGCCGTCCAGCACGACGGTGCCCAGCAGCACCTCATCGGTCAGGACCAGGCGGGCGTTGGTGAGTATCGTCATGCGGCTTCCTGATGGGGGTGGACGTGCAGGGTGCTATCCGCCACGGCGTCCCGCACCGCGGCGTCGTGGAAGATGCCGACGATGGCGGCGCCGTGCGCCTTGGCGGCCTGCACCATGCCGACCACCACGTCCCGGTTGCGCGGGTCGAGCGACGCCGTCGGCTCGTCCAGCAATAGCACGGGGTGGCCGCCGATGAACCCCCGCGCCAGGTTGACCCGCTGCTGCTCTCCCCCGGAGAAGGTGGCGGGCGGCAGGGAATGTAGCCGGTGCGGGATGCCGAGCTGCGCCAACAGGGCCGCCGCCTCCCGCCGGGCGTCGTCCAACGGGCGCCCGCGCAGCACCACGGCCTCCGCCACCACGTCCAGCGCCGGGACACGGGGGACGACGCGCAGGAACTGGCTGACGTAGCCCAAGCTGTCGCGGCGGACCCGCAGCACCAGACGCGGGTCGGCACGCGCGATGTCCACCAGCGCGCCGCCATGCCGCACCAGGATGTGTCCGGCATCCACGCGATAGGTGCCATACAGGCTCCGCATCAGGGTGCTCTTGCCCGCCCCGGACGGGCCGGCCAGTGCGACGCACTGGCCGGCTTGCAGCTCAAAGCCGATGCCGTCCAGCACGGGAATGCGCGTGCCGCCTTGCAGGTGCAGGGTGAACGTCTTGGACAGGCCCTCGGCGCGAAGCATGACGGTCATGCCGGGCGCTTTCCATCATCGGTCCGTACAATGGGACCGCTTTCTTCTCCCTCTCCCTCCGGGAGAGGGCCGGGGTGAAGGAAAAGCCCAGCAGCGTTGACCGATGATCTTGAGGAACCAAGCCACACGGGGCTAAAGTTCGTTTGTGCGGTCTTTCCCTCACCCCAACCCTCTCCCGGAGGGAGAGGGAGCAGGACGTCGTTTGCCGCTTGCACCTGCCCGGTGCTCACGCTTGCAGCACCGAGCTGACCAGCAGTTGCGTGTAGGGATGCTGCGGGTCGTCCAGCACTTGGTCGGTCAGCCCGGCCTCCACCACGCGCCCACCCTGCATCACCAGGATGCGCCCGGCCAGCAGCCGGGCCACGGCGATGTCGTGCGTCACCAGCACCATCGCGATGCCCAGCCGTGCCACCAAGCTGCGGATCAGGTCCAGCAGCCGCGCCTGCACCGACACGTCCAGGCCGCCGGTCGGCTCGTCCATGAACACCAGGCGGGGATGTGTCACCAGCGTGCGGGCGATCTGCAGGCGCTGCAGCATCCCGCCCGAGAAGGTGTGCGGCATGTCGTCCATGCGCGCCGGATCAATCTCGACCTGGCGCAGCCAGTCGGCCGCGGTGTCGCGGATGCTGCCGTAGTGGCGGACGCCCTGGGCCATCAGCCGCTCGCCGACGTTGCCGCCGGCGGAGACCCGCATCCGCAGCGCGCTGCGTGGGTCCTGGTGGACGTATCCCCAATCCGACCGGTGCAGCGCCCGCAGCCGGGGCGCCGGCATGGCGTGCAGGTCGTGCGGCGCGCCCGAGGGATCGCGATACCAGACCGTGCCGGCGTCCGGCGCCAGTCGTCCGGACAGGACATTCAGCAGCGTGGTCTTGCCGGAGCCGGACTCGCCGACAACGGCCAGGACCTCGCCGGGCCATAGGTCGGCGCTCACGTCTTGGAGGGCGGTGATGCCGCCGAATCGCAACGCCAGGCCGCGGGCGGACAGCAGGGCGTCATCCATGCCGGGCGTCCCGGTGTGCAGGCATGTCGCCGGCTGCGTCTGGCCTCCTCTTCCTCCGGGAGAGGGTTGGGGTGAGGGAGGCAACATGGACAGACCTCTCACATCCAATTCCTGTGACGGCAGGATTTGGTCCTTGCGGTGTTTCCCTCACCCCGGCCCTCTCCCGGAGGGAGAGGGAGCAGGACGCGTTGCCGTCACGTGCCGCCGCTCTCGTCACTCCGCCGCCTCCTGCATTGCTGCCTGGCCGCTGCAATAATCCGTGTCGGAGCACACGAACATGCGTCCGCCCTGGTCGTCCGTGACCACCTCGTCCAGGTAGCTTGTCCCGCTGCCGCAGATCGCACAGGCGCCGGGTGCGCGGGTGGGCCGGAACGGATGATCGTCGAAATCCAGGGACCGCACCTCGGTGTAGGGCGGCACGGCGTAGATGCGCTTCTCCCGTCCGGCGCCGAACAGTTGCAGCGCCGGCATCCCGTCCAGCTTCGGGTTGTCGAAGGCGGGGATGGGGGATGGCGACATGAGGTAGCGCCCGCCGACCATCACCGGAAAATCATAGCTGGTGCTGACGCTGCCGAGCCGGGCGATGTCCTCGTACAGCTTCACGTGCATCAGGCCGTACTCCGCCAAGCCGTGCATCCGCCGGGTTTCGGCGCGGCTGGGTTCCAGCTTGGCCAGCGGCTCGGGCATCGGCACCTGATAAACCAGAATCTGCCCCTCGCGCAGCGGGGTCTCGGGGATGCGGTGCCGGGTTTGGATGACGGTGGCCTCCGGCGTATGCGTGGTGGTGCGGACGCCGGCGGTGCGGGCGAAGAAGCGCCGGATGCTGACGGCGTTGGTAGTGTCGTCGGCGCCCTGGTCTATGACCTTGAGCACGTCCTGCGGGCCGAGGACGGCGGCCGTGACCTGGATGCCGCCCGTGCCCCAGCCATAGGGCAACGGCATCTCACGGCTGCCGAACGGCACCTGATGGCCGGGGATCGCGACGGCCTTCAGGATGGCCCGGCGGATCATCCGCTTGGTTTGCTCGTCGAGGTAGGCGAAGTTGTAGGTCATAAGCAGGATGCCCCGGACAGCGCGGTGCCGGCAAGAACTGTGGGTTTGCGAAGGCGTCCCTGCTCCCTCTCCCTCCGGAAGAGGGTCGGGGTGAGGGGGTGGGCAAGCGCAGCCGTTGCTGATGCAGGGCTACGTTCCGTCGGCACCCCCTGTTCTCCGCGCCGCAGCCAAGACCCCCTCACCCCAACCCTCTTCCGGAGGGAGAGGGAGAAGGAGGCCGCCGCACTCATTCCGCGGCTTCCCGCTGCGCATCTGCCTCGGCCCGCATCCGCCGGATCGTCTCCAGCTCGCTCTGGAAGTCCACGTAGTGCGGCAGCTTCAGGTGCTCGACGAAGCCCGTTGCCTCCACGTTGTCGCAGTGGGACACCACGAACTCCACGTCCTGCGCCGGGGCGGACGGGTGTTCTCCCAGCTCCGCCGCCCGCATCGCCCGGTCCACCAGCGCCATGCCCATAGCCCGGCGCTCGCCGTGGCCGAAGCACAATCCGTAGCCCCGGGTGAACTGCGGCGGCGCCGTGCGCGACCCCTGGAACTGGTTGACCATCTGGCACTCCGTCAGCACGGCGTCGCCGATGTCCACGGTGAAGCCAAGCTCCGGTGGCGTGATGCATACCGACGCCTCGCCGACCCGTAGCTCCCCGACAAAGGGATGGGTGTTGCCGTATCCGCGCTGGGTCGAGTAGCTCAGGGCCAGCAGGAACCCCTCATCCCCCCGCGCCAGCGCCTGCAGCCGGGCATCCCGCCCAGCCGGGAACGACAGCGGCGTCCGCGTGATGTCGAACGGCTGCCCTCCGGCGGCGGCGTCCGGCTCGACCAGCCCTTCCTGTCCCAGGATGGAGAAGGCGGGCGGCATCGGCGCCGGGTCGGCATCGGCCTCCGCCGGGGGCGCCGGTGCGGGCGTTTCGGCCGGGTCCAGCAGGCGGTGGGTGTAGTCGTAGGTCGGCCCCAGCACCTGGCCGTCGGGCAGGTCCTTGAAGATCGCCGACACCCGTCGTGTCACCAGCATGGCGCCGGTGTCCACCGGCTCGGAGTGGGCGAAGCGGGGCAGGGTGGTGCGGTAGGCGCGCAGCAGGAACGCAGCCTCGATCAGGTCGCCCTGCGCCTGGCGTATGGCCAGCGCCGCCAGGCCGCGGTCCAGCAGTGATCCCTCCGCCATCACCCGGTCCACGGCGCGGCCAAGCTGCTGCTCGATTTGCTCCGGCGCCAGCAGCGGCACCGCCGGGTCGCCGCGGCGGTCATGGGCCAGCCAGGCATGGGCGGCGTCAATGGCGCGCTCCCCGCCCTTCACGGCGACGTAGGCCATTCCTATCCCTCCTCGATCCGTGCGCTGCGGGGCAGGGCGGCCATCCGGCTGCCGGCGCATAGGATCAGGTCCACCCCGCGCGGGAACGTGGCATGGTTCGCCGTCCATTCCTGGATGAAGCCCGGCGCCAGGCCGTCCACACGCAAAACTGCCGGGGCGGCGAGGCCCGGCCCGGACAGGCGAAGCGGCAGGCCGCGGCCCAGCGCCGCAACTTGCAGGATCAGGGTCGCCCCATCCTCCGGCGCATCGTCAGTCCCGGTGCTGAACCCTGCCAGCGAAGCGGCGCCCAGCGACAATCCGAATGCCGCTTCGCCGCGCGCTGCCAGGGGTGCGGCGCAGTGAAAGGCGATCCAGTCCTGTGCCGGCGCAGCCGCGTCGTCCATCCACAGCGTCGTTTCTGCATCCACCAACGTCAGCAGCACCGCCGCGGTGGCCGGGTCCAGGGGCGATGGCGGGTCGGGGGCGTCGGCGGCGACGATCCGGCCGGGATGCGTCAGGGCGTCCAGGACGGCGCGGAAGCAGGCCTGCCCATCCAGCACGGGGTCTGCGAAGCCGGCGCCGAGCGTCATGAGCGCATCGTCGCCAGGGTGAAGAACTGCACCTGCGTCGCCGCGGCACGCCGGGCCAGCAGGGTGCGCCGGGCGGCCTGGGCCTCGGCCAGCGGAGCGACCACCTCGGTTTCCAGCGCCGGGCCGGCCTGCGCGTCCTGCAGCAGCGCATCCAGCACCGCCGCCAGCTCCGCCTGCCGCAGGTCGCGCCCCAGGCAGTAGGCGTGCCCAACCGTGCCGGACGGCATGCGGACGGTGCAGCGGACGACGGTTGCTTCCCCCAGATTGAACGGATTGCCAGCGCCGCCAGCCCGGCCGCGCAGCATGACAAGCCCGGCCTCCGGCCCGCGCAGGCGTGTGTAGGCGGGCATGTCCGGCAGCCCCGCTGCAAGCTCATCCGCCGTGGCACGGGCCAGGACCGGCATCCAGCGCTGCCGGCGGCGGGTCAGATCGGCATCGCTTTCCATCGGCAGGCACCTCCAACTTGTCTAGACAACTATGCCCGGTTCCGGTAGCAGTCAAGCCGGAGTCGCACGGGAATGGAGCCGCGGGGATGACGATTGCATGACCGAAGGGCCTCGTCCCGCGCCTGTGTGGCGCCAGATCGCGCAACGTCTGTCCGCCGGCATCGGCCCGCGCGGCCTGCATCCCGGCGACCGCCTGCCAACCGAGGCGCAGCTTGCCGCCGAACACGGAGTGAACCGCCATACCATCCGCCGGGCGGTCGAAAGCCTGGCCCAATCCGGCCTGGTGCGGGTCGAGCAGGGGCGTGGCGCCTTCGTCGCCGAGGACATGCTGGACTACGAGGTGCAATCGCGCACCCGCTTCAGCGAGTGGATACGCCGGCAGAACCGGGAGCCGTCCGGCCAGGCGCTGCATCTGCGCGTGATTGCGGCGACCGCGTCCCTGGCAGCCGGGCTGGAGCTTGCGTCCGGCGACCCCGTCGTCGCCTATGATCGGTTGGGTCTGGCAGACGGGCTGCCGGTGACGCTGACCACGCACCATTTCCCGCAGGACCGGATGCCCGGCATCCTGGGTGCCCTGCAGGACCACCCGACCATCACCGCGGCGCTGGCGTCGGTGGGCGTCGGCAACTACGTCCGCCGCGTGACCCGCGTCGGCGCCCGGATGCCCACGGCGGCGGAGGGCAAGCTGCTGCGCGTGCCCCGCAGCCGGCCACTGCTGGTGTGCGAGAACGTCAACATGGACGATGCCGGGGCGGTGGTGGAGTTCGGGGTCGCCCGGTATCCCAGCACCCGGGTGCAGGTGGTGTTCGAGCCGTAACGGCAGCCATTCTCTTTGCCCCCATCCGCGCCCACATCTTTGCCATGCCCGACCATACCCCCCTGGCTGCCCCACGCCCATTCCAGCACTTCCTCGCCGGGGTCCAGCCGCAATCCCCCCTGCGCGCCGCCATCACCGCCGCCTACCGGCGTGCAGAGCCAGACTGCGTTCAATCCCTGCTCCCCAACGCCACCCTGCCGCCGGACACCGTCACCCAGGCAGAGGCCCTGGCCGCCCGCCTGGTGACGGCCCTGCGCGCCAAGGGCAGCCGCGGCACCGTCGAAGGCCTGGTGCGCGAGTATTCGCTGAGCACCCAGGAAGGCATCGCCCTGATGTGCCTGGCCGAAGCCCTGCTCCGCATCCCCGACATCCCCACGCGCGACGCGCTGATCCGGGACAAGATCGGCACCGGCGACTGGCTGGCGCATGTCGGGCACTCGCCGTCCCTGTTCGTGAACGCCGCCACCTGGGGCCTGGTGGTCACGGGCAAGCTGACGGGCGGTGCCTCCCAGTCCGGCCTCGGCGCAGCGCTGACCCGATTGGTCGCACGCGGCGGCGAGCCGCTAATCCGCCGGGGCGTGGACTTGGCGATGCGGATGATGGGCGAGCAGTTCGTCACCGGCCAGACCATCCAAGAGGCCCTGCACCGCAGCCGGCGGCTAGAGGCGCGCGGCTACCGCTACAGCTACGACATGCTCGGCGAGGCCGCGATGACCGCCGCCGATGCCCAGCGCTACTATGCAGACTACGAGGCCTCCATCCACGCCATCGGCACGGCCAGCGCCGGCCGCGGCATCATCGGCGGCCCCGGCATCTCCATCAAGCTGTCGGCGCTGCACCCCCGCTACTCCCGCCTGCAGCGCCCGCGCGTGATGGCGGAGCTGCTGCCGCGCCTGCAATCACTGGCGTTGCTGGCCAAGGGCTACGGCATCGGCCTGAACATTGACGCCGAGGAAAGCGAGCGGCTGGAGCTGTCGCTCGACCTGCTGGAGGCGCTGTGCCTCGACCCCGCGCTGGCCGGCTGGGACGGCATCGGCTTCGTCGTGCAGGCCTACCAAAAGCGCGCGCCCTACGTGCTCGACTGGATCGTGGACCTGGCCCGGCGCAGCGGCAACCGCCTGATGGTGCGCCTCGTCAAGGGTGCCTACTGGGACAGCGAGATCAAGCGCGCCCAGGTGGACGGGCTGCAGGGCTTTCCCGTGTTCACCCGCAAGGCGCATACCGACGTGTCCTACCTGGCGTGCGCCCGCAAGCTGCTGGAAGCGCCAGATGCTGTGTTCCCCCAGTTTGCCACCCACAACGCCTACACCGTCGCTGCAATCTACCAAATGGCGGAGGACTGGCGGCCGGACCGATACGAGTTCCAGTGCCTGCACGGCATGGGGGAGGGCCTGTATGACGAGATCGTCGGCCCCCTGGACCGCCCCTGCCGCATCTACGCCCCCGTGGGCACGCACGAGACGCTGCTGGCCTACCTGGTGCGCCGCCTGCTGGAGAACGGCGCCAACTCGTCGTTCGTGAACCGCATCCAGGACCCGGTGGTGCCGGTGTCCGAATTGGCCGCCGACCCAGTGCGGCAGGTGGCGGAGGAGCATCCGGCCGGAACCCCGCATCCGATGATCCGCCTGCCACGGGACTTGTTCGAGGACCGCCGGAACTCCGCCGGGCTGGACTTCTCGAACGAGCAGACCCTGGCGTCCCTGGCGGGGGTCCTGGACCAGACGGAGGCATGGACGGCCGGCGACGGCGCCGCCCCGCCGCAGCCGGTCCGCAACCCGGCCATTGCAGCGGACGTCGTGGGCTGGGTGCGGGAGGCCACGCCCGCGGAAGTGGACGCCGCCCTGGCCCGTGCCGCCGCCGCCGCGCCGGCCTGGGCCGCGACCCCGACGGCCGACCGTGCCGCTTGCCTGCTGCGCGCCGCCGATGCGCTGGAGGCGGAAATGCCGCATCTGCTCGGCCTCATCGTCCGGGAGGCGGGCAAGAGCCTGCCGAACGCAGTGGCCGAGGTGCGGGAAGCCGTGGACTTCCTGCGCTACTACGCCGGGCAGACAGCGGGCTTCGGCGCGGCGCACGTGCCGCTTGGGACGGTGGCCTGCATCAGCCCGTGGAACTTCCCGCTGGCGATTTTCACCGGCCAGGCCTCGGCGGCCCTGGCGGCGGGCAACACGGTGCTGGCGAAGCCGGCAGAGGAAACGCCGCTGATCGCCGCGCAGGCCGTCCGCATCCTGCATGCTGCCGGTGTTCCGGCGGATGTCCTGCAGCTCCTGCCCGGCGCCGGGGAGATCGGCGCGCAGATCGTCGGCGACCCGCGCGTCGGGGGCGTGGTGTTCACCGGCTCGACGGAGGTGGCGCGGCTGATCCAGGCGCAACTGGCCCGGCGGCTGCGGCCGGATGGCAAGCCGGTGCCGCTGGTGGCGGAGACCGGCGGGCAGAACGCCCTGATCGTGGACAGCAGCGCGCTGGCGGAGCAGGTGGTCGCCGATGTTCTGGCGTCGGCCTTCGATAGCGCGGGGCAGAGGTGCTCGGCGCTGCGGCTGCTGTGCGTGCAGGAGGAGGCGGCGGACCGCGTCCTGGCCATGCTGCATGGTGCACTGGCGGAATTGCGGGTGGGCAACCCGGCGCGGCTGGACACGGATGTCGGCCCGGTGATCTCGGACGCGGCGCGCGACGGCATCCTCGCGCACGTCGCGGCGATGCGGGCGGCGGGACACCCGGTCCATGCCGCGCCGCTGCCGCCGGACTGCGAGGCCGGCACCTTCGTCGCGCCAACCGTGATCGAGGTCGGCGCGGTTTCGGACCTGAAGCAGGAGGTGTTCGGCCCGGTCCTGCATGTGCTGCGCGTGCCGCGGGACCAGCTCGATGCGGCGGTAGATGCGGTGAACGCCACCGGCTACGGCCTGACGTTCGGCATACACACCCGGCTGGACGAAGTGGCCGAGCGCATGGCGGGCCGCGCCGCCGCCGGCAACGTGTATGTCAACCGCAACCTGGTCGGCGCCGTGGTAGGGGTGCAGCCATTCGGCGGCCACGGCCTGTCCGGCACCGGGCCGAAGGCGGGCGGGCCGCTCTATCTTCGCCGGCTGCTGGCGGCTTGCCCGGCGAGTACCGGCCTGCCGGCTGGGTCCGCACCGATGCCGGCACAGGCCTGGGCGGACTGGCTGGCAGCGGACCACCCCGAGGAGGCAGCGGCCTGCGCCGGACTGATTGCCGCCGCGCCAGTTGGGACAGCGATGGAACTGCTGGGGCCAGTGGGCGAGCGGAACCTCTACCGGACGCAGCCGCGCGGACGCGTTGCCTGCATGGGCCATCCAGCGGCGGCATTGCGCCAGGCGTCGGCGGCGCTGGCCACCGGCAACCGGGTTCTGATGCGGGAGGTGCCGCCGGGCCTGCCCGCGGAGCTGGCGAGTTGGGTTGCAGCCACGCCGGACCCGGCCGCGGCCTGCGACGCCGTGCTGTTCGAGGGCGAGGCTGACGCCCTGCTAGTTTTGCTGGACCGTTTGGCCCGGCGTGAGGGGCCGGTCGTGCCGGTGCTGGCCGGGCCGGGTTACGCGCTGGACATGCTGATGCAGGAGCAGGTGGTCAGCACCAACACCACTGCGGCCGGCGGCAATGCCAACCTGATGACGATCGGGTGACGCCCCGGCTTTGGTGGCATGCGGCGGAGCGGGCAGCCCCTGCGCCAGCGCCGGGCAGGCCAGCAACAGAAGGAACGCGGCGCATGCAGGGGCCTTGGCGTCCTTCCAACCCTCGGAAATCTGGAGCCGCCTGGCTCCCGGAGTTGGACTCGAACCAACGACCGAGCGATTAACAGTCGCTTGCTCTACCAGCTGAGCTATCCGGGATCAGGCGGGACGCCCCTATAGCGCCGGAGGCTGGCGGACGCAAACCGGATTTTCCGCAATTCCCGCCAGGGGGCGGCTTGGCGGGCGGGATCAGGGTCGTGTATAGGATGCGCGCCGTGCGGGTGTGGTGGAACGGTAGACACAGCAGACTCAAAATCTGCCGATCGCAAGATCATGTCGGTTCGAGTCCGACCACCCGCAGGCCACCTTCAGACGACATTGGATGAGCGCGCTGGAGGTCCGGGCCGGAATCGAACCGGCATTCGAGGATTTGCAGTCCTCTGCATCACCACTCTGCCACCGGACCCCCGGGACGCAGGGCGCCGTATATCGTCCACGCCCCGGCCTTGGTCAAGCGGCGTCCTGCTTTGCCTCTGCGTGCGCCCGCACCTATAAGGCCGGAGCACCAGCACACAGGACCGTCATGGACCAGCCTGCCCCGCAAAGCGTCCCGCCGCCCGTCCAGGACTTCGCCCAGGCCCGCGATCACATGGTGGACAGCCAGATACGCCCCAACAAGGTCATTGACCCCCGCGTCATCCGCGCCATGCGCAGCCTGCCGCGCGAGCGGTTCCTGCCGGCGCATTTGTCTCCCCTCGCCTACGCGGACGAGGACGTGCCGCTCCCTCGTGGCCGCGCGCTGATGGAGCCGATGGTGATCGCCCGCCTGGCGCAGCTCGCCCGCGTGCGGGATGGGGAGCGGGTGCTGGTCGTCGGCGCCGGGGCTGGCTACGGCGCGGCGCTGCTGTCGGCCTGCGGCGGCCAGGTAACGGCACTGGAGGACGACGAGGCGCTGCTGGCCATCGCCCGCGCCGTGCTCCCGGCCTTGGCGCCCGGCGTCCGCATGCAGGCCGGACCCTTGCCGGATGGGCTGCCGTCCGGGGCGCCATGGGACGTGATAATGATTGAGGGCGCGGTGCGCGCCATCCCCGACGCCCTTGGCGCGCAGGTGCGCCGTGACGGCGGGCGGCTGGTGACCGTGCTGGCGGAGCGGGCCGGCGCCGGGCATGGCGTGCTGGCGGAACACAGCGGCGCCGCCGGAGTCCTGCGGGCACAGCCGATGTTCGACTGCGCGACGCCCTTGCTGCCCGCCTTCGCCGCCCGTCCCACCTTCCAGTTCTGACGCTGCCCCAGTTCTGGTACAACGCCAGTTCCAGCGCCGCCCTGCCTGTTGGAACGCCTGGCACGGTTGTGGCAGGATATGCCGTCCAGGCATCGGCCCGGCATCCGCGGAGACCACAGCCCATGCGTCAACTGATCCTGTGCGCGTCCTTCCTGCCGGTCCTGGCTATCGGCCTAGCCGCCCCGGCCCGCGCGCAGCCCAAGACGATCCAGGATGCGCTCGCCTCCGCGTATTCCAACAACCCGACGCTGCAAACCTCCCGCGCCTCGCTCCGCGCCGTGGACGAAGGCGTGCCGCAGGCGCTGTCGGGCTGGCGGCCCTCGGTGATCATCGCCAGCGGCATCGGCTACGGCGGTGGAGATATCACGTCGCAGACGCGCAACGCCTTAACTGGGCTAAACTCCAACGTGACCGGCCGCAACAACCGGCAGATCAGCACCAACCAAGTGACGCTGACCCAACCGGTGTATCGCGGCGGCGCCACGCGCGCCGGCACCAACCAGGCCGACAACCGCGTCTTCGCCCAGCGCGGCCGCCTGATCGCCACCGAGCAGACGGTGTTCACCAACGTCGTCAACGCCTATGTCAACGTGATCCAGCAGCAGCAGGTCCTGCAGCTCAACATCAACAACGAGCAGGTGCTGACCCGCCAGCTGCAGGCCACCAATGACCGTTTCCGCGTCGGCGAGATCACCCGTACGGACGTCGCCCAGGCTGAGGCCGCGCTGGCCGGCGCCCGCGCCACCCGTCAAACCAGCGAAGGCAACCTGCAGATCGCCCGCTCGCAATTCCGGCAATTCGTCGGCGAGCTGCCGGAGCAGCTGATCGAGCCGCAGCCGCTGAAGCTGCCGGTGAAAAGCCAGGCGGAGGCGGTGCAGCTTGCGGTCCAGAACAATCCCAACGTGATCGCCGCGCTGTTCGACGACTCCGCGGCGCGGGACAACATAGACCTGCAGTTCTCCGCCCTGATGCCGCAGCTCAGCGTCCAAGGTCTGGCCGCCCAAACGGACGGGCAGCAGACCGCCGGGCTGGCCAGCCGGTCGGCGACCGTGCTGCTGAACGCCTCCATCCCGCTGTATCAGGGGGGCATCGAATACTCCCGCGTGCGCCAGGCCCGGCAGCAGCAGCAGCAAACCCGAAAGACGGTGGACGACCTCCGGCGCCAGGTCACCCAGCAGGCGGCCCAGGCATGGGAAACGCTGACCAGCAGCCGCGCGACCATTGACAGCACCCGGGCCGCTATACGCGCCAACCAGATCGCGCTGGAAGGCGTGCAGCGGGAGGCCATCGTCGGTAGCCGCACCACGCTGGATGTGCTGAACGCGGAGCAGGCGCTGCTCAACTCCCGCGTCACGCTCGTGCAGAACCTCGCGGCCTACCTCAACGCGTCCTACTCGGTTGCCGCTGCCGTCGGGCGGCTGACGGCCAAGGATCTCGGCTTGAACGTGCCGCTGTATAACGAGACCGCCTATTACAACGCCGTGCGGCAGAAGCTGTTCGGCACCGGCGACTACGCCGTGAACCAGCCGGGGCGCTGACGGTGGCGGTGCCCCCCGTCCCGTCGCCGCCGGGCGCCGATCCCTCGATGGACGAGATCCTCGCGTCCATCCGTAAGATCCTGAACGAGGATGAGGCCAAGGCCGTCGTCCAAGAGGCGCAGTCCTCTGCCCCAGCAAACCCAGCGCCGCCGTCAGTCTTCCAGCCCGGTCATCAACCCGCGCCGCCGCCCGCCGATGACGTGCTGGTGCTGGACGAGACGATGATGGTCCCGGTCGAGGCGCCTCTGCCAGACACCCCGGTCCCCTCCGTCATCCCGTCCCCCCCGGCCCGGCCGGTCATGGTGGAGCAGCCCTCGGAGCCGGCAGCAGCGCCGGCCCTGCCGATGCCGGCAGCAGGTCCCCCGCCGTCCGTCGTTGACCCTCCGGCGCCGGCCTATACGCCGATCCCGTCGTCATCCGCCGCATATGACCCAACGCCCGCCCTGGTCGGCCCCGCGGCTGCCGGTGCGGCCAGCGCATCGGTGGAGGCGCTGGTTCGGACCCTCACGCGGGAGCGGACGACCGTAACCCACCGCGGCGGCCCCACCATCGAGGACCTTGTGCGCGAGGAAGTGCGTCCATTGCTGAAAGACTGGCTGGATACCCACTTGCCGCCGCTAGTCGAAAGGCTGGTGCGCACCGAGATCGAGCGGCTGGTCACCCGCACGACCTCGTAATGCCAGCCGGCAGAAGCCTTGACCGGTGCGGCGTAAGGGTTGCGTAGGGTGGATAAGCGAAGCGCCATCCGCCGCGATGACCCACTGCATCCAGGCGGGAGGCGCTGCGTTTTCCCGCCCTACCTACACCGTCGCGGGTCGGGATTTCTACCGGTCGGTTTAATACCAAGTGCCAGAAGTTCTGACCCGTGACGTTTCTCGTCATTGCGAGCCGCCCCTGCGGCACGGCAATCTAGAGCATGTCCGGATCAAACGGCTTCGTTTGGGCCGGATAAATGCTCGCTAAAACAAAGGCTAGAGCGTGTTTGGTCAGCAATTCTAAGTGGGCCTCCGGCGCGGGTGTCACTTGGTGACCTGGGCTGCGATGTTGGGCGGCGGTTTTGAGTCGATCAGGGTCTGCATGAGGGTGGCCCAGTCTGGGAAGACCAGGTAGGCG
>JAABUU010004658.1_pt1 | contig 15964 bp, 23 predicted proteins | sample 5559301 | NCBI WGS metagenome assembly JAABUU01 (sample SAMN10711884, study PRJNA513360) | rock metagenome | isolation source: Antarctica rocks | place: Antarctica: Victoria Land, Richard Nunatak white | reverse complement strand
GACATCGTCCTCACTGGCATGACCGCTTCGACCGACTTCCCGGTGCAAGACCCAGTCCAGGCAACAAACGGTGGCATCGTTTCGGAGTACAATAGCGGCCCCATGGATATGTTCATCACACGCGTGTCTGCCCCGTAACGTCGCGTCGCCGTTTGGCCGCATGCACGTTCGGTGCAGACTTCAGCCGAAGCGGGACTCCGAATCGTTGCCTTACCCATCTGCCGTCACGCAGCATCGAGATCGGGGTATGGCGTGAGGGAGACCCACGACTCTGAGCCGTCCGCCGCCTGATGCCATGTGCTGAAGGCGGCGACCGTGACGCATTGCGGCCTTGCTTTCTAGAACATAGGTTCTAGTATGAACGTGTAGGTGTTGTGCGCCTCGACCCGTTTCCTCCTCTATATGCAGTCTCCCACGGCTCCTGGAGAAGTTTCATGCACCCAGTTCAACCCGCTCCCACGGAAGGCGCCGCATGACTCCCGATGACCTCGCTTCCTCCGACGCCGATCTCAGGACCCTTCGTGCGATCACTCTCCTTAAATCCGAAATCATCGCTCAGATCAATTCCGGCCTCGCCAATCTCCAGATCTGCATTGCTCAGCTCACCGAAACCCATCACCGTTCCCTCCTCGAACAGGAACGCCGCAACGCTACCTTCGCCCCCCAAACTCGCCTCGAAGAGCTCATCAACCAGGTCCACGAACACTCCAACAAAATCCAGATCAACGACACCACCGCCACCCTCATGAATCGCGATCTCACCGACCTCAAGTACCAGCTCAAATCCGATGAATCCGATACCCACAACAGGCACTACGGGCTCCTCACCACCACCGCCGGCTGGATCTTCTCCATCGTCATGCTCCTCATCTCCATCGGCATCGGCTTCTTAGTCGCCCACGTCCACTAGCGAGGCACACGTTGTACACCGCTCAGGGCTTCATCCGCGACTACAACCCCACTTCCGACACCGCCACCGTCGAGCTGGCCGGCCTCGGCATCATCGACGCCTGGCTCGATGGTCTCAAAATCGACATCGGCGTCAATCGCGCCGCTCTCGTCAATGGCGCCGTGGCCATCCTGTCCTTGCCCGATCCCCATCGCATCTGCGAGGCCACCGTATCCGCCGTCCCTCAGAGCCCCGGCATCATCGCCCAGGCCTACAAAGCCGGCCGTGCCTACGTCTCTACCAACGCCTCCGGCGCCGGCTCACTCGCCGTCGCCTTCGGCATCACCTTCCCCAACGTCCCAATCCTCTGGGCGCAGTTCGACAAGCCCGCCGCCTACTCCGTCACCGCCTTCACCGCCACCGGCTTCACCATGAACCTCTCCGGCGCACTACGCAACACCGTCTATTTCTTCACCTGGTCCGCCACCACCGGATAGGAGCTCACATGTCTCAACCCTACGAATCCATCGGCACCCCCACGCCCCAGGTCGAGCAGGTCGCAGCTCGTCACGAAGGCTGGAACCTCTCACCCCACAACGACCTCGTCCACGAGCAGATCAACAACCCCTTCTATGCCGAGTACGACGAACGTACCAACATGCAGGCTCTCGGCTTAGACGGCCGGCTCCCCGCCGATCCCCATCTGGCCCGCATGGCCGACCACACCGAGCTGCCAGTCGCAGCCATCGTCCCTCACCCCTGGTAAAGGAGACAGCATGATCACAGACAAGAACGGCGCCAAAATCACCAAGGGCACTCGCGTCATGTTCCCCTACGGCGGCGATCTCCATATCGCCGTGGCCACCGACATCAAGCAGCCCGACTTCGGCCCACCGATCATCCGCGCCGCCGTCATGGCCACCGCTCCCGCCGGCCTGTGCCAGGTGCTCGCTGGTGATGAACAGCCAGAAGTACCCAGCAGCGGACAGACCGTCGCCGTGGGAGGTATCGCACCATGAGTGAGCGTCATACCGACCGGGACGGCAGGACACTCAAAGCCGGCGACCTCGTCCACTTCGACATCGACGGATACCCCTACACCGGCATCATCCACGCCTTAGTCCGTCGTGACCACGAACCCGCGGTACTGACACTGATCCAGCTCATGCTCCCAGCTACTGCAGTCTCAAAAGAGCTGCCCCCAGAACCCGAGGCGCAGGCGCCATCCGCCCCACCCACGCCCCTACCCACACCCAAGAAAGGATCCCGCTAAATGGACAACACCCCTGGACCCGCCCAGACCGTCGGCGCCGACATCGGCCCCCTCGGCTTTCAGCAAGACATGTTCGCCATCGACACCTTGGCCGGACCTGGATCCCCGAATGGGGGCTCTGTTGGAGATCGTGACTCTTCCCCCGCTACCTTCACCGGCGGCGATACCGGCCAGGGCCTCGGCGGCGTCGCCGAACCCATGCCCGACGGCGGCACCCTCTACGACCGCCGAGGCTTCTGATGCCCGACCCGAGTAACCCCATCCCGGGCGCGCCCAGCACCGTGGTGGTCCCGCACATCGACTACCGGGAAACTCCGAATTCGGCACTGGTTGACGCCGGAGCACCCCATGCCACCCGCGACGACCCCAACGCCGGCGGCACGGCTATGCCACCCCAATTCGACGACTCCTTCATGTCCTACGACGTCCCCGGTGATGCCGAGGGTAAGTGGAATGAGATGATCCACGACAAGGCCCTCCAGGTCAGCCGCGATGGTTGAGGCCGTCCAGCTCGTCAATGAGATCGGGATCCGCGAGGCATCCGGCGAGATCGACACTCTCCGTGCCGACTCAGGTGACGGCCGTCATGTCCTGGACGTCACACTGATCCGTTCCGGCAAGTCCAAGATGGGCAACATCTACCCATCCGACGTGCTGCGTGAATCCACCCAGCTCTTCGAGGGAGTTGCCGCCTTCGCCGACCACAACAACGACGACCGTCGCCCCGAGCGTTCAGTCCGCGACATCGTCGGCTACTACAAAAATGTCCACCACGTCGCCGAGGGCGAGCAAGGACGGCTCACCGGCGAGCTCCACCTACTCCCCGGCGCCGACTGGCTCTGGACTCTCATGCAGGAGACTCAGCGTCACCCCTCCATCTGTGGCCTCTCCATCGATGCCTACGCGTCCTGCCAGGAATCAGATGAAGGCCGTCAGGTTGCCGAGTTCCGTCGGGTCAACTCCGTCGATATCGTCACCCGTGCTTCCGCCGGCGGCACGATCGATCACATCATCGCCTCTGAAAGGAACCAGAAAATGCCCGCCACTCCAGTGCCGGCGCCTTCGGCGCCGCCGCCCGATCTCACCCAACTACAAGAAGCACACAACCGTGAACTCGCCGAGCTCCGCGAAGCACAGCAGGCTACCCTCCGTCAGTTCGAGGAGATGAAGGCCACACATGTCGCCGGCCAGCTCCTGGAGCAGAAGCTCTCAGAGTCCGACCTGCCCGAGCTGGGTCGCGCTCAGCTCAAGAAACGCTTCAAAGATCGCGTCTTCGAGGAAGCCGAGCTCACCGAAGCCATCGCCGATACCGTCGCCATCTTCGCCACCGTCTCCGAAGCCGGCAAGATCACGGGCATGGGCGGTCCTGCCAAGGACCCTTTTATCTCGACTGGCCTGACCGAGTATGAAAAGGTCCAGGCAGGCATCGACGCCCTCTTCGATGTCTACGAGTCGGATGCTGCCAGGGCTCTTCCACGCATATCCGGCCTACGTGAGGCATTTCTGCTTGCCACAGGATCTGACATCGGTTCTGTCGGAGGAGCAGATAGGCCTGTACGTGAAGCCCTCTCCGAAGGACTTCGAGCGAAGGTTCGGGCCGGCCGTCTGACTGAGTCAGAAGCCCTGCTTCGCGAAGCTGACGTGACCACTGCTTCATTCTCCTACCTCCTCGGCACCTCGATGAATAAACGCCTGCTCAAGGACTACCAGGCATGGCCCTCCGAATGGCAGAAGTTCACCACCGTCACCAGCCTCAAGGACTTCAAACAGCAAGATCGAATCCGCCTCGGCGCCTTCGGATCCCTCTCTACCGTCCTGGAGGACCAGGCCTACACCACCCTCACCCTGGCCGATACTCGCGCCATCTACTCCCCCACCAAACGCGGCAACATCGTCCAGATCACCCGTGAGACCATCGTCAACGACGACCTCTACGCCATCAAGCAGATCCCCCAGAAGCTCGCCGTCGCCGCCGCCTACACCCTCGCCGAGTTCGTCTACAACCTCCTCGCTCCCTCCTTCGGCAACATCTACGACGGCCATCCCCTCTTCGACTCCGTCAACCACTCCAACACCGGCATCGCCGCCGCCTCGCTGGGCACCGCCGCCTCCGGCGGCGCACTCAACTCCGCCGATCTCCAGACCGCCGTGGTCCGCATGCGCAAGCAGACCAACCTCGCCGGCAAGCCCATCGGCCTCAAACCTCGCTACCTGCTCACCGTCCCCGACCTCGAGTTCCAGGCCATGACCCTGCTTAAATCAGCCGGTCTGCCTGGCGGCAACAACAACGACATCAACCCCATGATGGGCTACTGCGAACCGATCATCGCGCCCCAGCTCAACGCCCTGGCCGCCGGTCCCGCTTCCACCACCATGTGGATCGCGATCGCGGATCCCCGCGTCATCGACACCCTCGAAGTCGGCTTCGTGGGCGGCCAGGTCAACCCCATCCTGCTCATCCAGGACATGCCCCTCTACGGCCTCAACTTCACCCAGGACACCATCTCCTACAAAGTCCGACACGAGTACGGCGGCGCCGTCCTCGACTACCGCGGCTTCTACCTGGGCAACAACTAGCGCGTCCTGCGTCCCGCCCACGCGGGATGTGATCCACGCCCCGCCCGGGCTGAGAAATGCTTCTCGGCCCGGGCACCTCCTCACAAGGAACCACACAATCGCTGTCGAAACCGAAGTCACCCAGAAACTCGTCACCGAGGACGGCATCAACGGCCTTCCCGTCCGTCTGGTCAATGCCGCCGGCAACGGCGTCGTCGGCAACACCATCCAGGCCGGCTCTCAGCAAGCCCTCCTCACCCAGCTCCAGTCCGCCGCCACCGCGGTCGGACCCGGGAATCAGATCCCCACCAACGGCTTCAACGGCAACGTCCAGGCCATCGTCATCAACACCGGCTCAGGTACCGCCACCATCCAGTTCGAAGGCTCCATCGATGTCGCCAACTGGTTCACCATCGGCTACGTCCGCATCGACGGCCAGGCCAACCTCGCTCGCTCCGTCGCCGCCGTCGCCATCGGCGCCGCTGGTGGTGGCTCCGATAAGCAGGTGTTCACCCTCCAGGACCTCTACGTCTACACCCGCGCACGCATCGTCTCCGTGGTCGCGCCTGTCGCCATCACCGTCCAGATGTACGCCACACCCAACTAACTCACCATAGAAAGGCTGGAGACCTCCAGTGCCTCAGCTCTACATCCCAGCCTCCTACCCCAATCTCTTCCGCCCCGACGGCTGGGATGCCGCCTGGCGTGCCGCCAAGAACGCCGCCGGCCAGGTCCCCCTCCAGGTCCTGGTCTTCGGCGATTCCATCGCCGCCGGCACCAACCTCTCCTACGCCAAAGACGCCTGGGTCGAGAAGCTACGAGCACTGATCGGCGCCTCCTATGGCAACTACGCCGACTACTCCAACAACTCCCAGAACTTCCTGGGCGGCCATCCCTGGACCACCGCCCAGAACGGAACCGCCGCCTTCGTCTCCAACGTCAACTACGGATGGCACACCACCAACTACAGCGCCGATCTCACGCAAAACGCCTGCCAGCGCTACACCACCCCCTACCCCTGCACCGCCTTCGACGTCCACTACCTCGATGCCTTCCAGGGACATTGGTCCTACGCCATCGACGGCTCCGCCCCCATCCAAATCACCAACACCGCTGCCGCCTCGCCCGATCCCGCCCACGCCCAGGTCAAGAAGCTCTCCTTCTCCGGCCTGGCCAACCAGGTCCACACCTTCGACTGGGGCTGGCAGAGCAACGTGGCCGCCGCCTACGTCCATGGCGCCACCGCCTATACCGGCTCACCTGGCGGCCTCGCCCTGGCTCGCATGGCCGTCCCCGGCGACGCCGTCTACTACTTCACCAGCACCCAGGGTCCCGCCGATCGGCTCTCGCTCTACACCAACAAGAGCCCCCAGAACGACGCCACACCCTCCGGTTCCGGCGTCTACGGCTTCCCCATGGGGCCACACCTCATCATCTGCGAGATGATCGTCAACGACTGCAACATCGAAGGACAGGCCCAGCCCATCGTCCCCTCACTCGACACCTTCACACAGCAGTACTACCGCCTCCTCCATGCCGCCCGGCGAGCACGGCCCGGCTGCTCCATCCTCTTCGTCATCCCCTGCTACCCACTGGCCACCACCGACGACTGCGTGTCCGGCTTCGCCAACCAGCTCCGCTTCGCCAACTACGTCCAGGCCGTCTACCAACTCGCCAGCGCCTTCAACGCCGCCATCTGCAACGTCAACTCCCGCTGGGGCTCCAACCCCGCCACCCAGGGCTTCATGGCCTCCAACAACCTCCACCCCATCCTCCCCGGCCACGCCGACATGGCCGCCTTCATCCAGCAAGCCCTGCTCTAACGGAGGACACCACGTATGCCTGAAACCAACGTCGAGCTGGACCGCGACCGCATGGAGCAGCTCCGCAACGACACCCGTGCCGAGCTCGTCGCTGAGTTCCACAAACAGAAGATGCTCTCTCGTGCCGCCCGCAAAGCCGGCCATCCCGCCCAGGCCACCATCCACTCCGCCCAGGCCGACCTCTACTACAAGATGATCGGCGCACTCGACGTCCCCACCAACGAGGATCCCTACGCCCAGAGCGATCACCTCAAGGAGAGCTACACATGATCCTGCGCATCCTCCTCCTCCTCTTACTCCTGCTCGTCTCCCTCATCGTTTCCCTCATACTCGGCGCCGTCATCCACGACGCCGACGAGCGCATCCCTAAGGACTAACCCATGCCTACCATCGGCCTCGACTGCCAGCTCATCCTCGACACCAACGGCTACTTTATCGAACCCCACTCCTACCAGGTCATCCGTCCCCGTGTGGCCCGCACCGATCTCCTCGGCCAGGCCGCCTCCCCCATCTCACCCGGCGCCGGCTCCGGCGAACGCTACGTCGACCGTGGCCCCGCCAAACGTGAGTGGAAATTCATCGTCGTCGCCTTCAACAACCTCACCACCTACGCCGGCGGCGTCGAGGCCACCACCGGCCAGGCCCTGCACACTCAGCTCCAGACCTCCTACAACAAGGTCAACGTCACCCTGCCCTACTCCGATCCCAACGGCGATATCTGGACAGTCCACTTCCAGGACATGGTCGAGGAGCTGGTCGATGTCCGTTCCCAGGTCGACGGCCTCCAGTGGTATATGCACATCACCCTGGTCGAGGCTTAAATGCGACCGCCCTCACCCCACCTGCACAGCAAGAAACCCCAGCCTGTCAAGCCCATCGCCTCGACCCAGCACCAGGCCAGCCCCGCCCACGCCAAACTCGCCGACCCCACCCACCACCTCTACGGCAAGACCATGTACTCCACCATTTATCACGCCATCCATCAGCCAAAGCACAAAGCCGTCAAGGTTCCCGTGGTCCACGTCAAGAAACCAATCGTCCCCAAGACGCACGTGGTCCACGCCAAGAAACCACCCGTCCCCAAGAAGCCGCATGTGGTCCACCTCAAGAAGCCAAAAGTGGTCCACGTCAAGAAGGTCCACCTGGCCAAGCCCAAAGTAGCCAAGACACCCAAGACCGTCACCGCCAAGCACGTGCTCAAGAAGCCTAAAGACCAGACGCCTGGCGCCCTGCCAACCTCTCACCTCAACCCCAACGGCACCAAAGGGCCTGGACACATCGGCAAGCACGACGGACCCAACCCGTACCGCTGGAGCAACCACCCCGCCGCCACCATGCTCGATGCCCACGGCCACCGCATAGCAGCTCCACTTGCGGCAACGAGCCAACACAGATCAGGCGCCGGCTCCGTCAGGCACGCCGCCGCCACGTCGCACACCCCCAAGACTCACGCCGCGCCCAAAGCACCCCTCCAGCTCAACACCGACTCCTTCCTAGGCACCGACTCCCACGTCGAATCCCACCGCCCCACCCCGCTGGTCACACCCAGCTCACATCTCATGCCTAAACTCCACTACTAAGGACCCAAAACCATGCAACAGCAACTCCTCTACGGCGTCGCCGTCGTCCCCGCCGTCATCGGCCTCACCCAGATCGCCAAGACCGCCGGCCTGCCGGCCCAGTTCTCGCCAATCATCGCCGTCCTCCTCGGCATCCTCGCCGGCCTGGCCGAGATGTACGGCACCCAGTGGCCCATCATCCAGACCATCGTGGTCGGCGTCGGCCTCGGCCTGTCCTCCATCGGCCTCTACTCCGCCGGGTCCACCGCCTATACTCACGTCGCCAACCGCAACAGCACGGCCGTTCCGCCCCAAACTTCCTCTCCTGTACTGGTCCCAACCCCCACAGCACCAGACAACACCACCAAATGACCACAGAATCCACAACTTGTGCCCCGAATGGGGTGGAATCGCCTGAAAGGCCACCGCTAAGCCCGCTAAACTCCGCAGCTTACATATTGGGTTACTTGATCGGGATCAAGGCCGCATATACACAGCGTCACCAGCGATCCGACAACCAACACGAGCAATTCCTCATCGAGTTCCATGCCACCCAGCTCGAACACGCCATCGAGCTCATGGAAGAAGTCCGCGACATGCTCGCCGCCGAGATGGAGTGGGCGGAACACTATGCCTCTTGATGCTCGCAAGATCAAACACATCATGGACAAGTGGCCCATGGTCGTCCTCGGCCGTCAGCAGGAGATCACCCTCACCTTCCGCACCGTGAATGGGAACACCGTCCTCACCGTCCCGGTCCTCTGGAAGGTCATGGACGACCGAGACCCAACCCTCACCCAGGAAAACCACCAGCTGCCCGCCGGCCTGGGTGGCCAGAGTGACGCCGTGGGCATCTTCCTGGCCACCGACGTCACCTACCAGCAGCTCAGGAGCTGCATCTTCGCCATGCTCGCACCCGGCTCACCCGCCCCCGACATCGCCAAGAAATTCATCCTCGCCGGCATCGAGCCCTACGGCATGCTCCCCAACCCCGGCCGCTACTACACCGCATGGATGAGGCAACACTGATGAGAAACCACCTCACAAGAACCTGGCACTACCACACGGCCCTCTGGTTCACCCTGCTCGCCGGCCTCATCGCCTTCGCCGGCACCTCCGCCACCGTCCACTACATCCACCGTGGCGGACTCAAACTCGCCCCTCTTCCACCGCCCATCCACATCAGCGGGGGACGCGTCCCGCTCTACGCCTCACTCACGCCCTTCATCGTCCGCATCCACGACCAGGGACTGGCCAGCTCATGCGTCGGGCAGACCCTGGCGACCATCGAGGAGATTACCTATCAGGAAGCTCACCCGCACCAGCACCCGGGATTCTCCAGTGGCTTCATCTGGAACCAGCTCAACGGTGGCCTTGACCAGGGCCTCACCTATGATGCCGCCTTCGATCTCATTCAACGGGAGGGGGACGCGCAGCTCCACGTTTTCCCCCACGACGGCCAGGCGTCCGACCGATGGGCGCAACCAGACGGTGCAGTCCTGAGCGAAGCTCGTCAGTACACGACCACCTCGTGGCACTCGATCAGTCCGTACGACGTCCACACCATCGAGTACGAGCTGAGCAACGGCCGCCCCGTCGCAGTCGCTCTTCCCATCTACCAGTCCTTCTTCCAGGCCTTCGGTCTCTCTCATCTGCCCACCATCTCCTCGCAGTACGGCCCTTTTGAGTTCTGGCACTCCATGACCATCGTCGGCTACAACCAGGTCGGCCCACTCATCCTCAATTCATGGGGATCCCGCTTCGGCCAGAACGGCCTCTGGCGTGCCACCTGGTCCCTGCTCCCAGCCTACTCCGCCGGCCTCGTCGTCTCGGTTCCTCATCACTACTATCAGCCCCCAGTCCGGAGGCATCATGCCCGTCACCTACCCGCTCGCCATAAGCGACTTCCTCACCGCTCTACGCGCAGATCTGTTCGACACACTCGCGTCATCCACCACACCAAGGTGGTCCGACGCCGATCTCACTAGAGCCCTCGATCGCTCCCTGAATCGCTACTCCCAGGTCAGCCCCAACCTCCAGGCCGTCCAACTCGCGGGATCCCCCCAGATCAACCAGTACCCCATCCCAGCGGGCGCCTGGTACGTCGACGCCGTCGAGTACCCCTTCAACCTCTTCCCCAAGGTCTATTGCCCCTTCGTCCAGAAAAAGACACCCCAAATCGCCAATCCCATCGCCGGCGTAGTCATGACCCTAACCGCAACGGCCGGCGGCCTGGTGCCTCCGTCACTGGCATCCTTCTCTCCCACGCAGTACACCTACACGTGGCTCACAGCTGGTGGCGGCGAGTCGCTTCCGTCCCCCGCCCCCTACCCCAGCGTCGTCGTCGGCGCTCCTTCCATCGTTGTCATCAGCGGCATACCGACGGGTCCCTACGGGACCGTTACCCGCAACCTCTACCGCTCGCGCGTGACCGGAGGACTGGCCCTAGCCGGCTCGATCCCCGACAACACCAGCTCCTCCTTCACCGACAACACCCCCGACAATCTCCTCCTCGGCCCACTCCCCCCCCAGAACACCACCGCCGGCCAGGACATCATCGAGCTGGCCATCGATCCATCCGCCTACCCCACCCAGCAGACAGACACGCTCGAACTCCTCTACGCCACCCGACACACCCTCGACGTCTCCGGAACCTCCGTCCCCGAGCGTCACTGGCCCGTCCTCTACCAGGGCGCCCACGCCTACGCCGTCCACGCCTACATCCAGGCCGTCGCCGACAACTTCGAGTGGGTCGACGGCCATCTCCGTGACCGAGTCGACGACACCAAGTCCGCCATCCTCTGGCAGAAGAACTCCTACGAGCTCATGCAGGCCTACAACCAGGCCATCAAGCTCGTCAAAGAAGAATCCAACGCCTTCATCTCCTCCCGCATGCAGTGGGGCGATACACCACTCCGCTGGAACTGGACATGAGAAAAAGCACAGGGTCGGAGATGCGCATCTCCGACCCCCAGCCGGCCGACCCGGATAGACCAAGCCCACTCGCTGGCCACTCGGACTAGTAGACAAGCGGCATACCTGAAGGATACAACCCATGCGCTCCATGCCCGCATCGCTCATCACAGCCGTATCCAGCTCCTCCCAGCAAATGGCCCTCGCCGTCACCGTCCAGGACCTGACCACCTCCTTCACCACACTGGTCACCTCATCACTCCCCGGCCACGTCTCCGCCGTCATCTCCTCCGACGGCGCCATCGTCCGGGCCGTCATCGCCGGCCCTGCCGTCGGCGTCATCCAAGTCAACACCATCACCAGCGCCGCCACACCCGCCCAGTGGCAGGCCTCACCCGTCACCGCCGCCTCCGGCGCCCGCTTCGTCGCCGGCTGCGCCCTGGCCGCGGCCGCCGGCTTGGTACGCCTGTTCTATATCCGCGACTCCGATTCCGCCATCTGCTACGTCGATTCCACCAACGACGGTGTGAGCTGGTCCGGCGAGCAGGTGGCAGCCGCGGCCCCCGCCGGCATCCCCTACTGCCGCGGCATCTGCGCCCCCAGCCCATACCAGGTGCTCGGCAGCTTCGCCACCTACGACACCGCCCTGGCCGCCGCCGCCATCATCTACGGCACATCCCAGAGTGGAACATGGTCGCCGTTCGCCAACTCCGGCCCCATCGACACCGCCTGGGGCCAGATCAGAGGCATGGCCGCCACCACCGCATCCAACCCAATCGTCGTCGCCGGCTTCATGCGTGTCACCCTGGTCACCGGATTTGCCGCCGGCTCCTACCTCATCACGGCAGGAAAAGCAGGATCCTGGAACACCATCCAGCCCATGGACCCACCAGGCACCGGCCTCTCACTCGAATACCCATCCGTCTGCTGGTCGGGCACCTACTTCTACGCCGCCATCACCCTCACCGACGACGGCTCCATCTCAGGCGCAGCCCAGTCCCGTACCGCCATCTGGCGATCCACCGACGGCGCAAACTGGTCCGTCGTCGCCAACCTCGGCAACCTCTTCCCCAACGGCGCCAGCGTCCTGGTCGTGAATGGCGTCTTCTACGTCTTCGACGGCCAGACCGTGATGCAGGCCAACACCCCACCCGGCGCACTCGATCTCACCCTGGATCTGGTCACCCTTGAAATCGTCGAGAAACCCAACGCCGAGAGCGCCGCCACCCTCACCCTGTCTAACTACGCCGGCCAGTACACCGGCGCACTGGCGCTCAAGTCCAACGCCACCGTCACCATCCAGCTCGGCTACGGCCCCGATCTCATCACCACCCACGTCATGTACATCGACCAGGTCCGCTACGAAGCCGTCGCCGATCGGCTCGACGTCATCGTCGATCTGCGCGACTGCGCCAAGTTCCTCACCCAGGTCAGCAACCGCTTCGTCGCCCTTTCCGGAAAAACCATCGCACAGCTAATTCAATACGTCTGCGACCAGGCCGGCGTCACCATGGCAGGCATCGGGAGTACACCCCAGTTCTCCCAGCTCATCCCGTGCTTCGTCATCACCCCCGGCGAGACATGGGACACCGCCCTAAATCGTCTGGCGAATGTGTACTCCTTTTCCTATAGGAGACAAGGTTCGTCGGTAATCTTCTCGGAACGACTGACGACTGACGCGAGTGTGTGGACGTATGCAAGCGAGACGCTTGGCATCAACTGGAGTCGATCAGCCGATCAGTCCAGCGTGATCAGAGTCATAGGCGCACCAACAGGGAACACGGTCGCCTTCGCCGAGGCGATAGACACGGCTCAGCTGAGTGCCACCGGCAGAGAGCGATACAGACACATCGTTGAGCGACTGCTCACCACCGGCGCCCAGTGCCAGATCAAGGCAGGGCTGGCACTGCGAGAGGAGCAGTCACGAGCCACCAGTGGCAGCCTCACCGTGGCACTCAACCCAGGACTCGAACTGCTCGACATCGTGACCATCACAGACCCACGAGTCGGCCTGACCAACCAGCAGGCACGCATCGAAGAACTCCACTGGCACATCGACATGAACACCGGCGCATACTACCAGCAGCTCGCCCTCACCCTCCCCTAACCACGATCCCTCGCACCGTCCGTGCGTCGTGAACAGAGCCGAACGTGCTGGCCTGCGGGCCAGTCCCCCCGCGCCGTTGGGCGGGACAGGCGGCCAGGGCGGCCGGGCTACCGGACATAGACGGCACGAGCGCCGAGCTACCAGGTCGCGGTATTCGGGTAGCCCGCTCCCTTGTACCCCATTCGGGGCACGAGTTGGGCGGAATCGGCCCGCAGGCCGACACCACGGGTCCATGCGCTCGCACCGCCGATACCTCGCGGGCCTGTCCCCGTCGCCGCCTACTCTCCCCGAATTGCCCCCAGATAACGCGCGGCAGACCGCGCCACCGCCGCCTCACCCTCCTCGGCCACGATACGCTGCCACCAGGCGCCGTAGATTCGATCATAGCGGAACGACTGCAGGGCCGACACGATGCCCTCGATGGCGCCGGCGGGCAGGGGAATAAGGTTGGGGTAGCTGTACATGAAGCTGAGATAGCGACGGTCGGCAACCACCGTGAGGATGTCGCTGCTGAGGAGCGCGCCTCGGCCCGCCGCTCCGCCCGCCCAGTGCAGCACCGTACCCCCCGCGAAGTGCCCGCCACAGCGGATCAGGGTGACCCCCTCGGCCAGGGATCGCGTCTCCCCCTCCCAGAACATCACCGCCGGGTCCGGGCGCATGACCCACTGGCGATCGGCCGCGTGGAGATAGATCGGCGCGTCGAAGGCACGGCTCCACTCAACCATGGAGGCGTAGAAGTGCGGGTGCGAGATGGCGATGGCGGAGATGCCGCCCAGGGCCTCCACCGCCGCGATGGTGGGAGCGTCCAGCAGACTGATGCAGTCCCACAGGACATTGCCCGTCGGCGTCTGGACTAGCAACGCGCGCTGCCCGATGGCAAAGTCCGGACCGGTACCGATGCCGTTGAGCCCCGCCTCCTCCGGCTTGATGACGGCGTGGTGATCCTGTTGCAGGGTCTCCAGCGTGGTCCATTGCTGGCCGTCGTACCCGACATACTGCCGCTGATCCTCGCACACCGGGCAGCGCTGGGGTGGCTCGTCGGTCGCGGCGAATTGCACGCCGCAGGTTACGCAGATAGAGTTTTCCATCGCACTCTCCCTTTCAACAGCCCCAGATTCTGGCGGGTCATCAGTGTCACACTGGTGGTGATACAGGCATCGAGGCGGTCGGATAGGTCCTGAGCCGTCATGGCGCCCGGCGAGCCGATGCATACTAGCTCCGTCGTAGACTGCCGTTCCCCCCAGGTCCCGGCCGGCTCGATCGAGATGCGCCGGCCAACCATCTGCAGGGTAAACGGCAGATTTGGCGCATCGGCCAGGGCGAGAATGCCTTTGGCCCGAAAGATCTCAGCGGGCAGACCTTCCAGCGCCGCCCGAACCGACCGATAGGCCAGCGGATGCTCGGTCGAATAGCTCCAGGTGTCGAACTGGAGATGCCGGCCGTCGCTCCCGCCGTCCGGGAGCCGAGCGCCCCGGCTGTCGGTCCCCATCACCACCTCGAAGGGTACCTCCGCATCCACCGTCTCGATCACCCGCGCCCCGGGCGCCAGCGACCGAATCCACTCCACCAGCTCCGCTCGCCGCGGGGCATCCACCAGATCTACCTTGTTCAGCACCACCACATCCGCCGACCGAATTTGATCGTGGATCAACTGCGAATCGAGCCGCGGATTTTTTGCTTGCTCGGCATCGACCAGGGTGATAATGCCGTCCACCCGTGTCCGCTGGCGCAGCGCGGAGGTACGAAAGGCGGCGGCCACGCCAATCGGATCGGCGATACCGCTGGCCTCCACGATCAGGTGTTCCGGCGGCTGAGGGCGCTCCAGCACGGCCAGCGTGCTAGTCACCAGATTCCCCCGCATCGAGCAGCAGACACAGCCATTGGTCAGACTGATCGAGTCCTCATCCAGATAGTCGATCAGCCGGGCGTCGATATTGATCGCCCCGAAGTCGTTCACCAGCACCGCCAGCCGCATCCCATGATTGCCCCGCAGCAAACGATTCAGCAAGGTGGTCTTGCCGGTGCCCAGGAACCCGGTCAGGATGGTCACAGGGAGGGTGGATGGAGGAGGCATGGTGTGTCATTGTCTCAGATGGTCCCCCCTCCCCCGGCGCCATCGGGCTGCCTGTCCAGCCCAACGGCCTGGAGACAAGCCCTCCGGGAGGGAGTTTCTAGCTGAGTTAGTGATAGTAGAGTGAAGAGTATCGCGAATGCTCGAGTCTCGGCGGCGCCGAAGCCCCCCCTCCCCCAACCCCTCCCACCCTGCATAAAGAGGGCACAAGCCCTCCGGGGGGGAGGGGAGCTACTCGCTGAGAGAGTGGTGATGACAAGAGAGCGAATTGCTATTCCGGTAGGCCTGCATGTGCGCATGGTGGAGATGGCGCGGGACTTTCGCAAGGCACCTACAACAAGTGAGCGTGAGTTGTGGAGCGTACTGCGTCGCGACCAACTCGGTGTCTCCTTCCGGCGTCAACAGCCCATTGGCCCCTTTGTAGTCGATTTCTTCTGCGCCGGCCATCGCCTCATCGTGGAGGTCGACGGCCCGATTCACGAAAGCCAACAGGAGAGAGACGCCGAGCGCCAAAGACTCCTCGAAGCCTGCGGCTATCGGGTCGTACGGTTTACCGCCAGCGACGTGGAACAAAACCTGCCCCAGGTGATTGCCGCCATAATCGGACACATCTCCATACTCTCCTCCCCCCCGCGAGGGGGAGGGGTCTGACTTTATGACAGTTTTTGGAAATGAGAGGCTCAGTGGCCCGCTCCATGCTCAAGCGTGTGTTGAGACCACACGAACAGGAGGGGACCAATGAGCCGATCCAGCACGTTGCAAGAGTGTGACCA
>JAABUU010004655.1_pt1 | contig 15966 bp, 21 predicted proteins | sample 5559301 | NCBI WGS metagenome assembly JAABUU01 (sample SAMN10711884, study PRJNA513360) | rock metagenome | isolation source: Antarctica rocks | place: Antarctica: Victoria Land, Richard Nunatak white | reverse complement strand
TCTCTCAAGCAACAGCCATGTGAAAGAGCTCAGCTCAAATGTGCATTTCACTCCCAGCTTCGCTTGTTCATCTCTTGAGGCAAACAGGAGGCAGGCAGAGACATCTGGGTTGGCGCTGGAGCGTCTGTTGTGATCATGATGCACAGCGTACCTGGAAGCAGCCAACAAACCTGTGACAAGACCGGGCTTTGTGTTCAGGTGAGAGCGGGGTGAAGAAGCTGAGCAAGGCAATGGACAGCGCTGTCAGCAGCATTGGCAACATTCTGGTGGACCACTTGCAGCCGAGCCTTCAAGCTGCCGCTTTCAAGCTGAATGAGTTGCACAGCCTAGCCAAGTGCAAACGGCAGCTGGAGCCCCTGGGTTTGCAGGTACCTCATTACACCCCGTTACATCAAATGTGTCTGTTGAGATGATCATCTTGTGACCACAGGTCATGTTTGAGTCAACCCTTTGCAATGCTGACTAAGGTACATAAGCTCAGCCGCGACAGAGCCGTTTGACTTTCTCTGTCTCACTCAGTGGTGTCAGTGCCGAAGATCAGTGATTTGTCAGCATGTCAAACAGCAGATCTCTGCAGATTGGGCTGATGCATGCTCTCTCCATATGACTGTGCTAGGCCAGTAGGCACCTTGAAGCTTACCATGATCAAAGTACTTGACAAATAGCATCACAATTCACACACACACAGCAGCAGCAGCATCGGTAGCATTTGATTGCATAAGCAATCTCTGTTATGCCCACAATAGTCAGCTCTAGTCGCCATCAATTTCAAAGCAAGAGCTTCTGCTAAAAGCAGTCTGTATGCAGCAAGAGCCTCTGGCAGCAGCACAGGAGCTGTGCGAGCGCTTGTTAGTCAGGGCTGAGAGCTTGCGGATGGGAGTTTGCCAAGCAGGAGTGCAGTATCGGCACTTCTTTGCCTGGCTGCTGCGCACAGTCCGCCGCCTGAATGATGACAACCCATCAGCGGCGACTGAGGCTGCTGCCATCAAAGTGGACCCTTCTAATGTTGCGGCGTTCTTACATGGCCAATTCTGCACAGACATGGTCGGGCCTGAACTCAAGGTAAAGCATACATTGAAGCTCCAGTACAGATCTGCTACATCTGGGGCTGACTGCATGATGTTCGTGTGCAAATGGCATCTTGTGTCTGTCGGGCAGGCTGTGCAATCAGATGCTGTGGCAGAGACTCACATACACAAAGGTCACCAAAGTACTGCTGGTAATCACACCACATTCCGCAAACACCAAGTGCTAGAGCATGCATTCTGCCACAGGCGTGGTCACTGCAACAAGTAATGCATGTGCTGCGCCTGTGTCGGCTCCTGCTCCTGTTGCTTCCATCAGCAGTCGACAAGCATCCTCAATCCTCCTCCTACAGTGCATCGCTCTCGCACAACCCTACAGTAACTCACTGCCCCCATGCACCACAGGCTGCAGCACACAGGGCATTTGTCAACTACACTAAGCAGCTATGCATTGCCTGCTATAGCCAGTTCAATATCTCAAGCTCATTTGCAGGCAGTCACACCCACTCAGCCTGCCCCAGAATCCCTCTTGGCAGCAACAGAGCTGACCAGTCCTCTGAAGACTCTTATGGCCATCCTGGGCAATGACTCACCCTCGCATGCATCCCTACCCTCCAGTGCAACCATCCGCCACATGCTGCAGCACACAGTGCAGCTCTGCACCTTGGCATTTGCACGTAGCCCCACTGCTATCTCCACCACCATCAAGCCCCTGACCCACTTGGCCCTGGCCTCCAAAACGCCCTTCCCACCTGCTGCCAGCATCTGGGTTCCCACAGGACATACTACAGGTCTGTCACACAACTTCACAGGCAGCCCAGACTTCTGCTGTTACTGTTGCTGCAGATGTCCTCTGTCTGTCTAGCACTGCTGCATGTTCACCTGAGTCCCTGCTGTTGGTGGCAGCATCACATCACTGACCCATCAGCATGGCTGCTTTATCAATTCCCTTCACCAGCTGCCAGCCTCTGGGTTGCTATAAACCTGTGACAGGTCTACAGCTAGCTTAACTTGTTGGCCTTGCTACATTTCAGGACTGAACCTTGGGCATGCCTGCATGTGCAGCTGGATCACAATCACTGCTTTTGCCAAGTCTGCAAGATGTGCTCTCTATGCTCATGTGTAGATACATCTCAGTCGCTGGAGGTATCCATGTCAAAGCAATAGGATATGCAAGTCGTCATGGGACAATGCACATGTGCTCGTCCTGTACAACACACAATGTGCAGCATTATCCTTGAGTCTCTGGTCATGAGTGCCTTCATGTGTGCAGGCTCAGAGGGCCAGGGGCAGCCATGTGCTTGTTTTCTGGCCCAGAAGGCCAGGGGTCAACAACACCTGGGCCTACTTAGGGTGGCCCCTACTCCCCCTCCCAGTCAGCAACATCAGCCACAGCTACACTTCACCATGGTGAGCACCCGGTCTGCCGGCTAAAGGGCTTGAGCTCACTAGGAGCCTTTGCCAATTTCATACCTGCATTTGACTGCACAAGCATAATGTGCAGATATGGGTGGAGCCTTGTTGACATGCTGTGCTTGTTGTGTGCCAGGCCTCATTCAGGTCGCACAAATCTCAGCAAGTCCCCTGAGCGTTGACCAGGCCGACAGGAGCCATATTCTCACCCCCACTATCATGCTTCGACAACATATCTGTGTTGCTTGGAGGCCATGTTGACTGTAGCTTCAACACAGTGAAATGCATTGCCTGACTATGCATCTTTACCTCAATTCCAAGCAACACAGATATCCTGTCAAACGCTGCTGCAGCTGGTCTTTGCTCCAGCATGCAGACAATCTTGTGTCACCAATATAAGGGTGGTAGGTGGCAGTATCTGCCATGTCTTGGTCATGACCACATATTTAACTCTTTCCCCTTCAAACAGCTGTAGTCATAAGGAAACTGACAGACATCAGGAGTTGCATGACACATGTATGTCCTTACAGATGGAGGCATGCTTAGTCACCACACCCAGTCATGAGTCCATTGTTGACTTTGCCTTCTACAAAGCCGGCCAGATAGCCCTGCTGCTAAAAGACAGGTCACGAGTCTCGCATGGTGGCTCAACCAATTGCCGCCTGGTCATCTTGCCCCTTTCAGATGTGCCCTTCATGCTGCTGGACCGCTACAGCAACGGCACAAATCAGCTCAGTCAGCACGTCTTTGAGGTGAGCAGAATGCAACACGCTAGATGCATTCCCCAGGAAGGCAAGCACTGATGGTGAGGCCTGTGCAATCAGCATTGTAGCATCAAGCCCTCAGGGACTCAGCTGACAGCTGTTTGACCAAGCATAACAGCTATATGATGCTCAGTGCTAGCACTTGGGCACATGGGTCAGTCTGTCCTTGCTGTTACCAAAGTTGCAGTCTGGTGATCAGTCAGCTCTGTTTCATTGTCCTTAGCGTCTCAGATTGTATCCTACCTGCAACTTCATGCTGCCATCGCTCTGATTGGCAAAAGCAAAGTGATATGTCTGCTTGATCAGCACATAACTGAGATGACCCATGAAACAGTAGCAGCTGTATATTGCACATGCTGCGTGATCCATTTTGGATAGGGAACGCTGTCTGTCCATTGTATGTCTAGACATTGCCATGCCACATGATCTGTATAAGAAACGTTGCAGATCTAGAACATTTCATTTCTTGCTTGCTCCTTTTCTTCAGGCATGTCTGAAAGATGGAGCAGTATGTGATCTGCCAGATGATATGCGGCAGCGCAGCAGCACATATGGCCAGGTACAGGGCCCTTTGGCTGTAAGTGGCTCTCGTGGTGTGGCTTGTGTGCCTTCTGGGAAGCAGCGAGCAGTAGTGTATGATTTAGTGGAAGACGAAGATGAGCCAGAAGTGGATGAAAGCATGGACAATGAAGATGAATGAAGTGTTCACTTTGTCAAATCTAGTCCTGAGTGTGAGTGTGACTTGCTGTACGGAAGTCATCTGGCATCATGTGTTTGGGTGGTTGTGCTCTTCTGTGGATGAGCTCTACTCTGCTGCGCACATGTGCAATTCTGCATGTCTGAGTTTGTCTTAATTGATGCAAAGTTGAGTGTGCAATCATTGTATGAACGCAGTGCTAGGCTCACGCAAGTGCTGCTGTGCGCTCTGCATGTCATCCACAAGTGACGTTTGATGTTGGCAACAGATCCCTTGATAGATTGGATCTCAGATACACATGCACTGATTTGCAGACCCCGGTGAAATGCCTGGATCATAGGTAATGTGTCAGATACAGTATGCAGTTATGCAAGGCTGTGTCAGGCAGCGCAATGCACTGAAATGCATCTCAGAGGCTATGATTACAGCTAAGTAGAACTGCTGACGTCGAAAGCTGCTGAGAAACAATTGTAGCGTCTGCTGCTGACTGTTAGGTCGAGGCTGACAGTCCAGACGGCCGGCCATGAGCCCAAGCACAACGCATGTAGAGCTGAGATTGGAGGTTGTGTCAGTGGTTATACTTATATCAGCAGAATATGGCAACAGTTGTCAACCAATTGCAACCTGAATAGTGTGCAAGAGTTACGTTTGCACGTAAATAAGCATCGAATTCAAGACCTGAATGTCAATGTGCCTCAGACGTTGAAGTGCACGTCCAGACATGTACGCACTTTGCATGGGAGTGTCTGAGTAATCAAACCTGGAAGCATACACCAACTTGGTAATGTTCTGCTGACAATGCTTTATTCTAGCCAGTCCGATCCTTCAAGCTGAAACATATATTGACTACTGCACACGCCATCGTTCCTAATGCACATCTTGTTCAATTGAACAGGCTAATCTGTCTCCAATAAGCTATATAGACACAATGTCGCATGTTCAGTATCATGATCAAATTGAAGGTCACGTAGCAGTTTGATACTTCATCAGATCCTTCAATTTAACACTGCAACTTCTGCAATCACCACTTCTCGCCAGGGCCAAAACTAGATGTGTACAATTTGTGGATTGCATCTGGAGACACAAAAATGTAGATGAATCCCATCAACTAAGAAATGAGCAGGGGGGCCGTGCTTTTGGCAAAGCTGCTTGACAACTGCCACTGCTACCTGCTCAACAGTTGTTGTTGGTGTTTCTTCAATGTACCGTGCGATAGCTTCTATTCCGCTAGCACCACAGCTCCACCATGACTTTTCTGCTGTGTACTGGCTGATATCAAAAGTACTTTTCTGAATGATACTGCTGCGAAACATGCCAGCCTCTATGAAAGTAGCCTTCACATTGTAGGGGGACATTGCCAGCCTCAAGGCTTCGATCATACCGCGGGTAGCTGCTTTTGAGGCTGAATATATGCCACAGTACGGTGCTGTAATGCTGGCAGCAATGCTACCAACTGCTGCTATGACCCCTGATCGTTGCCTTATCATGACTGGAGCAACAGCGCATGCACAGAGCAGTGTGCCATAAACGTTTGTGTCAACAACAGCCTTCACCTCAGACAAGTCTTGCTCAATGATTGGCCCGATCCTGTGGATCCCGGCATTGCAAACGAGCAGGTCAATGCCTCCAGCCTCTTTCACTAGGTGATCCACAGCCGACTTGACGCTTTCAGCATCCGTGACATCCAGCTGCAAGGCATCGATGCCCTCAAGCTTCAGGTCCTGCAGGTCTCCAATGTTCCTGGAGGTCGCAAAGACTCTGAATCCGGAAGCACTGTGGGCATTCGAGCTTCCGGTATGCAACGCGCGCGCAAGGGCTTGCCAAGTCCTGAGCTGCAGCCTGTGATCAGGGACACCTTCATCGTGCACCGAGCTAGCTTTTCGATGCGTACAACCTCTCGTCAGGGAGTTTGCTAATCAAGGGCATAGAAGCCAACAGGTGAACAGAAATTAGGTGAACAGAAATTAGGCAACAAAGCTTAGGTAACAAAGAATCAAAAAAATCTTCTAAAAAGCTCCGAAACCATTTGTTGGGACAGAATTTTGCATCTGCAGCTCAGAAGTCAAGCAGACAGTAATGCATTTGCTAGTTAGAGGATTCTCAGGTCTCTGTAACAGGCACACGGGCCTCTTGAAGCAAGTGTAGGCTCTGCTGCATCCTGTGCATGATGCTGTCTCGGTGTTCACTAGTCACTAGTCACTGAGTGAAGCACCAGGCCTGGCAGTACTGGTTTAAACCGAAATTTCCACGCCAGGGGCTGTTGCGGGTAATCACCTCTATACCCACCTTACAAAGCCGATGCACGGTGCCTGCGTGGCTTCAACGCTGTATAGTTGCACATGTGATTACATCCTCAATGGGAAGTTGGACAAGCAGGCACCATCAAATTCGTTATTGTCAGCAAACTTGTGACAGCAAATTTCTTTCCTTGATAGATCGGATCTCTCCGAAGGATGCACTGATCTGCAGAGCTTGATAACATGCCTGGATCATGCAGGTATTGTGGCACAGCAACTTTTCTTTTAAGGACGTACGAAGGGGTTTCCGTGCGCAAACTGGTGCATGAGAATTGCAGTGGCTGAGTGATCTTGCTAAGCGCTTGACTACGCTTCACTGCATTATGCGATCTTGACCTGCAGCTGGTACTGAGTAAGCCACAGATGGCAGAGCACTGAGCACCTTGCCTGCAGCTGCTTGACCTTGCAGGTGGTCAGCATGAGTGGACCTACAGGTATTTCCCTTTTGACAGCTGGTCGACTTCCTTTGCATGTGACCTGTTTTTGCGGTTGGGGTCACGGGGCCGAAAGCCTGACCCCAAGCCTGACCCGTTGACGCTACTCGACGCTACCCGACGCTGGGTCCGTGCCTAGTTGCACCTGGCCGAGCGCGTCATTGGACCTCGGCTCACCCACTTGGTCATAGTCTGCAGCTTATCATTCTCCGACCTGTCCACCCGCAGCCTTTTGTGTCTGTGCTGCAAAGCCAGCTCAGCGGCCCTCGCTATAGCCTAAAACGTCTTTTGCTTAGTCTCAACGGTTCCTGGCCAAGCAGTGCAGGGGGCAGCGTACTTTTCTGAGTAGTCAAGGCGCAGCTTGCAGTGACCCCTGGTTGGGTCGGGGGCGGCTGCGGGCGTGACCTCGTATGCAAGATGCTGCACTATTGCCAGCCCCAGACCTGACGCCAGCAGCCGAGTACATCCCCTTGGCTCCTTTGAGTTACGAAGCTGCCGAGGAGTACGCAATGGGAATGCTCAGTGCTTTGCAAGGCACGGCAGCTCTGGGTGCTGGACTGCATATAGCAGGAAGCTTGCTCATCGTCTATGGGCAAACTCTCGTGAAGGTGTGCAAATGCAGTTGCAGCAAGCTGAGTTGACATCAACCAAATCAGTCGATTCCTCACATATTGCAAATCAGTCTGGGTACATTATACATATCCCTAGCATGTTTGCCAACTCTCAGGTGTCTAGCGCTGTACACCTGTAGGTAGCCCAGCTGATGGAAGAGACATCTGAAGCTGGCAGATGTTGGAAGCTTCCTCCCACAATGTCCACCAGTCAGGGATATCAATGGCAAGTGTTTGTGCTGTAAACACCGCTCTTGAGAGGTCACACACTGCCTAGGTGGCGTAATTGAAAACATACCTGTCCACCTAGCTAACAATTGCATTTCGCATGATTGTTCACTGCATGGTTGCATGATTTTCCGCAGCTGCTATTATTGTCCATGTCTGCATATCACATGCCATCTTGGATCTCTTGTTCCATTTGCATCCATGCACATGCAGTCCATGATTCATCGTGCAGCCTCTAGCATGCACTGCCCCAGGCTACAGCAACAGGCAAAATGGCCTGCACATATGCTGCAGTGCGGCATCAAAAAGTCATGTTTGTCGCAACACGCAGTCTCTGTATCCTATTGTGCAGTTTTGCTTTTGCATGCCCGCAGTCTGTTGTATGGCACACAAACTCTGTTGGGATGCTGCAGGAGAAGCACAGATGGCAAATGGCGGCAGCAAAGGCTGGGCTCAAGGTTGTGCATGACTCTTGGGTGGTCCATTTTTGGTGTGGGCAACCTGCTGCGATTCGCTGCCATGCGATTTGCTGCCCAGATGGTCCTGTCAGGCCTAGGCTCTCTGCAGTTTGTGATGATCCCTGTCGTGTCCAACTTCCTGTTGGGAGACAAATACACGTGGGAGGCTTTTGTGAGCATTGTCATCATTCTTGGAGGTGCGAAGCATGCTCTGAGTCATTGCTGCCTGGCTTGCCTGCGCTCTGGTTGCTGCAAGGCAGTCCAAACATGCTGCTTGCCATTTTGGCATTGTTCATGGTCACATCTGCAACTCACACACATTCTCTTTGTGTCTTCATAGTTGTCATGTTGACTATACCTTATGCAGTCCCAAAAGACTTGCTGCAGAGATTGCAGGTTGCAATACGTAAATTCATGGTCTGGTGCCTTGCTACCATTCCTGCTCCTCTGCACCCATTCTGTTGGTCTGATGCAGGCAACACTCTTATTGTAGTCTATGGGCCAGCAGAGGTCAAGTTCACCCTAGAGCAGCTTCGGCTGCAGTGGACGACCACCAGCATGATAGTCTTCATTGTGGTGCTGGGCATTCTGCTGGGTGGCCTGCACTGGGGCAAGCGTTATGTAGCTGGACTGAGGGCTGAGGCTCAAGCTGCCAGTGTGCGTGTCAGGTGGAGGAGCAAGGCCAAGAAGGAGCCGCAGCTGCTGGTCTTCAGTCACGCCCTGCTGTTCTCTGCCTATGCTGGTCTCATTGGTGAGAGCCAAATCAGCTTCCCTTGATGCCTTGTGTGGGACCTGGCTCATGGGAGCGTACCATGCATTGCAGTTCATGCCAGAGGTCACAATGCAGTGCCAAATCAGCAGCCTCATAAAGGTGTAATCCGTCTTAGTGACAATTGGCATCCAACATACAGATTTGCGCAACTACTAGTTCTTTCCATATCCCAGAGCATCATGACACACTTCATTCATATGGGTGCAGCTGATGCATTGTGTCGGCCCTATGGACAGCAACACTGCCTTGATGAACAACACAAACCACCTCGTTTTGCTCAGATCCATGTGTCATGTGTTTAGGTGCGTGGAGCGTGCTGTTCTCCAAGTCCATTACCTACATCATCACAGCGGCATGGCCAAGCCAGGTGGTGGACTGGTACAGCTGGTTCTGTGTGCTGGCCTTTGTGGGCAGCGCCGCTTTCTGGATCAAGGCCACCAACCAGGGCCTGCACCTCTTCTCTTCTTCCCTCATCATCCCCCTCATGCAGGCTTGCTGGATTGCCCAGTCCATCATTGAGGGGGGCATCTACTTTGATGAGTTCAAGGTACACTCATGCACTTGCAGCTCCTGCTGTGGCTGATGCATGCTTTGCCATGGGCATAGCAAGTAGTGAGACGTGCATCTGCTTGGATGATAGCCATGGCAATATGCTTCCGTCCTGTTTGTTGATAGCCAGCAAGTCAGCGCAGTGAAAGACTTTGCACGGCAGCTGTTATACAGCACCGCACTCGCTGTTGGGTGGTCAGCTGCGGCATTGGAACTGGGTGCTCGTGTCTGTGGACTTTCAAAACAGAGCAATGAAGGCCATCCCAGCTCATGTGCAACGAAGTTTGTCAAGTCCCTAAGCTAATCGGCGTTGTTGTGACACACCTCTGCATTTGATTGCTGTCTGGAGGTCTGTGACAGGCAGCACTGACTTGAAGCAGCCAATTACAATGTCTCTGTTACTGAGCATTGCAGTTGCTCTAGATATTGTGCAACCTACATTGCTCACAAGTTGCACAGCCTTGAGCAGAGGCAAGTTGGACTGCTATGTGTTTGCGTACACAGGCAATGGAGTCGGACAATTTAGTCTGGCTGCTGCTGGGAATGCTGCTTGCCATTGGCGGAGCCCTTTTCATGGGCTGTGCAGCGTTCATCAGCGAGCAGCATGCCATGATTTCACATGTCATTGTACTTGAGGATCCCTTGCACCCCCCCTCAGTCTTGGGGACCGGCGGAATGTTCCCCTTGCACAATGGAGGGTCATCAGCTCCTGCCCCCACCTCCCAGTCGGACTGGCAGCACAACATGGCAGCTTTGGAACAACGCATGCGAGTTGGCGACTCTAGCAGGTATCGTCTTGTGTTTTGGCTGACATCACTATGCTTGCTCTGGTGTCTGCTTGATGCAGAAGCACCAGTCCGTGAAAGTCTGCTGAGTGAGGCACTGCTGTTGCACGACTGCAGCAAGGCTGAATCCTTCTGCCCTTTTCAAACATTTTGTGATGCCTGATCATGACCCGACGTGCAAACTAAATCATGTTGACTTACACCTAGGTGGCTGTTGCTGTGTCATGGTGTCTAATAGCTCTGAGATCAAAGGTTTATGGTCAGATTCTTTTCAGTCGTCTATTGACAGCATGTAGCAAATGTCATTGAGGCATCATGCCGTCTTTTGCAGCTCGTCTGACTGCATTATTGATGTGTCATCACTGCAAGGTCAAGCTGTACATTCAGACTCAATTCCATCCTTTGATGACAGCATTATCGGAAATGTCATTGGGGTACCAACCAGTGCACTACAGCACTGCTTGCTTGTCCGAGCAACATGTTGTGCTGCAGTGGCACTGACGGCACAAACAGCTTAGGCGGCGTCGGACCTGTTGCAACTTTCCAAGGACCCCTGGTCCACCCCAAGCTGGGGCTGCTACCCCCACAGGCAGGGACTGGACTACAGTCAGTCTCAACCATTCCTGAGCTTGACACCCTGGAGGATTCCCCCTTGCACACCCCCAGATCAGCTGACTCTGCCAGCAGCATGAAGTCAGCCTTCAGCACCATGCACCCCACAAGCATTAGCGGCGGTCAGTCAGTCCACTCAAGAAGGGCATCAGCCGCTGGTGAACCTCAGCTCGAGGAGTTCGAGGATGTCTTTGACGCTGATGACCTAGAACGGGGGAACCGCAGTGATAGGGAGGATGCCAGTCTGCTGCATTCCAATGCCAGCAGGCAGAGCTACGCTCACAGCTCATCCAGCGAGCCTCATGCTCACATGCCTGAGGGTCAGTCAGCATGGAATGGGGTGCTTCAGAATCCTGCAGTGGTAAGATTTGGCCAGGCAACGAAGTCTTGGGGGTCAAAGCTGCGAGGCAAATACGAAGAGTACAGAGAAAACCACGTTTAGGCTGTGTTATTTCATGTCTTGGTCTGTCTGCTTTGTGTGCAGGCATTACTGGCCTGTCGTCCACCAGATCAATAAGCATTTTGTCAGGCGAGGGGCTGCAAAAGCTCGTTGTTCCTGTTCTGCACAGTGGTATACACTGCAATAGAATTGCATTTGCATCCGGTATGTGTGCCTGGTGTCATGCAATGCACCTCTGTTGCTGCTGCAAGCAAACTTGTTGAGGTTTGCAGCCGTTTTTGACAAGGTAGTGTGTTGGCTTAGTTGCTGCTACTTTGCCCTGTAGAGTAAGTCGCGGGACCCGCAAATTCACACACTTTATGTGTAGAGTAGAGCACTTAAGGCTTGTGACGTGTTGGCTGCTTTGCGTTTTGTTACTCAATGTTGCACACCATTGGCAATGTAGCACGCAGAAGTGTTAGTCGACCTGCAGGGAGGTCACCAAGTTGCGAGCTGCTTCAGCAGAAATGCTTATGTAACAACCATGACCTGGCCTGTGCAACTGCATGGCGTGCATTAATACAACATCGTGTGTACATATGTCAGCACAGTCACATTGGCATATAGTGACACCCTGTAAGGCCACAATCCATGTACCTACACAATAATCGGGCGTAAAACAGGCATGAGTTCTTCATCCTGACTGTAATTGGCATGTCTCACCTGTGCCACCCTCTGAGTTTTGTATGCTATGGGCCTCCTCAAATCCGCACTTAGCATACAGATTTGTGGCTGCCTGCAGCAACAGGCTCCCGTCTTGCACACACGTGAAAGCAGTCCAACATGTATTGTGTACAGATAACAAATAAAGTCAACCTTGTTTGCAGAATCAACAGTGGTATACACCGCCTGCGCCTGCCATTCCTCTAGGGCAAAAGCTGCTGCAGCTTCAAGCAGTTGAAAGCCTAGACCCTGACCACGGCTTTTGGAGTCAACTGCAACATTGGTGACGTAGGCTGCGTGCTTGTCATTGGGGGGTACCGCCTTGGGGTGCTGGCCAGCAGCGTCTTCAGGTGGATGAATGTCACACGTTGCCAGAATCTGCTTGGTGCCAGGCAGCATTGCCACTAGGCATACACATTCAGGCAACAAAGCATTGAGGGACTGGGCTGTTTGCTGCCTAAGCAAGCGCACTGACTGGTCAATGAACTGCCTCTTGAAGCTGTTAACATAGCGAGCATGAGGCTGTTCCTGCAGACAGCGTTGCCACCTCAGTCTATCAAGCGTCAACTGTAGCTTGTCCACTGCGCAGCATTGCAGAAGCTGATGCAGTAGCAAGGTGCTTCTATATATTGCTTGGTGCACACAACAAAGCTATGTATGGGGAGCAACACCTCATAATATGCCTCGGCTCTCAGTGCAGCAGCTTGCTGCAGGTCTGAAGTTGAGGACGCGTTTCGAAAGACAAGTTGTTGCTCAGTAAGAAGAGCAGCCTCGGTTGTGCTCGAGCAGGACACACGAGATTGCCTAGGGGTGCGGTGACTGATAGAGGGAAGCAGAAAAGGACTTGTGCAGGCGTTACAAACGCAGATGGCAGGAGCAACGGCTATCGAATGCACACGGACAACGATTGCATATCGTGTTGCGCCTTGCCAGTGTCGATTTGTGAGAGCAGTGACACGACGGGCTCGCGGCTGTGTATAGTTTGCGTGGCGTGCAGGTTGCTGTGGTGAACGGTGGTTAGCCGCGAAGGGTGAGCCTTTAGCCGAGAGCATACGGACAGCTCTGTCAGTGAAGGTCTCTATACCACATTACACACGCGCCTAGGCTGGCAATAGCAGAAGCGTCATCGTCGCTGAAACTCGTTGACCAGAACTCTGCTCAAACTGTGACTCACTTGACACATGACCCAATCGTATGCGATCAGTGCGTCGGAAGAGCATTCGGGGAGGAAGTCGTGACTTCAAGCGCCCTTGATTGCTTTGCAGCGGCCGTTCACTTGAAATATATCAGTACAACCGCAATAGGTTGCCTGGGCCTTTGCGGCACACCTTTGCCACTTGCAAGCTACGTAAACGAGGTTTGATGCCTCCGTCGACTGCGCTCCTCAACCGAGCTTCGGGTTGCATCGCAAGCGGTCACTCGCAAAATTCTCCCCGGCATTCTCAACCGAACATCAGCAGGTGCTCTCCTCGTCTACAGTCGCCGGTACACAACCATGGCATGCAGCACTTGCTGCGGCATTAGGTACGTGAAACCATCACCTAGTCAGCTAAAGCAGATTCACACGGTAGGTTGAGAAGCAACCTCTGCAGGTTCTCAGCTGCTGATACAGCCACCCAGCTTAGCTCAAACGCTTCCCAGTGCCCAACAAGGCACCCCAAAGATAGAGCAGACCACGGCTATTCAACAACCTGGTAACTGAAGAGCTGGTGTATCTGTCTGTCTGATCTACTTCAGTTTGACAGCAAAATGATGCTTGCAGGCAGCAATGTAACGCTGCTCACCTTTGGACACTTGTCAGCGCCCAACCTCATAGTCTCACTGAGCCAAGATGAGGCCATCCCTAATCAGCCACCTGCATCTAGCAATGAACTATTATCAGCTCCATTCTCAATACCTTCCCAGCCAGACATTCAGGTGGTTCTGCATATCAATTATACCTGCTCATTGCATCAACGAGCTTTCAACCTGCATGCATTTTTATCATGTAGCTGGACACCTGTGGGAATCCTCGGTGAACAAAATCCCGCGCTAATTTTGTTTCAAAAGACGGCAGATTGTGATTTGCTAAATGGGTTATAGATGTCTACATCCTCGCTGGGGTGCATCACTGCGCTGGCGAGAATCAAAATGTTGTGCGTCTTGTGTCAGGGTCCCCCAAGCACTAGCAGCTCGTCGCCAGAGACAAGCCCCTCGGGGCCCCCTCCTGCACCCCTGCCCACCCCCCCTGCCCCTGAAGACCCACAGAAGACAGACGAAGAACAGAGGAAATCGCTGAGAAAGACGAGGCGAAGCCGTATAAAAGAACTTGAAGACACCAGGTCAGCTTAGACTTGCGCCGCGCCTTTGTGGCACTGTCCTTTGCCCATGCATCAGCAGCATTTAGCTGCCTGCCTGTGTGGCTGCCTGCCTTGCGTATGCATATGACCTTTCAGCTGACCGTGCTGTGCTGTGTTGTGCTCTTCTGCTTTTTGCAAATGTATGGCTTCTGAGAGGCACATAGCGTGAGGTGTCTCTCCCAGCAGCATTGACATGCCAGAAAGGTGTGGGAGCACCATCAGCAGCCTCAGGATCAGCTCTGGATAGTCTATCATAATGCGTAGGATAGATCATTGCTGGGTCAGGGCCTTTTGGTATCTGGGCTGCCATTACAGCAGGCCATGCTGAGTTGAGGTTTGACTTTGTATTTGACCTCAGGCATCAACCTGTATGAGATAATTATATGGCAAAAGGGTGGATGTGCAGTGTGGACTTGCATTGTTGGTGGTAGAGTTAAGTTGAAAGCCTAGATAAGGCTAAAATGGCTGAGTGAAATTTTGGGTACAGGTTGGAATTGGCAGAGAAGCAGCTGAAGCTGATAGAAAGAGAAAAGGAGCTGCTGGATAAGGACCAGACAGTCAGCACTCTCAGAGAAGAGGTGGGGATCTCAGATCTGCATTCTGCCTATGATATGTCAGTATACAATGTCAGTATACAATGTAGCAAAGATTGACTCTGCTGCACTTCTTGATATGAGCCCATTTTTAGTCCGCAAAGGATCAAAGATCAGCCTGTCATTTGCTGTCTAGTCCAGAGCAAAGCCGTCTGGCTAGAGGCATGTTGCACTATCATATATGATGCATCTAATCCTGCAGCATGGAATCAGTGGACCAAGACATCATAATGTCAGCGACATCTTCTGAAAACGGTATGTGCAGCTACAGACAGGTCCCTAACAACCTTGTCGTAATGTGTTGTTTTGCAGTGCCCCAGGCTTGCATCTGGTAAAATTCGGATTTCAAAACACAATATCATCTCAATGTGCATTTACAGGCATATTGGCAAAAGACCGAAGTGCTTTCCAACACAAGTCACTTCAGTCTTTTGCAGCATCATCCATCTGGCCAGTGGAGCGTGACATGAGCTGTACGCACATGTACCATGTATGTGCCATATTCACGTGGCATGTACTGCATCAACAGGGTCATATGTCATCTGATGTCTGTAAGCCATTTGATGTCTGTAAATGTCCTCCTAACAAGGTGTGTCCTGCAGTTGGACTTAGAGAGGAAGCTGCGAGCGCTGCTGACCAAAGAGAAGGATAAAGCTGAAGAAGAAGCGGCCTTGGCCATGGGCCTGTGCACTGGTGCATTTACATTACCATGAGGGAGGCATTGCTGATCGTGGTGTCTCAACCCTAGAGTTTAGTTTTAGTCAAACCAGGGTGGCTTGCATAGTTCATTCTCAATGGCATGTGACCTCAAGGCTTCAGACCTTATGACTATACATTCTGAGTGGCACAGCAGTTTCGATTTGCTGGACTTATGTGAACTGTGCATGCGTAGAACTGCATATTCAGCTTACCACGTATCTCTCACATTTCGATCCAGGTTTTCCCGAATACACTTATCGATACACAGCTTGATTATCAGCCAGTGCAGGTGCCCTGATTGGCTACTGTTTGTGGCTTGCTTGGAATGTCATGGCTAGAGTGTCGCAAACAGGTGCAGAATTTGGCAGTGAACAGGAATGTGTGAGTATGTGCAACGAAGACATATATCTGTACAAAATATGCAGCAGGACAGCAAAACCAGACAGCAATGATGCAGGTATCCTCGGTCAGATCCCATTACGTGCACATCATAACATTTTGTGATGCATTGAGAGGCTCGCAGCCACATACAACAGTGAGACCACATAGAGCAGGATGCCAAGAAAGTGCTCTGATGATCTTGAAGAA
>JAABUU010004653.1_pt1 | contig 15976 bp, 14 predicted proteins | sample 5559301 | NCBI WGS metagenome assembly JAABUU01 (sample SAMN10711884, study PRJNA513360) | rock metagenome | isolation source: Antarctica rocks | place: Antarctica: Victoria Land, Richard Nunatak white | reverse complement strand
GCTGGCCACCGGCATACGGGATGAAGGAGACAACGGTGGGGCCCGGACCGAGGTCCGGGCCCCACCGGGGCTGACGCGAGGAGGGCAGGCAGCCTCGGGTCAGGTGATGATCTTCGTGACGCGACCGGCGCCGACGGTGCGGCCACCCTCGCGGATGTTGAACTTCAGGCCCTCTTCCATGGCGATGGACTGGATGAGCTCGACCGTCATCTCGGTGTTGTCACCGGGCATGACCATCTCGGTGCCCTCCGGCAGCTTGACGACACCCGTCACGTCCGTCGTACGGAAGTAGAACTGGGGGCGGTAGTTGTCGTAGAACGGCGTGTGCCGGCCACCCTCGTCCTTGGACAGGATGTAGACGTTGGCCTCGAACTGGGTGTGTGGCGTGATCGAACCGGGCTTGCAGATGACCTGCCCGCGCTCGACGTCCTCGCGCTTGGTGCCACGCAGCAGCAGTCCGACGTTCTCGCCCGCCCGGCCCTCGTCGAGCAGCTTACGGAACATCTCGATGCCGGTGACCGTCGTCTTGGCCGGCGGGCCGGTGTGGATGCCGACGATCTCGATCTCCTGGTTGACCTTGAGGACACCGCGCTCGATGCGGCCCGTGACGACCGTGCCACGGCCGGTGATCGTGAAGACGTCCTCGACCGGCATCATGAACGGCTTGTCCATGTCGCGCTCCGGCTCGGGGATGTAGCTGTCGACGGTATCCATCAGCTCGAGCACCGACTTGCCCCACTCCGCGTCGCCCTCGAGGGCCTTGAGCGCGGAGACCTTGACGACCGGAAGGTCGTCACCGGGGAACTCGTAGGACGAGAGCAGCTCGCGGACCTCGAGCTCGACGAGCTCGAGGATCTCCTCGTCGTCGACCATGTCGACCTTGTTGAGGGCCACGACGATGTAGGGGACACCGACCTGACGGGCCAGGAGGACGTGCTCCTTGGTCTGCGGCATCGGGCCGTCGGTGGCCGCCACGACGAGGATCGCACCGTCCATCTGGGCCGCGCCGGTGATCATGTTCTTGATGTAGTCCGCGTGCCCGGGGCAGTCGACGTGCGCGTAGTGGCGCGACTCCGTCTGGTACTCGATGTGGGCGATCGAGATCGTGATGCCGCGCTGCTTCTCCTCGGGCGCCTTGTCGATCTCGTCGAACGCGAACTGCGGGTTCAGCGTGGGGTACTTGTCGTGCAGGACCTTGGAAATCGCTGCCGTCAGCGTCGTCTTACCGTGGTCGATGTGACCGATGGTGCCGATGTTGACGTGCGGCTTAGTCCGCTCGAACTTTGCCTTCGCCACTGTGGTCCTCCTCAGGACTTGCAGGTGTGACGCCGTACGACCATGGCAGGACGTGGCGCTGCTTGTTGGGGTGGTGGTGTGCTGATTGATCCCAAGAGAGAGCCTACGGGACGCGCGCCCGTCACTCTCCCCGGGTTTTCTTGATGATCTCCTCGGCCACGGACCTGGGGACCTCGGCGTAGGAGTCGAACTGCATCGAGTAGTTCGCGCGACCCTGGGTCTTGGACCGCAGGTCGCCGACGTACCCGAACATCTCCGACAGCGGGACGAGGCCCTTGACGACCTTGGCGCCGCTGATGTCCTCCATCGCCTGGATCTGGCCGCGGCGGGAGTTGATGTCGCCGATGACGTCGCCCATGTAGTCCTCGGGCGTGCGCACCTCGACGGCCATCATCGGCTCGAGGAGCACGGGGTCCGCCCGCCGGACGGCATCCTTGAGCACCATGGAGCCGGCGATCTTGAACGCCATCTCGGACGAGTCGACGTCGTGGTAGGCGCCGTCGAGCAGGGTGGCCTTGATGCCGACGAGCGGGTATCCCGCGAGCACGCCGTACTGCATGGCGTCCTGGATGCCCTGGTCGACCGAGGGGATGTACTCACGCGGGATGCGACCACCGGTCACCTTGTTGTCGAACTCGTACATCTCGCCCTCGTGCATGTCCAGCGGCTCGATGGTCACCTGGACCTTCGCGTACTGGCCCGAGCCGCCCGTCTGCTTCTTGTGGACGTAGTCGAGCTTGACGACGGCTCGGCGGATCGTCTCGCGGTAGGCCACCTGCGGTTTTCCGACGTTGGCCTCGACGTTGAACTCGCGGCGCATCCGGTCGACGAGGATGTCGAGGTGCAGCTCGCCCATGCCGGCGATGATCGTCTGGCCGGTCTCGTCGTCCTGGTGGACCTGGAAGGTCGGGTCCTCCTGGGCGAGCTTCTGGATCGCCATGCCGAGCTTCTCCTGGTCGCTCTTGGTCTTCGGCTCGATCGCGACCGAGATGACGGGCTCGGGGAAGGTCATCGACTCGAGGACGACCTGGTTGGCCGGGTCGCAGAGCGTGTCACCGGTCGTCGTGTCCTTGAGGCCGATGACCGCGTAGATGTGACCCGCCGACGCCTTGTCGACCGGGTTCTCCTTGTTGGAGTGCATCTGGAAGAGCTTGCCCAGCCGCTCCTTCTTGCCCTTGGTGGAGTTGACCACCTGGGACCCGGACGTCACCTGGCCGGAGTAGACCCGGATGTAGGTCAGCGTCCCGAAGAACGGGTGGGTCGCGATCTTGAAGGCCAGGGCCGCAAACGGCTCGCTCGTGTCCGGCTTGCGAACGATCTCGGTCTCGAGGTCGCCCGGCTTGTGGCCGACCGTCGGCGGGACGTCGAGGGGCGACGGCAGGTAGTCGATGACGGCGTCGAGCATGGGCTGGACGCCCTTGTTCTTGAAGGCCGTGCCGCACAGGACGGGGTTGACCGTCCCGGCGATCGTCAGCGTGCGGATGCCGGCCTTGAGCTCGGCGATGGTGAGCTCCTCGCCCTCGAGGTACTTCTCCATGAGCGTGTCGTCGGACTCGGCGACCGTCTCGACGAGGTCGTGGCGGTACTGCTGCGCCTGTTCGAGCAGGGCTGCCGGGATCTCCTCGATGGTGTAGTCGTCACCGAGCTTGACCTCGCCGTGCCAGGTGAAGGCCTTCATCGTCAGCAAGTCGATGACGCCAACGAACTCTGACTCGGAGCCGATCGGCAGCTGCACCACGAGGGGCTTGGCGCCGAGACGCTCGACGATGGTCTTGACGGTGAAGAAGAAGTCCGCGCCGAGCTTGTCCATCTTGTTGACGAAGCAGATGCGCGGCACGCCGTACTTGTCGGCCTGGCGCCACACGGTCTCGGACTGCGGCTCGACGCCCTCCTTGCCGTCGAACACGGCGACGGCGCCGTCGAGGACGCGCAGGTTGCGCTCGACCTCGACGGTGAAGTCGACGTGCCCGGGGGTGTCGATGAGGTTGATCTGGTGGTTCTTCCAGTAGGTCGTCGTCGCGGCGGAGGTGATCGTGATGCCGCGCTCCTGCTCCTGCTCCATCCAGTCCATCGTGGCGGCGCCGTCGTGGACCTCACCGATCTTGTAGTTGATGCCGGTGTAGAAGAGGATGCGCTCCGTCGTCGTCGTCTTGCCGGCGTCGATGTGCGCCATGATGCCGATGTTGCGGACCTTGGTGAGGTCCGTCAGGACGTCGAGTGCCACGGGTGCTGTCTCGTCTCAGTCTGGTGGGAAGTGTTGTGCGGCTCTTTTTGTGCCAAGAAGGTAACGCTCAGCCAGCGTCAGGTATGCCGGGTGCGCGCCGCGCGCACCCGGCATACCTGCTCGGTGGCGGCGGTCACCAGCGGTAGTGCGCGAAGGCCTTGTTGGACTCGGCCATCTTGTGGGTGTCCTCGCGGCGCTTCACCGCGGCACCCAGGCCGTTGGAGGCGTCGAGGACCTCGTTCATGAGCCGCTCGGTCATCGTCTTCTCGCGACGCTGGCGCGAGTAGCCGACGAGCCAGCGCAGCGCGAGCGTGGTGCTGCGACCGGGCTTGACCTCGATCGGGACCTGGTAGGTCGCGCCACCGACGCGACGGCTCTTGACCTCGAGCGAGGGCTTGATGTTGTCGAGCGCGCGCTTGAGTGTGACCACCGGGTCACTGCCGGTCTTCTGCCGGGCACCCTCGAGGGCGCCGTAGACGATGGTCTCGGCGATCGACTTCTTGCCGTCGAGCAGGATCTTGTTGACGAGCTGGGTGACCAGCGGCGAGTTGTGCACCGGGTCGACGACGAGCGGCCGCTTCGGGGCGGGGCCCTTGCGAGGCATTACTTCTTCTCCTTCTTGGCGCCGTAACGGGAACGGGCCTGCTTGCGGCCCTTGACACCCTGGGCGTCGAGCGAGCCGCGGACGATCTTGTAGCGCACACCCGGCAGGTCCTTGACCCGGCCACCGCGGACGAGCACGATCGAGTGCTCCTGCAGGTTGTGGCCCACACCGGGGATGTAGGCGGTGACCTCGATGCCCGAGGTCAGCTTGACGCGGGCCACCTTGCGCAGCGCCGAGTTCGGCTTCTTGGGGGTGGTGGTGTACACGCGGGTGCACACGCCGCGGCGCTGCGGCGAGCCCTTCAGCGCCGGCGTCTTGGTCTTGTCGACCTTGTCCTGGCGGCCCTTGCGCACCAGCTGGTTGATCGTAGGCAACCTGTTCTCCGTACGTCGCGATGGTCTGCTCTCACGGCAGCTGCCGATCGAGCTCCTTGGTGGTTCCCACGGCCCACCTCTGCGTTCGAGGTGCGGTCGTGGTGCTCTCCCCTGCACTTTCCGCCACGTCGATCGGGGATGTCTTCCCCGTCGTGGTGGACTGCCCGGCGAGAGGTGAGCAGGCTCAGGGGCGCGGTGCCCCGGACCGGCTCGGGTGTCCGGGAGAGTTCCGGAGACAGTTCTCAAAGATACCGTGTGCGCGACACGCGACCAAATCATCCGTCCTCGGGTGGACACATCCGTGAAGGCCTTTCACCGGACTTCAGCCGAGTTTGGTCATTCTCTCCCCGGAGCGCCGGAGCCATTGCCCGCGCCGCGTGCCCGGCCCAGACTTCGGGAGCACGATCCTCGACGAAAGGGATGGCTCATGTTCTCGCTCAAGCTCCTGCGGACCCCACTTCTCGCGCTGGGCACGGCGGCCGCCCTGGCCTTTGCCGGCCCTCCGGGCGCCGCCACCGCCGCTGCGCCCACCGCCGCTGCGCCCACCGTGACCACGCAGGTCACGGTCTACAAGCTGACCCAGTCGCAAGCCGCGTCGCAGCTCAGCGCCGCGGGAGTCACCTGGTCGTCGAGCGGCGGCTGCACCACGAGGAGCAGATCAACGACTCCACGGTCCAGGGCGTGAAGACCCTCAAGAGCGCGAGCGGCTGCTCGATCAACATCACCGGCGGCACGGAGGTGGGCCACGCCTCCGGCACCTACAGCCACTACAACGGGTACAAGGTCGACATCACGCACCGGACCTGCGTCGACGGCTACATCCACTCGGCGTTCACCCGCATCGCCAACCGCGGTGACGGCGCCCCGCAGTGGAAGGCCGGTTCCGGCAACATCTACGCCGACGAGGGCTCCCACTGGGACATCACCTACTACAGCTGCGGCTGCTGAGTGGCGACTCCAACCCCTCAGGTATGCCGGGTGATGGCGCAGCCAGCAAGGCCGCCCCGGTGCCGGCTCAGCCCAGGCGCCAGTCGCCGGCATACATGTGCAGCACGGGGAGGCCGAGCTGTTCGCGCGCCTTGCTCGCCCAGTCGGTGTGGAAGGTGTCCTCGACGGCGTGCGGCTCGGTGACGATAATGACCTCACGGGCACCGAGACGGGCCACCTCGGCCGTGAGCGCCGGGAGCGGGTCGTCCTCGGTGAGGACCCCGGTGGCCTCGGCGCCGGCCTGGGTCAGCACCTCGAGGGACAGCGCGAGCGCCTGGTCGGCATCCGTGGTCGCCTCGGACCGGTCGACCGGACGCAGCGACTCCAGCGCCTCGCGCATCTCGAACAGGCTGAGATGGTCCAGCACCGACACGAGGACGTTGCGCTCGGTGTCGGCGGGGACGAGGACGCGGTAGGTCAGCTCCTCGCCCTCGTGCAGGCCGACGATCTTCGTCGCGTCGACCGGGCGGAGCGGCTCCTCGGTGAGGATGATGATGGCGTCGGTCACGCCGCCACCCTAGGTCAGAGCGACGAAGCGGTGAAGAGGCAGCCAGGTCATGACCATGGCCCCCGCCACCCTGTCCTGGGCCGATGTCGAGGACATCGCCCGCCGCGTCGCCTGGGAGGAGTTCGAGCGCACTGAGCTGGAGTCGTGGTCTCTATCGATCCGCTTGGTCCTCTGGAGCGTAGTAGCCGGACCCCGAATCGTCAGCGCTTCCTGAACTGAAACACGCGCCCATGCCGAGATGAGTGGGGCGGGCGCCGGCGGGAAAAGCGCTTGCATGGCTCAGCAGCGGTTCCTAGGTTTACAGGCATCCAATGACGTTGCGGAACGCGTCGGGGCGTAGCCACGCCGCGGTGAAGGCGCAGTTGCCCCCGCTGCTGCCTCCGCAGATGCCCCACCGCGGCGCCACGCTTGTTCTATGCCGCAGCGGGGGAACGCTCGACCATGCCGCGTGGAGGTCGTGCGTTGGTTAGAGCTGCAGGTGCAAGCGGAGGGCGTCATCAAGGTCGGTCATCACGTGCGTGGGGACACGCCCGATGACTGGACCTACCCGCTCGATCGCTACGGACCGGACCTGTTCGGCCTGCGCCTTGGATTCGAGCCGCAGACCCGTCTCGTCGGCGGGCAGCAGAGTCTGGAAGGGAAACACGCGGACCACGTTGCTGGTCACCGGTACAACGGTGATGACGCCGCGTTGGAGTCGCGCGGCGCTGGCGTTGGCTCTGTCATTGCTGACGATCACCGCGGGCCGGCGCTTGTTCGCCTCGCTGCCGCGGGAAGGATCGAAGTCGGTCAGGCGGATCTCACCGCGTAGCATCGACGAGCCCGTCAGCTGCGGTGGCCTCCCAGACCGCGGCGTCCCCGGAGGCTTCCCACTCCTCCCATGCCGCGGCATACGCGTCCTCGAGCTCAGGATCGCCCAACAGGCGGATCGCGTGCTGAACGACAGCAGAGCGCGACGCCAGGCCGGCCGTGCGGGCGTACCTGTCCAAGGCCTCGACCTCGTCGTCGGACAGACTCACACTCAACTTCATACTGCGATGCTACTCGGGTCCTACCGGCTTGGCTGCCAAGGTCGCCTTACCACTCCGGCGCATCCACGACCGCGCCGCACCGAGCAGCTCTTCGGCTTCGAGTACCTCCTCGAGATGTGAAGGCTCGAGGCCCAGCGCCTCTGGGGCTGTTGCTCCCTTCACATCCGTCACGGCGACCTGCTCGTCGGTGACATCGACCCGACCGCCGACCGCAAGGCCGGCACGCTCGTCGTCAACGCGATCCACGAGCACCTCCCCTTCCCCACGTCACGACCGCCGCTGTCCGCGCCGAGATCGACGACCTCGCTGCTTGGCTCGGCCTCGGGACTACCGGCGCCTGAGCCCGGCTCGTCATGCTGCATGCGCTGCCCGGCTCCTCGTGGGACCACATGCCCTACTCCTGGTCCGACGATCCCAGCCGCCTTCCCGAGGATGTCCGAGCTGGGTATGCCGGCAAGCTCGCGGACCGCGAGACCGCCCCGCGTCTGCGACGAGTACCGCGCGGCCGCCACCCTCGACCCGCAGCACGACGCCGCCGACCACGACACCCACCGCATCACCTGTCCCACCCCTGCCCTGTGGAGCGCCACCGGAGCCACCAACGCCTGGTACGACCCCGACAGATCTGGCGCCCCTGGGCCACCGCGAACAACGTCCTGGCCGCTGCCCTCGCCGATGCCCTTGCCTTCGCGCGAGATCCCGCGGCCGCGTGCTCGAAATTCTGGACCAGGCTGTGGCGTCAGCAGATCAGGCACCCGCTTGCGTCGTGGTCGGTCCCATTCCCGGGCTGCCCGCCCGAGTGACGAGGCTAGGCTGCGTGATGTGGGAGACAAGGAATCCCTGGCCGCCCACGGAAGCGAGATGGACGTCCTGTTGCGGTATCTCAGCGCCGAACTGGTCCACACGTTCGGTAGGGTCGTCGTCAACCTTCCCGGATGGAGCCGACGTCATGGGCTGGACCCGGTCCCCCCAGACCGCCGCACCGCGTTCCGCACCGCGTTCCGCGCTGACGTCCGAGCTGGCCCGGTTCGGGGCCGTGGGAGTCGCCGGGTACGTCGCCGACGTCGGCGGGTTCAACCTGCTGCGCGCCGTCGGCGGAAGTGGCCCGCTGCACGACTACCCGCTCACGGCCAAGGTCATCTCCTCCGTGCTCGGGATCGCCGTGGCGTGGCTCGGCAGCCGCTACTGGACGTATGCCGGACGGCGGAGCGACGCCATGCGCCAGGAGCTCTTCCGGTTCGTCCTCGTGTGCGGGATCGGGATCGCCATCTCGGTGGGCTGCCTCTGGTTCTCGCACTACGTCCTCGGCCTCACCTCGCTCCTCGCGGACAATCTCGCGACCAATGTCATCGGTTTCACCCTGGCGACGGCGTTCCGCTTCTGGGCCTACCGCACCCACGTCTTCCCGGAGCGGACCGGGCAGAGCGGCGAGCCGGGGCGGTGAAATGCCCTGGGACCGTCAGGCCCGTTCAGGACCCCCGACGGCGGATCGGCATGGAGCGCAGGCGCATCCGGACGACGTGGCCGACCATGTCGGAGCCGAGCACCAGCGTCTTGACCAGGTCACCGGTGACCGACGAGACCCCGACCCGGGGACGATAGTTCACCGGCACCTGGACCATGGCGGAGCGGAGGATCGCACCGACGAGGAGCATCTCGAGGCCGTAGGCCGACCCGTCGATGGCGGTGCGGTCGAGGACCTGGTCGGCGTGCTCCCGGGTCATCACGCGAAAGGTGCAGCCGACGTCGGAGAGCGAGGAGGTATTGTAGAGCACCTCGACGAGCTTGGCGACCGCCCAGTTGCCCCAGCGCAGGAACCAGCCCATGTTGGCCCCGTCCCAGATGAAGGTGGCGACGGTGCGCGACCCCACGACGACCTCGCACTCGGGCAGAAAGGCGAGCAGCTTGCGCAGGTCCTCCGGGTCGAAGGTGCCGTCGGGCTCGCAGACGCAGATGAGATCGGTCTGCGCCTCGCGCAGGCCGCGCCGGATCGCTGCTCCGTAGCCCTGGGTCGTCTCGAGGACCTCGCGGGCACCCGTGGTGGCGACCTCCTCGGAGGTGCCGGCTGCGGCGTTGTTGTTGACGACGATGACCTCGTCGACCTCGGGGATGGCCTCGAAGCGGCGGATGCACTCGGCGATGGAGCCTTTCTCGTTGTACGTCGGCAGGACGACGGACAGCGTCTTGTCCCTCCACGTCACGACAGCTCCTCGAACCCGGTCAGCGGCTCGCGACGACCAGCATCTGACCGGCCATCGGCTTGACCGGCGACCGAAGGTACCACGGGACGAAAAAGGCCAGCCCGGAGCCTCGTGACCTCAGGGTCAGCGGGAGGAAGCGGGCCCGGACCTCCTCGACGGTCCATCCCCCGGCCCGCAGGAAGTCGCTCAGCGAGGCGTCCGTCCAGATCGAGACGTGGGTGAAGTCGTCGAAGTAGCGGCCGGGGTTGAGCCGGAAGTTGGGCTGCAGGAGGATCAGCCGGCCACCGGGGCGCAGCACCCGCACCACCTCGGCGAGCAGCGTCGTCGTCAGCGGTCGGTCGAGGTGCTCGAGGAGGTTCGAGGCGAAGACGACGTCGAACGACCCGTCCCCGAACCGGCTCAGGTCCGTGCAGTCACCGACCACCGCGGTGACGCCAGGGCCCGCGGCCTTCCGGACCGTCGGGTCGAGGTCCATCGCCACGACCTCGGCCGCGAGCACGTTGTTCGAGAAGTCGCACCAGCCGGCTCCGAGCTCGAGAACGCGCGCCTGCGGCGCGATCCAGCGTTGGAGGTATGCCGTGAGGTGGCGCCACACCCGGGTCCGGTTCGCGTCGTGGGCCAGGCGGGTCTCGAAGTACCCCTGCGCGTACCCCTCGCCGTCGGGGTCAGCTGGTCCGGGCACGGGGCTGCTCCTTCTTGCTCGGCGGGCGCGCGGAAGCGTACCAGCCACGAGCAGAGTCACCGGGCACGCTCGGCCGGCGGGCCGCGCGGCAGGGTACCAGCCACGAGCAGAGTCACCGGGCACGCTCCGGCCGGCGGTCGGCATACCGTCTCGTCGCCGCGGGGTCGGTGCGACGCCTCAATAGGATTCGCGGAGACGCAGCTTGCCCCGCACGGCCCCCGACGGACGGAGAACCCGGTGACGGCACCCGCGGCGGCGACGGGGGCCAGCCGGGAGGACCGACCGCGGGAGCCGCGGGCCGGGCGTACCGCGGCGCTGTTCGTCCTGCCGTTCGTGCTGCTCGGCGTGGCCTGGCTGTTCTCCAACCCCGTCGCCGCGGCCCCCGACGAGGACGACCACCTCGTCAAGGCGCTCGGTGTTGCGCGGCTCGACGTCGGCACCCCCTTCACCGGCGCCGTGGACGGCTCGGACCTCGGCGCCGTCCGCAACGCCTCCATCAGCCGCGTCGTGACCATCGCGGCGCGGCTCTCCCCCGCCGGCCTCAGCTGCTTCCAGTTCCAGGAGGACGTCACCGCCGACTGCCAGCCGCCGCCACCGGCAGCCCGGGGCGACACTGAGGCGACGACGAAGCTCGGCGCCTACCCGCCGTTCGCCTACCTGCCGCTCGGCCTCCCGGCGAGCGCCGCGGCGACGCCCGAGCAGGCGTTCCTCCAGGGTCGCGGCATCGTCCTGCTCCAGACGAGCCTGCTGTTCTGGCTGGCCTGCTGGCACCTCGTGCGCTGGCTGGGCCGGCGCGCTCTGGTCGGGGTCGCGTTCGCACTGACGCCGGTCGCAGTGTTCTGCACCGGCATCCTCAACACGAGCGGCCTGGAGATCACCGGCGCGCTGGGCGTCGCGGCGGTCGTCACGGTCGCCACACGGCGGACGGAGTCCCTGACGAACAGGGGGACCCAGGCGGTCATGCTCGTCTCCGGGTCGGCACTCGTGCTGAGCCGTCAGTTGGGCCTGGTGACCATGGCTGCGCTCGTCGTGCTGCTCCTCCTCGTCGGGGGCCGGCCGGTGATCTGGCGGGAGCTGCGCCGCCGCTCCCCGGTGATGATGGCTGCCGTCGCCCTGCTCGGCGTCGAGGCGGTTGCCGTCTCCGCCTGGGAGCTGGCCAACGACCACCCCGTGCTGCTCGGGCCGTGGGCGTCGGGCCCGAGCCTGGCCGAGTTCGTCCGTGAGCTGCCTCAGCTCGTCCAGGAGGGGGTCGGCTGGTTCGGCTGGCTGGACACCCGGATGCCGGTGTGGTCGACGACCCTGTGGGCCGCAGCAGTTGCGCTGCTCGTGGCCACGGCGTTCTTCCTCGGTCGGCGCCGTGACCGCCTCGTCCTCGCCGGCGTCCTCGCTGCCGGCCTGCTGGTGGCCTACGTGACCTTTGCCCGGGTCTTCTACCCCATCGGCGCCGGGCTCCAGGGCCGCCACCTGCTGCCCTTCTTCGCGATCCTCCCGGTGCTCGCCGGCGTGACCCTCACCGAGCGGCTCAGCCGGCGGTCGCTGGCGCGCATCGTCGCTGTTGCCTCCGTCGTCCTGCCGGCCCTGCAGCTGTTCGCCCTGTGGTTCAACGCCAAGCGGTATGCCGTCGGGGTCTCGAGCGGCAGCTGGTGGTTCTTCCCTGATGCCCGGTGGTCACCCCCGCTCGGCTGGCTGCTTTGGCTGGCCCTGGGGCTCGTCGCCTGCGCCGCGATGGCCGTCAGCTGGCGTCGCCTGGACGACCCGGCGTCGTAGGGCCGCCGAGCCGTGACGTCCTGATCGACCCCTGTGGACCCGGCGGGCACAGCGAAGGGGCGGGTATGCCGGGAAGGCTGCTTCCCGGCATACCCGCCCCTTGTCGTCAGGACGGACTCAGCCCACCTCAGCCGTCGGTGAACCCGAGGCTGACGTCGTCGAGCCGGACGGCCTCGCCGCTGCCCGACCCGAAGGTCGAGTAGTCGTAGGCGTCGTAGCTCGGCATGGAGTACATCGCTGCCTTCGCCTCTTCGGTCGGCTCCACCTTGACGTTGCGGTAGCGCGGGAGACCCGTGCCGGCCGGGATGAGCTTGCCGAGGATGACGTTCTCCTTGAGGCCGAGCAGCGGGTCGGACTTGGCCTCCATGGCGGCCTGGGTCAGGACCCGGGTCGTCTCCTGGAAGGACGCGGCCGACAGCCACGACTCGGTCGCGAGCGACGCCTTGGTGATGCCCATGAGCTCCGGACGACCCGAGGCCGGCTTGTTGCCCTCGGAGTGCACCCGGCGGTTCTCCTCCTCGAAGCGACCACGCTCGACGAGGTCACCGGGGATGAGGTTGGCCTCGCCCGCCTCGATGACCGTCACCCGACGCAGCATCTGTCGGACGATGACCTCGATGTGCTTGTCGTGGATCGACACACCCTGCTGGCGGTAGACGTGCTGCACCTCGTCGACGAGGTGCATCTGCACCGCACGCGGGCCGAGGATGCGAAGGACCTGCTTGGGGTCGATCGCGCCGAAGACCAGCTGGTGGCCGACCTCGACGTGCTGGCCGTCCGTGATGAGCAGGCGAGAGCGCTTGCTGACGGGGTAGGCGTGCTCGTCGGTGCCGTCGTCCGGCACGAGAACGATCCGACGGGTCTTGTCGGTGTCCTCGACCTGGACCCGGCCGGTCGCCTCGGCGATCGGGGCGACACCCTTGGGGGTGCGTGCCTCGAACAGCTCGACGACGCGGGGCAGACCCTGGGTGATGTCGTCGCCGGCCACACCACCGGTGTGGAAGGTGCGCATCGTCAGCTGGGTTCCCGGCTCACCGATCGACTGGGCCGCGATGATGCCGACGGCCTCGCCGATGTCCACGAGCTTGCCCGTCGCGAGCGAGCGGCCGTAGCACCTCGCACAGGTGCCGACCTTGCTGTCGCAGGTGAGCACCGAGCGGACCTTGACCTTGTCGACCCCGGCCGCGAAGAGCGCGTCGATGACGACGTCCCCGAGGTCGATGCCGGCGTCGGCCAGGGTGCTGCCGCTGCTGTCGTCGACGACGTCCTGCGCCAGGGTGCGGGCGTAGACGCTGGTCTCCACGTCCTCGTGCAGGACCCGCTCGCCGGTGGAGGTCGTGTCGGCGATCGGCATGGTCAGGCCGCGCTCGGTGCCGCAGTCGTCCTCGCGGACGATGACGTCCTGCGACACGTCGACGAGGCGACGGGTCAGGTAGCCCGAGTCCGCGGTCCGCAGCGCCGTGTCGGCCAGGCCCTTGCGCGAGCCGTGCGTCGAGATGAAGAACTCGAGCACCGACAGACCCTCGCGGAAGTTCGCGCGGATCGGGCGGGGGATGATCTCGCCCTTCGGGTTCGACACCAGGCCACGCATGCCGGCGATCTGGCGCAGCTGCATCCAGTTTCCCCGGGCGCCGGAGGAGACCATCTTGTAGATCGTGTTGGTCGGCGGGATGTTGGCCCGCATCTCCTCCGCGACCTTGTTGGTGGCCTCGTTCCAGATCTCGATGAGGTCCTCGCGACGCTCGTTGTCCGTCATCGCGCCACGGTCGTAGAGCTTCTGGACCTTGGCGGCGCGGTCCTCGTACTCCTCGAGGATTTGGGTCTTGCGCGGCGGCGTGACGACGTCGGAGATGGCGACCGTGGAGCCGGAGCGGGTGGCCCAGTGGAAACCGGCCTCCTTGAGCGCGTCGAGGGACGCCGCGACCTGCACCTTGGAGTAGCGCTCGGCGAGGTCGTTGACGATGGTCGAGAGCTGCTTCTTGTCGACCGGGGCCTCGACGAACGGGTAGTCGAGTGGCAGCGTCTCGTTGAAGAGCGCGCGACCGAGGGTCGTCTCGATGATCAGCGAGTCGTAGATGCCGTCAGTGCCGGACTCGACGCCCTCGGGGACCTCGAAGCCCGCCGGGGGCACGACACCGCGAAGGCGCAGCTTGATCCGCGAACCGAGCTCGATCGCGTGCGCGTCGAACGCCATCCGGGCCTCGGCCGGGGTGCCGAACGCGCGACCGGCACCCTTGCCGTCCTCGACCTCGGAGGTGAGGTGGAACAGGCCGATGATCATGTCCTGGGTGGGCATGGTCACGGGACGGCCGTCGGCCGGCTTGAGGATGTTGTTGCTCGACAGCATGAGGATGCGGGCCTCGGCCTGCGCCTCCGCGCTGAGGGGCACGTGCACGGCCATCTGGTCACCGTCGAAGTCGGCGTTGAACGCCGTGCAGACGAGCGGGTGGATCTGGATGGCCTTGCCCTCGACGAGCTGCGGCTCGAACGCCTGGATGCCCAGCCGGTGCAGCGTGGGCGCCCGGTTGAGCAGCACCGGGTGCTCGGTGATGACCTCTTCGAGGACGTCCCAGACCACCGGGCGCGCGCGCTCGACCATCCGCTTGGCCGACTTGATGTTCTGCGCGTGGTCGAGGTCGACCAGGCGCTTCATGACGAACGGCTTGAACAGCTCCAGTGCCATCTGCTTGGGCAGGCCGCACTGGTGCAGCTTGAGCTGGGGGCCGACGACGATGACCGAACGGCCGGAGTAGTCGACCCGCTTGCCGAGGAGGTTCTGGCGGAAGCGACCCTGCTTGCCCTTGAGCATGTCGGACAGCGACTTCAGCGGCCGGTTGCCCGGACCGGTGACCGGACGGCCACGACGGCCGTTGTCGAACAGCGAGTCGACGGCCTCCTGGAGCATCCGCTTCTCGTTGTTGACGATGATCTCCGGCGCGCCGAGGTCGAGCAGCCGCTTCAGCCGGTTGTTCCGGTTGATGACGCGGCGGTAGAGGTCGTTGAGGTCGGACGTCGCGAACCGACCACCGTCGAGCTGCACCATCGGGCGCAGGTCCGGCGGGATGACCGGGACGCAGTCGAGGACCATGCCCGTGGGACTGTTGGTCGTCGTCGTGAAGGCGGTGACGACCTTGAGCCGCTTGAGGGCCCGGGTCTTCTTCTGGCCCTTGCCCGTGTCGATGATCTCGCGGAGGATGTCGATCTCGGCCGCGAGGTCGAAGGTCTGCAGCCGCTTCTGGATCGCCGAGGCGCCCATCCCGCCCTCGAAGTACAGACCGAAGCGGTCACGCATCTCGCGGTAGAGGATCTCGTCGCCCTCCAGGTCCTGGACCTTGAGGTTCTTGAACCGGTCCCAGACCTGCTCGAGCCGCTCGACGAGCTGGTCGGCCCGCTTGCGGATGTTGTTCATCTCGCGCTCGGCCTGCTCCTTGACCTTGCGGCGTGCGTCGGCCTTGGCTCCCTCGGCCTCGAGCTCGGCGATGTTGCGCTCGAGGATCTTGGCGCGCGCCTCGACGTCGACGTCGCGGCGGTTCTCGATCTCCTTCTTCTCGACCTGGATCTGCGCCTCGAGGGACGGCAGGTCCTTGTGGCGCTGGTCGACGTCGACGGAGGTGATCATGTAGGCCGCGAAGTAGATGACCTTCTCGAGGTCCTTCGGGGCGAGGTCGAGGAGGTAGCCGAGCCGGCTGGGGACACCCTTGAAGTACCAGATGTGGGTGACGGGGGCGGCGAGCTCGATGTGGCCCATCCGCTCCCGACGCACCTTCGCGCGAGTGACCTCGACGCCGCAGCGCTCACAGATGATGCCCTTGAAGCGGACCCGCTTGTACTTGCCGCAGTTGCACTCCCAGTCCCGGGTGGGGCCGAAGATGCGCTCGCAGAACAGGCCCTCCTTCTCGGGCTTGAGGGTGCGGTAGTTGATGGTCTCGGGCTTCTTCACCTCGCCGTGGCTCCACTGGCGGATGTCGTCAGCGGTGGCGAGGCCGATACGCAGCTCATCGAAGAAGTTGACGTCGAGCACGTGGTTCCTTCTCTCGTAAATCTGTAGTGCAGTGCGGAGTCCGGTCAGCGAGGCCGGGGCGGTGCTGGTCTGCCGTATGCCGGGTGCTTCCCTTCACGAGAAGCCGGGTGCTTCCCTTCACGAGAAGGTGGTCACCCGGCATACGGGCGTGGCCGGTCAGACCTCTTCGACGCTGCTCGGCTCGCGCCGGGACAGGTCGATGCCCAGCTCCTCGGCGGCCCGGAACACGTCCTCGTCGGCTTCCTTCATCTCGATGGCCTGGCCATCACTGGACAGCACCT
>JAABUU010004652.1_pt1 | contig 15976 bp, 19 predicted proteins | sample 5559301 | NCBI WGS metagenome assembly JAABUU01 (sample SAMN10711884, study PRJNA513360) | rock metagenome | isolation source: Antarctica rocks | place: Antarctica: Victoria Land, Richard Nunatak white | reverse complement strand
TTATTATATTATAAGTAAATATAATGAATATAAAGTCTTAATCTTATATTTATTATAGCAATGCATCATAATCTTAATATATATTATATTTACATTTTATCTTTCTTACATTTCATCAATCTTACACATCTTTCTTCTTATATATTAATTACATTACACATCATTCATTCAATCTTCTAACATTAATAAATATACAATCTCATTCTATTACTCTATTCTATTACTTTCACATTAATCTTTCTATAAAGAATCTAATCATTATATTGTTAAGAAAGTTATCTGTTACTTATAATTATTTTACTATTAAGAAATGAGCTGTCACTAAGAAATAATCTGTATCTATTATAGCTGCTATAAACACTGAATAAGAGAGCAATGATAAGATAAGTAATGATGATGTAAGTAATAATAAAATAAATAATGATGATGTAAGTGATAATAAGATGAGCAATAATGAGTAGAATGATAATGATGATGCTGAAGAAGAAGATAATAAACAGTAAAAATAGAATAATTTATTATTTTAATTTTAATAATGTTGTATTAAGTCAGAAAGTAAGTCATTTTTATTGCTTATTTTTATTATTTAATTATATTATTTAGAACTTATTAACAATTATATATAATGAAAACATTAAGAAAAATTCATCACTATTAAAAAAATATTAATCTTTTTATTTTTAAAATGATCTTTCAAAGAGTTATTTGTTTCTCTATTGTTAAAGAGTTTAACAAAATAAATTTTTATATTTAATTAAATATTTTAAAATGTCTGCAGAAAGTTCTTAAAATATCTTTTGTTGTTCATTTTAAAAGTAAGCTTAATCATTTCAATATGTTATTGATTAGAATTTAATAATTTTTAGATATAAATTTAATAATTATTTATGCAAAACATATTACAATTTAAGTAAAGAACATGATATTTATTGCTCATTATATGAGAATCTTTAAGATTTATGTAAATATGTTGAAGAAAAGAATTCTGCATATGTAGAGAGAAGAGTATCAATGTATTACATAAATAAATTTTATAAAATTAAATAAATAATTTTACTGTTGCTTCTATGATTTTATTACTTCATTATATTGCTTTTGCAATTCTTTAATTCTAAGACTTACAGTAAGCTTATTAAGAACTTATGTGCAGAGTGACTAAAAACTTATGTATGAATTGATTGAAATTAATTTAGCAGAAGCTTTTTTTCTTGATCTGATCTGACTCTAGCTTGATCTCAGCCCTAGTGTGAGTTGAGCTAGAGTCAGAAATTTTGGCTCTAACCTCAACCTGATGGCCACTCTAGACTTGAGAATATGCTGAGGCATTGCCTGATTAGGCTTAGTGTCAACCTTCTGAAAAGTTTTCTATTACATGAGATGTTTGTCTCTTTACACTTAGTTAGTTAGACAATACTACGATCATTACACACCGCTATTAAGTGTATGTCCGATATAACTTACATTATAGTAGTACTCCGTACTGTACAACCTTTCGGCAACCTCGAACCAGGCTTACCTTAGGACTCGGTGTATACATGATCCGGCACTAGACAGGGGGATGAGCAGCTGGGCGATACTGTAGCACTTACGTTGACAAGCTACGTTGTACTGTAGCATACCCTTACAGACTGAGAACAGTCTTTGGGGCAGAGATTGTACATTTCACTGCTGGGGGATTACTGACTTCTCTGCAAGCGATACATGCTGCTTCCGCATAGGCCTTGCTCCAACAAAAACATGCTGATCCCGCCAAGTATAAGCCCAGGAGGCCACGAACGACTTCAGCCACACACGAGACGTCTCGATTCTTGAAAAGCCCTCACCATGAGTAAGGCTCCCAAAGTGTCGAAACCAGCCTCAAGATGGGGCTCGCTGCTTCAGCAGGCCGTTGCAGGTGTAGAGTCTAGACTAGACACCATTCTGGCGGACGGAGATGAGCCGCTGGCACCACCTGCGAAGGCGAACAGCAAGACGCAAGATTCTCTTGAGTCAAAAGAAAGCTCTCATCCTACAGCGCCGACTGGTGGAAGAGCCAACAGTAGGCGCACCACTTCAGACCCCTCCACCATGGCTCGCAACTGAAACATTGCCCAGGTGTTCCTCGGGGTTCTTCGAGTGGTAGACATAATGATCGCCTGCAGGAGCGCCTGGCGAAGGCTGTCGTCAAGAACGGTAGTACATGGAGATCTGACAGTCCTGCGTCCACTTCTGAGTTCTCATCCCGGGAGGCTGACAGTCCACGGGCGAGTTTCGATATCAAAAGTGACGACGCATGGACCGGGCCGACGCGTCAGGCTCTGGAAGTATCCACATCGGCGACTTTTCCTAGTGGAGAGAACGGCAGTACTGAGACCGACGAGAAGTGGAACCAAGACTTGTATCCGGGGCATACTACAACATTCCCAGTGTCCATGTCGGAGCGGATGGTATCAACAGAACCCTCTCTAGATTTCCATTCACGGGACTCATCCCTACAACATTCAGCACCTGCCCACCATTGGATTGCCCCAAACGACATTGACGCGTCTTTTGCAGCAGTTGTCGAACGAACAGGCAAGGCACAGAGGTCTGCACAGGAGTATGAAGCGATATTATCCCAGATGCAGTCAGACTACGAGCTTTCCAAGATAAGACGCCAAGAAGAAACTCACTCCTTCATGGAACGAATCGACGCTCTTCAATCGAAGCTGCAGTGTCTAACAGAGGAGGCACTAGGAACTGCGAGAACAGCACTTACTACGGCTTCTGCAGGAAGTCTAGACAAAAGCCTTGCCGAGAAAGATCAACAGCTCGCTCTCTTGGTGGAAGATGGTGAGAAGCTGTCTAAGACTGGGTTGAGGGATATGAATATCATGAAAAGCCTTCGTTCCAGCATTCTTGAGGATCAAAAGCATTTCGCCGGAGTTAGAGTACGATTGCAGGGGGCTGAGCAAGAAGTTCAGAATGGCAACGAACGGACCATGTGGGCGGAAGACTTCGAGCGTGAGCTTGATGGTTCAAAGAGTTTGTCAAAGGTTGAAATTGAAAATGAATCGCTGAAAGCAGAACTAGCCTCACAGCGCGTGACAGCAGCAGGTCTAAGTTTGAAGTTGGCAGAGGTACCTCATAAATCAAGCGCCGCAGAAAGCGCGGCCCAAACGGACGCGCTGGAGCGGGAGAGGACCAATTCCTCGAGGCTTCGGGACGATCTGTCAAAGGCGAGGATTGAAAGGGAGCTGAGCGAGGAGAAACTTCGATCCGAGATTCGTCGTGTCACAAAGGAGGCGGAGCGGGGAAAGGGCCGTGCCCGAGAGACAGAAATGGAACTCCGAAGGGAACAATCTGTGAGAAGCACATTGATCTGTGAGTGTTGAAACTGGCTGACAAGTCATAGATGCTGGAGAACAGGCTCGAAGTTTTACACGCCCGAGCTGAGGAGGTTACGACGGGTGCTGTCAGTGACACGCAAACGAAGCTTCTCCGCCAAGTCGAAGTTCTCCAAACCCAACATTCAATTGCTATCGAGAACTGGCAAGGCGTAGAGGGTTCGCTTTTACATAGAATCAAAAGCCTTGAGGAAGAGAAAGATGAAATGGCGAAGAGAGAAGCAGACCTCCGACTTAGGACCCGGGATCTGGTCCGTTGTACACCCATCGATGAGAAGATCTCGAGCTGACTATAATTAGAAACTTAGGTTGACGAGGGCCAATGAAGAACTTGACACTGCTCTTGGTAAACTCAACAACCTTGACCGAGAATACGCCGAGCAAAGCAAAGAGTTCAGTACAATTCAGGAAAGATTGAGGGTTTCCGAAGATACACTTGCAGAAGCAGAAGCAGACTTTACGAAAGACCGCGCTTCTTGGGAAGTGGCACTCAATACCCGCATCGAGGACGAGATGAACAAATGGAATCAAGAAAACAATCAGACTTCATCAGCGGATTCCCAGTTCAGAACCAGATCTCCAAAATCTTACACTAGAAAAGGGTCAAGCGCAGATCTCCTTAGCCTGCAAAACCGTCGGACCAATGCTCAGAATAGTGGAATGAACGTGAGCATGCCGATAACAGATCGGTCAATCGGTGGCCGCGACCTTAGTCAACATCTAGGGACTCCCGATGGAGAGGTTTCAAACAACCAAGACTTTCTTCCCTTCACACCGCAGCGGTCTCTAAGTTCTACAGTCCCACCCACACCTTCAGTCCATGTTTCGGATCAGGATGATCCTTTCGAGGGCTCTGGCACTCCGGCGTCACCACACCGGACAATAAATGACATGATATCTGTCTCCACGGCCGGTGCTGGTCCGTCTGTTCAGTTGGTCGAGCGGATGAGCGCAACAGTAAGGCGTTTGGAGAGCGAGAAGGCAGCATTGAAGGATGAGCTTGCAAGACTCTCCTATCAACGAGACGAAGCCCGAGAACAGGTTGTTTCGCTTATGCGCGAGGTGGAACAGAAGCGGGCAGCAGACAACCAAATTCAGAGACTCGAGCAAGAGATCTTTCAAGTCAACGAGCGATATCATACGACACTCGAAATGCTCGGTGAGAAGAGCGAGCTTGTCGAAGAACTCAAGGCTGATGTCGCCGATGTTAAGAAGATATACAGGGAGCTTGTCGACAGCACTATGAGATGAAGCCCTCCCCCACCTGACGTCACTTCTCATAGAAGATTGCTGTTCGCCATAAGGATATCACATGCAATAGCAGGTGTAGTGCGAAAGGTCTGTGGCGTCAACGCTCGAAGTAGGGGATAATGCCTCAACCTAAGTTGATACCCTCGCGGTCCGCGCTCGGCAGCAGAAAATTCCGGATCTACTGCTTGTCAGGGGCTCCTCCTACCACGAAGATGTCAACAAGCCATACCTTTGTATCTGGTGCCAGATCGATTGCCAAATGACCATCTATATCCCTTTTGTCTGATTCGGCCCCTGCTCTCAAGAGCAGCAGCGCGGTATCTCCATGGCCTTCCGAGATCGCTGCCGAAGAGTCAATACACATATCACCCCAATGGACCCGGCCAAGATAATCACCGTGATGCAGAGCAGTGTAGCCAGAGATATCGGTAGCGTTGAGCGGGCTTTTATTGTCAAGAAGGAGCGTAACCATAGGTACTGAACCAATCGCAGCGGCCCGATGAAGGGCTAGTTGGCCCCGTTTATCCTTCACTCGCGCAGATGCCTTCTGCGAGAGGAGTCTCCTTGCCACTTCCATGTTGTTCTTTGATGCACAGAAATGGAGTGCTGTCTAACCTTCATGTCAGCTCAGAAGAATGTTCACGCGCTGAACAGCTAAGCTATCAGTACCTGCCCATTATAATCTAAATCAATCAGCATCCTCCTTCTCCGCAACAGCGAGGAAATCTCCAGACGTACTCTTGAGATTGACATCCGCTTCCTTCCTTAGCAGCAAATCAACCAGTTCGTCCCCTTCCCGTAAACTTGATGCTATCATCAGGGGTGTCCAACCTGATCCATCCTATAGCCACATGAGCGCATGTAATAATCTAGAGTACATGAAGGATTTGCGACCTGAACGTCTGGGTCGAAGTCCTTCTGCGACACTAGAATTTGAAGTATTGGAATGTGATGATTTGCAACTGCCCAATGAAGAGGCAACCGTTCATCGTCATCCCGCCTTGTGGCCAGGCTAGCATTCGCCTGAGGAGATAGCTGTCAGCATGTGGCATAGAGCAGTCCAGTATCGAGGCCAAATGCGGATATGTAACGGGCGATTACGTTAAGGAGGGATTCGACGACACTTGCTTTGAACGGTGACAGTAAGTTAGCGCATTGGTTTAAACATAGAGAGAGCAGTCTCACATACTTCTGCCTTCCCGAGCTGCTTCATGGATAGCAAATTTGGAGCCCTGTTCAACGTCCATCTGCGGCCGGAGTGAGAGTGGTTTCTCAGACTTACGTACAGTGGAAACTCTGATTTGCCAATCATGTCACTTCCACCGCGCACGCGAGCCGTTTGAAAATCATCTACAAGCCTCCATTTACGTCTAGGATACATAGCCCACTCCTATAATACCTCGAGGGTAGACGAGAACCTCAAGTCTTCATTGGAAACTTTGGTCGAAGTCAAGACAGTAGATATTGTCTCCAGTATGGCAAGCAGCGTGCTCAAGGCCCCTTCTGAGTTGCCCTTCAAGGTCAGTGTTCAATGCGCCTGAGCCCCCTGTACAGGGAATCTCCTCTCTGACGTTCTGCTATCATAGGAGCACGTGCAACGGTCAGCAAAACGTACCAGAGAACTCTTCGCCGCTGATTTCGGAATACCGTCGACAATAGAGCCTGTGAACAGGACCGCCCAAACCCCTCATCCAGCCGAAGTCTCCTTCACCGATCTTCCAGACCGAATCAACCTAAGTGCACGCATACGCAATGAATACGAAGATGTTCGAGAACTCCCTTCCGTCCTAGCAGCAAAGCAGGCAAGCTTGGCGACGTCCGCGGCTGCCAGGCGCAAGCGACCAAAAGTCCAGGCGAACATGGACAGCCCAGGTGATGCTAAAATGGCAAAGATGATAGAGCAGATTACAGACACTGCTCCGGGCGACACTACTGCGTCGTCATCTAAGGCGTTGACCTTGCGTACAGCCGTACCAGGAGGCAGCCATGCCCCGAATGTCAGTGGACAAGCTCTGCAGCGTCATACAGCCTCGTCGAGTTTGGTGCGGCACCAAACGATCATGCAAATGAAACCGGAATGGCATGCGCCATGGAAGTTGATGAGGGTGATATCCGGCCATCTTGGTTGGGTCAGAAGTTTGGCCGTGGAGCCTGGGAACGAGTGGTTTGCCAGCGGGGCAGGCGACAGGACGATTAAGATTTGGGATTTGGCATCCGGTTCATTACGGCTGACCTTGACCGGGCATATCTCCTGCGTCCGGGGACTGGCGGTCTCCCAGAGACAGCCATACTTGTTCTCGTGCGGCGAGGACAAGATGGTCAAATGTTGGGACTTGGAAACCAACAAAGTGATCCGGCATTATCACGGACATCTAAGCGGCGTCTACACACTCGCGTTACATCCTACACTCGATGTACTTGTTACCGGAGGGCGAGACGGGGTGGCGCGCGTGTGGGACATGAGGACTCGCAGCAATATCCACGTCCTAAGTGGTCACAAGGGAACAGTGTCAGATGTAAAATGTCAAGAGGCTGATCCGCAGGTGATAAGCTCATCTCTCGACTCCACGGTCAGGCTATGGGACCTCGCTGCCGGCAAAACCATGGGGGTACTTACTCACCATAAGAAGGGCGTTAGGGCATTAGCCGTGCACCCCAAAGAGTTTACATTTGCAAGTGGGAGCACGGGGAGCATCAAGCAATGGAAATGTCCAGAAGGTGCCTTGATGCAAAACTTCGAAGGACAGAACGCCATCATCAATACGTTGAGTGTGAACGAGGACAACGTCCTGTTTTCAGGAGGTGGGTGCTCTTCCGGCCATGGCGCTGAGATGTGACTGACGCTGGCAAAGGGGACAACGGTTCGATCAGCTTCTGGGACTGGAAGACTGGACACAGGTTTCAATCGCTCGATACAACCGCGCAACCTGGCTCTCTCGACGCTGAAGCCGGCTTGATGAGCTCTACTTACGACCGGACCGGCCTGCGCTTGATCTGTGGAGAAGCAGACAAGACGAGTACGTTGCCCTTGACAACTTGAGTCCTCCCGATTGCTAACATTCACATAGTCAAAGTGTGGAAACAGGACGAAAACGCCACACCCGAGAGTCATCCCCTTGACTGGAAACCTACATTGGGTAGACAAAGATTCTAGTTGCCAGCAAGTGAACTTGAGGGCATTGTATTCGACGGTGGCACATCAATTGGGTCCGTTTCTCGTAGCAAAATGGTTTGATGGTGTTTGAAAGTATCATGTCGGCGCACTATACCAATTCGCTTGCTTTCAAATCGCAAATCCGAGTGATCGCACTTCGGGGTCGTCCTTCAATGCAAGTTTCATCTCCTCGTCTCCGAGCTGAAGTCGGATCTTGCCAGTCCTCTCGCCCTTTCGAAGCTCCAAGCCGATGACTCCAGCCTCCATCAGTTCCATTGCCGCCTCTCCTATAGCAAGTACCCGGGGCGCCTTGATTAGCTTCGGCAAATTCACAGAGCCATTGTCTGGTGTTGTGTAGGCTGCTTGGGCCAGGAGGAAATCACGCATATGACTGTCCTCGGCCAGGCTGCCGATGCGTTTCGCCTCCTCGATAACTTCACCCAGTACACTTTCACAAACGCCCGTTCTCCTGGTGCGGGCCAACAGAGCGGCAAGAAAGAGCTTCGAAGCCAGGGGGACGTGGTGCAAATACTGCTGCAGCGGGCTCGTCGTGGCTTCGCTGATCGCTTGCTTGATCGTGCTGATCGTGACTTTCCCCGCTCTTTTCAGCAAGCTCTGGTGGTGTGTAGGGTCAAGCCTGGCTTTCTTGCTCGGAGTCAGCGCTAGAGGTTCTTGTTCTGCGCAGTCGCTCTCCGCAATCTCAACAGCCCTCCTGCATATGTCCAGAGCACGGCGTGCATCACCACTCACTGCTGCAACTTTACGGCTGGCGAACTGGACTGCATCGGACTCAACGATATCACCCGGAACTCCTTCCAGACGGGACTGGATGATTTTCATGAGCTGCTCATGGGAATATCCCGGAAATGTGATTCTTGTTAAGCCTGTAACGTCAATTAGTATCCATGACGTATGTGAGAGCATCTCAATATACCTAATCGACTACTGATCTTGTTGCTCAGTGTCCGTTCAGGCAAATCCATGGTGTTAGCTACAGCCAAGACAATAAGCCTACTGTGCCGAAGGCCAGGCCAGTTGAAGAAATTGTACATCACACTTTGATTTTTTGTCACTAGTTGATCTAGCTCGTCCATCAAAACCACACATGGGACTCGTCGGGGGTTAGGATTTCCAAATTCCCGCTCCAGAAGATCCACGGCGTGAGTAGGGCTCACTCGGTCTCCGCGTAAAGCTTCCCAAAGCAAAGAATATGACTGGTGAGGGTCGGTGACCTTCATACCATTGATCTCGACAAAAATGAAATCATCAAGCTCCTCGGCAAGGACAGATGTATTCATTTGCGCCACCACTTCCTTCACTGTTGCGGTTTTCCCCGTTCCCGGTGTGCCCGAGACGTAGATACATGCACCCGAGCCAGCAGTTATGGCAGCCTCAAGGTGCGAATAGACGCTAGCGAATTCTTGCTCTCTGCAAGGCAAAGAGGTTGGAACGGATGACACGTGAAGCCTTGACCGTGCAACCTGGAATGGAGAGGATGTGAAGTGGCCGGGCGAAAGAATCCTGGTCCCCAGTGGAGTAAATTCGAGGGGTCTTTTTGTTACGATGCTGCACAAATTGATCAGGACTCATGCTCGCATCCGTCAACGTACGGCCAATACTCACCGTCTGTGCCTAGGTGTCGTAAGCGTACGAGGGATACAGCTAGATGTTTTGGAGGTCGGGGTCGAGGCCATGGTGGTTCTCCTCTTCTTCTTCGGAGTCCTCGGCGATAACGTCTCGAGCTCCTCCTCAATCCACTACGGGTATCAGCTTCGAGTCAAGACTGCAGGGATGAAAAACGTACGTCGAGCGTCTCACTCTCATTGACTGATTCTCTCCGTCGACGTTTTCTCGTTGCCTTCGTCTCTCTCTGAATGCGTTCGATGAGCGCATCGAGGTCTTGTCGAGTGCCGTTGTAGATGTCCTCCCAGACAAACTCGTCAGTGTAAGTTGCTGTCCGCGTATTGCATCCTCGTCTACAAACGAAGATCTTGCCGCTTTCTCTGGAAGATCTGGGGACCTTGCCAGTGGGATATTTGGTCAAGAAGGTCTTCAGTGATAGTATCGAAGCTTTCCCATTGATCGAAGCTAACGGATTGAGATCCCATGACGGTGTGAGATATAGCTCATTCTACCTGACATGGTTAGGTGCTCCGCGTAATACCAGTATCAAAGGTGACAGTTACCTGCAGGAAATCTGTCCTCTTTTTCTCCCTGTTCCTGATTTCTTTCTCCGACGAAAACCACATGAAGTTGGCGACCTTGCCATTATCGCCCTCCTCTTCACGAAACTCGCATATCAGGCCAACCCACGCCTCATTGGTACCCTCGGCCTTCAGAAGGACGCAGTCGCCGACCTTGCACTCGAACGATCCCATCCGAGCCCCTACGATCTGCCAGTCTGAGCGACCAGCTCTCCGGTGGGCTAACCCACTACGAGCCGGAAGTACATCACTGTCTTCGTTCGGGGTCGGTGTTTCTGACACTGTCGACATCGGATGGGCGGCATTATCCTGCGGCAAGGCAGCATCTGTATAGATCCATTCCCATGGATGATCTTCGACGCCAAGCTCATCATCCGAGTCTTCCCTTGCGACCCCACCGCCGGACAAGTACTGACGCGCTTTCGCTGCAGTGTCTTTCTTTCTAGGCCCAACATTCCGTGTTCGAGGCGTCATCTTGGGAAACTCTGGGAGCTGATGACAGACAAAGAGAAGCGAGCTTCCAACGAGTTTCAAAAATGCTCTTAACAAAGAGATCTACGAAGGAATACCATAAGCGGCAGCGCAGGTAACCGTACTACATCCCTATGCTCAACGTCCCTGTATATGGCTGAGAAAAGTGATAAGAAGTTCAGCGGCTTGCCTTATCGCATCATCCTTATCGCGCAGGACTGTGAGTACGACCCACTAGCGTAACGCGAAACGCGTTGGTGTCACCTCGCGAAACCCTAGTTTGATATGCTCAGATACGTGTATGTAAATTAGTAATTAAACAAAAAGAAAGAAGAGATAAACTTTTCTTTTCTTTTCTTTTCATTTACTTTTCAGTGCATTCATGCACAAATGAATGTCAGTAGTGATTGATATATAATTTTGATAAATATTGTTACTTTTTTGATCACTCTTTTCATCATAAGTATACTTTCTTTCATCTTCATTTTTCTTAATTTTCTCCAATCACATCTCAGCAAGTACCTAGTAGAGATACATCATTGTTGGAATCTTGTCAATTAAGAAATCATCAATATTAATTATATTTTTCTCTTCAAAATTAACATCAGCATTAACAAGATCTCTCCGAACAAGCTACAACTCGAAGTCAATGAAGTCTTTCGAAATTGAGAATTATTGTTCAGGTGGAGATCTCCAACACTGAACTGTCTGCTCATTAAATCAGATCACCCTGGCTCTCAAGGCTAACCTTCAACCACCCAGCAAGCTTAGTCTGCTCCCAAGTACTGGTCTGCACTCGAATCACAGTCTCCTTGTACAAGCAATCATTTGCAAAACGCCAACTGCAGAGCACAGCGCGCAGCATGCCGCCCTCAGCACCACAAATTAGCGCCACAGTTGGAGGTTTCCTGGCCTGGAAGATAGAAACGGTGAGATTTCCCGTGTCAACGAGCGTAAAAATGTGGTGGTTTTGAAATATGGGAGGCGAGGCATTGTCGGGTCGGGAGTCACGGACCCAAGCAGGCTCTCTACCGAGTCTCAATTCAGGATCACGGTTGTCTAAGCCAAAGGGCGTTGAGGAAGGCTCGTAGGTCAGGCGGCCTTGAGAGTCGCCAAAGATCATCTTCTCGAGCTGAGCTATCGGCATGGTGCCCTCGAGACCGACCAGATGAGGAGCTGATTCCAGCACTGCGCCGCCGAAAAGGCGGAGGACTGCGTGTGGAGCAAGACAAGCGAGGAGGAGGCCCACACCGAAGAAAATCACAATGATTCCTATCAAGTAGATATAGAGTTTGTCGGGGTTGGACCCGCTGATGAAGAAGGGAGCGTAGGTGAATGCGAGACTCCAGCCGGTGACAATCCAAAATACACCAGACCGGACGGCCAGCTCTGCAATCATTTTCTTCATTCCCTGGTGGCGTTTGTATGACATGCGAGGGAAGCGTTTCCAGCGGATGGGCACGGCGCGGCATTCGTTCAGGATCACAGTGTTGGGTTCGTCACCCACGCCCACGACTTCGCACCGTGGTTCGACGTCCCAGAGATGCGTTTTGTATTGATCCATCTCCCCGAGCACTTTGAACAGGTCTCGAATATCCACAGTGGGGATTGGGAACATAGCGACCATACGTTCAATGAGCCGGTCGTTGTCGTTAGCGAGAGAAAGTCTTGCCACGACCTGGAAAATGTCGTCTGTGACATCCGGCTCAATTCGATAGTGGAGTAGCCCCATGAATGCGTACGCCATATCAGCGCCTGTGAAGTCTTGGGAGCTGACTCGGTGACTCAGCGCTGTAATGGCAGTCGACAAAAGCTCCAGACGGCTCAAAGTGATTGTGCCCGCGTAATGCTCTGCCAGAATACGCGCTGGAGCTTCGTCGCTCTCGTCATTCCAGTATTCGCTCGTCATTTCCACTTTGCCCATGGTTCTGACTTCGTAGTCGTTTTTTCCGTTCCAAGTACAAATACGAATATCTCCAGGCGCGAGGAGTCCTTCTGGTAAAGTCCACATACGCTGGCCCCATTCTTCCCTTCTAGAGCTGACGTTGTCGGGGAGAAGTAGCGCCACGAATTTTGAGCCGCGAATAACATCGCACATGCGATTGACATCAGCAGTCAAGAGGTCAGGCTCAGTTTTTGGTGCATTGCACTTTTTATCCAGCCAATACGCACTAAGTCCGGCTTTAAGGGTCATGTACTCAGCCATGAGGCAAACTTTCTCTAAACCCAACCCATCGTCGTTCCCATTCTCGTCTTTCGTGCTAAAGGCTGACCACATCCAACTAATGAAGAGATACTGAAGATGTGGAGAAGGATTGCTATCGACGCTCCACTGGCCGTCTCGGAGAACTATAAGCTGCCTTGGACGGCGAAGTCGCTTCTTACTAGACAGGGTGTCAGGCTTTTGATAGTGTTTCGGACCGTCTGGGACTACCCTCATATCGAGGGGATTAATAGCATGCTTAGGCCACTTCCAATAGTATCCGACGTAGTAGGGGTATTTGTCCTCGATGTCGTCCATCTCCCATGGTGCATTGGAACCTGGGAGTGCGAGAAGAAGCTGAAGTGGTAGTGCAACGATCGGAAGACGCCAAGCTGAGTTGAACCAGCGATTATTAGGGCCAACGGCCCATTCTGCCATCCGCAAGGCTACCGGAACACTGCCGCGGGCCTTTGATCGCCTCCATGTTACGCTGGCGTGTTGCTGCAATACCGAGTCGGTGGTTTGGACCATCAGGCGCCTAGGAGCATAATTGGATGGACTGAGATATGTATCAACGTCCTCATACTTCCAGAGTTCTTGGCCAAACGGATTGCGGTAGGCACGTTTGCCGTCTGGATTTGTTTTTGTTCCGGTGGAGGATATGCCATAAGTCTCGATGACTGTCTCATCTAGCTCTCGCTTTGGTTTGTGGAACCTATATGGATACCTCCTGCCAGAGCCGCCATCGAACTCCTTTCGGAGATGCTGGACCGGCTTCGATTCGAGGTTTCGGCGATGCCAGAGAATGCTTGAATGATCTGCTTTCTTCTCGGGCGCAGACTCGGGCTCGGGTAGAGCCGAAGGCTTTTCTTCTGACGCAAATAGTGGAGGGAGACTATTTTGCTGGATAGAAGTCGCCATTATGGTGTCTTACAGAACGAGAGAAAAACAAAGGACGCAGGGAGGAATGAAAGCAGGATGTACAGCGCCACAACGATTGCAAAGATGGATCAGAACAGAAGGGAGATAGCATTGCTATATAGAACTACGGAATAAGTTATTTGGGTACTCATCATCCCAGCATTTGAAGTGGGGGTCATCTTCACCGCAAGGCTGAAACACACCATAACGTTAACCAATATCAGCTCGGCCGCAATCGGCATCGTTTACGCGCCTCCATAGTTGAAGACTCGTGCCGGCTGCAATTGATTGACCGTTGCAAGGATCCGCTTTCGACGAGCATAAGGTACAGGGTACGTTACCTACCTCATGGAGGCTGACTTAGGCCTGAGTGTTATGCTCCGGGATGGCCGAGCCAAGGTTCGGACATCCTTGCCATAGGTACAGTAGTACGTATCGAACCGCTGGGGATGATTTCTGCAGTTACTGTGGGGGTTACTAGGGTACAGCTATTCCTAGAATGTTGGCTCCAAGGGGCGCGTAGCAAGAATTTGTAGAAAATAAACAGTAAAACCTGCCTAAATTCCCTTCTTCCTAATCATCATTCACAAAATCAACCTCGCTGCCTTCCTCAACATCACCATCATCATCATCACTATGACAAAACAAAAGACCCTTGCAAAGACTTCTTCTGTAAAGAAGAAGTCTTCTGTAACACAAGAATCAGTGCTTATGTCAGTATTCACATCAGTCTGTTCACTGAATCTTGACAACAATCTCATTAAGATTCTCAATCTCAATGTTGCTGTCAACAAAGATTCAATGTCATTCATACAATATATTGTGTCTCACACAGTATATCTGAACAAGAAATTGATGAATAAGAACTCAAATGTCTTCAAATTGAATGAGAAAGAAAAGAGCTTTGTATAAAGAATTTAAGATCTTAAGCAGTCAGCAGCAATCAAGAAATACTGTAATGAGAAAGAATACTTTTATCATAGATACTGAATAAAAGTCAAGATTAACTGTCTAGCTGTAAAGAAGAATGCTGTGATCACTGTGATTCTTAGAGACATAAATAACTGACAGAAAGTGAAGAATCTTGTTAAATTGTAAAACAGTAATAAGATAAAAGAAATAACAGTCATTATAAGAGCTGACTGAGATAGAAAGACAGCAGAGAATATCATTACAGTAAGTAAGAAGTCAGTGAAAAAAGAAGTTATAAAGAAGAAAAATAAGTTTAAGCATTAAATATAAATCTATCTTCTTTCTTCATTGATTTTTAGTGTCTTTGCTAATAAATATCAGAGAACAGCTACTATGATACATAAGAAGAATGCAGATCAATGTGTAAAGACTTTAAAGAACATTGATTATACATTAAATATTATTGTCATTCATTATCAATGTAATGACAAGATATATCTTAACTATAATCATTACTGTCTTTTCTGCAACAGCATTCATGAGATTCTTAACTCTGCAGTTATTTAAATGTGAGCAAAGACTGTTAATAAGAATGAAGCAACAATTTATACATCACTCATCAGCATGAAAATTATGTCAGTTAATTAGTTAAAGAAGAGAATCTCATCATTAATTACACTGTCTTTTCTCTTTTTTATGTTGTCAATATTCACAATATCTTCATTATCTCATCTCATTTAAATTTACACTTTCTCATCAGCATCAACATCAACATCAGAAATCTCTATCTCTGCAGTTTCTTTCAGTGATATTAAGACTATACTAAAACTATTAACTTCACTAATTACAGCACTACAGCATTCTTCTTTTTCTTTACAGTCTCTGCAGCCTTCACAATCTTCACATTATGTTTTATACATCTCAGCTCAATATTTTTCTTCTTCATTTTCTTCTTAACTGCTTTCTCTGCAGTTCATGTCTTCACTGTCTTCTTCATCATCTTTATTATCTTCACTGTCTTCATCATTTTCATCATAAACTTTACAGTCTTCACAAAAAACACATCTCATCACATTTTTGTCAGCACTGTCTGCAGTATCACTTGTCAGCAGTTTACTTAACTTAAACACTGATTTTAAAACATAATTGCAGAACTTCTTTGCTTAATTTGAATGAAAACACTCTACTTTGAAGACATAATTGATGAATTATTATGACATTCTTTTAAAAGAGATATACAATTCACAGAATATATAGCTGATCACTAAGCAGACATAAAGAAAGCTGAGCATTTCAGTCAATCTTAAATGATAATTAAAGAAAGTCTTACACTCATATTAGAAGAAAAGAAGACATGTAACAATTATAGAGATTTATTTTACAGAGATTTATGATTTTAAGAAGAAGCAGAAAGCATTGTAAGTGTTAAAGACAATGAGAAATGATAGTTAATTCATTATAATAATATATTTATATACAATTAATAAAGCTGTTT
>JAABUU010004650.1_pt1 | contig 15976 bp, 14 predicted proteins | sample 5559301 | NCBI WGS metagenome assembly JAABUU01 (sample SAMN10711884, study PRJNA513360) | rock metagenome | isolation source: Antarctica rocks | place: Antarctica: Victoria Land, Richard Nunatak white | reverse complement strand
CCTGCCATCCACGTTCGTCGCATTTTTCTCCTCCTCCGTTGTGCGCCAAACCACCTGCCATATGCCAAGACGAACGAGCGGCCCGAAACCGGTCATCATCGACACCGCCGCACGCTCCCGGTTCAGAGGCGTGGCGAGACTGATACCGTGGACCGGCACGCCACACGATCCAGCGCATCCGTCGGCACCCACATCACGCACAGCATACCATCAGCGCCCGCGCACGCCTGCTGCCGCTGGAGTGCATCGCATCCACGGAGCGATGGACCAGACGCCCGAAAGGGCCCGTATCTTGCACTACCCTCCCACACCCTGCCGCTGCCCGTACGTTCACGGTCCGGCGCAGGGACTATACAGCGCGAGGCCGATTCGCACGGTGCCCCGTGCGCTCACAATTTCCTCTGCAACCAGTATCATGACCGGGAAATGGCAGCTGCCGGCGCGTGGAGAGAGGAGCGGGGAGTGGCGCGGACGTTGTACCGGATCATCAAAAGCCCGCAGGCAACGCCGGACGACTTTCGCTCGCAACAGGAGCTGGGCGCGCCCCTGCGGAGCACCTCCCCGGAAGCGATCGCGGCGTATGACGGCGTGTCGGTCTTCGCGACCGCCGCCCAAGCGCGCGCGGCGAACGCGCTCCCCCGCAAGCCGATCGGCACGCATCTCGCAACCCTGACGATCGCCGACGCGCTGCTGGCGGGAGAGGACCCCGCAATCCGTGTGCAGCGCACCTTCGTGCAGCGGGAAGGGCATCACACGCTCTGGGGTGACAAGCGGATCATGCACCGTTGCGTCACGGGCATCGAGGCGGTATAACGAGCGTGAGACGAGAGGAGAGAGCGATGCACGACGCATACGAGCTGTGGGATACCCCCAGCGGCAATCTGATCGACACCTACCGCTCCGAGGACGACGCGTTCGCGGCGGTGCGGGCGTTCGTCCGCGCCGCAGGCGAGACGAGCGTCGTTGGCGTGGCGCTCATGGCCCACGGGAGCGATGGCATCAATCACCTCATTGCTGAAGATGCTGAGCTGCTCCATGTCGCGCGGGAAGCGCAGCCCGCATAATCGTCACCACAACACAGCGAAGAAAACACCGGCAAGGGTTTACAATCCCGCCGGTGTTTGTGTGCTCGCGTCGCGAACGTCACACAAATGACGCGAGAGCCATGCCAGTTCACTGCCCTTGCATGTGTACGTACACATGGATATACTGCGTATGCAGACACGATCGTTCTGCCTATGTATCACATAGGCAGGGAGGCATGCATACGTAGGCAGGTAATCCGATGACCACAGTCTCGATCCCCGATGCGGCAGAGCGGCTGGGTGTCTCAATCGATACGGTGCGACGCCGGGTGCGGCGGGGTGAACTCCTGGCAGAGAGAGACACCCGTGGTCACTGGCGTGTGATGTTCCCGGATGACGTGCCTATGCCTGCATATGGAGACGATTCCATCATCCATATGCACGCCTATGCAGCACGGGATGACGAGCCTATGCACGAGATGAGCAGCATGCAGGCGAACGATTCACTCGCCGATCGTGCCACCAATGCATCACCGACACACAGTGATCGCGCCTCTACGGAGATTGAGCGCGATTTCTTGCACACACGGGGGCTGCTCGCCGAAGTGCAGCGACAGCGCGATCAGCTCGAGACACAGGTTGCCGCCCTCAATGCACAGGCGGTGCGCGCGGATATGGAACGTGCTGAACTCCGCCGTCTCCTTGCCCAATCGATGCTTGTCCTTCCACCACACACATCAGGCACCCATCAACCGTCCGGTACGGACGATACCGCCGCCACACGCTCCGCGAGTACGCGAGCGGACCAATCATTCATCCCAGTCGCAAACGACGTTCAGAGAGGCGGACAGGAGGCTCCACGACGCTCTTGGTGGCGCGTGCTGCTCGGGTTGGAGAACGCCGGGGTGACGTGAGGGGCACGCCCGCGACGTGGGTGTACATTCGCCTGCTGACCACGTATAGTGACAAGTACCTTTTCGCCGTCCCGGATCGTGAAGGGCAACGGCGTCGCCCATCGGCTAACCACCGGTGCGCACAAACGAGAGTCGCCCGCGAACGCCAATTCGCGGGCGACTATGGCAGGTGCGGTGCACACCCCTAATCACTTGGGCACACCGTACCCTATGTTGATGTACCTTGTCAACAGGCAAAGACGACAAACCTGTCGACAATCAGTGCATTGGACAGGAGCGCCGGTATGGTAGCTGCCTTGCAACCCCCCCCATCCCCGTCCCTCGCCGTCGTCGGCTTCACCCAGGTCCCGAACACCGTCCTGCTCGATCCCACGTTGTCACGCGATGCCCGCTTCCTCTACACCCTCCTCCTCCAGCATGCCCGTCCCCGCACCGGCTATCTGGTCCGGGTGGGATACGCCCGCCTCTGCGCGCTGATGGACGCCGGCGAAGATCTCGTGCGACGCACGATGCACGAACTCGTGGCGGCGGGCCTCGTAGAAAAGATCCGTCGCGGGCGTGGCCTCGTCAACACCTACCGTCTCCTCGTCACCCTGCCCCTGAGAACCCGGCCGACGCGGGTTCAAGAACCCGGCGACAGCGGGTTCTCAGTAGAAGAACAAGCAATTGAAGAAGATGAGGGGGAATTCGACTATTCGACGGCCCCCCCATGCATGCATTTTCCTGAGCGACCGCCAGAGCCATCCTTCTCGGAGCCTCAATGCTCCGCGCCTCCTCCTGATCCTCTCCTACGAAAGCCACCACGCCCGCCCATCTCCTCTGATCCAGAACGGGACGCGGTCCTGACTCTGATCGGCGATATCCGCCGCGAACTGGGCGACCGGGCCACCGTCGGCAGTACCACCAGCCGGGCGCTCAATCTCTACCGGCAATCGGACATGTCGTGGGAGCAGTTCGTGGCGGCGGTCTACAGCGCGCGGGCGACGACACAGGCGCGCACCTCGGCGATCAGGCGGCGGGATGAGGGGGGAGTGAACAAGATGCCATACATGCTGGCGGTGCTGGCGGACCAGTTGGGGCTGCGGGAACCCCCCAGGGAAGGAACGCAGGGGGAAGGTGAGACATATCCCGGAGCATTAGTGGTGGCAATAGAGGATGTAGGATGTGGGGCGATGGCACCGCCCACACGCTTCCCTGCCAATCCTGAAGTCGCCGCGCTGTCCGCCGATGGCGGCCTCACCACCCGGCGGGAGTTTTGGGGCCGGATGGCGGCGGAGACGGGGATCGGCGATCTGCGGGCCTATTGCCGTGCCTGCGGGCGTCCCCCGCGCTACGACGATCTCGCATGGTCGGTCGGGTATGTGCGGGAGCGCCGGGGGGGGCGTGGACACGGGGGCGGGGGGTGAGGGGCCTGCCGCTGGCGAGTGAGGAGGAACGACATGCATGATCGGCACGACGTCTCCGCGTTGTGGCAGATGGCGACGTGCAACCTGATCGAGGACTGCGCCGCGGAGGCGGATGCTCTCGCCGCCGTGCGGCAGATGGTGGCGGTGAGTGGCGCCTCGGCGTTGGCTGACGTTGTGCTGCTCGCGGGTTCACGCGATGGCGATGCGCCGATGCGGACCGTGGCGGCGGGGACGGTGCCCCGCGCGGGATGATGGGAAGGGCTGGCGTGCCGCCTGCAACGCTTCATACGGTACTTGCGGCCGCACCGTAATCGTGCGGCGTGGATGCGGATTCTCTGAGCGGACGCACCGCGTGCGGCTGAGACAATGCCGACAATCCTTCGTCGCGAACTTGATCTTGATCACGTTCGTGTGGCGATTGTCCACTGCGGGCGTCCAACTGACGCTTGTCCGTCCTTCAGGGCACGTTGCCTGCTGCCTCTCCCAATCAACGCGGAAGTGCTGAATATCGAAGCCTTCCCCAGCGCGTGCTTGCCAATGCCTGTTCGGTCGCGTGGGGCCGAACAGGTCAACGGCATAGTCACGGCGGCTGGAGACCAGCAACTCGGCATCGAGGTAGCCGGTATCGACGAGATGCGTCTGCGGCAACAGGTCGCGGCGTGCGAGATTGTCGTGAATGACCGGGGTCGCGTCGCCATCGGCAATCGGCCCCGCCATCGTCTCGACCTGCGTCACGAGATGGGGGAGATCGTCCTCGCAGGTCTCGGTGATATGGACCTTGTAGCCGACCCATTGCGTCGTGCGCTTCTTGGCGTAATGGGCGTCGCGGTCGTAGGGCGAACTAATGAAGATCGCCGCGGGCGGGATATTGTCTGCGACACGCCACTGGACGTTCCCCTCGACGAGTTGATATTGCTGTATCCACACGTGGCGCAACGTCTGCACCGCCGGAACCTCGCGCAACCAGAGCGGCGTGCTCGCGGCGTTGATTGCCCCGAGGAGTGCGTAGCCATCGGCACCGATCGTCAACGCGAGGGTCTCACGCGCAGCCTTGCTCGCCGGCAGCCGATCATCCTCGGCGCGACGATCGTAGCGCGCGGCCCAGTCCGGCGGTGCGTGCCGCCGCAGCCAATCAGGGGCGACGACCGCGAGGCTATTGAGCGTATGACGCATCGTCTCCGTGACGACTTCGAGCCGGTTGAGGGCGCGTACGGCGGCGAGCACATGCGTCGAATCGGTCCGTTGCCGCCCGCGCGATGTCAGGAGTTTCTGCTCCCGACACCAACTGAGCACGGTATCGAGCAAGAGCGATTCTGCGCTGCCCTCGATCAGGCGGGTGCGGAACTCAGACAAGACCGAGGCATCGAAGCCGGGATCGGCCAGTTCGAGGCGCAGGACGTATTTCCAATCGATCCGGCCGCGCACCGCGTCCGCAGCAGGGCGATCAGCGAGCCCCTCGGCAAACTGGAGGATCGTGACGAGGGCGAGCCGCCACGGCGTGAAGGCGGGTTGGCCATGCGTGGGGAAGAGCGCGGCAAAGGTCTCGTCGGTGAAGAGGGAGCCGAGTTCATCCGCGAGACGGAGATACGGATGCCCCTTCGGGAACGCCGCACGGGCGATACGGGCGGTCTCGTCCGGGACAGGACCGACGGGCTGCGGACGGAGCATGGCGATCCCCCTTGCTGAGTGGCGATGGTTGAGGAGAACAGCCTATCAGTACCCACCCTGACTTCGCCAGCAGTATCAAGAGTGCGGGAGAGCCGCTTTATGGCGGAATTCTTCAGCGCTCTTTGTCGCGCTGTGTAGGGCGACGCAGTAAAGATGCCCAGACGCGATAGCGATGTAGGCAGTAAGCGTAACAATCCGCGCCGCCCTCGGTTGTGTCCGTAAACTTCTGTAATTAGCAGGCCGCTGGTCAAAGCGGCCACCGTCCTCCACGATAGTGCTGCTGAACTCACTATTGAAGGAGGAAGACGATGGCGCGCAAACAGCGTAGCGGGATGGCGGAGACGACGCAAGCGGTGTTGACGGACGATCCGAACTTTCTGCGGGTCCTCGTCGAGCGAGTGATCCAGGAAGTGCTCGACGCGGAGATGACGGCGCAGCTAAGCGCCGCGCCCTACGAACGCAGCGGAGAACGGAAAGGCTATCGCAATGGCTCCAAGCCGCGGCAGTTGCATACTCGCGTCGGCACGCTCACGTTGCGAGTACCGCAGGATCGGGACGGCACATTCGCGACACAAGTATTCGCGCGCTACCAACGCAGTGAGAAGGCACTCATGCTCGCGCTGATGGAGATGTATGTCGAAGGCGTCTCGACCCGCAAGGTGCGCGACATCACCGAAGTCTTGTGCGGCACGACCTTCTCAAAGAGCCTCGTCTCGGAGTTGGCTGGGCAACTGGATGGCGAGTTGGCAGCGTGGCGGGAGCGACCGCTGAACGAGACGGCGTATCCCTATCTCACGGTGGATGCCCGTTACGAATATGTCCGGCAAGGCGGGCAGGTCATCAGTCAGGGCGTCTTGATCGTCACAGGGATACGCGCTGACGGGCGGCGGGAGATTCTGGCGGTCGCGGTCGCCGATACCGAGAGTGAGGCGACGTACCACGCGGTGTTCCGAGACCTGAAGCAGCGAGGACTCACCGGCGTGCGGCTGGTGACGAGTGACGATCATGCCGGCCTCAAAGCGGCGATCACCCGGCATTTTCAAGGCGCGAGTTGGCAGCGATGCCAAGTCCACTTCACGCGCAATCTCATCGGGATGATCGCTGCCGGGCGGCGCGGGGAACTGGCGGCCGATCTGCGCGAAGTCTTCGCGGCGACGACCCGCGAGCAGGCGTTGACGATGGCGCAGGCGGTGGCGATCCGCTGGGAGCCGACGCACTCGGGAGTCGCACTGCTGATCGAGGAGGAAATCGAGGACTGCCTGGCGTGCCTGGCGTTCCCGCTGGCGCATCGTGCGCGCATCCGCACCACCAATGGCCTGGAACGGCTGCATGAGGAAATCAAGCGGCGCACGCGAGTCGCACGAATCTTCCCGAACAGCGCGGCCTGTCTGCGGTTAGTCACCGCGTTATGTATCGAACAATCGGAGGAGTGGGTGAGCGGGCGGTGCTATCTCGACATGAGCGTGTTGCCGCCGCTCTTTCGACAGGAGGCGCTGCTGGCCCTCGTTAGCTAACGAAGATGCGTGGAGGAAAGTACAGAACCTTATGGACTTGACCCCGCCCTCACGTTATGATTATTGGATGTTATCCGGATGTTCTCTCATCATTATGCGGGTATGTGTTCCGCGTTCCCATCCGGTCAGGCAGCGGCGGCCGGGATATCCGTGAACATTGGCAGCGCGAAGGGTGTGCCGGTGCAATTGAAGGCCACTGAGACGGATCGCGCGATCACCCACGCTGTTCCTGGGCCTGCGGGAGCGCAGCGTGAGTCCCTAACGGCATCGGCAACGATGTCCCGTCCGCACGTGCGCGGCAAGTTTCTCTACATCGGCGACGAGAAGTTTTATATCCGTGGCGTCACCTACGGCACGTTTCGCCCCGACGATGCCGGCGATCAATACCCTTCTCCGGAGACGGTGGAGCAGGACTTCGCCGCAATGGCCGCGAACGGCATCAACGCGGTGCGCACCTACACCGTGCCGCCGCGCTGGTTGCTCGATAGCGCGCAACGCCACAATCTGCGCGTGATGGTCGGCCTACCGTGGGAGCAGCACATCGCCTTCCTTGACGATCCCAAAACCGCCGCGTCGATCGAGACGCGGGTGCGCACCGGGGTCCGCTCCTGCGCCGGGCACCCGGCCGTCCTCTGCTACACGCTCGGCAACGAGATCCCGGCGACGATCGTCCGCTGGTATGGCCACCGCCGCGTGGAACGCTTCCTGGAGCGCCTCTACCGCGCGGTCAAGGCGGAGGACCCGGGCGGTCTCGTGACCTATGTGAACTTCCCACCCACCGAATACCTTCATTTGCCCTTCCTCGATTTCGCGTCGTTCAACGTCTACCTCGAGCGGCAGGACCGACTGGAAGCCTACCTGGCCCGCCTCCAGAATCTCGCCAGTGATCGCCCGCTCCTCATGGCGGAGATCGGGTTGGACAGCCGCAGGAATGGCCTCGACGCGCAGGCGGACACGCTCGACTGGCAGGTACACACGGTCTTCGCGGCGGGCTGCGCCGGTGCCTTCGTCTATGCATGGACGGATGAGTGGTACCGCGGCGGCTTCGCGATCGAGGACTGGGATTTCGGCCTGACGGATCGGGAGCGTCACCCCAAACCGGCGCTCACTGCCGTCGGTCGCGTGTTCGCTGCGGCACCATTCCCGGCCGATACCCCCTGGCCGCGGATTTCCGTTGTTGTCTGCAGCTATAACGGTGCGCGCACGATCCGCGAGGCCTGCGAGGGTCTCGCGCGCCTTGACTATCCGGACTACGAAGTGATCGTGGTAGATGACGGATCCACCGACAGGACCGCCACGATCGCGCGCGAGTACTTCATGCGTGTAATCAGCACGGCCAACCAGGGGCTGAGCAATGCCCGGAATACCGGCCTAGCGGCCGCGACGGGAGAACTCGTCGCCTACCTCGACGACGACGCTGTTCCGGACCCTCACTGGCTGCAGTATCTCGCCGCGCTGTTCATGTCGACCGAGTATGTCGGCGTCGGGGGACCGAACATCGCGCCGCCCGGCGATGGCACGATCGCCGCGTGCGTGGATAACGCGCCGGGCAATCCGGTGCCTGTGCTCATCTCGGACCGGGAGGCGGAGCATATTCCCGGCTGCAATATGGCGTTCCGCAAGGCGGCCCTCGAAGCGATCGACGGCTTCGATGGGCAGTGCCGCGTCGCCGGGGACGATGTGGACGTCTGCTGGCGGTTGCAAGCGCGGGGCTGGAAGCTCGGCTACAGCCCCGCAGCGATGGTTTGGCATCACCGGCGCAACCGCGTGCGGACGTACTGGCGGCAGCAAAAGGGATACGGCAAGGCGGAGGCGCTCCTCGAACGCAAGTGGCCGGATAAGTACAATAAAATCGGCCACGTCCCCTGGTCAGGTCGGATTTACGGCAAGGGATTGGCCCAGGCCCTCGGCTGGCGGCAACGGCGCATCTACCATGGCACATGGGGGAGCGCTCTGTTTCAGTCCGTGTACGCGCCGGCCCGCGACGGCCTTTGGTCCTTGCCGTTGATGCCCGAGTGGTATCTCGTGATCGGCATCCTCGCGGTGCTAGTCGTCTGTGGCCTCCTCTGGCTACCTCTCCTGGCGCTCTCGCTGCCTTTGCTGATCCTCTCGGCTGGGATGCTCATTGCGCAGGCGATTCTTGGGGCGAAACGGGCGTCGTTCGCCGCACCATCGGGTCGGCAGCGGTATCTGCGCATGATGGTTGCCTATCTGCACCTGATCCAGCCGCTTGCGCGTCTATGCGGTCGGATGCGACACGACCTGACGCCGTGGCGGCGGCGTCCGACGCCCGGCAGAGCTTTTCCCACTCCACGTACTTCGACGATCTGGAGCGAGGGATGGCGCGACCCGAATACGTGGCTGGAGTCGGTGGAGCATCGGAGCACCCCCGTCGCGCGCGGCGGCGACTACGATTGTTGGGATCTCGAGATCCACGGGGGATTGCTCGGCTCGGTCCGTCTCAGGATGGCGGTCGAGGAACACGGCGCCGGCATGCAACTCCTGCGTTTCCGGATCTGGCCTCACTATTCCCGCGCCGGGATCGTGTTCACGATACTCTTCGTCGCCCTCGCCACGTTGGCTATGCGCGATGGCGGGTGGTTCGGCGCGGCACTGCTCAGCGCCGTGGCTATCGTCCTCGTGGTCCGTGCGCTCCTGGATCTGTCGTCCGCCACCGCTACGGCGCTTCGCGCGGTCGCAGAAGCAGGCGCAGAGGTATCGAGCGCATGACCGCGCATGCGAACGACCGCACGCTTTATCGGCGCCTCCTCCGACAGGCCCGACCCTACCGGGCGCATATCGTGGGCATCTTCCTGCTCAGCCTGCTCGCGAGCCCGCTCGCCCTCATGACACCACTCCCCCTCAAAATCGCGGTGGATAGCGCGACGTCTTCGGGGCCGCCGCCGGTGTTCCTGCGCGTGTTCCTGCCGGAGAATGGGGCATCCTCACATACGGCCGTCCTCATCCTTGCCGCCGTGCTGCTCGTCTTCGTCGCGCTCCTGAATCAGATGCATACACTGGTCGTGTCGCTCCTGAGCACCTACACGAGCGAGAAACTCGTCCTCGCCTTCCGGGCACAGCTCTTCCGGCATGTCCAGCGCCTTTCGCTCGCCTATCACGACACGCGGGGGATTGGGGATTCCACCTATCGCATCCAATACGACGCCGCGGCGATCCAGTACATCGCGATCGATGGCGTGATCCCCCTAATCACCGCGATCTTCACGCTCGCCGGGATGATCTATGTCACGGCCCGCATCGATTGGCAGCTGGCGCTCGTCGCGCTCGCGGTCTCGCCGGCGCTTATTCTGCTGTCCCGCGTCAATCGGCGGCTCTTCCGGCGGCGGGCCGGTCGGGTCAAGGAGCTCGAGAGTTCCGCGCTGTCCGTAGTGCAGGAGGTTCTCGGCGCCGTCCGTGTCGTGAAGGCATTCGGGCAGGAGGAGCGGGAGCAGCGGCGCTTCGTCATGCGTTCGAGCGAAGGGATGTGGGCACGGCTCCGCTTCACGCTGCTGCAAGGGATCTTCGACCTCTTGATCGGGCTGACGATCGCTCTTGGGACCGCCGCCGTCCTCTTCACCGGCATCCGGCACGTCGAGGCGGGGCGATTGAGCCTCGGCAGTCTACTTTTAGTGATGGGCTACCTAACGCAGCTCTACGCGCCCCTCCAGACGATCGGCCGGAAAGCGGCGAGCCTCCAAGGGCATCTCGTGAGCGCCGAGCGCGCGTTCTCGCTCTTGGACGAAGCCCAGGATGTGCCGGAGCGGCCCGATGCCCGGGCGATCGGACGTGCGGTCGGCGCCGTCGCTTTCGAGGGTGTCTCCTTCTCGTATACGAGCGAGCGCCCGATCTTGCGAAACGTCTCCTTTGCCGTCGATGCCGGGACGAAAGTCGGGATCATCGGTACGACGGGCGCGGGAAAGACCACCCTGATGGGTCTGCTGACCCGCTTCAGCGACCCGAGCGGCGGGGTGATCCTTCTCGACGGAGTCGATCTGCGCGATTATCGTCTCGTGGACCTGCGCAACCAGTTCGCAATCGTGCTCCAGGAGCCGGTACTGTTTTCGACGAGCATCGCCGAGAACATCGGCTATGCGCGACCCGAGGCAAGCGAGGATGAGATTCGCGCGGCGGCGGTGGCCGCGAACGCGCACGATTTCATCATGCACCTGCCCGACGGATACGCGACGCAGGTAGGCGAGCGTGGCATGCGCCTGTCCGGCGGCGAGCGTCAGCGCATCTCGCTCGCCCGCGCCTTCCTCAAGGACGCGCCGATTCTGATCCTTGACGAACCGACGAGTTCCGTGGATACAAAGACGGAGGAGACGATTATGGAGGCGATGGCGCGCCTCATGGACGGGCGTACCACATTCATGATCGCCCACCGGTTGACGACACTTTCGAACTGCGATCTCCTGCTGCAAATTGAGCAGGGACAACTCGTTGGCATCACGGAATTGCAACCACCCTCGGCGAGAGACCGCGATCGCTTTGATGTGGCTGGCACCGAACATGCAGCGGTCACGCCAAAATGAGCGACTGCGGTGAGACGATCGTAGCAGGAAGAGCGATGATGCAGCCAAGGAGAGCGGCGGACCACATATCTGAGCATCCCGCGGTGCGCGCTTGGGCGATGCTCCATCCCCGCAGTAACGAACCTGCGGCAGTTGAGACGATAAAAGAAAGCAGTTCATCGTCCGTCTACCGGCTCGTGGGCGTGCCTCGGTATGGGAGGATCATCGCGAAATGGTGCGAGCGCGAGGGTGCCGCGACCGAGCGGAGCGTCTATCGGGACGTGCTACCCCGCGTGCCCGTGGCTGCACCTCGATACCATGGGACCACCGACGGGAATGACGCAGAACATGCCTGGCTCTTCCTCGAGGACGCCGCCGGAGAGCCATATTCGGCGAGTCTCGCGGCGCACCGGCGATGCGCCGCGCGGTGGCTGGCGACCATGCACGCCGCGACTGCGGCGGGCGGCACCAATCCGGGATTGCCGGGCCGGGAGCCGGGATATTACCGGGGGCAGCTCCGCCGCGCGAGGGAGACGATTCTCGGTAACTGCGCGAATCCGGCGCTCCGCGCGGACGAAGTCAAGGTGCTCGAAGCGCTTGTCGCACATTGCGAGCGCCTCGAAGCGGCGTGGCAGACGGTGGAGCGGCAGTGCCATGGGATACCCGAATCTGTGGTCCATGGCGACTTCGTCGAGAAGAATATGCGCGTCCGCAGCGATCCGCGAGCTATTGTGCTGCTGCCGTTCGACTGGGAAGTCGCAGGGTGGGGGATCGCCGCCGCCGATCTCGCCGAATGTCCCGATCTCGCAGCGTACTGGCAGGTCGCTAGAGAATGGTGGCCGCATTGCACGGTGGGCGACCTGGAGCGCGTGGCAGCGATCGGGAGAGTATTTCGACTGATCGACGCCATCGGTTGGGCCAGTGATGGTCTCGATAATCCATGGACGCATAGGGCTATGGAGTCCTTGCGATGCTATGTCGCTGACATGGCGGCGATTTGTTCGGTCGTCACGACGAAGGATTGAAGTGAAGCAGCTAGCATCTACAGCAGCCCCTGACCTGCGCGCCCTCGAAACGGGACACGCTGCCGCCCTCGGCGAGATTGGAGGCGGATCGCTGGCCGTCTCGAAACGTCGGCGCAACGTCAATGCGAGCACGTTCATGAGCGAAATTCTGACCTGTCGCCTCGCCAACAGGCGCGAGGTGCGTCTCCTCTGCAAATATGGCACCGAGCATAACGACGAGTCTTACGGACATCGAGGCGGCATCGGATATGAGGCCGCTGTTTATCGCGAGGTCGTTCGATCGCTCCCCGTGCCCATTGCCCGCTACTACGGGACATTCATCGATCCGAGCTCCGGAAACACGTGGCTCTTCTTGGAATATCTCGAGGGGAGTGCCCGGATTCATGAGACGGAGGATCCGGCCGCCGCGATGTATATGGCGGCGGATTGGATAGGGCGTTTCCACGCCGCGATCACGCCGGAGGCGTCCGCGTCGTGGCCATTCCTGAACAGGTACGACATCCAATATTATCTCGGCTGGGTGCGGCGGACTTCCGCCTTCGCAGCTGGCCTGCACGGACGATTCCCCTGGCTGGCGGAGCTGTGCGAGCGTGCGGAGGAGTGTTTCGCGCCGCTGCTCACCGCCCCGCCGACCATCATCCACGGGGAATACTACCCGAAGAATATCCTCGCCCGCGCGGGGAGTGTCTATCCCGTTGACTGGGAATCGGCGGCGCTCGCCGCCGGGGAGATCGACCTCGCGAGCCTGACGGAGGGATGGCCGGAAGATACGGTGCAGGAGTGCGAGCGGGCTTATCAGCGTGCGCGCTGGCCCGACGGCGCCCCTGAGTCATTCCGGCGGACGTTCGCTGCAGCCCAGGTGTACCTTCTCTTCCGCTGGCTCGGCGACCGGCCGGACTGGACGACCGGGGTGCGGAGTTCGCGGTGGCTGTTCGAACAATTGCACGCGGCGGCGGAGCGGCTGGCGGTGATGGCGTGAGGCCGCGACGTATCGTCGTCGTCGGCACGATGGCGTCCGACCCCTACGCGGGGATGGCGTGGATGCATATGCAGATCGCCACCGGCCTACGCCGCCTGGGGCACGACGCATACTACTTCGAGACGACATCGAGTTGGCCATACGATCCCGTACGGCAGACACGCGTCGATGACGCGGACTATGCGCTCCCGTATCTCGCGCGCGTCGCCGAGCGCTTCGGCCTCGGCGACCGCTGGGCGTACCGGCGCAGTTATGGGGACAAGGCATGGTTCGGCCTCGATCGGACAACGGCGGAAGAGCTGCTGGCACACGCCGACCTCGTGCTGAATGTCACGGGGTCGACGCGACTCGCGGAAGAAGGGCTCGCGGTGGGCCGCCTTGTCTATTACGGCACCGATCCCGTCTATCACGAGATCGCCTACGCGAATGGCGATCCGGATACGCGGACGATCCTCGATGAGCACGACGATTTCGTCACCTATGGGGAGAATATCGGCGGTCCCGACTGCCCCATCCCCCCCCTGCCGAACCTCCGCGCCAGGACACGCCAGCCGATCCTGCTCGACTTTTGGGCGTGCGGCCCGCCCACCCGCGACACGTTCACCACGGTCGGCAACTGGCGGCAAGACTGGGGCGATATCGAGTTCCGGGGCGAGACCTACCACTGGAGCAAGCATCACGAATTCCTGAAGTTCATTGATATGCCCCGCCATATCGGCACACCCGTCGAACTGGCGACCGCACCCGACCCCGAGGTGTGGCGCCTGTTGGAGTCTCACGGCTGGCATGTCGCCGACGCCCATGCCTTCACGACCGATCCCTGGCCCTACCGCAATTACATCCTGGCGTCGCGCGGCGAATTCACCGTCGCCAAGGACCAGAATGTCCGGTTGCGAAGCGGCTGGTTCAGCGAACGGAGCGCGTGCTACCTCGCGGCCGGTCGGCCGGTCATCACCCAAGACACGGGATTCGGGAACAACCTCCCGACGGGCGAGGGCCTCTTCGCCTTCAATACGATGGAAGAGATCATCGGGGCCTTCGAGGCAATTCGCGCGGATTACGGCCGGCATAGCGGCGCCGCGCGGGCTATCGCGGAGGAGTATTTCCGCGCCGAGACTGTGCTGGCGAAACTCCTCGACGACTTAGGGGTGTGATCGACCGTGGCGAAACGATATCTGATCGTCAATGCCGACGACTTCGGCCAGGGCGGCGGCGTCAACCAAGGGATCATCGCCGCGCACGAGCGGGGCATCGTCACGAGCGCGAGCCTGATGGTTCGCTGGCACGAGGCGGATGCCGCCGCCGCGTATGCGAAGGACAATCCGGCATTCAGCGTGGGATTGCATGTCGACCTCAGCGAATGGGCGTACCGTGACGACAGCTGGATCCCGCTGTACGAGGTCGTGCCACTCGACGATCCGTTCGGGGTGGAACGCGAGATCGGGCACCAACTGACCGCATTCCGGCGCCTCGTCGGTAGGGAGCCGACCCACCTGGACTCGCATCAACATGCACATCGCGACGAGCCCGTCCGTTCGATCATGCAGAAGCTGGCCCGTGATCTGGGGATCCCGCTGCGGCACTTCGACCGGCGTATCCGATATTTCGGCGGCTTCTACGGGCAAGACGATACAGGATCGCCGTATCCCGATGGAGTCAGTGTCGAAAGCCTTTTAAGAATCCTAGAGAGAATCGAACCGGGGATTACTGAACTCGGGTGTCATCCCGGTCTCGCGATCGACTTCGACACGATGTACGCGACCGAGCGGAGCATCGAAGTGCGGACGCTCTGCGATCCACGGATACGTGCAGCGGTGATGGCGCAACGAATCGAACTGTGTGGATTCCCCAGCAATGCACACAGGTCCGGGTGATCCCCTAGCCTAGGAGTTATCGACTCCTCATGCGATAGCAGATTGATTCACAGCTCGTATCATTCTTCCTTCTGGCTCGTGCGTTTGCCACTTAGTGCCGTGATGTCGCTATGGAGCATCTCGACGCGCGCAAGGTGCTGGGGCGATTCCTCGCCGAGATCGGTATTTGAGTTCGCTTTTTCGGACCCGTTGGCAGCGCGGTCCAACTCATTGACCAGTGCCACGGTGAGTATTGCGTTTCTCGTCTTCGCTCTGCTATGCTGGAATAACTAGACAGAAAGTCCCTTCTGCGTAGCAAATGATGTAAATGACAACCAAGAACACGCCGATTACCGCCCCGCAACTGGCGAGTTTCACTGCACGAAAGGTGACGGGCCTCGCTGACACTCTGCATGACGCCGAAAAGATCGTCTCCACCTCGATCGCTTCATCCCGTTCTTCAGCGAGAGTTACGGCCACGATGGGGTCACCTCACGAAACGGACAACATCGTACGCTTCGGTCGGGACGCCGAGCGGTGCTCCAAGGAAGGCGTGGAGAATCGTCAATCTAGGGTGTACCCCAGCCTGATGTCAGGCTCGGCGTGCGTGAGCGTCAGCATAGGGCCGTTTTGGTTCTTTCTTGACATCTGTGCCGAAACCTTATAGACCCCATTCTGACATACCGTGCAACCAGCACTGTCACTCTCACTGCCGTCTGGCCCCCACGCACTTTGATTGACGTTTCATCAATCGCCCCGGTGGCGTGCTCGCTGACGGAGGTTGGCGGCTGACGGCATGATCGGAAATCGGCGTGCGCCCCGCATCACATGCGCTAGGGTTTCGCTGGCGTCGACGGGATGGTTGTCGGCGCGGCAGGAATCCCGGGCGGCACTGGGAAAGGGAACGGGGCGGGCATGTACGGTCCAGGGCGCAGGTCGATGATTGTCGCGCCTGGCGGCGGGACGTAGGCGAAGACGCTGTCCGGGATCGGGATATTGTATGCGATCGCCGTGACCTCGCGGCGGAATTTCAGCGTCCCGTCGGGGTAGTCGTGCTCCTCTTTGAGGAAGAAGAACGTTT
>JAABUU010004649.1_pt1 | contig 15979 bp, 18 predicted proteins | sample 5559301 | NCBI WGS metagenome assembly JAABUU01 (sample SAMN10711884, study PRJNA513360) | rock metagenome | isolation source: Antarctica rocks | place: Antarctica: Victoria Land, Richard Nunatak white | reverse complement strand
CATCAGCAGGAAGCTTCAAACGGTGGAGGCTTCTATGGGGTGTTTCAAATTTGATATGTAGTTTAAATCAGCTTCGAAGAACATATCGACCCCAAAGATACTTCATTTTTGGTGAGCCGTTCATATGGAATCAAGTATCTGTATGGTGTCTGTTTTTGAGCTGCTAGACCTAGTTGAGTGACCGCTAAACCTATCTGGGGGGGGTGTATGTGTAGTAAAAAGGGGTGTATGTTTAGTGGTAACCTTTTTAATATGGAATAGTTAGTACGGAGTGGCAAGGATTGATATTGTTAGATAAAACATTTTATGGTTCTACATAATCTGGCAATCATGACCCCCTTTTCACCAACCCCCGTTTTCCCCCGTCCTATCCATGCACAAACAGCTACTAAGCAAAATGTCAGGCTACCGGGTATATGTCGAAGGCATCTCATTCCCAATTCTCACAGGCCAGCTGCAGGACCCACCTGTACGTGATGTTGGCTGCGAACCTCCTCTTACTACTGTCGATAGAAGCCAAGAGATCCCATCATCGTCGTCGTTGATAAGGCGAAGGAGTTAACTGGGTCCTTTTCGCCGTGTTGACAACGAAAAGAGAAGAGTGCATATGTTCGAAATTTACATGCTCGAGGCGATTTATATGTCGATAATTAATCTTAACGAGTCAACGAGTCATTCTCTCTCCTACGACTTACAATCACTATTATTTTCTCCATCTCTACTTCTTTTTTTAAAAAATACAACGCAATCGAATATCAACCTCATGACTGGAAAGTTTCTCTAAAGAAGAACGAATCGGTAAAAAAGAAAATAGACTTGTATACGTACTCGCATGTATACTTCACAAACAAAGTATGAGAAACACATCCACTTCTTCGACTTCAATCGACGTGCGTTAAGACATTAAGTTATATCAAGAGGAAAATTGAGACAGGCCCGTTTTATTCAGGTCAGTAAAATCGTTTTTTCCTCCCCTCTTGTTTTACGATGAATCGATTTGATTTTTTCTTAAAGATGGTTTTATGTTATACGGAAATATCACGGAGATTGGAGCCTGGTCAGTCCCAATTTGCTTTTTTTTTGTTCTACAAATGTACCTAATCGGACATAACCGTAAGGTCGAGTCGATGGCTTCTGCAAGAGGATAAAAAGCCTCCTGTCGAGTAGGAATCATACACATAGAAAACACCACGGATTTACAACATACCCATATCTGGGCCAATTCCTACCCATACTCCCAGACCATCAAGCTGCGGTAAGATACAGATTGGGAAATCAGTAGATTGAGCTTGTCGTGCATAGGTATGCAGGAATGGAATAGCAAAAATTGCCTACGGAGTAATCATCTGCAAGAATCCCCTTTTCGAACGTGCCTGAAACCCTCAGACCCCGGATTTCCCTCAATGAGTTGACGCCAGACGCTCTTACTCCACGCATCGATCAGAACCCCTCACCATCTCCCTACAACCCCCCTCCCAAACCCGCTCACCTATAAAAATCATCCGGCCCCCCGGCCGCGTGCTGCGCTTGTTCCGGCGCCCTATACGGCTGATAACCTCCCTGCGGTGGCCCTGAATTAAGCACCGGATACGGACTCTGTAAGTTGGGACTAGGCACTGGCGGGGGCTGGTGCGCCGGTTGTTGTTGCGTTGGGTATGGGGGCTGTGGTGCTTGGTAGGGTTGCTGCTGCTGTTGCTGAGCTGGTTGTGGGGCAGGGGGGGCTTGGCTAGGCGGTTGGTGCTGGGCGGGCGGGCCTTGGCTGAAAGGTTGTTGGCCGCCGTGATAGGGTTGGCTAGGTTCATCGGAGGGGGAGTAGACGGAGGGGGAGTACTCGTTTGGTTGCTGGTGTTGCGTAAGAGGTTGTTGGCCTGTGGGAGGTGGGAGATAAGATTGCGGACGGCCGTCTGTGGGGCTGGTATAGGTGCCTAGTTCTTGGGGGTTATCGTAGGTTGATATTGGGCGGTGGTGGAACGGGTCTGAGGATGGTTGAGGGGGTGGGTTCCCCGAGGTGGTACGGTTGCGAGGATCGTTGGGAGAGTATTGGGATTGTTGTGGCCCGTTTTGGGGTGGGTTTTGAGGTTGAGGTGTACGTGAGTCTGCGTTTTTTTTAATTAGAGATAGTACAAGAGAATCGCGAGGGTCCAGCTGACCTTGCGGACCTTGTGGGTAATAACGGCCGGGACCTTGCTGAGCGGGTGGTCCTTGCGGTGCATATCCGCCCAGAGGGTGTCCGTATTGTGGCTGCCCTGGGCGCCCATACTGGGACTGTGCCGGCTGAGACATTGACGCCTCCAGTAGAGATTCGTAGTCTCTTCGAGCTTTAATGAATTTCTCATTCAATTGGGTGAAGTCATCTTCATCGAGGTGTTAGCGCTGCATGTGACTGAACTTCTTAGATGCTCACCCTTCTTTTGCGAGTATTTCCCAATTAATTCGATGAGCTTAGGTCGTATGGCTAGCGTTGAATGATAAAGCGTTGTAATCTCTTCATTATCCCTTACGTTCAATTCCGAGCTGCTGGTGCTTAGCAACGTCAAGAGCTTTTCCACGTTTTTGATCTCTGCGAAGACTTCGGCTTCCATGTGTGCCTCTCGTTGCAGATCGTCTTGTGTGGGATCCGATAGTTTTTCAACATAGTTTAGTGGAAAGATTCCTGTTTGCCCTTTGAGCGAGCCCTTCCACCAATCCTTGTAGACAGATTCCAGAACCGCAATTATATCCCCCTTACGAAACTGCAATTCTCCAGGTTCGGAAGGTTGAAAATCAAAGAGCGCTCGAACTCGGGAAACCGTGGCTGCCGTGGTTCCTGATGATACAGGCACTGAAGGCGCTGCTTGCTGTTGGATGGCAGCTCCAGATGACGATCCTGCTTGACTTGACTTCTTTGCCGCCGACTGTGCTTGTGATGCTTTATCCTTTACCGAAAGTGCTAGAGCCATTTGCAATTCCTCTTCCTCCTTTTGCCTGTCAACGTCGGTTATCTGGCGCTTGGTTGGCTTGGACGGTGGATGCAAATTTGGATCTAGTGCCTAGTAAGCAAGAATGGCGGTGTAATGTGATGCTTGAAGGACATACTCTGACTCTTCAGTTTCGAATACGCTTGGTCCATTATCCCTAGATCAGGATCTTTTGAGAACATCTCTGTCCATTCTCCCATGCGCTCCAATATCTTGGTCTTGACTTGTTGGTGAGTGTTCTAATCCCAGTCAGTAATTTGCTTCACACATTTCTTATACAAGCAGGCCTTGGTATACCCTATCGTTCGCCAGCCGTAGCATCGCGTCCGTGAAGCTTCTCGAGGCCAGTTCCCTATGCATCTTAGGACCACAATTTTGAGAGAGCGCATTTGCAAGCTAGTCCCAAGCAGTCAGCTTCAACGGACGAGAGCCTTGTAGTCACCACCTTACTTCTAGTGTATAAAGTTGCACGTTCGCGTTTCGGTGAGCAAGGCGCTTGATCATCGATACCACCGCATCTTTAGCTCTATAAACACAACAGTGCTTAGTCCAAAGTGTATAGATATAAGCATGTGGACCTCAGCATACCCTGAATCTTCTGCTCCGACTCGATCACAGACATCCTGTCTGTTTTTAGCATATCCCAACCAAAGCCTTGCACGTTTCTGGAGGCAATACCAGTATATATTCCCAGTTCTCCGACGTAAGATTCTCATCGGTTGCCTTGGCTGTAATACTGTAAGCTATTGCGCGGATATGTAATGGGAAGTTTTGCTGACCGATGGCATCGTCGAAGGCATTCTGTTGAGCGCGAAACATGACCGGTGTAACCTGAAAGCTTCAGGTTTGAGCTCTTATGGTTTTGTTGGAAGAACGTTTGTGGAGAGATCTACTTGCTCTTCCTGCGATGGGGAGTGCTTGGCATTATGAAGCTCAGAGCCGGTGCGCCTCAGCCCACATCAGTTAGCCTAGAAAGAGCGAAGCTTGCGTCATCACATTTGTGGTTTCACCACCTCTAATTTCCCTGTAGGAAACGCGAGGGACGCTGCCAGATAAGATGGTAAGTTTTTATTCAATGGATCATAAGATACCCATAAATGCTGTTGGTCATCTCTTTTGGGAGACTCCTATCTAAAACTTGTTCCGTAGCATGTATGCCAGTGCAAGACTTCATGACCCATGACTTCAATATCTGGAGACCCAAATCGTATATATCTCCCTCAACTCCCTCATCAAAGGAAAATAAAAAACATGGTTGCACACGAGCTGATGCAGCGAAGAAGCTTGAAGCTCAGAGTCTATCGCATAACCTATTCAGGTCCAGCAATTGCGCCTGAAGGATACAGATCGATAATGTAGATCGTCATGGAGTTGCTGCAGTTGGGGTTCGGAGGGCAAACGCCTCGAAGTTTTGGAATGCTATGCGATACATCAACGAATACAGATTTGCCGTATTGCCGTATTGTCTCGATTTTGCAAATTCGATGACATGGCAGGAAATGGCTTTGAGTATCGTGGTCGAAAGCCTGGAATCCGTTACACTAAATCCATCTGAGACACTGGGAACCGTACATCTGGAGACGGCCTTGTTGGCGCTAGGTGCTACACGTAATAACGACATAAGTGTTGAGTCTAAGAACCTTTTTGTGCTCGCTCCTGTGCACGGTTGTTTCGAGCCGATTTCACCAGTGGAGCTAGATTGATAAGTGGCTCTGCCGTCTGCATGAATTGGTGCTGGCATTTTGTTAACAAAGGTCATCCCCATAATCAGCAAGCTCTAACATACCCTTAACAAGTCATGGGCCGATGCTCGTTTCTCAGGATCAACCTTGAGGGCGAAATTCAAGAAGTCTTTGAAGACCGGAGATAATTCATGCTCCTCTTTGATCTTTGGTGTTCCGTTGGTAGCAATCAAGTAAAGAGCACGCAGCGGCGACTCTGTGAGGTATGGAGGTTCGCCTTCGATCATCTCTATGGCCATGATCCCCAGACTCCATATGTCAACCTTACGGCCATATTCTTTTCTCGTCACGACTTCCGGCGCCATCCAATAGGGCGTCCCGACCATTGTAGTACGCTTGTTCTGCGATTCATTGATTTGAGCGCAGAAACCAAAATCGGCTAGATGATGTCAGCTCTGCCACGCTCCGAGACTGCTACAAGACATACTCAATTTGATGTTTCCGTCCATCGCAAGCAGAATGTTGTCGGATTTGATATCGCGATGAATGACCCCTTTTGAGTGCAGGTGTTGCAGTCCGTTCAGGGTCTAGATTTGTCTCGCATAAGCTTCTTTGATTCCACAGTTGCAGAGTCAAGCTTTGTCATACCTCTCTGCAAACTGCAGCAATCTGCCCCTCGCTCATCATATTGAATGTAACCACATCTGTCAAGCTCCCACCTTCCATATACTCCATAATAACCCACAAGTCTCCTTGTCGAAGGTAGCTATCCATGAAGTTCACAATATTCTTGTGTTTGCTGTCCTTCATCACTAAGATCTCATTGATGATCAAATCCTTTTTCGGTTGCTGCTCAAGGTTCATTTGCTTGATTGCTACGCATCGGTTTGTACCGACTTCATTGGCAGTATAAACGCCTCCCGACGCGCCCTGACCGATCTTGTTGAGGTTCCTATATTTCTTCATTGGATCCCCGGTACTACATATTGCGTTCAGCCGCGCCACGATGTCAATCCCCGTGGATCGCTTTGGTTGGCGTCTTGGGGTAGGTGCTCCTGCGCGTGGCTGAACGGCTGGAGCAGGGACATTCTGGGGATCAGGAGAAGCGCTAAATGGTTGCTGCGGGGGGGCTGGAGAAATCTGCTGCGTCGATGCCTGTTGTTGACTACGACTTCGCTCAAGTTGCTTGTGCGCGAGTGCTTGCTGAGCTGCGGCGGCGGCATGTTCCTGTGGATGTTGGTATGGTAGGGGGCTACCACTCCCAGCTGGAGTAGTGCGTGAATATGGAATAGGTGCATTTGCCTGAGACTTGGAAACTTGACGCTGGAGACCTTGATCGCGATTCCACTCATCATTGGCGTTGGATTGCGACCGACTCCTGCTCACGGATTCTTCGCTTGGCCGGCCGTATCCGATCGATGGTTCTTTGTTTACGTTAGGTGGCTGTGGTGCGACTCGAACGGGCAGAAACGTGGTTGCTGGGGGTGCCCCTGGAGGTCGAGGCGCAGGGCGGCCGGGAACCAGGGCAGGCTGATTTGGAGATGGTGCATTCGATCCAGCATTGTTTGGGGTCGGTACGCTCCGCGGAATTGGCGGGGGCGCGCGTGGATTCTCAAAGCTTCCTTCGGCGTTTTGAGGGAAACGCGGGCTTGCTGGAGGGCTATTGATGGTCGATAGATGCTGATTGGAAGAAGTGGGCATCAGTAGGCTTAACGAGGATGGTGCCGATGCAGACGCTCTTGCGTGATCAAACTTGCGATAAATTTCGTCCTCCCCCTTGCCTTCTGCATTTTCTTCGACAAAGGTCATGATGTCAACAATCGCCTGAGGATTCTGCTTCTGCTCATCCTTTGATATACCGCTTTCCTGAAGCATTCGTTGCCATTCCCTGGGCAGTCCCTATTTATAGTCAGTACCGTTTCAACGTTTCAATACCCTGTCAAACACGACTGCACACATGCACGGACTATCAGACGTTTAACCAGAATGCAGATGTTGGATAGCCAAAAGCAAGCTCGGAACAGGTATTTACTCTTACGCACCGTAAATTGGCCCGTGACATTGTCAAAGCCCACATGGGTAACGTGCACTGGATTTTCAGGATGGGAAATCTTGACGGTACGTGGCGAGCCCAGGACGCTGTTCATGAAGCTCGAAAAGCCACTTTTCTTCTTCCATGGCGCGGAATTCCTCCCTCCACTCGCTTCATCCGAGTATCTCTTCGGTGTCGTCAATCCAGTATCAGAGCGAGGCGGTGTGACGTCCCCCGATCGATCACCTACCGAGAAGCTCGCCGACTGTCTCAGAGCCGGGCTCGTCATTCTCGTGTCTGGACTCGTGTGCGACAACGGAGGCGGCCCAGGACGTCGCGAAGAATTTTGATAACCCGAAGATTTGCTGGAACTGATCTTTGACAAACCACCTAGAGTGTCGTGGGCGGCGCCGTTCAATTCATCCGAGCTTTTTTCATCCCATGATTGGCGCGAAGTATAGGAATACCCATCCGTGGGTTGCTCTGGCGGGGTGTGTGCGCCTGTTCTTGTGGAGGCCAGATTTGGGGAGCGGTTGAAAGAAATGTCGGCTGCAATGAGAGGGGGTTGGTGGTTGTGATCGCGACCGTTGACGCCGTTGGATGGGGATTGCTGTGGGATGGATGGTTGTCTTCGCAATTGCGTCGTCACGTTGTTTTGGCTCATTCTGGTATTGAATGCAGCATTATTTGGCGGAGGCTGTTTGGTGAGCTTCGATGAACGATGCTCGCGGTGCTCGCGGTGCTCTTCGTCCCTCATCTTGTTTCGACTTAGCGCGCGGATGTTTTGTGTTCCTAGTCAACCAATGGAATCTGCGGGTGGCAGCTGGGTCCCACTATGTGCTTTGACAGAAGACGATGGCACTTGTCCTCGCCCGTCCAGACTATCACCGTTCGATCTATTCAAACAGCTTGGTGGTGGAAAGATCTTTGGTGCTTTTCTTTTCTATTTTAATAATGTGCTAAAGGATTGCCAGCACCGTCGCCGATGATCTTTAGACAGGCGAGGCCTCTAACGGTCGCTGGAGCTACCTTAGTGGAGTACTGTGGTAGGTAAGGTACTTATCTGTGCGCAGGGATGTAAAGAGAATGCGGTGATCGGCCAATCTGCTAAGATACTTACTAGAACCCACGTATCCGGTCGGTCGGAATCCCAAACGGAGATATCATCATGGTTGATCGTTCAGGCAGCAGGAGTTGAAAGAAAGGATATGAGGTTGCGACTGTTCCGATTCGCTTCTCGCTGGATGTATGATTTTTTACGGGATGAGATGCATGTGTCACTTGATATCTCGACGCATGGCTTTTGCTCGGATGGATACGAGTACCGTGAGGGCATTTACTGTTGCTTTGACGGTCGTCGTAGCTGCTGAATGAATCCTTTGTTACTTTACTACGGAGGAGTACTTGTTCGATGTGCTGAATACTCCAGATGCAGTTCATGTCATGTGGATTCAGCTTTGGAAGGATCACATACAGTCCTCCACAATCCACGATAACTTCTACTCCACATGCGCCTTTCTTCTTTACATCGCCTACCGTGCGCTTTACTTCTTCGTCTAAAGCAGCAACTCTATGCCATTCACTCTGCAGTCCGGAGTAAGACACAGCAATACCTTGACGTTGTAAACGAGACTTTTGTCATATAGCGCAATTTGTCAGCATGCTGTCCAATCTAAGGTACCAAGGTAGTACGGTTGGTGGTAACAATAATGGATATACCGACTGTACTGTAGTTCTGTATCTGGCATGGTGAAGAGGTCCATACCTTACCACCTTACCTACCTACCTACCTTATGGCGTGTCAATGTCTGTACGGATGTAGCCATAACGCTAACCCCAGAGTTGGACAAGCGTGCCAAGGTACTCGTACTCGAGGTTAAAGTACGAGTAGATGCCGTCTTTTAATTCGGAAAAATCCCCAATCCAAAAAGTCTCCCGCCTCGAGGTATCGCTCACAACAAGAGGTATCTTCACTCCAAACTGGGCCTTCACTGCACATGGCTGAGATTTGATATCTGTTTGATTTCTCCATTGCAATTACCAAGAGAGACCGTTCTAATCACCTTCTTACCGGGTTTCAACCTTTCCCCACACTATGCAGTAATTATCCCCATAGATTTCTGATTCTGTTTCGTGTTCCACACGAAAGCACATCCTATAATCCTACCTGAGCGTTCTGCGTCATAGTAAGATGACTTCCGAGGCTCCGTTGAACGGTGGTAGCTCGGCAGCGTCAGACCACCTGTCCCCAGCTCAGAGGCTGCAGGAGAAGCATGCTACTGACGCCGTTCATCGTGCGACTATAGAAGATGCTGTTGATGAAGAAGATATCATTCACCCCCCGCCGTCGATGCAAACAGCCCCCGAAACGACTCCTGCACCCATGCTTACGCCGGCAGATGAGGGTCTGTCCGAAAAAGCTGCTGGGAAGCAGAAAGCGTCTGATGAGCCCAATGGCATTTCGGGGTCTAAAAACCCTGATACAAAAGCTGCCCTCGACACAAAGTCCGAAGAATCATTCCCGGCATTAGGGGGCAGGCCCAAACCACAGGCGCAAGCTCCTGTGACCAGGGCCTGGGGAGCGAAGAAGCCGGTCTCTGTAGGCAATGCTGTTCCAAATGGTATGAATGGGAACGATTCCGTGTCGAGCACCACATCATCCCGAGCTTCTACACCAGCATCAGGGATGTTGACCCCTTCGTCTACCAATGTATCGGCTACGCCGCAGTCTCGGGGAATATCTAAGCCTCAATACATGCCAATACCTGGCAGACACAGTGAAAGGATTCAGTTTGCACCCTCACAGCTGCTTCCACGAGATCAGTTGAAGAAGCCCTTACAAGATGTGCTCCGAGGCATAAACAAAAGATCGAAGGCGACTGTAGAGATGAAGTCTGGGCCAAGCGGTGCAATCATATTTGAGGGGACTGGCCCTGTGGATGCTGCGCGACAAGCTTTGAAGGATGTGGCCAAAGAAGTTGGATCGAAGGTCAGTCCACTTCCAAGCTTACGATACCAGAACTAAACAAAGGCAGCAAACTGTGAAAGTCCCAATACCATTGAGCGTGCGACCGTATATCATCGGCCGGCAAGGGACCGTAGTACAAGCCATACAAAAAAGGACAGGGGCTCGCGTACAAGTCCCAAGGGCCGAAGAATCCTCTATTGCGGACGATGAGGACGATGATAGTAAAACGATCGATGTGGCTATCGAAGGTGATGCAGTCGCAGCAGAGATGGCCAGACGTGAGATTGAAGCCATAATAAATGAGCGTACCTCGACGGTAAACATGCGTTTGCGAGACATCCCTGCGGAACTCTTTCCCTTTATTGCCGGACCTCACAATTCAAGCATCAATGCTCTTGAGCACGGAAGGGAGGTTCAGATCCATATTCCTCAGTATCACACTTGGTCGTCACAGCCACCACCACAAACTCCCCCTTCCGGTGTGCCACCAAAGTTCGTGCCTGATCCAACAAATCAAATCAGGGTTTCTGGTGACAGACTCGTGGTCCAAGAAGTACGATCCGCAATTGAGCGACGGGTGGAGCAGCTTCGTCGTCAGATCACGTTGGAGCAGCTAGCCATCGACCGTGGTCGACATCAATTCATCCTAGGCGACAACGATAGAGCGTTGCACGATCTACTCCAAGAGACGGGTTGTACCGTTATTCTCCCCCCTGCATCCGACGATACGGAAATGCTAACAATCACTGGACCCTATGATAAGATTGAATCTGGCATCGAAAAGGTAATGAATCTTGCCAGTAGTATGCAAATGTCCAGCGTGGATGTCGCGCGTCAACACGCAAACGCTCCCAGAGGCTCTCAAGCACACGCGCGTGCATTGACACAATACCTACAGCAGCGCCAAGCAATTGAGCAACTCGAAAAACAATACGACGCCCGTATCGTTATGCCAACCAGTGAGGATAGCCCCATGAATTGGGAAATATATTCGAGGGATGGGAAGAATACCATTCGAGCGCGCTCTGATATAATAAACTTGATAAACGCACATCCCCCAACAAGAATCAGGCATGTGGAAGTCGATCCTTTCTTTCACAAGCATGTCCAACAGCAAAGCTCGAAACGTGTCCGAGATGATTTTGGAGTTCGTCTACTTCTACCTAACCCTATGAGTGGAATGCAACAAGTGATCCTGGTTTACGAAGGCCTTTCGGATGCAGAACTGTACCAACCACCTACACAGCGGCCATCACCCGAGGAGGTTGCGGAGTTCGAAAACGCTCTACAACAAGCCCAAGAGCATATCCTCAACTTGATCCAGGGACAGCAGGAGATTGGCGCTGCCAATATCGAGGTACCACCGAAGTAAGCTTTTAACCCTCCCTAGATCGTCCATTACTGAGAATCTCAGGTTCCACGAGAAGGTTCGCAAATTCGTACGCATCGAACAGCACAACCTTCCACCTACAGAAATCCCAGTACGGCTTACCTTCGGTTCAAGCAACGGAGTCAAAAATGGTGCGGCGGAGCCAGAGCAAGAAGCGTCGCTGCGAGGGCCAATTGATGCCGTTGAGAAACTTGCAGAAAAGATTGTTGCATTTGTAGAAGCGGAAAAGCAGGATGAAAAGGAGCGAGGATTCATCACTAGCTTCGACTTCCCTCAAAAGTATGCCAACTTCCTCATCGGTAAGAAGGGCGAAAACATCAACAAGTACCGTGAAGAATTCGACGTCGATATTCAAGTGAATGATGGAAAGGTAGAAATCAAGGGGCCAAAGGCCAAAGCCGAACTCGCAAAATCCAAGATTCAACAGCTGGGCAAGAAACTTGAGGATGAAGCTACTCACGTCCTCAAGATCAAGCCTCAATATCATCGCGATATGATAGGCGCAAAGGGAAGCCAAGTAAACCGACTCCAGGACAGATACAATGTACGCGTACAGTTTCCTCGGACTACCCCAGCTGGTGGCGATGATAGATCTGTAGCAGACGGCGCAAGCGATGTGGGAGGGCCCCGGAACAGTAGAAGTAATCAGGCTCCGGATGAGGTCATTATTCGGGGCCCAAAGAGAGGTGCCGATGAAGCGAAAGATGAGCTGCTCAATCTTCTACAATGGACCATCGACAATTCCCACACTTCCACAGTCTCTGTCGCACAAAGCCAGCTGCCGTCTTTGATAGGTCAAGGTGGCCGGGAGATGGAGAACATTAGGCTTGCAACCGGAGCGCAGATCGACGTGCCCGGCAACCGGGAAAGTGCGGACCCTACTGGCCGTGTGCAAATCCAGGTAAAAGGTACCAAAAGGTCCGTTGAAGAGGCGAAGAAGCTATTGGAGGAGAGGGCCAAGGTCTTTGATGATAGCGTCACGAAATCAATAGAGGTTGATAAAAAGTACCACAAGGCGCTCATTGGCAGCGGAGGTAAGTCTATCTCCCATCCTCATATGTTATTCCACTCATTAACACCTTCAGGTGCAAACATTCGTCACATTGTGGTTGAGGCTGGCGGTTCCGATGATCGACGAGATCTTGCCCGCACTGTTCGATTTCCACGGCAGGACTCCAATGAGAACACAGTTCGTGTGGAGGGAAACAAGGCACTTGTTGAAAGCATCGTTTCCTCAATCGAAGCTTTCGTCAACCAAAGGGACAATCAAATGACGGAGACTCTTGAAGTGGCACCAGATAAACACCGCTTGCTGATTGGCCGTGGCGGGGAAACTCGAAGATCTCTGGAATCTCAGTTCAAAGTCAACTTTGACATTCCCAAATTATCACAAGAAGGGCCTGGTCGTTCCCAAGTCAAAATTTCCGGCCAGCCTGAAGATGTTGAAAAGGCACGGGACCACATCTTGGCTCTGGTGAAAGATCAAGAGGGCGAGACCTTTCAAGTGCCCCGTCGACTGCATCACAACGTCTCAGATAATGGACAATTCTTCCGCCGTCTGCGCAATGACCACCGAGTTACCGTGGACCATGCAGGACAACAACCGCCCCCAAAGCCCGCAGCGGAACCAAGGTCGCAGATCAACGGTGGTGCAGCTCTACCGCTGATTACTGATGATCTAGACTCGATGGCCAATCATTCATGGGAGGTCGTTGACAATGACGGTGCAAGTGCAGAAGAGGGCGAGATTCCATGGATCTTGCGCGGTTCATCCGAGAACGTTGCCAAAGCCCGGACTGTGCTCCAAAAGGCCATTGAGCAGGCACAGACGCGACAGGAATCAGCCATTGGCTACCTTGTCCTACCTGATCCTCGTACTTACCGATTCGTTGTTGGCCAAGGTGGGTCCCAGATCAATTCAATCAGGAAGCAAACAGGTTGCAAGATTACGGTGCCACGAGACCAGGCCAAAGGTGCAGCTATTGAGATTGTGGGCTCCAAGGATGGGGTGGAGCAAGCGAAGGACATCATCCTCGATGTCGTCCAGAATGGAGGGAATGGAAACAGAAGGGACCCCTAGGTTGGTTTGGCTGTTTGGTGGACTGCATACATTTTGGGAGTCCATGTATGCATTTGCAGTTGCATCTACGACACTGGGAGATTTGGTGGCCATAGTGACTGGGACATGTGAGAAAAGTCGGCAGCTGATGTACTCGTATGTGTGGGGCTTGTACAAGATATCTACTTGACCTAATGTACAGATATCCTCACCCAGGTGTTTTCCATGAAGTTCGAAAAAGGACAGACATCCAATTGAGATGTTGGAAGAACGGTCTTGTCACTAGTCACTACTCACGACTGGCGATGTTTTTCAATCAACAGCCGAGGCGGCGATTATCGGAATTAAGCAATGATGACAAGTCCCGCTTTCCCCGCAAGTCACTTTCTTCCTGCAGACTGCAGTCCTGCTTTCAAATGCATTGCGGACCAGAGTCACCCCCGATTCCTTTCTTGCCTCCCTTTGTATTTTGTTCTTGATTGCTAGCTTTGGGCAACTCTGTTGACAGACACGTTCATTGCAGCCATGACTCTAGGTGTCAGGGTAGCACCTACAGCAGCCAATCGAGCTGTCAACCTCCTTCGGACCGTCCAATATACACATCCTCCGAATTGCCCTTGCCATTCGAGTCCAGGCCATCATCGCCATACACCGTCCCTCTTGAACCATGCCAAGCGATCACTCGCCACGCCCGTGGATGCCTCGAGGAAAAAGGAATATGCATTCGAGATGGCGGCCTCAAGCATACGGTTCGGTCCAGGATGTACAAAAGAAGTCGGCATGGACTTCAAGAATATGGGAGCCAAGAAGGTCTGCGTAGTGACGGATGTGAATGTTGCGAAGTTGGACGCAATGAAGCAAGTTATCGAGGGATTGACAACGGAGGGTATCGAGTTTACCGTATACGACCAAACAAGGGTAGAGCCAAAGGATAGCTCGTGAGTGGAAGGACATTATTCGTTTTCTGGTTTCTAGCCACTGAGGGATACCTAGAATCCTAGAAGCAATCGCATTTGCCAAAGCCTACCAGCCAAGCGCATTTCTTGCAGTGGGAGGTGGTAGCGTGATTGATACGGCCAAACTCATGAACCTTTATACCTGCTTCCCCGACAATGACTTCCTTGACTTTGTCAACGCGCCTTTAGGCCGCGGGCTCCCTATCACCAAGACCCTCCTCCCTCTCGTCGCTGTTCCTACCACCGCCGGCACTGGCTCCGAGACAACCGGCACGGCCATCTTCGACCTCGTGGCCAAAAAAGCAAAAACAGGCATCGCTCACCGCGCGCTAAAACCCACATTGGGAATATGTGATCCCCTAAATACCCGCACCATGCCATCCGCCGTCCACGCCTCCTCGGGCCTCGACGTCCTCTGCCACTCCCTGGAATCCTGGACCGCAATCCCCTACCACGAGCGCACGCCACGACCGACAAACCCAATCAACCGCCCGGCCTACCAAGGCGCAAATCCCATCTCCGACATCTTCAGCCTGCAAGCCCTGCGCTCAACAATCAAGTACCTCCCCCGCGCCGTCAAAGATCCCGACGACCACGAAGCGCAGTCCGAGATGCTGCTCGCGGCCACACTAGCGGGCGTGGGCTTCGGCAACGCAGGCGTCCACCTCTGTCACGGCATGAGCTACCCAATCAGTGGCCAGAACCCCGGCTACAAGCATCCAGGCTACGTCACCGACAAACCCATCATCCCCCACGGCGTCAGCGTTGCCGTGACCGCCCCTGCCGTCTTCCGCTTCACGGGCGCTTCGAATCCCGAACGGCATCTCGCAGCCGCCGAAGCCTTCGGCGTCGACGTTTCCACCGTAAAGCGCGAGAGCGCGGGCGAGGTGCTTGGGGAGGCTATCGCGGAATTTCTAGTCGGCTTGGGGGATCAGCCGAGGGGGTTGGCGCAGTTGGGGTTTGGGAAATGGGATGTGGATGCGTTGGTGGAGGGGACGTTGCCGCAGCGGAGGGTGTTGATGTTGGCGCCTGGGTTGGCGGAGGAGGTGGGGGAGGAGAGGGAGCAGCTGAGGGGATTGTTTGAGGGGGCAATGGCGTATTGAGGTCCTTTTGAACGAGGCGGTGGGGTGGGCGGAGGGTGTGGGAGTGGAGGGTGTGGGAGGTGGGAGGTGGGGATAAGGTTTTATATATGATTCAGGGAGCCGGGTGGGTGTATGTGTATATACATGTACATAACATTACGCACAAGGTTCGCCCATTCAGAACTGCAAGCGCTTACCAGCTAAGTCGTTGAACTTGGTTACCCACACTTTCAACCCGTTGAATGTGGGATCCTCTCACCCAAAAGATTGACTGATTCGCGTAGTAAACCATCATCGAAAAACCGACAATCTCACTGTCCCAATTTCCTGACAAACACTTTTTCATTCGTACCTACAGTACTTTGGAACATCCCTTACTATCCGATACTACGAAGAAAAATCAACACCCACAAGTCGTTCGTTATTAAGAAAAAAAACCATCAAGTCCATCAATCGACGTTTCGAGCCTTCGAACGAATTTCCCAAATCTACCGACTACCCATCCAAACTCATCCACGAAACTTCTTCAAACAATCCGTTGCAAAAAAAAAAAAAAAAAAAAACCATCAACAGCGCTTCTACATTTTTTTTTATCTAAACCGACGCACTCATTCCTCCTAGTTCCGCACACACAACCCCCAATTTTGTATCCACAGCAAGCCGGGCTCGCATCTCATGATTTATCTCAAGGGGCTTGAAAGCTCCTGAGGGTTGGTTGGGGAGGCCGGTCGTTGTCTGGTTCGGTGCGATTTTTTTGAGGGAGATATAGGGGGGGCTAGTCCAGTGGGGAGGAGAAGATTTGGGTTGGAAAAGAGGGTGGGGGGGGAGGGGGGGGGGGGTTGGTTTATTATTT
>JAABUU010004648.1_pt1 | contig 15984 bp, 16 predicted proteins | sample 5559301 | NCBI WGS metagenome assembly JAABUU01 (sample SAMN10711884, study PRJNA513360) | rock metagenome | isolation source: Antarctica rocks | place: Antarctica: Victoria Land, Richard Nunatak white | reverse complement strand
CACAGGGGGCGCTTGGGTCGAGCACTGGTGCCCGTCCGTCAGCACTCGGTTGGCGCAGCGGCCACCGCGCTGGCCCTTCCTTTGCCCGCCACACGTCCGCCTCTCCAAACGTCAATTACGGAGTCTCCAGAGAACGGGGTCATAAAGCGACTCTTGGGCACTCTCGATGAGGCCTTTTTCGCTGTCGCCACCTGAGATGGGCGAGGCCGCCATCGGCGTGGTCCAGACGGGCAGGTTGATGGTGTTCGCTCTCACCCGCAGTATCCCGGCACAATAGTCGCGCAAGCTGTGCAACCGGCATCATCGAGAGTGCCCAAGAACCATAAAGCGAGCAAAGTGACAGCAGGGGTCTTGGACTCGGCCAACTGACACACGAACGGTGCGGGACGTATGTGTTTCCCACGACGCTGCGCTGATGTGTGCCCCGTAGATGTGCATTGCCCCGAAAGCTCTCACCAGCGGCTCAACGTCTCGCGCAGCCGCTTGTCGCTCCATTTTGCATAAATGCGCGTCGTTTCCAGCTTCACATGCCCCAGGTGGCGGGCCGTTTCTTCCAAATCGTGCGTTTCAGCGAACAGGCGCGTGCCCGCCGAATGGCGCAGGCTGTGCATCCCCTTGGGGGCGACACCCGTCCGATTGCAGACGGCGGTGACGTGCCGCCAGGCACTCTGGGGCGTGCGATAGGGCAGCACGTAGCCGTCCGGGTTGCGCGGCAATGTCTGGAGCGCCTGTTTCAAAGAGGTGCTCATGGCCACGGTGCGCGCCTTGCCGCCCTTGCCCTGCCGGACGGTCAGGTCGCGGCCGGCCAGGTTCACGTCCACCCAGCGCAGCTTGACGCACTCGCCGGCGCGCAGGCCCGCGTGCGCGCCGAGCAGGATGAGGACGTGATCGAATGCACTGTCGGCGGTCGCCTGGAGCAGGGCCGCGAGTTCATCGTCGTCGTACGGCATGCGCTTGTCCCAGGGCGGCGTGGGATCGTGCGGCACATGGCAGTCCGCGCAGGGGTCAATCATGGTCGCGCGCGTCCAGCGTAGCGCGGCGTACAGATGGCGCGCCGCCGCCACGCGCGTCTGGATCGTCCCCGGCCTCAGCCCGTCGCGCTCCATCCGGTGGATGTAGAAGCTGGCGGCGTCGGGGTTGGGCTTCAGTAGGTCCTCCTGGACCCACGCCTCCAGCAGGCGCCGCACGCCCAGGTGGTGGTTGGCGATCGTCTTCTTGGCGATGGTCGCCCCGGCCGTGCTGAAGGTGCGCAGCCACGCCTCAGTCAGGCTCCAGAGTGTGCCCAAGTCCTTCTCGCGGGCCGCCCGCATGGCGACGCGGCGACGGCCCGAGGTGTGCATGTGCATCCAGGCGTCCGCGCCCTCGCTCCCATGGCCGAGGAATGGAACGATGGCCGTCGCTATGGGCTCGTCGGACATGAGCGTACCCTCGATACATAACGCGCCGTGACGCTTTCACGGGCGCTATGGCGCTCCTTTTAGACCGTGAGGACGATTTTGCCGCGCACATGGCCGGTCTCCATCGCGCGGTGCGCCTCGGCCGCGTCGACCAGCGGGTAGGCGCGCTGGATGACGACCCGCAGCTTGCCGGCGGTGTAGAGGTCGGTGAGCGCGGACAACTGGGCTGCTGAGCGCGTCGTGCTGAGCCGGCGGATCCCGAGTTCGTCGGCAGCGGGCTGGAATGCGGTCGTGCCGATGCGGTTCTTGTCGCCGACCAACTCGATGGAGGCGCGTAGGGCCTCCACGGTACCAGAGGCGTCGAGGGCGGTGTCGACGCCTTCAGGAGCGACAGCGCGCACCCGTTCGGTGAGGCCGTCCCCGTAGGCGACCGGGATCGCGCCGAGGGAGCGCAGGTAGGCGTGGTTGCGCTCGCTGGCCGTGCCGATGACGATGGCGCCCCGGGCTCTGGCAATCTGGACCGCGAAGGTGCCGACTCCGCCGGCGGCCGCGTGGATCAGCACGGTGTCGTCTGTGCCGACGGCCAACTGCGTCAGCGCCGTCGCGGCGGTCTGCCCGGACGCCGACACCACGCCCGCCTCCGTCCAGGGCATGCCCGCCGGCTTGGCCACGATGTCCTCGACGCCGACCACGACATGCGCGGCGTAGGAGGCAAGCATGGCCCAGCCGAGGACCTCATCACCGCTGGAGAAGGCGGTGACGCCGGCACCGAGGGCGTCGACGATGCCGGCGAACTCGTTCCCGAGACGCTGCGGGAAGCGCGCCGGCACCCACTGGCGCGCCCCACCGCCGCGGAATAGACAGTCAAACGGCTGGACGCCGGCGGCCTTGACCTGGACGCGCACCTGGCCGGGTCCAGGCGGAGGCGGATCGGCGTCGATGGTATGCAGGACGTCGGGATCGCCGTAGGTGGTGAAGACTACAACCTTGCTCATGATCACACTCCTTTTGATGTCTTGCTGGGTGTCGGCAGCGTCGGCGCCATGGCCGCACTGGCGACAAGGATGACTGCGGTCGCTCCGGTCACGAGGATCATCGGTCCTTCCCTTTCTTTCTCACGTCTCACATTACTGATGGTCACGGTGGACGTGGCCTGGCTCAGCCGGCCGCTGACTCGTCCAGACCGCATCCATCACAGCGCCTTTCGCACTCCGGCGCGGAGGATATGACGGCGGAGCGACCGCCCTCTATCTTGAGGGTCGCCCGCGTCTGCCGCGGCCATCAGCGCGGGCCGCGCTGCTCAACGAAACGCCCCGACGTTGTCGGCCACGAACGCGTCGAACGTGCGCGGCGCGCGTCCGGTGAGCTCCTCGACCGCCGTGGTCGTCCGCGCACCGGCGCCGGCGGCCAGTGCGGTCATCAGCGCTCCCAGGTTTTCGGCGATCTGCACGGGCATGCCCCGCGCCGCCATGGACGCGACGACCTGCACGACCGGCAGGTCGGCGTAGGTCACGGTCGTGCCCAGGTGTGCCGCCAACGTCCGCGCGACCTCGGCGAGCGTTAGCGCCGCGGGTCCCGTGAGCACGAACGCCGTGTAGCGAGGGCCGGAGCCCGTCAGCAGCGCCGCGCCGCACGCCGCGATATCGTCGCAGTCGATGAACGCCACGCGTCCGTCCTTGAACGCGCCGTAAAGCTTCCCGTCATTCTTGACGGTCGCCGTGTTGGCGAGGAAGTTCTGCATGAAGTAACCAGGCTGCAGCAGCGACCAGCCCACGCCCGACGCCTCAAGAGACGCGTCGATCTGTCCGTGCCACTGATTGATGATGCGAGTGGCGGTGGGGCTGGCCTCCGGTGCGGAGACTTTGACGATGTGCGCGACGTCTGCGGCCTTGGCGGCATCGATCATCGTCTGCTGCTGCCGGACCATCGTCGGGCTCGCCGGGCCGTTCAAGAACAGGCGGTCCACGCCCGCGAGCGCCGCGCGGAGCGTGGCGGGCTGGTCGAAGTCGCCGACGACGTAGGCACAGCCCAGCGCGTGTCCCTTGGCCTCATCGCGGACAAGCGCCTTGAACGGCGCGCCCGCGGTCGTGAGATGCCGCACCAGATACGGCCCGATGGAGCCGGTCGCTCCGGTCACGAGGATCATTCTTTCTTCCCTTTCACTTATCGCGTCACCTACAGGTCACGGTGGACGTGGCCCGGCTCATCCGGTTCGTCCGACCGCCGATGCGTCCGCCGCGGATTCAGCGCGGCACCCCACCGGCGCGGAGGACGGCGCCGTGGGCTGGCTAGCCTCCGCGGCCGTGCGGGTCGCCCGCGCCCGCCGCTCGCTCACCGCCAGCACGATCGTCGGCAGCGTCGCCACGGCCGCCACCGCGAGCACCCACCAGAAGGCGGCGCCGAACGCCGCCGCCTGGGCCGGCGACCGGCTCCCGGCGCGGTCAAGATGGTTCTGCAGCGCCACGATGATAATGGCGGTCCCGATCGAGCCGCCCACCCGCTGCAGGACGCTGAGCTGGGGGCTGGCGTCATTGATCTGGGCCGGGTCGAGGACCCGGTAGGCAGCGGTCAGCGCCGGCATCATGGACAGGCCGAGGCCGAAGCCGCGCACGACCATCGCCGCGCCGAGCGCCACGTAGGAGGTGTCGGCTCCGATGAGCACGAAGGGCAGCGTGGCCAGGATGCTGATGAGCCCGCCGAGGAGGGCCGTCAGGCCACCGCCGAGCCGCTCGGTGGCCCGCCCCGACAGCCAGTTCGCGCTCGCCGCGCCGAGGCCCGCTGGCGCGAGCAGGAGGCCGGTGGCGATGGCGTCTTGGTGGCGGACCGTCTGGTAGTAGAGCGGCATCAGGATCATGCCGCCGTACATGGCCGCCCCCAGGCAAAATGTCGTGAGCGCGGCGGCGCTGAATACCGTGTCCCGGTAGAGGCGGATGTCGAGGAGGGGGCGCTCGATGCGCACGGCCCGGAGGACGAAAGCCGCCAGGAGCAGGAGGCCCGCGACCAGGGGGAGCAGCACCCGCGTCGATCCGACGTGGCCGCTGGTCCCGACCTCGGCCAGCCCATAGGTGACGCCGACCAGCCCGACGGCGACGAGGGCCAACCCGGGGACGTCGAGCGGCCCGGCCTCCTCGGCGTGGTCGCGGGGCAGCAGCCGCGCCGCCGCGATCAGCGCGACAAGGCCGATCGGCAGGTTGACAAAGAAGATCGACCGCCATCCGACGGTATCGAGCAGCAGGCCGCCGATGGTAGGCCCGATGAACGGCGCCAAGACGATGGGGACTCCGATGGCGCTCATGACCCGGGCCATGTGCCGCGGGCCGGCCTTCTTGAGCAGGATCATCTGGCCGACGGGCATGATCATCCCCCCGCCGATCCCCTGGAGCGCCCGGAAAGCGATCAACTCACCCGCCGACTGGGCCAGGCCGCAGAGCACCGAGCCCACGGTGAACACCACGACGGCGATCAGGTACAGCCGCCGCGCCGTGAAGCGCTTCGCCGCCCACCCGGTCACGGGGATGACCGCGGCCAGGGACAGCAGATAGGCTGTGACCACCCACTGGATAGTGTCGAGGGACGTATGCAGGTTGAGGGAGAGCGAACGTAGCGCCACGTTGACGATCGTCGCGTCCAGGAACGACATGATCGCCCCCAGGATCACCACCGCTGCCACCCGCCACACCGCGGGCCCGAGGCCGGGCCGGACGGGCGGAGCATCCATGGTCGCGGTGGCCGCGTGGCTCGCCCTGCTGTCGTCGCGGCGTATCATCTCGCCTCTCCTATCGTCGTCGCGTGGTATCATGTAGATCATTATGCACCATCAAGTTATCTTTGTCAACCATATAGATGATTGACAGACTCATCACGATGGATAACAAGACATAAAGGAGGACACCGTGGAAGAGAGAGCAGGCCAGCCTACCGATGGCGCGGACCGGACGACGCACCCGCGGCGGGCGCCCGCGCCCGAGGAGCGCCAGCGCGACGCCGAGCGCTCCCGACAGCAGTTGTTGGCCGCGGCCCTTGATGAGTTTGCGGCCAAGGGCTACGCGGGCGCACGGGTGCAGGATATTGCGGACAGGGCCGGAGTCAACAAGCAGTTGATCAACTACTACTTTGGGGGCAAGGAAGGCCTCTACCGCGCGCTCCAGCGCGGCTGGCTGGAGCGTGAGGCGACCTTCGCCCACCCCGACTTAGCCCTCGACGAACTCGCCGCCCGCTACCTCCACGACGCCCTGGCCGACCCGCGCTTGACACGGCTTCTGCTGTGGCGAGGCCTCGCGGACAGCACGGAACAACCGCCCGATGACTCTCCCGAGAGCGAAGACCTCGCGGGCCTACGGCGACGCCAAGCCGGCGGCGAGCTGGCGCCGGATCTCGATCCAGGCGCCGTGCGCCTGGCGCTTATGGGCGCGATCGCCGTCCCGGTCGCGATGCCCCAGATGGTCTGGAAGATCTTCGGACTCGATCCCCGATCGCCCGCGTTCGAGGACCTCTACGGCGAGCAGTTGCGCCGGATCGTCCGCCACCTCGCCGAGGTGATGCAAGAGGAAGACAAGCCCGGCCGTCGATGAATGCGACTGGCGGGATCGGCCAGGGTGTGGTCGCCGCGCAAAAGTGCACGGCGACGCATCATCGGGCTGATCGCTCGTAGCCAGATGCGCCATTGATACATCTCTGGTATATCCACGCACTACTACGCGTCACGACCCACTCGTCTGCATCCCCCTCGATTTTTGATGCTCTCCGAGGTCCTCATTTCGCGCCAATGCAACCTCGTCATGACATGGCGGGTCGAGACATGAGAGACTTGCGCCCGTGGATAACATCTCATGGACCTTGCTGATGATCGACATGCCCTCGTCCGTTGCTCGCGTTGGGCAAAATACACCACACTAGTGCAGTCAAGTCGCCCGGTTCTCGACATCAATTGCCATCCCTCTGTACGTCCAGACTCGGTCACGCGCATCCACTAGCGGCAGAATGTAAACCTGGCTTGGACGCGTTTTGGACGCGTTTGGGGTTTAGGAGGTCAAATCCGACGCAAAAAGGGCGGATTTACGGGTGGGCCCACAGGGATTCGAACCCTGAACCTCGGGATTATGAGTCCCTCGCTCTAACCGTTGAGCTATGGGCCCCCGCCTATGTGTAGTGTACGGGTCAACGCGCCCGGCTGCAATGCAATATGGTACACTCGCGCCATGAAGTAGGATACAACAAGGACTGCCGTGGCGCGACGCCGCGCACAAGCTGCTTGATACGGTCTTCCCCCTGGTGTGTGTGGAGTGCCGTACGCGCGGGAGTTGGCTGTGCCCGGCCTGCCTCGGCGCGATCGAGCGGTTGCCGCTGCCGCTCTGCGCCGTCTGCCGCCAGCCGGTCGACGAGGCCGCGCCGCATGGCTGCCGCTCCGGCGCGACCATGCTCGCCTCGGTCAGCGCGATCGGCGTCTACGCGGGTCCATTGCGCGCGGCCGTGCGCGCGCTCAAATATGAGGGCCGCCACGCCGTCGCGTCCGCCCTCGCGCCCTTGCTGGCGGAGCGCGTGGCGGCGCTGTTCGCGGCGGACGATCTGCTCGTAGCGGTCCCCCTGCACCCGTCGCGCCAGCGCGAGCGCGGTTACAACCAATCCGCCATCGTGGCCGCGGAGCTCGCGCGCCTGCTGCCGCTGGAGCTCACGTCTGCGGCGCTCCAGCGCACGCGTGCGACGGCGGACTAGACGCGGCTTTCGGGTGAGCGGCGCGCCGCCAACATGCGTGGGGCGTTCGCGGCGCGGCCACAGGCGGTGCGTGGCCGGCGCGTCTGGCTGCTCGACGATGTCTACACGACCGGCGCCACGCTCCAGGCGGGCGCGTCCGCCCTCCGCGCGGCCGGCGCGCGCGAGGTGCGCGGGGCGGTCATTGCCGCGACGAGTAATTAGGCGTCAGGCGTCAGGCATGAGTTTCATGGGCGCGATGACGTTGGTGAACATGTGAGCGCTGGTAGCCAAGGAGCGCGTTCTTACTCACGCCTGGCGCCTGACGCCTGGCACCTGGCTACTGGTACAGCAGCCAGCGCACGGAGTGTCCGCCAGCCCACGCGGGAGCGTAGACGAGCGTCATGCCGGGGCTCGGCGCGTGGGCGAAGCGCAGGGCGCCGACGGTATAGCCGCTGGGAGGCAGCGTGATGGGACGCAACGGGTTGACGCTGGACGCCGAGGCGGCGATCTTACGCCCATCGACGAGCAGGTAGACATCACGCGGCGCGACCGGCCGGGCCGTCGTCGCCCCGTTGTGGAGCGTCATGCGCACAGTGGTGACGCCCGCGGATGTCGTGGATGTGGTGGTCGTGAGTAACTCGGGCCGCGCGCGCATAGCGTCCAAAGACAGGGTCGACGTCGCGACCGCGCCGTGTCGTGCGACGACGGTGGGGTGGGCTGACCCTTTAGGCGCCCAGACAGTGCTGTTGAGAATTGACCAGATGAGTCCGACGGCGACGAGCCCGACGCCGATCAGTAGGCGGCGCGTGATGGGCCGCCACGCCGGCGCATCGGCGTCCAGCCGCACGGCGCGCTCGTTGGGGCTTTCTTTATGGACACGCATACCCTCATCTTAGCACTGGGCGCTGTATCATGGACGGTGGTACTAGGAATAGCGGGCGCTGTTGTTTGCTATGCGATGTCATCGTGGAAGGAGTCGAAAGATGAGCGTTGAAGAGAAATTGGCGCAAGCGGGCTACCCTTTGCCGGAGGCCGCCGCGCCGGGGGGATCGTACGTGCCGGCGCTACGGGTGGGCGACCTGGTCTACACGTCCGGTCAACTGCCCATGGCCGGCGGGGTGTTAGCCGAGCGCTACAAGGGGAAGGTGGGCGGCGCGGTCGACCTGGAGACGGCGCGCGACGCGGCCGCCCGCTGCGCCGTCAACGCGCTTGCCGCCATCAAAGGCGTCGTCGGCGACCTGGAGCGCGTCACGCGCGTCGTCAAGGTCGTGGGGTTCGTCGCCTCCACGCCCGACTTCACGGCGCAGCCGGAGGTCATGAACGCGGCCTCGGACCTGCTCCAGCAGGTATTCGGCGAGTCCGGCCGCCATGTGCGCTCGGCCGTCGGCATGGCCGTGCTGCCGCGCGATACGTGCGTGGAGGTCGAACTCATCGTGCAGGCGCCTGAGAGCGGCGAGGCGGGTGTGTGAAGCTGGGGCTCGTCCACGACTACTTGAACCAGGAGGGCGGCGCGGAGCGCGTCGTCGAAGCGCTCTGCCGTGCCTATCCGGAGAGCCCGCTGTACACGTCGCTCTACGACGCGCGGGCCATGAGCCCGTACTGGCGCACCCGCGAGATCCACACCAGCTTCATGCAGTGGTTGTGCCCGTCGCTGCGCGTGGCCAAAGCGCTGCTGCCGCTGTACCCCTACGCCTTCGAGTCGTTCGACCTGTCGGGCTACGACGTGGTGCTCTCGTCCTGTAGCACCTTCGCCAAAGGGGTCATCACCGCGCCGGAGACCGTTCACGTCTGCTACTGCCATAGCCCGGCGCGCTTCGCCTGGATGTACCACGACTACGTGTCGCAGATGGGGCTGGGCCTGGTGAGGCGGAGCGTCCTCGCCGCCGCCATCATGCCCCTACGCGTGTGGGACTACGCCGCCGCGCAGCGCGTCGACGTCTACATTGCCAACTCGCGCAACACGGCGCGGCGCATCGCCAAGTTCTACCGGCGTGAGGCGGAGGTGCTGCATCCGCCGGTCGACGTCGCTTCTTTTCAGCCGGCCCCGCCGGGTGAGCCGCTCGAGCCCTACTACCTCGTGCTATCGCGCCTGCTCCCCTACAAGCGCATCGACGTAGCGATCGAGGCGTTCAACCGCCTGCGCCGGCCGCTGCTCGTCGTCGGCGATGGGCCCGACGCGGCGCGCCTGCGACGGCTGGCCGGCCCCATGGTGCGCTTCACCGGCCGTGTGGACGAGGCCGCGAAGCGCGGCTACCTGCGGCGCTGCCAGGCGCTCATCTGGCCGGGTGAAGAGGACCTGGGCATCGCGCCGCTCGAAGCGCTGGCTGCGGGACGCCCGGTCGTGGCCTACCGCGCCGGGGGCGCCCTGGAAACGCTGGTGGACGGGGTGACGGGGTGTTTCTTTGACCGTCAGACGCCCGAGGCCCTCAGCGCGGCGCTGCGGACGTTCGACCCGGCGTCATACGACTTCGCCGCGTTGCGCGCGCACGTCGCCGCGTTCGACGTGCCGGTGTTCCAGCGACGGCTGCGCGAGATCGTCGCCGACGCGGCCCGCGCCCACGCCGTGCGCATGGACGAAGCGACGTTGGCGTGAGCCAGCGCCTACGGAGTACCAGCGCTCTATCGTCAGGACTTGCGGCGTAGCGTGGCGGCCAGGGCGCGCAGTTCGGGTGAGGGCTCGGCCGCCAGTTCGTCACGCAGCAGGCGGCGATAGGCTTTGTATGCGCGGAGGGCCTTGTCGACTTGGCCGGACGCGGCGAACAGGCGCAGCAGGGCCAGCTGCGGCGCCTCGTCGAATGGGTCGAACGACGCGGCGCGACGCGCGGCGTCGATGGCGTCCTCCGCGCGCTCCAGATCGTCGTAGAGCGCGGCCAGCGCCAGCGCGACCGCGACGGCCCGGCTCGTGACGCGCACACGCTCGGTCGCCGCCCACAAGGTATCGCACCACTCCAGGTAGCCGCCGCCTCCACTGAAAAGATCGAGGGCGCGCTCACCCGCGTCCAGGCGCGCCATGACCGGACCCGTGCCGAGCGCCACGCCTGCCGCCTCGTCGAAGCGGCGCTCATCGTCCTCCACCGACAAGCGCACGGTGTAGGCGCCGCCGCGTGGACCCCAGCTGCCCTCGCCCAACAGCCGCCGCAGGTGCCGTCCCGCGTCCCAAAACGCCTGCACGGCCCCCGCGTCGCCATCCCACACCGCTTCCAGTGCCTCGTCGCGCCGTAGTGGCCGCCCCGTGTGTACGGCAAAGAAAAGCAACTCGCGCGCCTTGATCGGCAGCGTGTGCAGGTCGAGCGCGCGCCCGGCAAGCTCGACGGCGCCCTGCCCGAATGGCGACACGCGCAGCGTCTCCTGCTCCCGCTCATCCGCGTCATCTGTCCTGGGGACGAGCGCCAGGGATGGCGCGACCGACGCGGCTAGCCCGTCCAACATCAGCCGCGCTTCGCGATGCAGCCGGCGCAGCGTGCGGCGCTCCGCCAGCACCTGGCGCGCCATGCGCGCGGCCGGGCGCAGGTAGCCTTGGCAGCCCAGCGGCAGCACCAGTTCGGCCACGCGGTCGAGCTCCGTCGTGGCGCGGCGGCCCATGCGGCGTGCCAGGAAAGACTCGGCGCGCAGCAGCCGCGCGCGCGCCGCCTGGTGTGGACGGTTTAGCGCTTCGAGGCGTGTCGCGGCCGTGCGCAGCACCTCCACGGCGCGCCGGTGGGCGCGTGAGCGCAGCGCCAGTGTACCTTCGTACAGGTCGAGCAGGGCGTCGTCGACCGGCGTCACCACGAGCGGGCGCGCCTCGTCGATGAGGCGGCGCGCCGCCTGACGGTCGCGCCGGATCAGGGCGGCGGCGATGCGCGCGCGCAGGGCGTCGTTGAGCGCGTCGGGCAGGTCGAGGCGTCCGGCCAACTCGGCGGCGGCGAGGCCCTGCCGCTCGGCCTCCACGGCGTTGCCCTCGTCGGCGTACACCTCGGCCAGCGTCGCGGTCGCCGCGCACTCCAATAAGGGATAGCTGATGTCGCGTGTCAGCGCGAGTGCCTGCCCGACCTCCGCGTGAGCGGCGGCATAATCGGCCGTTAGGATGTGTAACAAAGCGCGAATATTATGTACGTTGGCGAGAGCAGGTATATTGCCCGCACGCTGGCGTATAATACCTACTCTCGACAGATACCCTTCAGCGTCGCGGGCGTGCCCTGCAGCAATCAATTGAGTTGCGAGGTTAGAAAGCGTGCGAGCCTCGCCGTCTGTGTACCCTACCTCCTCGTGCCGCGCCAGGGCTCCTAAAAGGTCGGCAAGTCCTTCGTCGAGGCATCCCACGCGTAACTTCGCGAAACCACGAAACTCTTGCAAACGCGTTATAGCTGTCGTGTGTTCAGCACTATCGGCGGTAACCATTGCCGACTCCGCACTGCTAATACCCTCCTCATAACGACCGGACAACATTAGGGTTTGCGTGCGCAGGACTGCGGCGTCTAACCACTCTTTATCATCCTTAGTAGCCGCCATACTAGCATCGGCCAGCGCAAGCGCCTCGACGTGTTCGCCTCGTTGCGCGCGTGCACGACCACACAGGGCCAGTAAGCGAGCCGTGCGATAGCAGGCTGGGAGTTGTTCGATGTGCGCCAGGGCCGTCCCCCACAGCCCGCGGGCCCACAGCGTCGTCCTCTCGTTATCGAGCGCGGCGGCGAGCATCCCCCAATCTTCATCAGCGGCCAGCAGCGCGAGGGCGCGTGGCAAATCGCCGTGGGCCGACCAATAGGTCGACGCGGCGCGACGGACGGCGCGCAGCCTGGCACGATCCTCGGACTTCAATACCTCGACGAGATACTCCCCGAACATGTCGTGGTAGCGATAGAGACCGTCGTCGTATTCCAGGAAGAGCCCGCGCGCCGCCGCCTCGGCGTAGAGCGCGGCGCTGTCGCGCCGCTCGAGGATGGCGTCGGCGTCCTCCGGCGCGGCCGGACCGATGGCCGCGCTCTCCAGCAGGAAGACGCGTAGCTCCGGCGGCAGCGACGCCAGGACTTCGGACCCCAGGTGCTCCATCAGCGCGTCGGTCCGCGCGCGCAGGAAGCGCAGCCCGCCGGAGCCGGTGTGCCCGAGCAAGAGCACCCCGGCGGCCCAGCCCCCGCTCCGCGCCACGGACTGCGCGGCGCGCGCGGCGTCGAAGCCATGGGCGGATAAGAGCTCGGCCGCCTCCGCGACGTCGAACTGCAGTTCGTGGCGCCCCAGGCCCACCAACTCGTCGAGTGCCGCCAACGTCGCGAAGCCCAGCAGGGGAATCGAGCGCGAGAGGATGACCAGCGCGAGTGTGGGAGGACGGAAGCGCAACACATGGTCCCACAAGGCGGCGGCCTCGGGCAGGTCGTCGAGGTGCTGGAAGTCGTCGAGCACGAGGGTCAGGGGGCGCTCTTCCAGCGCGCCGAGCAACAGCCCCAGCGCCGCCGCTTCGGAGGCGCCGCCGTCGAGCGCCGCGTGCGCGGTCTGGGCTGAACCGGGCAGGGCGCGCTCCACCGCCGCGCACAGGCCCTGGGCCAGGCGACGCGTGTCGCGGTCGGCCGCGTCGAGGGCGTACCAGGCTACGGGCAGGGGCGCGCGGCGCGCCCAATCGGCCAGCAGCGAGGTTTTGCCCGAGCCGCCCGGCGCCACGACGATGGTGACGCGCCCCGCGAGGGCTGCGGTGTCGAGCGAGTTCACCAAACGCTGGCGTGAAACGAGGGCGCGCGGCTTTGGAGGGCTGATTTTAGCCGTGGGCCACGCCTGAGTGATAGAGACCTGCGCGGTCACCAAGGCCTACTCTCCTGTCATCTGACCCAGGATTGCCCCAGGAAGCTTCTGTTACGCTAACAACATACCAAATCGTTACGAGTTGTTGTCAGCTTAGAGGAGAAAACAATGCGTCTCACAACCCGCCGCATCGTTGCCATTGCCGCGCTCGCCCTTACGACTTTTGCCGCTACGCATGCGGGAGATATGCCACGGCAAGCCGGCGGCATCCTTGAGCATGTGTCAATCACCCACACCACCATGCAGGCCGGCGGTATTCTTGAGCGTGCGTCACCCATCCAAGTCATTACGCCAAACGGCGGTATTCTCGAATAAACGAGCAATAAGCTTCCGGCAATGAAAGATTTGTTCTTACACTAGCAACAGCGCCCGCATCACCAATATCCCAAGTCGTATAGTAGCATTAACGAATGTCCCTGTCGAGAGGATACACATGACTCGCCATCGCACGCTCCATGCCGGCTTCGAGCGCCTCATCGGCGCGGCGGCCGTCGATCCCGCGCTCAACCGCGCCCTTCTGCGCGACCCGCGCGCCACAGCCCTGCGCTTCGGTCTGACACCCGGCGACGCCGACCTGGCCGCCGATATCCGTGCCGTCGATCTGCGCGCTTTTGCATCAGCCCTGCTGCCGCGCCTGTATGGAAAGGTTACCACACATGTCCCACAGCGCAGCGCCGTCGCGGGATAAAGAGAGCGTTGTCGCGTCCCCGCTCCTCTGGGAGCAGGACCCGACCCTCCAATCCCTGCTATCCCCCATCGTCGCTGAAGCCGCCGAAGTTGGAAACGGGGCGCGACTCGTCGTCGTCGCTTCCGAAGGCAAGCCGCATGTGCTGGTCGGCGTACACGGTAACCGCCATCCCTGGCGCGCGCCCGCTCTGGCCGTCCTCGAACACGGCGACGCGTGGTCATGCGCCGGCGTCGTCGCCGCGCCGGTCTACGGGCCGCCGGGCGCGCGCGGCGCGCGCGGCGCGCTGCTGCTTTACCACGACCCTGTCCGTCCCCTGGCCGGCGGCGAGGACATAGCGCGCGCGCACGCGGCGCGCTGCTGCTTTACCACGACCCTGTCCGTCCCCTGGCCGGCGGCGAGGACATAGCGCGCGCGCACGCGGCGCGCATCGAACTCGCCCTCACCATGGCGTCGTCGCGGCTGGCCGCGATGCACAGCGCCGTCGACGCGCTGCACCAGGCGCTGGCCGCGCACGATGAGCGGACGGGCCGCCATGCCATCGCCGTACGCGCGCTGACCCGCATCCTCGGTCAAGCCATGCGGGTCCCGGCCCACACGCTCCGCGAGTGGGAGTGGGCCGCGCTGCTGCACGATACGGGTAAGATCGCTGTCCCGCCGCCCCTGCTGCACAAGCCCGGCCCGCTGGACGCCGACGAATGGACGATGATACGGCGGCACCCCTCCACGGGAGAACGCATCATTCGCACCGTCCCCGCCCTCGACGCTGTCGGGTTGGCCGTGCGCCACCACCACGAGCGCTGGGACGGCGGCGGTTACCCCGATCGCCTCGCCGGCGACGCTATCCCCCTGGCGTCCCGCGTCATTTGCCTCGTCGACGCCTATGAAACGATGCGCACGGGACGGCCCTACCGCGCGCCGATGGAGCGCGACGACGCGATGGACGAGTTGACTCGCGCCGCCGGCTCGCAGTTCGACCCGCGCCTCCTCACCTGGCTCCCCGCCCTGACTAGGTTCGACATCGCTATCTAGCTGATTCACCTGTCGCCGCGCCGGCAGCGCCGTCATCATCGGCGCTACCCCATATTTCCCATTGAGCGATCCATTTCCGCCGCCCATACTGGCCCTATTGGAGGCGCCACGAATGGGAAGGATAGGGGACAGGACTATCGCCGCTTTGCCGCGCCACGTTGGACCGGACCAAGCCGCGACATCTACCCCCACGGCGCCGGCCTACCAGCGCTGCCAGCTGGCCGCCCTCACCCTATCCATCATGGCGTTGTGTCTGCTGCCGCGCACGCTGCGCCTCGGCGCGCTGCCGCTGTTTTTCGACGAAGGGGTTGACACGCGCGCGGCGCAGGTCGTCGGCGCGGCCCCTGGTCCCGCCACCCTCCTCACGTCGCTGCGATACGGCGCCCCGCCGCTCTACTCGTGGCTGGCCGCGCCGCTGACCCGCTTGCTCCCCGACCCCTTGCTGGCGGCGCGGCTGACATCGGCGTTGATCGGGACCGCGACGGCGCTCGCCGTGTGGGCCATCGCGCGCAAAGGTGTCTCCCCCTCTCCCGCGTCAGGGAGAGGCCGGTTGGGCTGTCGGCCCGCGGCTAGGGCCGAGAGACCAATCCGCATGGGGTGGGGGGTGAGGGCCGCGGGACCGCTCGCCGCTGCCCTCTACGCGCTGTGCCCCTTCACGCTCTTCTATAACCGTATGGCGCTGCTCGACGGCCTGCTCGCGGCCTGTGGCGCCGGCGCCCTCTACTTTGCTTTGCGCCTGGCGCGCGACGCGCGCGGCCGCGACGCCTTCGCCCTCGGGCTCTGTCTCGGCGCCGCTATGCTCACCAAGATCTTCGCCGTGGACATGTTGTTGCTTCCGCTGTTGGCCGTCGTCGCCGCGCGTCCGGCCCAGCGCCGGGCCGTGCGGCGGCGCGCGCTCCTCGCCGCCGCACTGGGGCTGGCCCCCCTGGCCGCCCTCCTGCTGACACCCCAGGGCGCGGGGCTGCTCTCAGCCACGCACGCCCACGCCCACGCTGCGGGGTTTTTCGCCACGGTCGGCCAGCAAGTGGCGACGTGGGGCGCGGCGCTCTGGCTCTACCTCACGCCACCCGTGTTGCTGTTGGCGCTCCCAGGGCTATGGTCGATACGGAGACGGCGCGCCGCGCTGGTCATCGGGCCGTGGGCGCTCCTGGGCGGCCTCCCGCCGGTCCTCGTCCCCGGCGCGTTCCTGGCGCCACGTTATTTCCTGTACAGCGCGGTCCCCATCCTCGTGCTGGCGGCCTACGGGTTCGTCGCGCTCGTCGCGGTCATTCCTCCTCTCGCCCCTCCCGCCCCCATGGGGGAGCCGTCTCCCGCCCCTCCCGCCCCCATGGGGGAGCCGTCTCCCGCCCCTCCCGCCCCCATGGGGGAGCCGTCTCCCGCCCCTCCCGCCCCCATGGGGGAGCCGTCTCCCGC
>JAABUU010004646.1_pt1 | contig 15989 bp, 12 predicted proteins | sample 5559301 | NCBI WGS metagenome assembly JAABUU01 (sample SAMN10711884, study PRJNA513360) | rock metagenome | isolation source: Antarctica rocks | place: Antarctica: Victoria Land, Richard Nunatak white | reverse complement strand
CAACCCCCAACAAGCCCGCCCCAACCGACTGCGTCGCCGCCACCCTCACCCTCCCCTACTCCCACCACGGCATCGACTACCACCCCGAACGCCCCGGCTCCAGCCCCGGCCCCGCCCGTGTCGTCTACGACACCGCCCTCACCTCCACCGGCGACCCACTCTCCCCGTACCACCTCCCGCGCACCGCCCAGTCCGGCTCTTGCCGCATCACCGTCTCCATCGCCGAGGGTGTGCATTTCGCCCGCGTCCTCTGGATCGACGTCCGAGACGCCACTGTCGCCCTCGTTCGCAGCTGCGTTGGGGAGCCGGGGGGAGCGCTGGGCACGGTGGCGGGCGCTGGGGCTGAGGATCTAGGCGAGGCATATATATTTAGGTGACAGGCGCGCTCGGGGCGAATTGGCTATTCCTGATAAGTGAAGCTCGTCAGACTGTTGATATATAGGTTTATCAGCCATAGAGGATTTCAAATGATGATTTTTACTATTGTAGTCGACCGCCCTTGACCCCTTGACTGCCGCTGCTTCACCGCGAGCCCCGTTGCCTCATCACTGCCTTTTGCTGTTCCCACTGCCTCCTGCTGTCTTCTACTGCCTTTGCTGCTGACCCTGCTGTCTTTACTTCCTAAGTGTCCCTTGTGCATCCTGGCGGAAATTGTTGAATATCTTCACAGCCAGAGCCATGACCCGAACGATCAGTGCACACAAGTTCAAAAGATTCAGCTTACTGTAGCACATAAGTGTTGCTGTCAATGTAGACAATCAGATGCCCTAACATAGAACATTGTTTCGCTTCAAGCATCATAGACTACTATCTAAACACAAGGTGTATCTGATAATGCTCCATCCACTCCCCATGACCTATACACTTCCAAACTCCCCCCCTCCTCCGTCCAGAAAAGCAAAGCGACATGTGCGGTACGGGATATCAAAAGGATACTGTCGTTGTGACCTCCGGAGACCCGAAACACCGTACCAACTTTCGGCATGCTAAAAGTGGCCCAAAAGCAAAGACGGAACACTCTGGTCAAGAAAAACGCAGTTTACTGAAGCCTAACCATGAAACAAAAGGAGACTTCTGGTTAAATATAATATGCTCCCTGAGCTCGCTTGGAGCCTTCTTACACTGTGTCTATATCACCTTCTTCCTGGAGCTAGTCGGACCGCTCGGCCGTTGGACCTGTCGGCGACAGTGTGCCTGGTGGCGTTGGCAAGACGAGTGTCCCCTGTTTGACCTTGATGAGAGTCTCAATGTCTTCCTTAAACGACGTGGCGTTTGGGCCTAGGCCCCATGCATGAATCGCGTTGCTCCACTCGATATACCGCTTGAGCCCATCCAGGTCCGTCAAGAGACCAGTTGCAAGCTTGTATATGTGGTAGGAACTGTCCCGGAAGCGTGCTTCCGAGATCGCGTAGGTGAAATCCAAAATGGTGATTGAGTAATGTCTAAGGTCGACGAGGGAGAGATTGAGTGCATCGCGAATCTGTTTTCGCTGATGTAGCCATAGGATGGAGGCCGCCGCAGTCTGATTTGTGGCATGGCTACCCTTGCCAGTCTTTTCCGAACATTTGTATTCGACGGTCAAGTACGGACATCCCGAGCTCCCTTCGGCGAGCCAGTGTTGCCACGTTTCCAAACTCAGCTCCCTGCGATGCTCCACGTCAAACATGTTGATGGAAACGGCGTAAGTAGCATCAGGTTCCATGTCCCAATCATAGGTGTAAGCGTGACCAGGAATAGCTGGGCCTTCCTTATGCGGCTTCCACTTGTCCCTGCGAACAGAAACAATGACCGGTGGGCTGCCGCCAAAGAGGATCTTGGAAACAAATCGATCCCGTAGGATAACGGAATCGTTGCAGATTGTGGAAAGTGTATGCTCGTCGTATTTCCGCTTGAAGTGTTCTTCGAAGTCCTGCATGATCTCTCGCAAGTCCTTTATATCCTTGCGGATAAACACTCGAGAAGCTGGAATTTGGGTTTGTGAGCCAAATATATCGTTTGGGCTGAGGCCTGCTGGAACACACGTGTCCGGACCTAATCCACAAGGGATCAAGATGCACAACTCAAAGTTTGCATCTCTGGGGCCAACATATTTCGTCCCAAGCTCCTCATATTGCTTTCGTTTCTTCCGCGAAGGGGTTGTAGTGGTAGACTCTGTCGCCGAAGATGGGGTCCCGGAGGACATTCTCGCAATCTCTGATTCGTCCGTTACGTGAAGGCTCGGTAGATCAGGTGGGACTCCAGAGGAGGAATAACACCGCCAGCAAGGCAGCCCGCAGTTGGGGCAATGCCAGTTGTCTTCTGCTTTGAGAGGCTTGGGAGAGGTGAGGGTGGAAGCGGAGTCGGCGGGGAGCAATGCTCGTTTGCGATCTGTATCTGGAGGAGAAGGGGTTCTTTGTCGCTTTTGCCCTGCTCTTGGGCTTGAGATCTGTGAAGGCTTCATTTGGATTGAGTGTTCGGTCGGGCTTTGATTGCTCTTGCTCATCGTTGGGTGCACGGGACAGCCACACGGGTCGGACGGTCTAGCGGAAAAGTCCGTTGATCTTGACGGGGATTTATGAAAGACCATCTGAGAAGACTGGGATTGTCTGACTTCTCAAGATCAACTGAGATTCGATTTCTTTGTATATACGATTCGTATATATATCTTCTTTGTTTGTTGACCACCACATCAATCGATGTTGACCTCATGCAATCAACAAACATACAAAACTCACTCAAAATCAAACGGGATCCACCAAAACACTGACTTTCATCTCACGAATGGAAGTGTCTGATGAGGCCGATGAGCACGTTCGGTCCTATCCGACCCACTCAGACCCGACTACAGAGGTCGGTCATAATGGTGTCGATGGCAATATCAATAGCAGGACAAAATGGAGCGGCACGTATGCGGCACAGTTTGACTCAACAACCGTAAACGTAGACTGGCCCTGCGCAGGTTGCGGAGGTCGAGTCCCAGCATTGAGGAATCCGTTTGTTGATTGTCTAAACCTCACCGACATCTAGGCCACAGCGCACATTCATGAACTGCCCTGCTGCTTGCAACAAAGACCCAGGAACACCTGCATCTTTTCAACTTCTGGTTCCGGCCTGTAGCCATTACCCTCATCAACATTATGTTGAACAAAGAAGGAAGAACAGCAACAGAAGGATGAGATGGCGTCGCCTGCACCCATGGGTCACGCCGACATTATCTACCCCTCGGGTCTCAAGCTCGCGCTGATGATGTTTGTCTTTGTCGGCATGTTTCCTCGTGTCCCTTGTGCGTCTGAAGTAGCAGGCTCCTCATATATACCTTCTATACCTTCTATACCTCATATACATGCAACTGACCGGCCCTGCTTGCAGCGCTGCTTGCAGGACCGCCTTATCATCTTGACTGCCATCCCTCACATCACCAATGAATCCAACTCGGCCGGCGATGTTGGATGGTATAGCACGGCGTACCTTCTCACCAATTGTGCCTTCCAGCTGGTGTCTGGAAAGCTATTCAAGATTCTCAGCGTCAGAGCCATCTTTCTGATATCCATGTTACTGTTCGAGGCCGGGTCGGCCCTCTGCGGCGCGGCCCTAAACTTGGTTGCTTTCATCCTCGGCAGAGCCATCGCCGGCTTGGGATCTAGAGGAATTCTCTCCGGCGTCATACGTTGTATTTCTCTCCTTCTCAATCACCACCCTTCGACAACCCTACCTTTGTCTAGTCTGCTCCATCTTTTTCGTTGATTCGCTCACAGCATGGTACCTTAAATTGTCGTCATCGTCTACGCTGTTCCGCTACACAAGCGGCCCAAATACCAGAGCTTCTTTGGTGCCGTGTTTGGCATCTCTTCGGTGCTCGGCCCGCTGGTTGGCGGCGTCTTCACCACAAACGTCACCTGGAGATGGAGCTTTTACCTCAACCTTCCCTTGGGAGTCGTGATCCTGGTATGATTTTCTTCTTGCTTCAAGTCCATGACCGTCCTAGCACCAAGATTACTTCTAAAGACAAGCTGCGGCAGCTCAATGCCCGGGCCTGCTTGCCCTCCTGCGCGGAGTCATCCGCCTGTGCCTGGCTCTACAATGGGGTGGCACCACCCATGCTGTGAGTTTCGGGCCTGGACCTCCTTTCGCAGCGCCTTTTCTCTGCCTTGGACCGGTAGAGCTGACCGTATCTAGTGGAGCGATGGGCGTATCATTGCGTTGCTTGTGTTGATCTTTGTGCTTCTGATTGCCTTTGCCTTGATCCAGGTCTGGAAGCCGGAGCAAGCCACGCTGCCACTGCGCATCTTCATGCAGCGCAGAATCGCCTCCGGCTTCTGGGTGAGCTCTTGTCTCGGTGTGCATCAGACGGTGTTTGGTAAGTCTGTTACATCTTGAACGGGAAACAGTATCGCGTGCTAATGCCAGAACACCAGTGTACTACCTTCCCATCTGGTTCCAGGCCATTGACGGAAATTCGGCCGTCGAAAGCGGCATCAATCTCCTTCCAATGGTGATGCCCATCGTCGTGACGCCCATCGTCACCGGCCAGCTAGTCTCCCGCATCGGCTATTACACGCCCTTCATGATCTTCGGCGTCTCCCTCACAGCGACCGGTGCCAGCCTGCTCACCACACTCGGGATCGACACCTCGGAGGGCAAGTGGATCGGCTTCCAGATCTTGTACGCCTTCGGTCTCGGCTCCTGCTCCTAGGCACCCAACATGGCCGCGCAGACGGTGCTGCCGCGCGAAGACGTGGCTATTGGTGCATCACTCATGTTTTTTGGTCAGCAGCTCTTCGGCGCCATCTTCATCTCGGTTGGCCATGACGTGCTCGACACTCATCTGGCCAACCGCCTCGCCGGCATCCCCGGCATTAGTCCCCGGCTGTTCCAGGGCACTAGCGTCACCGAGCTCCTCAGCTTGATCCCCGCCGAGTAGATGCCGCGGCCCTGGAGGCCTATAACGACTCGCTGCGCGGGTGCTTCCAGGTCGGCCTCATCATAGCCTGCCTCTCCATCCTGGGCGCCCTCAGCATGGAGTGGCGCAGCATTAAGAAGAACCTCTCGCCCAAGAACCCTGCCGGTAAGGGGACTGCTGCGGAGGGCAAGGGCCAGGATGACTTGAGCTAGAAGGGGAAAGCACCGGACACCGGGCAGAGGCTGAGTTAGAAGTAGTCATGATGGCTGTGGCCGGCGCAAAGAAGGGCATCACGCCGACGTCAGCCACAGTAGAAAAGACTGAGAAGAGGACTGAGGACACAACGACCAAGGAGATGACCGCTTGAATGACGATTCATTAGACTTAAGGTAGAGAGAACTTCCTCCTGCTTGAAGGTTCAATTACTGTTTCAACAGATTGATACCTCGTGGGCCTGAATATAGGGCACTTCATTTGATTGGGCTGACTATATTTGTATATTCGAGACAAGACACCCTACTCAAACACTTTCTTTTTGCAAACTTAGCATAATACGTTCTTCCATAATTATACCATTATTACAAAAACAATTGTACAAAGCAGATCTCGCATTCAATTGAGCAAGTTTAGTGCTCTCAGAAAACTGAAAAGAGTTGTACACTACTGGTGAAGATAGAGAAGAGAAAGACTTAGATACACGCACATGCACTGCAGCAATGTCTTCACTTCAGCCTGCCACTTTCTTTCAACATAATCCCCAGGCCCCTGTAGTTGTGCGACCATCTTCCCTACTGCCCAGATTCGGTGCCCATTCTCTGCAGACGCAAATTAGACCACATTGCCAGTCCCACAGTCGGTTTTGGGGCGGTTGGGAGGAGAGGCTCTCCACTTCTTTGGTCATCATTTTGTCAACGACTGGACAGGACTCCGGCGATCTGCTGTGGAGATTATTGCACTGGCTGTAGGGGCCATCATGCAGGCAGATCCGTACGCTCGTTCTTGTGGGACCCGGTAACGAGCAATCACACAGGCCCCGCCATGAATAGCAGGCGTGGCCGACGGGTCCGGTGTTCCGATTGCTCTGCATGTCCGCCGTATTCTGCGGACACCCCTCACATGGTCCTCGGCAGGAACGATGCGTGCGAGCACGGGCCGCGTGCCGCGTCGATAGAACCGGCCATACTTCCTTGCGAAGTGGTCAAAAATTTTGTGCCAGGGCTGCAGATTCGAGGCGTTGTCGTCGCGGTGCAGGAACACACGCGCAGCATGCGAGTACTGCCACAGAATGAACCCAGGGAAGACGACGAGCTGAAAGCCGATGCACGTGAAGACGATGGCCGGGTACCCGGTGGCGATGCGCTTGGACAAGGTGGCTGCGACGGTATCGACCTCGGGCAGGGCGAGGGGGACTTTGCCCCACAGGTTGTAGGAGGAGCAGCGGTTGAAGACGCCGACTTGGGCGGCGATGATGCCGCCCATGGTGGCGATGGTGGTGAGGGTGTCTTTGGAAAAGGTGAACCAGAAGTGGCAGCGGTGGTGTGCGCCAAAGGGGATATAGTCGAGGGCGGCGCTGAGGAGCCAGGCTGAAGATACGAGGATCTCGGCGATGTGGCGGGTTTCGAAGCCGGCGGGCGGGATGAGGTAGGACGTCAGGATCGAGGTGATGCCGCAGGCGGCGAGGATGAGGAGCGGGAGGACGGGGGAGCCGGGCCGCAATTTCTTGAACTTGACGTATGGGTAACAGGCCCGTTGCCGTTTGGCAATCATGGATATGGTAGTGTTGTCGCTGGTAGAGCCTGCCTGAGAGTTGTTCCTTGGGTATGTTGGCTGCCAGGTGTATATGCCGCCGCTCCGTTTCCTCAGGGCGGTGTCGGGTCGGTCTTCCACATCGTCTGCCGTCAGGTGACTGTTGGGCAGGGACGACTTCCAGCTGGGAAATGCGCTGTCGATTTTTGTCTGAAACTGCTGCAAGATACGCGGAATGGCGTTTTCTGTCTGGGACACGCCGATTATCGACGCTAGAAAGACAGCAGGAATAATCCAGAAGTATAAAGCCGAGAAAGCGATACTGTGTGCTTCGACGTTGATAAACGTGGTCGGATTGGCGCCAGCCGAGGCAGCAGCAGTTCTGCCAAAGGCAATGCCTCTAGAGCCGACGTAGAAAGCCTGTGCAACGATGGCAGGGACTGCTGACTGACTCAGTCCGGTGTTGGAACCTAAATCCTGTCCGTTAGAGTCAGCCCGGTGCCGGGACCCTAAATCTCGTCCCTTGGTAAGGGGTCCTGACATTCACATATTCTAAGCTTGGAAATGTTAGATGCCTAGATTGAAGTAGGTAATCCCAGCGAGTAGGTCAAGATTGCAGTGATCATTACAGGTGGGGCTGCCAGTACTTTCTTAAGGATTAACCCCTTTCCACTTGGCCTCGATTATCGATAGAAGAGATTTCGGCGGCGCTCTTACCCCCATAAACTCGAACCTTGGATCAGCACGCTCGAACAGCGCAGCCCAATCACTAGCTTCACGCTCCTTTGAGTTTTGCAGCTCCAACATTGCCAGATCGAATGCCCTTGACATGTATGTTAGTGGACTGGATGGTTCATCGACAGTTCTGAAAGACATTGCAACACTGAAAGTGCCAACAATGACAACTACATACCTCATCATCCGTTCCTTCAACAATGAGACCATGCCCGGTTCTGGTAAGCAATATTCACTGATGACCACTCGTGCATTGGGCTTCAGCGCAGAAATCAGATTCTGTAAAATCTGAATACAATACTTATCTGACCAATCATGGAAGATCCACCGGAAGTAATACACATCTGCCCCAACGACAGGCTGCGTGGTGAAGAAATCGTGGGCCATAAACGTCACGCGATCTTTAAGTTCGGGGGGTGTTTGCGCCGGCCCTTTGGCGATCGTGTCAGGTAAATCTTGCACGATGCAGCGTACAGATGGAAAGCGTTGTGCTAGAGCAATGCTGACAGGACCATGCGATCCACCGACGTCGACGATGAGGCTGCCTTTACCATCGTCGAGGGAGGCCCAAGGGTAGGCATCCAGAAGATGGAAGGGTTCCATGCCTTCCCGGGAGTTAAACATACTCATTGCTTTGGCGAAGCGTTCAGCACGGGCGGGGTGCTTAGATAGATCGGTGAAAATGGCGTCAGGAGTGTTGTGACTGAGAGTGAAGCCCTAAGCCATGTTAGTTATCATTGGCAGATCATGACCAGAACACAAAGTAGTACAGTCTGTGTTGGCTCTTGCGAACCTGGCCATTTTACCAAAGCATCGACTGTCTGTAGCGACATGAGTCAATACATATGATTGCTGTTAGGGAATCGGTGCTTCAACTGTGTTGCTGAAGGCCACATTTCTTCACAGATCATCCCAACCCATTCTCCAAGCAAGGGGATCTCTGCCAGGGCTTTTGAAGGCCCTGTATGTGCCACATACCCTTTCCGTGGCTCTTTGAAAATGTGCCATGTCATAGAATATCGGATGATTCTTCGTAGATCTGACACGTTCAGCCCACAGGCTTGGGACAATTGCTCGTATGAGGTTTCTGAATTGACAGGCAGACTCGTTGCTATTTTGAAACGGTAAATGGCGTGGAGACTGATAAGGTGGCTATGCTGGAGCCAAGGTGTCAATGACTGCTGCAATCACAGCAACCACCACTGGTGTGAACATACAAATGCTGCGGCATGCTGAATGATGCCTACAGGCCCTTGGATCAACTCCTGCAGCTCTGTGCTGGCCTCAAGAATAGCTTCCCTCACTCCAGCGACGTCGCCTGGGAGTTGTACTTTAAGAGGCTGGTCGGCGTCGAAAGAGGGAGCTGGGAGACCTTGCGATCTGTAGTGTTCCTCGAACTTGGTAGCATTTTCCATGATCCGTGAGGCGAGCTCTACAACTTTGCTTGGGGCCATCTTCATGCCGTTGACAGAAAAGAAATATGAGCCTTTGGGGAGGATAGAGTGGTGGGCCTGTTCAAAGGGCGATGTTCTACCACGGTCAAGCAGAAGCAATGACAGGAGGCCCAAGATAACCCCTGCCAACATGATATTAGTTCCGATTTATCTTGCGCACATGGGAGGGATTGGACTTCAAAGTCTTCGATGATATTATCTCTTATGCAAGGCGGAGATCTCGAATTATCCATCAAAAGTGATCATCGTCTTGTCTGACTGAGCACGGCTCAAGGAGGTGGGCAGCATGAGTGAGACCAAATGCAACGCCATGTATTCACCTACCTACTAGCCTATAATTACATTTTACATTACACTACATGCGAGAGCCAACAAGTCAGCTCTCAAACTCTATGATATTTAATCTTATTGATGACATTGATGTGACTATGTAAAGTGATAATTTCATTAATTAATTAAGTATCTGCTTTCTGAAAAAGCCTTTCATCATTATGAGAAGTGTTTGTTTAATTTTAGCCTTATTCATTAAACTTTAATCAATAAATGTAGTTATGCTTTCAGTATCTAGACAAATAGTCATTTTCTGCTCAGCATTATGTAACAGTTTATGTCAAAATAGAGTTGCTTTGACAGCAATATATTTATAAACTAATAATTATAAAATGACAATAACATTCTAAAGAGCATACTCAATGTAATTAACTTACTGAATAGTCATCTTAATGATATTAAAATAAATATCAACTTTATATCAATTAAGAATATGATTCTAAAGGTTTTTGCTTGTTTCTAGAGGCATTTTACATAAATAACATAAATAAAGTGAATCATTATATTAAGTAGACTGTGTAGAGTCATTAAAGAAGACATTAGTGTAATGTGAAGATTTAGAGACATCAGCATGATGTAAAGACTTATTTTTAGTATTGTTATTAATAAACAATGTATTATTTAATTTATATACTCTGTATAACTCATTCATTTTAATGAAATAGATAAGATAAAATAACAATAAGACTTCATTTTAATGTTTAAATTATAATTTATTTCATTAATCATTTAAATACTCAGAACAACAAAGCTGTCAGTTGTTACTAGTAAAATTATATAATGATGTATAATTTAATTATTGCATTCTATAGTCTCAATTATTTATTTCATAGTCTTAATTATTCATTTTATAGTCTCAATTTGTGACATTTTTAAAGACATTATTTAACAAGTAGTCAAAGTGACAAGACTGTCAGTCATTATCAGCAAAATTGTATAATAATAATTAACTTTAAAGTTATTATGATATCACTATGTGCTCATACTAAATCATAGTTAAATTCTTTATACAATAATTGATAAGTAAAGTACTATATAGACAGTCTTTACATATAAATCTTTTAAGTTTCTTAGTTGTTAATTTTCATCAATATAAGACTTTAACATTGAAACTTCATTAAATAGCTGTTGTAATGTAGTGTCTCACATTATTACATATCTTACTCATCAGCCTCTTATAGATAAGAGACTTATAAATTCACAATTTTAACAACTTTATCTTTTTAAAGAGTGACAATTCATTACATTATAATATGCAGACTAAAAGTCAGCAAAATGAAACAAAGTTATTCTTTAATTATATTAAGACTTAAATGATCTCTGAAGAATGAGAATCTGTAGAGATTTAGACTGTTATTTAGACTATAAAGAAAAAGAATTAATATTTAAATGAATAGATCTGTCTAACTGAAATTAAACAAGTTAATGATGAGAAAAGACAATGATTTATGAAAATTAATTGTAAATTGCAAGTATTTAATATGCATAATGAGATTGACAAACTTCTGAGAGATAAAGATTCTTAAGTTTCATTTAAGAAAGAACTGTATACAGAATCTTTTTATGCTTTTATTAGTTCTTTAAGTTTAATAAAGCAATATACATTTAAAGTTATGTATACACTTCAGCAAAACAGATGCAATGACTGAAGAACTTGCTTATATATAATGAGAAGTTCATTTATAAACATACTAAATTTATATACAGTGCTGTAATAATGTTTTACTTAATTTCTAAAAACTTCTTCAATGACTGCAATAAAATTCTCTTTGTCATGCAGTTCTTAGTAGAAGAATCTTAAGATGCATAATTTCATTACATTAATGAGAATAAACTTCTAAATAATAAATCATAAATATTCTTTTTAAAGTTTCTACTCAATCTCATTAAGAACTCAGTGAACTGCAGACTTAATACAGTACAGAAATACTTAAAAGTTATATAAAAATTTACTTAATTAGTTTAAGCTTTTACAACATATTTTAATATGCTAAAGAATCAGCTCTCAAGCTATACAGAGAAACAGAGAATAAGTTATTTCTTTATAAAACTTTAATTAAAGATTTAAGCAGTTTTAATTAATTATTAAGATTTCTTAAAGACAAGAAAAAGCCTGATAGCTTTAATCATTAAACTAGAGATTACTCAGTAATTTATAGACAATTATATAATTTAAAATTATACTATTAAAAAAATTTATGAGCATTGCTTACATTCTTTCATTTAGACAGCAAAGCTACAGCAGAATAATTGTCTTAATTTTGAGACTACAAAATTAAGTTATTATGACAATATAAATAAATCTTATTTTAAGACTGATGTTAAAAAGAATAGCTACTAAAACTATGAAAGATCAGATTATTTTATAAAGAACTGTAGAAGTTTCTTAAAAAATCTTAATTACATTAAGATTAATGCAGTCAAGACAAAAAAAAGACAGAGTTTTGTTGACTGCACTTTAGTGACAAAAATTAGATTAAAGATCATAAAGAAATTTAGCATTATAAAGAAAAGTTAAATCTGAATTGAATTTAATTAAATTTCTGTTAGTGTATAATTAAACACTGCAGCAGAGATTAATGTGATGTTTTAGCAATACATTGTTACTCATTAATTAACATAAGTTAATGTGAAACTTCTGAGATCAGAGCTTCTAAAAAGACAATATGTTTACTGCTATAATATATATTTAATAAAGCATAGATTCATTAACAATTAAGAATAAGAGTAAATTGAAGAGCAGTTGTTCTATATTTTAAATAAAAATGAACTTAAACTTATCTTTAATCTCTTAAATCTGAAACAGCAATGCATTCATATTGATTATGACTTGTACACATAACACTATGAAATAAAACAAATATCTTTAACTATTGATGAGTCTGAAGCATTTATTAACAATATTTAAAATTAATTTACTATTTATACATTATTAATGATGTCTAAGTCAGACTCATCAATAACTACTGTATATGTTGTTGACAAAATGCTGACACTATCTTAACAATATAATAAATACATAGATGTATTCTCTGAAGAGAATGTTGACAAATTATTATCTCATTAAGATTATAATTATGTCATAAAGATAGAGAGACATAAATCATTTTATGATTCACTTTATAATCTGTTGAAAACAGAGCTATAAATGCTTAAAGAATATTTAAATAACATCTTAATAAAAAAATAAATACAACATTCTGTCAATTCTGTAGAAGTATCAGTTCTGTTTATCTTAAAAAATGAAGAAAGCTTATATCTATATATTAATTATAAAGATCTTAACAAAATTATTATTAAGAACTGTTACTCTCTGCTGCTGATTAATAAGACACTTAATTATTTAAGTAAAGTTAAAATGTTCATTAAACTAGATCTTAAGAATGCTTATTACTGCATTAGAATTAAGAAAGATAATGAGTAAAAGATTACATTTTACATATACTATAGTCATTTTAAGTACATAATCATGTCATTTAAACTAATTAATGTCTCAGCAACTTTTCAAGTCTATATTAACTGAGTATTGACTGAATTAGTTGATGTCTTTTATGTAATATATTTAAATAATATTTTGATCTATTTCAGTTTTTTAGAAGAACATCAAAGTCATATAAAATAGATTCTGAAGTAACTTCAATGATTTAAACTGTATGCAAACTTAAAGAAGTGTGCTTTTCATATTATATAAATAGAATTTCTTAAGTTTATTATCTTTACTACTGATGTTTTGATGAATCAACAATGAGTTAAAATCATAAAGAAATAATCAGTATTTAGAAGCTACTGTAAGATATAAATATTTCTAGAATTTGCAAACTTTTATTGTCACTTTATACAGAAATATTTTAAGATTACTGCTTCTTTAACTGATCTATTAAAAGGCAACAAGAACAGCAAGAAGATAGATGCATTTAAGTAATCATAAATGACAGTATAAATATTTTGCAAGCTTTACAATGTCTTTATATAGATGTTTATTTTAACACACTTTAACTCAAAGCTAAGAGCTCAGATTGAAACTGATGTCTTAATAGTTAAGTTAATGAATATTTATTTATAGCTTTAGACAGATACTTAATGATACTCTGTTGTCTTTTGATTAAGAAAGTTAAATCTGATTAAAACACACTATGAAATTTATAATTAAGAATTGTTAACAATTGTAAAGGCATTTAAACACTGATGACACTATCTTGAGAATAGTTATTATCTTATTGAGGTACTCATGAATCACAATAATTTATAAGAATTTATGAATGTAAAATTATTAAATAGAAGACAAACACACTAAGTTATAAGGCTAGCTGCTTATGATTTCATAATTACACATTAATTAGAAAAGACAAATCTCATTAATGCATTGTTGAGGTGTTCTGACTATAAAGTTAAGAAAAACATAAATAGATTACTGTTAACATTGCAATGAAAGCTAATTACACTACTTTAAGAGTTAAAATTAAGCATTACTGCTTTAATTAATCAGATCAACACTTAAAGCTTAGATCTACAAACTATACTGACTGTTTTATTAAAAGAATATTAATTAAGCATTTAGGCTGAAGATCATGACTGTTAAGAACAAGTTAATAGAAGATTTAGAAAATCTTTATCTGAGAATGAATTGAAGAATAATGATTATATATTTAGTTTATCTATATATAATGTAGCAGAAGAGCTGCTTAACTTTGTTACTAAAATTACTGATTGTAAACAGTTCATTTCATGTGCATTGATTCAGAAAGTGACTGATAACAAAATGATACATAATAAAAGATAATCATTCTTTTTTAAACTTGTTTATCTCTTGCAGAACACTGATGTTTTAACAGTAAAGATGTAATAAGACTTGAAATCATAAAGTAATTGCAGTTATTAAGATACTGATGATAGTCTGTGAATGTTTAATTTTACTGAACTACTTCATTATAAGAATAAGATATACATATTATTTGATGAAGTCATTAAGAATAAACTTATGAAGCTGCATCATGATGATGTTTTAACAGAACATTATAAAGTAAATAAAATAATTAATTTATTGTTTAGAAAGTATTACTGAGTCAATATGATGAATAATATTTAAGAATATGTTGCTTTATATACTGTATGCTTAAGAATTTAAGCATTAAGACACTGTTTATATAATAAATTACAGTCATTGTCACTATCTATTTAATCATAAAAGAAAATAACAATGAACATAATCACTGACTTGCTGTCTAGCAGATGAGAAACTAATGTTTATGACTTTATACTGATAATTGTAAATTATCTTACAAAGATAACTCAATATATCTTTGTCATTAAAAAACTCACTGCAATCAAGCTAGCTGACATATATATTGAACAGATCATATACTGCTATAAAGAACTTAAAGATATTGTTTTAAATTAAGAATTAATCTTTATCAGTACATATTGATCTGAATTCTGTTATTAACTTTAAATGAAGTGAAAATTAAGCATTATCTTTTATTTACAAACTAATAATTAAATTAAAAGATAGAATCAAATTTTAAAACATTATTTATATTATTATTGTTGTGAAGAACAAGATGACTGAGTGTTCTTTCTGTTAATGATAAAGTTTATGTATGTAAATAGAAAATATATAACAATTAATTAAACATTATTTAAAACATTAATAAGTTATCATTTAAGAATTACTCAACACATTAAGAACAATGTCTATAAAGAAGAGATGTTAGCAGTAAAAGACTGAGTATAGTAAATGAAGAAAATCTATATTATGATAATAAAGTAATAATAAGTTACTGTAAAAGTGCAAGCTAAGTACTTTGACAAAAATCATATTTAAAAAAACTATAATGTTGACAATCTGATGCTATTGTTTATTAAGAACTTAAAGTAACATAAATTAAGTAAGAAATTATTGCATAAATTTATTAAGTCTTTTTAAATTATTAATCTTATTAACAAATAAGCATACTAACTGACTCTGTCTGCTCACTATAAAATTTATAATGTATTTTATGTCTCATATCTAAAGTCTCATAAATGCTATTTAAACAATAATTCTTTGTTAAAACTGTTCTCTCTGAATCTTATAAATGACAAGAAAGAATACAAGATCAAAGAGATCTTAAATAAAAAGTGAAGAAGAGAACAGTTACAATATGAAGTTAAGTAAATAGAATATTTGACAGAATATAATGAGTAATTTTAAGTAGAGAATATGAAGAGTGTAAAAGTGTTGTGATAAGAATATGATGCAAGAATAAAGAGAAAGTGAAAGTGTAAATGAGATTTAAGAAATTAAAATCTTTTATTAAAAATATTCTACATAGTACTATCTAAAAGAAGTAAAATCAAAACACAATTAATACATCAGCAAAATGCTATTAAATCACTCTGTTATCTCTGTATCTGCATTGCTATTAGAAGTGAAAGACAAAAACAGTAATTACTTATTAGTGTTATGATTGCTGTCAAAGTAACTGAGTTATAACATTGAGTTATAAGAGCTTTTTAAGATGTTGTTACTTAATTGAAGAGAGAGAAGCTCATATTTGAAGTGAAGTAAACAATATGATGATGACAGTAAAGTGTAAGAGAATTAAGAGAATAAATTATAAAGTGAAAGATATTTAATAGAAATGTCTGCACTACAGTGACTGTCTGCTGCTCTTAAATTATAAATAACAATAGATTGTAGATCTCTGCAGACTTGTAATGATTGCTGTGATATTTCATAACATAAATAATATAGACAGTGATACACTTAATAAATGATGTCTATATATGATTAAGGTGACACTGAAGTCAAGACTGATGAACATTATTGACTGTTATAATGATGACATGATTGATAAGTATGTATA
>JAABUU010004645.1_pt1 | contig 15990 bp, 37 predicted proteins | sample 5559301 | NCBI WGS metagenome assembly JAABUU01 (sample SAMN10711884, study PRJNA513360) | rock metagenome | isolation source: Antarctica rocks | place: Antarctica: Victoria Land, Richard Nunatak white | reverse complement strand
ACATGATACATGCAGCGATAGGTAACGTTTCTGTTGCTCTTGACGGGCGTTTCCATACCCCTATTATCGCAGGCGTGATAGATAGTGTCAAGCAATCGAATACCTAGCGTCCGCCTAATCGGCGGATACGCCTTGTATCCCCACGCCTGAAGGCGGGGGAATTACGGCGTTCTTTGTTAAATAGCACGCTGTTAAGCATCTTGTGCCCTTTCCCCTCTAAATCGAATAGAAATTAGCTTCTTCGCGGTTTATGATGTAGCGACGTTGACGGCGCATCCTCGTGTGTGATGCTCTGGGGGTGAAAGTTGGTGCGGATGACATTCTCAGCCATCTCGCGGGTCTTGCTATTGCCGATAACGACATAGTTTCCGCACAGGAAGTAGCCAAGGTCATAGCCAATTGTCGCCGTCCGGTCCTCTCGTATCAACCGCGGGTACGTAAACCAGTCCAAAGGATTAGGTACATCTTCGGGTAGACCCATCACCATATCCTCTACCTCCTTGTGGCTAAGACCACGTATCAATCAAGGATGCGCGGCACGACCATATAGAAACGGGCGCCGATGCCACCATGGTCGTAGTTCGCATCTTGTATGTCGCGCGGATAACACATCTTCAGTTCAAGCCCACTGCTAGCCCCATAGATAGGTCGAAATGTGTAGAAATTGCCATCGCGGGTGTGTTCAAGCCTAATCAACTCTACTTCAACTTCGCCACCCGTTAAAACATGACTCATAAATGCCCTTCCCTGTTATTCATCGAAGACAACGGCCCTTAGCCTCGCCTACTCCGCGGTCAGATACGTCGCAATGGCCTGCTCGTACGCCGGCCTGATGTGCTCCATCTTGGCGTCCAACTCGGTCAACTCTTCTAGTGCGGCCACGGTAGACGCGGAGCGGGCCATCAGCGCACGATACGTGCGTTGGACCTCCAATCCTATGACCGTCACCGCCTTGCGCCACAGGCGCTCGTGAGGCGTCGACTCCTTGCTCTGCTTGATCTGGTAGTCGCACTGCGCCTCGGCGTCGAGCAAGACCTGTAGCAGCGTGTGAGGGTTCTTGATAGCGGGCTGGTGCCACACGGTCGCCTCATCGCCTATCGCGGTCCACGAGAGAGTGAGGCGATGCCTGCCGCGTAGCACGAGGGCCACTTGTGAGCCACCGTGCGTCGTGACGGCGCTCTCGTAACGCGCGATGTATGAGGGCATGCCGGGTCGCATCACACGCAAGTACCGACGGTCCTTAGGCATGTCCGTAACGGGTGGCTGGCGCTCGGTCGGCTGCGGTTGTGGTACTGCGCTCATGCTGTTGTCTTCTCCTTGCTATTGTGGGTTTTCAGGTCAGATTCAAACTCATCGGCGGCTGTCTTTAATCGCCGCATCAACTCTTGCTTGTCGGTATCCGTCGCATGCCAGAGCAACCATGCTTCATCGTTGCTAATCTCGACGCCTATCTTTATGCTGTAGTAGACATCAGTCAAAGTCTCTATTTTGTTCTTGTCGCTCATCGTTTTCCTTCTCCAATCCGAAGCTAACGCTCTTTAGCTACAGTGTCACCACGAAAGTTCCGTGGTCGTCTGGGTCGTCCCCACGGCTCATCTGATACAAGCGCACCACTTGATCGACGGTCATATCGGGATGTACGATCATCGGCGTGTCGTTGAATATGAACGTTGCGTCCTCGCCCGTGAACGCCGCCGCCTCGACGGCTTTGTGAGCGACATGCGATATGTGGTTGCCAGGTTCTACCTCTATGGTTTGCATGTGCTTCTCCCTGAAGATGATCCCGTTTGTCATTCGCTGCTATGTCCGGCTGTGCATTAGATGCGCGACTGTAACGGTTGCACGCATCTTGTCAATAAGCGGATCAGCCTCGTTGACGCTCTCTATGATGTGTGTGAGCGCACCATAGAGAGTAGGGCTCACTAAGGGTTCGATACTATCGCGCATCGCCACAGCTTGCTGTTTGGCTGTGAGCATAGCCTCTTGTGCATACCGTAAATCTTCCCTGTCCACATCTGCCTCCCTGATATCTATGTATGACATGAGCAATAGTCTTACTTCTTGCCGTAGCCACTCATCATCACCATGCCCCCGCCGGCCAGTTCATCGGCCATCGGCCCGTCGATACCCAAGCGCTTGGGGGTTATAACGTCCCACAACCCTAACGCTTCGCCCAACCCGAACATCTGGAGAGCCGCTTGTTGGCTGCCAACTTCGGCCCCAACTTCGATGTAGGATGGTCCACCGACCAAACGCTCGGGTTGCGAGTAGGTATCAAGCACGGCGATAAAGTCGCCCCGCCGTTCCTCAGCGGCGTCCATATCCACGCCAACCGTAAAGAAGTGGACATCCACGCTCTTGCTTGGCCGGCGCTCCGACTCATGCGGCATGGCGTAGTGATGAACGACCGTTAGGCCCTCCGATGTATCTACCGTAGTCTCGGGGCCTTTACGTAGTGATGTCGTGGTTTCCTTGAGGATGGCGTACAGTGTGCTTGTGTTCATCGTTTTTCCCTCCGTTATTTGTCTCGTGCTGTCAAACCTGTACGTAGCCCTCAATCTCAACCTCACTGGTCGCCGTAACAGCCGTGTCCGGCATGTCGGCCCACCCGTCCATGTTTGATAACCGCCACCCCTGTACTCCGATGCACCGCGCCAGCATCTCAACGGCGCCCTCCTCGTCTAGGTCGTAACCGCCGTCCTTGAAGTCGTCTGTCTCGATGCGGTCAAGGGCGTCCTCATCGTTGACGGTTAACAGGACGGATACGGTAAAGGTCACATCAAATCGTTTTATCGCGCCCCCTTATGTAATCGAACAGGACATGGCGTACATGCCCTAGCGCGCTACCATATCTCCCTCACTGGTTCCATGCGCTTGCCGCAGGACATGCAGCGCTGGTCGGCCAGGATACAGGGGTCAACCTCCTCTCGCTCGACCATGTGGCGCTCCAAGCAATCTCCGCAGTGGAGGCCATGCCCGTGCCAGTCGTAGCACCCGTCGGCGTCGTAGGATTGTTCTTGCTCGTTGTCGTCATCCATCATCTTTTCTCCTAACCATGGGTGTGTCTATGTAATCGCTTAGGAATTACCTTTCGGCTGAATGGATGATGTAGTCCACCTTAATGGCGGCGCGGAGTACGTTTATGTCGAGATCAAGCGACTGGGCCACAGCGGCGAGGCACGCCCACCACCCTCCCACGTACATGCCGTGATAAGTGGGGTCTGGCGGCACAAGAACTATCAGCCTTTGCATCGTGTCATCGCTCACTGCCAGCACTCCCGACACTCTTGCAGCACGCGGTCATGGTCGCAAAACTCCATGCCGGGAGCGGGAGGTGGCTCGTCCCCATGCCCAGAACCCTCGATCATAATACTGTGGTTATCGGCGATGTCCCGTCGTGTCACCAGGCGATGCGTCTCCGCCTCATCGTGGCGCTCGAACCAGAACGATTGACGCTCCATGTCAAAGTCGATCAGTTCCCCTAACGATCCGTCCCTGAGTTGGACAAGATCGCCCACCGTTGCCTGTCGTGCCATCTTTTCATCCTCCTAAGTAAGATGTGGCTTATTGTCGATCACGCTATGAGTGGTCAGGGCACACCCATCCGACCGCTCGACCATTGACGTGCGAGGCTGCGACAAATTGCCAGCCCGCTCCACGCATATGCCTTCTCACCCCTTGATTGGATGTAAAGAACTCGGTGTTTTCGCAATTATCCATGCCGCACTCCACCGACACCTCATAGTGCGCATGGCCCTTCCAAGGGTTACGACTAGGCGATTGATTCATTCCTGCCCTCTTAGCGTCGCTTGCCTGATAAGCGACGCGCTAACTGTTCAATCCGGTAAATACCCCATCCGTCCCACGGCTCACAAGCCACAACGTAGCCTGATGGTGATACCAAGTGGACGAAGTAGGGGGCGAAACTAATACTCCAATCGTTCATAGCTCTACCCACTCCCCTTTCTCGCCCTCGTCGTCCTCCGCATCTTCCGTTGCCCGCGCCTCAAGCCATGCCTCCCACGAACTAATCGCGGCCATGTTCTTCCAGTACAGCGCCTCTTCTTCGCGCTCCTCATCCGTTTGCGCTAGCGTCTCAGGCCACATACCGCGCCTCCTCACCCACCGCTACACGTCGCTCGAACGCCCGCTGCCGCGCTACCGCCGACCGCTCGGCCTCGGCCAGCGTCGGGAAGCGCGCTACGACCTTGTAGTTGCCGATGCGGTCTACCCGCGCCTGGTCGGTCACGATGAACCGTGCGCCCATCGGGAACACACAGTAGCGCTTGAAGATACGCTCCATTAGCGCCACCCTCCCTTATTAAAGATGGCGCGCGGCGCTTTCGACTTTTCGCCACAATCGAGACAGGTCACAACTTCAGTGTCGCGCGTGACCATAAATGAGCCATCCTCACTTACGCACTGATTGCCGTCACAGTAAGGGCAGGACACTTCTACCACGGTCACTGAAACTCCCTTAGCCGTTTTCATCGCTGGCATCGTCATTCCCTCCATGTTTGACGTCCGTTCTAATTCTTATCTAACCCAATCATAGCACCATTTTGGGGCCATGTCAAGGGGCCATATAAGCCCCATTTTTGTGCTACAATAAAGCCATGTCAAAAGAACAGCAGCGCACCGAGGGGAAAGAGTTTACGCGGTTCCATGTCCGTATGCCAAATGACCTGCACGAAGAATTAACAATCGTGAGCGATGAGGAGGGACGTTCGCTCAACGCGCAGATCGTATACCTGCTTCGTCAAGGGATAGCTCGATACAAAAAGAACAAGCACAGGTCGGAATGAACGCAACTGCGCATGGCTTCGCATAGGAGATGCAAGGAGATGAAACTAACTGACGCGCGAGCGTTGGCGCACGAGATACAGGCGACAGGGCCAGCCTGTACCGTGCCCTATGGCTATGGCCCTGACGGCTATTTTGCGCGCATATGGACAGCGCGTGGCTGTGTCAGCGGAAGGCGCCCTGTGGACTTTATTGATCGCAAAGGGTGGGACGTGTGGCGTGAATGGTGGGCCACGCAGGATGCCGAGGAAGGGAAGGCGCTTGCCGTGTTACCTAAGAAACGATCTACGCTCGATATACTGATTGACCGCGCCTGTGGAATCGAGGCAAAGCCATGACCACGACCACGCGCGATGAGTTTCCATCACTCGCGCAATTCAATGCGAGGCTAGAGCCCTACGGATGGATACAGTTCAAGGGCTCAGACCTGTGCATGGATGTGCATTGTACCTGCGGCGCGCTCCTGCACCTGGACGCCGACTTCGCCTATCACGTTCAGTGCCCGCACTGTTTGCAATACTACGAGTGCAGCGGGTTTATCGACCTGATCCCGCTGGACTTCAGGCCCACGAACCCGATACTGCTGGACAGGGACGGCGAACGAGACGAGCTGATAGACGAGCTGAACAAAGACGAGGAGCCGACGCCATGACCACCACCACACACCACGCCGGCCCGCGCATCGACCGTGACCTGCACACCTGTAACGGCTGTGACCACTTCTGGATGGAAACGTTATACCCGTCATGCGGGCTATGCATTGTCACGTTGTGGTTTGGGGCCAACGCCCTCATGCCCGCCTGTGCTTCGACGGTTGTCAGTGATACGCGGACCGACCGCATACTTCGGCCTGGGATCTACGGCAAAGAATACGACCCGACCCGCGTCACCGTGGGCGGCCTGGCCGAAGCGCACGAGGCTGTCTGTGCGCGGGTGGAACGGGGCGAACTGCCGTGACCCGCGTCCTGTGCTGGCACTGCCTCAAGCGCCTGCCGCTTGACGAGGCTGTGTGGGCCATGGGCGTGAGTTGGTGCCACGCGCACGTCGAGCACGCCAAGCGCACCACGTTCATGCCGGCGGGCAAGGACAACGAGGCCGAGCGCGAAGGGATGAAGCAGGCAGAGTGGAGCAAATAGCGCATTATATGGCGTGTAGTGTGAAATAGCGTGGAGGGAGAAATATGCTAGGGCGGTTGTATCGGTGGTGGGTCGGCGGCCACTGGGAGCGATGGACGGTCAACGATGGACGCAACAACATGTGCTTCTGCTTGCCGTGGTGTACGCGTGGGAGTGGCGTATCTCCCACGCCCGATTGTGTTGGTACACCTGAATGCGAAAACTACCCGCAGCGGTAGGTGAAGGGAAGAGGATGTATCAATCTAGCACAGGAGGGCGCTTTGATGACTGACGTGCTATGGTCCCATGACGGGGATGAGGATAAGTGGCCCGCCCTAGTGGATGCCCTGAGCGATGAACACCTAGCCGTGTTCTACAACAACGTCAAGTGGGCGCGTCAACAATGCTTCGGCGCGTGGCAGTTGATGAACGGCATGATGGAGGTCATGCAAGAAGAAAGGGAAAAGCGTGCCCACAAAGAGCATGCACCAAAGAGTGAGCGGAAACGGGAACGAAAGACCTGATGGTTTGCCTTTGAGAAAAGGAAAGAAGAATGTCTGAGGCCAAACGAGTGAAGCGTATGTTGTTGGCCTACGCCATCGAGTACGAAGATGGGTCGGTCGGCTTCCGGCGTATCATCGACTGCGACGACATCAAGGAAAAGTGGGATGCCGACCTTGGCTGGGATAGGCACACGGGCGAGATGTACTATGCGGGGGCGGGAATATGCACTATTACCGGCAAGGGGCACGTTTTGGATGTATGCCCCGGCGCTGGCGGGTTTAGCGTTGAGGACGCGCCCGCCTTGCCTGCCGCCCCTTTGCTGATCGAGGGTGGATCATGAAGCATCCAGAGCGCACACATACGCCACCTACGACGCCAGAGGGCATCGCTCTACTGGACGCGCTCAACGCCGCCTACGACGCGCCACAGACGCCAGCAGATGAGGAATATCAACCGCTCCACCCACACCCTGACAAGATAGGGGTTGTGCTGTATGATGCGACGGTCGATGTGGTGTGGTACAAAGATACGTTAGTATGCCGTGCTCAGGCGATACCCAAGGCGCCCGATACCGTTGGCTATGGCACAGCGCCCGACAATGCGTTAGGAGACCTGGAGCGCACCTTGAGGCCATACAACCCGTTAGGCGTCTTGCTGAGACGCGGAAGCATTGTCGTGCCAAGAGTGACGTCGGACGACTGATACTCGTCCATGTCTCTCATCGCCCATTGTCACGCCGCAAGCGCGTCACACAGCAGGTCCATCGCCTCAGTCGTTGTGCGGGCGTAACCGACGATGATACTACGGCCACTCGGAGTACGTAGGACAGCGTAGTAGTCCCAGTGCGCCTCATGCGCCAACCCGATTGACCCGCGCACTCGTCCATCATTGCCAATAGCGTGCATGACGGCGACACTCCGACTGAGGCCACCTGGATCAACCCATTCCCAATGCAAGGGACTAGCCCCCTTTTCCTGCGAAGATCATCCTTAATAGCTTACTTAGCCTAACCGGCAATTTCACCGACCGGCGCGTCCGGCGCATCGTATTCCATACGGGTGAACTGTCTTGTATCCAGTCCCCAACGTTCACACGCTGCCATGATCGCGGCTTCGGGCGTCGCATGCGGGCGTGCCTCGCCCATCGCGTAGAACCCGGTGCCACACGGAGACACGGTGATGGCCCTGGCCGCATAACGCAAGGGAGCGACAATCGTACCGCCCGCACGTAGATGCGTGGACAGCGATTGCACGGCTTCATCTGCGGTGAACGCCGCCTGAACCGCATCCCGGCGCGCTCGTTTCTTACGCTCAAACTCGACGTTGATCGCGCTAGCGCCCATGTTATCCTCCGGCAGCACGGCGAGGCCGCAGTGAGGACAGGACGGCGACATCCCATTGCGCCATGCTCCCTCGATGCGCTTAGCGGCTTTTAGGACGACGTACTTCTTGGCATCAGCCGCCAGTTGTTCACGGTCGGCGTTGATACGTCGCCGCGCCTCCTCAAACTCCTGTGCGAGATAGGATAATGCCCAATACGCCGTGACCTGGGCCTTGCAGTCGCGGCAGCGCACGATCTCACCATCACTTTCAATGCTCAGACGACGGTGGGGGCACGCCGATTGTGCGGAGCGCTCATGGTTGCGCAGCCGACGTAACTGTAGGTTACCAATCGTTATCACGTTGTCGGGTGTGTCCGGTGTCGTGAAATCGTCTTGATTGGTAAGTGGCGAGTGGTCTGTCACGTCGGCCATTAATCTCTCCGTTTTAAGTGCGCTATTCCCCAAGACGCTCACGCACGAAGGCGACATGCGCACACCGCTTTTCGTGGCATGTACATTTCCAACCGCGCAACCACGGCACCCAATTATCCTCGAATCTGACGATGTGCAAAAAAGAGCCGAAGGGGTTGTAAACATAATACCAGTCGCTAATCAGGCTCGATCCGACATAGCGCATGGATGCAGGCCGATATGCCTCTGGATGCTCTTTGCGGTGATCGTACATGCGTACCCCAAGACCTTTTACTCAACATCGGCGCGATGAGGGAACATGCTGTCCAGCAGCAGCATGACGTGGACGCCTACCAGCACTCCGCACACCGCTGCCATGAAAGGTGAGTCCAGCGCTATCCATAGCGCCGCGAGCACAAGCCCTATGCCGCACATGATCGCAGGGATGACGACGCCACGGTGTCTATACATCTACCCTACTCTCCCAGATGCGGCCAGGGCAGATAGCCCGCCAGCATGGCCGCGCTCTCCATGGTATGCACAACTCCCCCCACCGACATCTGTGCCTGTCTCAGTGCTTCCTCCCAGTCCTTGCCGTCCCCCAAGCCAGCCGGGACCATGGTCAGCATGTCGGCACGCAACGCGCCAAGTATGTCAAGCGCGAGGTCGAGTCGCGCGATCAACGTCAGCACGCGTCCCGTATCGCCGTCGAGTGTCGCCATCCTTTACAACCTCCTGCTATCCTCGCCCTATCCGATTGTCGCTCGTCGGTGCGTTGGGGTCGTCGTCTTTCCAGTCGGCCAGCACGCCTGCCCTTTCCTCATCGTCACGTAGGTGCCTAGCGAGCGCGTACATAACCCCCAGCATCGTCATACCGCCTGCCGCCTCGCAGATGCCCTGGATCATTACTATGGTAAGGGCATGGCCTATATCCACACTTCACCTCTCTATCGCCTTTAGGCGTGGGAGTGTCAGTCCCACCTATCTAGCCGATAGGCCGCACATTGACCGTTGATCGTCACACGGAACGTGCCATAGTTGGCGAGTCCTTTCTGCAAGCGGATGCCGCACGCCAGCGGTCCCTCTGGTTCTTCGAGCCGACCGCTACGAGAATGCGACTCGATGACCGAACGCACGCTGTGCAGTTCGGACTTCATGCACTCAGGGAACAGCGCCAACCCGCCATTATTGCCCACATCGCGCGCCCCGTGCAGGCAAAAGATGACACTTTCGCCGTGGTGCGTGAGTGGCCTGTCGCCCCACTGCGTCGGTTGAAGCGCGATGCCCGTGACTGTTCGATACTCGCCCCCACTCAACCCAACGCCTGCGGGCAGGAGACCACCATCGTAGACGTACCAGGCGACAGGATTGCGATGCTCTGGCACATCCCACTGGAGAATCGGTGGCGCGTCGGGATCGCTGGCCGTGGTGAGGAAGACGTAATGTGCTCGGACGTGGGGGACAAGGAGATCGATAGTCTCGGCGTCCGGCAGAATGGCGTGCCGAAACTTGTCCCAGGTCATGACCGTTGCAGGCAACTCCAGCGTCGTGTGCGGCCCGTGTCCTTTAGGGACAAGATGCGCAAAGACACCGGCGCCTGCGGGCGCCGCATCAACCGCGGCCGGACGCCATATCGCTTCAATCTCATCCAGGCGGGCAAAGCGGCGCTTGAGAGCGTTCGCAATGCCCATCTGCTCAACAATCTTTTCGGCCTGCGCAATCGTCGCGGCGGCAGGCGCGGCTTGGGGGCGCTGGTATCGCAGCGGGTGCATCTTGGCATCGAACCGTGCTTTAATGTCCTCAAACGGTAAGCCGAACCTAATATCCTCCAGCAACGCGCCGATCATGCTAGCACGCGGATGGCAGAAGCCTGCCGGAGCCAGAGCCACGGCTCTCCACAGCAGCGCCTGCCGCGTCTTCATACTCTTGGTGCGACGCATGTCTTGCACCGTGACTAGCCATTCGGCGGCGCCTAGCAAGTGCTCGGAGCGATAGAGTGCCTCGGCTTTGAGCACGCGCACGGCTTGTGCCAGATGGTCCGCGCTGAACTCATCCAGTGTGCGCATCACATTAGCGAAGTCCTCACGCTTCTCGGCCATGGCCTGAGAGGGCGTGAGTGTCGTCTTGTGCAGTTTGCTGTACGTGCCCGGCAATGTCGCCGCCAGATGCGTCCAGCCGCCGCTTTGTGATGTTCCCATCAGCACCTTGTCGTGGAAGAAGACCCCCGTCACCTTAGCGGATAGCACCTTGCGCACAAGGGCGGCAAAGGGTTCGACATACTCGTCGCTGGCGGCTATTTGCCAGAACGGGCTAACCGTTGTGCCGTCGTCGCCGACCACAACCAACCCGCCAAAGGATGTCACGAAGTGCCGACAGGCGTGGCAGTTGTGATGTTGCCGCATGGCTGCGGGGAAAGCGTTCAGATATGTCTCGAAAAGCGCAGAGGCATCCGTCGTAAACAGTATTTTGGTGTGATCGGTCAGACATGCCTGGAGGTGATCTGCCATGCGCGTGACGTGACCGTCGAAAACGGGGTCTGGCGCCGGCGCCGGTTTAACAATTGAAGTCGTGCTTATGATGTTCACGTGATTTCTCTCGTCGTTTACTGCGTTAGCCCGTGAAACCCACAGGCTTTAGCCGTGGGAGGTAAGGGCTTCACCCGCTTCACCCGCTTTAGCCTCATCCTGTACCACGCGCTTTTCTCTGATAACAGCCGTGATATGGGTCGGTTGGGTCGTCTACCCAAACGTCGCTAAATGGTACATGCTCCATTGATTGCCCTTTCTCGGCATGCTAATGGCCGGCAATCCCCATGCAGGTGTAGGGATACCACACGACATCCGAATTAGGACGAAAGACCGGCATATAGCCGCACACGCGGCCGGGCGGGGATGTCGTGCCGTCGATGGGGAAGGTAGTGGCCGTGTGTGCGCTCACCGTGTTCATGACCAACATAAAGACAATGCCGATCAAGATGCCCTGGATCATACGAATCATTTTTCTACCTTTGTTCCGCTGCATTGTGTGCAACGATGTCCATGTTCCGCAAACATGAGCGTTCACGCTCGAAGATGCGCCCACAGATGACACAACGGTCTAGGTAGAACGCAGTCGTACCCCACACCATGTACGGACTGTCTGCTTTTTCAATAGCGTGATCGTGAGCGGCTGGCGTGTTATCGAGGTTGGTCATGCGTTGCCTGCTCCCGATCCCACAGGGCTGGCACTCACGTAACCATCGTCCTCAACTGCTAGATGCTCAGGACAACGTACCTGTGTCCTGTCGGGCGCGTCCCAGATACGCCACCCACACGAACGCAACGCTTCGGCGCCGTCAGTTTCCGTTATCATATTCGCCAGTGGCGCAAGGCCCATCTGAAACGATGAACCACAGATACCACACTCAGCATGAAATACGAACCATATCTTGCCACCACGAGTCGCCATCTGCTTACCTCCTTGCCGAATCTAATGGGCTATGTCTTTCATCGACGCCGAAGCGTCCGTGATCTTCCGGTTAGCTAGGCAGCCACTTGTAGGCGGGCGATCATGACGCGCAGGGCGTCCACCGACCTGTTCAGCATCTCTTTCTCATTGAGTGCGGCGCCGGTGGGCAAGACGCCATCGACGGCGGTATCCGCGATGGTCTTCTTGTAGTCGATCACAGCCTTGCGGTAGTGGTCCCACGACCACACCTCGTCGGCTATGGCAATCTCGACCTGGGGGATGACGACCTCGATTCTGGCGAAGCGCGATCCTTGCCGATAGATGCGCCCCATGAGTTGCTGATAGCCCGCATGGTGCCAGGGCAGCGACGCGACGATCAGACGGTCGCACCGCTGTTGCAAACCGTCCAGTCCTTCACGGATGACGGGCGAGCCGATCAGCACGTCCAGGTCGCCCGCGATGAACGCGGCGATGGTCGCGGCGTTGTCCTGCGTCTGGCCGGTGCAGACGCCCGCGCGCAGACCGGCGCGGGCTACGGCGTCGCGCAGCGGGCCGATGACGCCCGTGGTGTAGTGCGTGTAGATCACCGTCCCCGGCGTCAGCGCCGCCTCGATGGCGGGGAGCTTCACCGCCGTCAGGGCGCGCTCCATGCCGGATACGTCGCCCCGCTGCAAGGCGGCTAGCCGGTCCAGCAACGACAGGCCATCAACGCGGGGGTAGGTGATGACGACCTCCTGGGCGTAGGTGGGGATAGCGCGGAAGCATGAGAGGATGAACCGTTCGTGCAGGTCCAGGGCGTTGGCGATGGTTGGCTTTGTCTCCAGCGCCGCGTCCTCCACCCCCGTCACCGTTTCAAGCAGGTCCACGCCTTCGGCCAGGTGGTTGATGACCGGCGTGGCCGTCATGCCCAGCACGCGCAGGTCGGGGTTGGTCATGCGCGCACGCTCCACGAAACGCCGGATCACGCCATGTCGCTTGCTCGCCACCAGTGTGCCATGCTTGGCGTTGTGCATCTCATCGAGCACGATCATGTCCACGCGGCCCGCGTCAAGGATGCGCGCCGTCAACGCCTCTCCGTCCTCTTGCTGGAACGCCTCATAGTTGAGCAGCAGGTAGGTCGGGCGCTCTGCGTCTTTATCTCTATCCCCATCCGCGTCCAGGGTAAGGGCATAGGGGCCGCGCTCTTTGAGCAGCACGCGGCTGTCGGGGAACGCGGCGTGTATCTCGCCCGCCCACCCGCTCTCGCTGTTGAGCAGGGTGCTATTGGCGGCGACAACGACGGTGAAGCGCGCATCGACGACACGGCTTGCCAGGATCGCGGAGAGGGTCTTGCCCGCGCCCGGCGCCGACCAGTTGCCGATGTACCGACGTGTGAGCACGCGATGGGCGATCAGGCGTTGCATCAACAAGGGCGGCGCGAACAGGCCGTTGACGTGGTAGGCGTACCCATCAGGGACCGGAAGCTGTGTAACGGCGTTCCACTCGTCGGTGAACTCTTGCCGGACGCGCGCGGCGTAGGCGCCCGCTGGATAGGCCACCAATTCAAGGAGCACCGGCGCCATGCTGTCGGCGGCCAGGGCGAGGCGCCAGAGTTTGGCGCGGGCGCTTTCGATCAGCGAGGCCACGAACGCGCCGTCGCCGTCAGCGTCGTCGTCCTCCGTGGCCCCGTTGGCGCGGCTCAGGGCGTCGATACTCGTCAGGATGGCGCGTGCCTGTTGCGCCGCATCTCCTATCTCCTGGGGTATGGCACTCGTGGCGATGGGAAGGGGCGCTATCGTGGACGCGCCACTGGGCGTCGGGAGCAGCGGAGACAGGCTATCCACGTCAGTGGGCCGCTCATCCTGATGAATGGCGGCGTCATCGTTCATATCCTCGTCGTCGCCCACATCGGCAAGGATTGCGATGGTTTGGCGGACGACCTGCCCCGCAGGGGCGCCCTGTGTCACGGACCACAGGTGACGGACGGCGGCTTTCGTGCGGGGGGACTTAAATTGAGATGACGCGGGATCAAGGCCATTGTGCCTGAGAAGACGCCACAAATCACTCTCAGTCAACGCGGGAAGCGCCGGCGTCATATCGGTAAGAAACGCAATCAATGCATAGGCGGTCCATTGATTGCGGACACCCAAGAAGTCGCTCCAACCGCGCCATTTATCTTTGTATAATCGCCAAGGACTGGCTGGAATGTCCGTAGGCTTAGGGTCATGCTGCTCTAATCCTCCTTGACTCCATAGCGCGTACTCCTTGGCATCATGTAGCCCTTCATTTCGCACAAACGCTCGCGCATCCTCGAAGCTTCGGTATTTGCGATTAACCCGAGCAACAAAATCTGTGCCCAAAAAGTCACCCATTCCCTGCCACTCATCCTTATAGACCGTATTGGGGTTGGCTGGAATGTCCGTAGGCTTAGGGTCATGCTGCTCCAGTAAACCCTTACACCAGAGGCTGTACTCTTTAGAGTTGCGTAACCCTTCGGCGTGTACATGCGCCCGCGCTGACACAAAACTACGGTAAAGACGCTTGTACGGCATGACTGTTTTTACCGCAAGAAAATCTCCCCATCCGCGCCACTCCCCTTTGTAAACTTGATCTGCCGTAGACGGAATATCAACAGGCTTTACATCGTGACCATGTAGTAACCCTTGACTCCATAGCGCGTACTCCTTGGCATCATGTAGCCCTTCATTTCGCACAAACGCTCGCGCATCCTCGAAGCTTCGGTATTTGCGATCTCGTGACGCAATGGTATACGTGCCCAAAAAGTCACCCATTCCCTGCCACTCATCCTTATAGACCGTATTGGGGTTGGCTGGAATGTCCGTAGGCTTAGGGTCATGCTGCTCCAGTAAACCCTTACACCAGAGGCTGTACTCTTTCTGGCTACATATCCCCTCACTCCGCACGTAAGATCGCGCCGCCTCCCATGACCTGTATTTGCGACTCCGTGACCCAATTCTTCCCGTGCCCAAAAAGTCACCCATTCCCTGCCATTTGTCCCTATATACGTTATAGGGAGTCAAAGGAATATCAGTGGGCCTAGGGTTATGTCCTGTTAGCAACCCCTTGCACCAAAGATTGTACTCTTTCACACTACGTAGCCCTTCGGCGCGGACATACGTTCGCGCGTCCTCGAAGTTCCTGAACTGCCCAAATCTTCCGACCATACCATCACCCCCCCCCAGTTCCCCTTACCGTCCAGTTCCCGCACTCAATGCCCCTTTCCATAAACGCAGGATGTTCCGGGCTACACAGTTGGCTCCGCGCCTGATTAGCCTCAACGTGCCCTCAATCGTGGAGGTGTGTCCTTTTACCGGCTCCTTATGCCACGCGTGGTACTCTGCCACACTATTCAAGCCTTCGGCGCGTACATACGCCCGTGCGGCCTCAAAGTCCCTAAACTGCCCTTTGCTCCCAGCCATACTTGTTCCTCCTTGTCTTGTGTCTGTCTTGGTACTCTGGGCGTGATGATCCCACCCGCACATGATCGCGTTCGCGAACCATCCGAGCATCGTGCCTTCCTCCTTGTCGAAGACAATAGGCTATAGCTTCTCGCGCCGCACAGACAAAACGATCCCAATGCGCCAATATAAAGCCCCGCACCTGTAGCGAAAATGCTACGGGTGCGGGGCTTTTCGCATTGTCCCAGCGACGTTATAGACGGTCGCGCTGAGGCAAACGAGGCAACTCTGGTCGTGGCTTGCAGAATACGATAGCGGCGCCGTGCTGACAAATGAGGTCAAGCTCGCCGTAGCGGCAGTGGTAGTTGCGCGCCATGACGGTGTAGCCGGCAGCCTCCAGGAGTCGCGCGGCGATGTCTTCGCCGCGCGCGCGCCCAGCGCCGCACGATAGGTGCTCACTCCACGACCTCCTTTGTCGAATCATGGCCTGGCCCTAAAGGACCATGGCAGGGCACGGACCCTGAAGGGTCTTTGTCGCGTGCAAACTATTCGCCACCCGCCGCTTTAAGAGGCACAGGTGGAGGTAGATCGGCACGTTCACGATTCGCGCGTATGTATTGCAGCGTGGCTAAGAACTGACGATGCGTCGTAATTTGCACAAAGTGGTAGCTTTTAGTCCATAGGTGACCACCAAGGAGATCGCTACGCAACTCCGGGAAAGCGGCGAAGAAGGCGTACGCCGAACCACCCTTGACGTAGTTTACGATAGTGCCGCGCGCAAAATCGGGGAAGTCTTCTATCATCATATGCACATGCGTCGGCATGATCTCCCACGCCGGGCACATGATTTTATGGCGACAAATGGGGCATGGTTCAGAAATAGGGTAACAGTGTGCGGACGGGAAGAGGAGGATAGGACATGCGTCCCCTGTCGTATGCTAGAGGTGTAGAAATCTCAGCATAGACAGGGAGGAAGACATGCCCTATCGGT
>JAABUU010004644.1_pt1 | contig 15992 bp, 20 predicted proteins | sample 5559301 | NCBI WGS metagenome assembly JAABUU01 (sample SAMN10711884, study PRJNA513360) | rock metagenome | isolation source: Antarctica rocks | place: Antarctica: Victoria Land, Richard Nunatak white | reverse complement strand
AGCGCCTTCAGTTCGGCAGACGATAGCGCGTCCAGGTCGGGCGGAGGTGACATCCCCATATGGATTCAGAACCCGCCGCGGCGCGCCAGCAAAATCTCGCGCGCGCCCGGAGTTTTGCCCCTCTTACTGTGTCGCACGGTAAGCCGTTGATGTAGCGTCCACTACCGCTGCTATCAGCCGATCGCCCGCAGCCCGCCTTTCCGCACTATCGCTAACAGCCGCAACGCCGGGCCGCCCGGGCGCTTGGTGCCGCGCTCCCAATCGGAAACAAGGTTCTTGGAGACATTGAGATAACGCGCGAACACCGGCTGCGAAACAGCCTCCTTCTCTCTGATCGCCCTGATCTCTTCGGGTCTCAGAAGGAAGGCCGGCGTCAGACAGGCCTCATCGAACTCCCGCATCGTCTGCTTGTCGACTGCGCCGCTCTCGTGGAAGCCCTCGACCATCTCATGGACGGCCGCCATCGCCTCGCTCTTGTACGTCTTGGCCATCGCACTTCACCTCCGTCATTCGACCGCTCGCGACTTCGGCGTCGAGCTGGTCCTCGCTGAACGCCAGCACCAACTTGGCCGCCGCTTTGTAGACCGCCTCTTCATGGGCGGTCAGGTTCGCCCGATCACTCTTCGCGAACCCGAATACGAAAATTGCCCGCACCCCCGACCTGAAGATCAGGATGGTGCGGTAACCGCCTGACCGCCCCGACCCCGGCCGCGCGATCCTCTGCTTGAGGAGCCCGCCTCCGAGGTCCGCGTCAACCAAGCCGATCTCGGCACGGCTTACCGCCTCACATAATGCCGCGTCGGAGATGCGCTCCTTCGTGGCGAACTTCCGGAACCAGGAGCTTTTCAACACTCTCACGATCGGATGAGCCAGATGCGGAGTATCACACTAGGCATGACACACGCAAGCCTGCCGGACTGCATGTCAATAGACACGGGCATTCTCGCCGGCAGTTCGCTCGTGCCGGCGTTCGGCGACCCAGGCCTGAAGATCAGGCACGGCGTAGCGGACGAACTTGCCGAACTTGTAGAACGGCGGTCCACCGCCGAGCGAGCGGTAGCACTCCAGCGAGTGCGGGCTCAGCGCGAGGTAGCGAGCGGCGGCTTCGGTGTCGACGAACGGGATCAAGCCGGTGTCGTCGACCTCCTTTGCCCGGCGCATGATTTCCAGCGGCGGCCAGCGGCCTTCGGGATTGCGGCAATCAGACATGCTCCGCCCCCTCGAGCTGCGTGACCCGGCGGGCTGGCTTCGGTGGGGCGGGGCGGTTCTCGCCTTTCCGATTCCGGTACGGTCGATAGTTGCCGACCCCGATGCTCGCCGAACGGCTATCGACGATCGTCTTGATCGCCCTTGGCGCAGCTGCCGCTGCTGCCGTCGCCGGGTCAGTGGGTGGTCGCTGGAGAAGGTCCACATCGGCCGCGGAAGCCGCACCCTGAACGATCCTGCGTCTGCGCAAAGCAACGGTCTCGGCAGCCTCGCGGATCGGGTCGTCCTCGGTATGAACGTAGCGTATGAACATGGTGGCCGTCTTATGAGCGGTGAGTGCCATGCCGACCTTCAATGGGACGCCGGAGTTGGCGATGTCGGTGGCGGCGCGGTGCCGGACCGCGTGCGTCCCGCAATGCGGGAGGTCTGCGCGTTCCAAGATGCGGCGCCAGCCCGCCCAGTAAGTGTGCTTCGACATGGGTTTGGAGCCGTCGAAGAGGGCCGGAACTACGAACTTCGAGCCTTGGTAGCGCGGCGCGGCGCGCAGCAGCAGTGCCGCTTCGGCGCTGAGCGGCTTGGACATGCCCCCGGTTTTGCTGTCTGGCCAGATGACGCGGCGATGCGTGAAGTCGATCCAGTCCCATTGGAGTTCGAGCACTTCGGACATGCGTGCGGCGAAGTCGAACTGCAGCCGGATCGCGAGGGTCAGGGCCGGGTGCTCCAGGCCTTCTGCGTCGGCATGGTCCAGGTAGGCATACAGGCGCGCCAGCTCGTCGTCAGTGATGAGACGCGTGCGCTTCGAACCCGTGTACTTCTTGACGTGCCTGCACGGGTTCGTGCCGTCCGGCCTCAGCCCCCAGAGTTCGGCCAGGTTAAACATCTTTCGGAGCAGCGAGAGCGCGTGGTTCGCGGCGGTCGGCCTATCGCGCAGCCGGCCGACGAGATCGGCGATTTCGGATCGTTTAACGTCCGCAACCTTGATCTTTCCCAGCGCGGGCAGGACGTGGACCTTCAGCGTGATGCGATTGCCCTTCACCGTGGAAAGCTTGTTCCTCGACTCGGAGTGCTCGACCATGAAGCGGTCGCTCAGATCCTTCACTGTCGGCGCCGTGCGGGCGACCTGCCGCTCTTGGCTCGGGTCAGCCCCGCCCCGAATGGAGGCGAGGAAATCCTGGGCGAGCTTGCGCGCCTGGTCGACGGTGAGCTGGCCGTAGGTGCCCAGCGCCGGTTTCCGCCTCTCGCCGGTGGGCGTCCTGTATGAGAGCATGAAGGTCTTGCGCCCGGCTGGCGTTACCTTGCACAAGAACCCGGGGACAATGGTGTCCCTGATTTCGTAGTCGCGGGCGGTGGGCCTGGCGGTGTCAACGACGCTCTTAGTAAGCTTGATGGAAGGCATGTCTGGCTCCTAGCTGGACCCGCTTTCCAGGAGCCACATAGGAGCGGCGCTAGGGAGGACCGGATCGCGTTCCGTCGAGGACCGGCGTAGGATACGAGAAGCTAACCTGCTGTTCTAGCTTGCTTTATCCTACTCCAGCGCGCTCGAGCGTAGGGGAGCGTAGCCTATTCAAAACGGCTCAAAATCCGGTTCTGGTGACAGAGTGTCGGTTCGATTCCGACCGCCCGCACCACCCTCAGTTGGCGACCTCTCCGGCCAAGTGGAACGTGCCCTCCAGCATCGGCACGCAGCGCCCGCCGACCTTCACCTCGACCACCTGCCCGGCTTCCTTGCGCGCGCGGGCCAGCAGCAGGCTCGGGCGTCCCATGTCCACGCCCTGCTCGACACGCAGCCGCAGGTCGAGCACCGGCTCCGGCGCCAGGTCGGCCAGCAGCGCCACCAGCGCGCAAGTGGCGCTGCCGGTAGCGGGGTCCTCGTCGATGCCGGAAAGCGGCGCGAACATGCGCGCCTGCACGTCGTTGCCATCGCGCACATAGGCGAACACGGCATTCGCCCCGCTGCACGGCAAATGCCGCCGGAACGCCGCCCTGTCGGTCTGCATTCGGGCCAAGGCGCCGCGACTCGACAATGCCACGATGACGAAGGCCAGTCCGACCGAGGCAGTCACCGGACCGTGCGCCATGGTCGCGACGTCATCCACCGCCAGGGAGAAACAGGCGGCAATGTCTGCCGCCGCCATCGCGTCGCGGCGCTGCAGGCGTTCGGGCGCCGTCAACTCGGCGCCGACCATCGTGCCGCCTTCCCGCAGCAGGTCGACCGGCATCAGGCCGGCCGCCTCCTCGAACACCAGCCGCTCGCCAGCCCCAGCCGAGTCCAGGCGTCCGAGCACGAAAGCCGTGCCGACGTTGGGATGGCGGGCAAACGGCAATTCGCTTCCCGGGGTGAAGATGCGGACCCAGGCGTCATGGTCCGGTGAGCGTGGCGGCAGCACGAAAGTGGTTTCGGAGTAGTTGAACTCGCGCGCCACCGCCTGCATCTGCGCTGCCGTCAGCCCCTCGGCGTCCAGCACGACCGCCAGTGGGTTGCCGCCGAACGGCCGCTCGGTAAACACGTCGACGGTGACGAAGCGCCGCCGCATCACTCCCACCTCACTCCGCCGCGCGAGCCGTGGAGGAGCCGCGCCAGAGGTCGATGCCGCCCTCGGTCGCGTCCCGGTCGATCTCCGCCAACTCGTCGGCGCTGAACGCCAGGTTGCCCAACGCATCCAGCGAATCGTCGAGCTGGCTCACGTTGCGCGCGCCGATCAGCGCCGAGGTCACTCGCGGGTCACGCAGCGTCCAGGCCAGCGCCATCTGCGCGAGGCTCTGCCCACGGCGCTCCGCCATGGCGTTGAGGGCGCGGATGCGGGCCAGGTTCTCGTCGCTGAGCAGCTTCGTGGACAGCGACCCGTTCTTGGCCGCGCGCGCATCGCCGGGCACGCCGTCGAGGTACTTCGCCGTCAGCATCCCCTGCGCCAGCGGCGAGAAGGCAATGCAGCCGACGCCCAGGTCGCGCAGGGTGTCGAGCAGTTCGACCTCGATCCAGCGGTTCAGCATCGAATAGGACGGCTGGTGGATCAGCAGCGGCGTGCCAAGCCCGCGCAGGATCTCGGCGGCCTTGCGGGTCAGCGCGGGCGAGTAGGAGGAGATGCCGACATACAGCGCCTTGCCCTGCCGCACCGCATGGTCGAGCGCGCCCATCGTCTCTTCCAAAGGCGTGTCGGGATCGACCCGGTGGCTGTAGAAGATGTCGACGTAATCGACCTTCATCCGGCGCAGGCTCTGGTCGAGGCTGGCGGTCAGGTATTTGCGCGAGCCTTTGTTGCCGTATGGGCCGGGCCACATGTCGTAGCCGGCCTTGGTCGAAATCACCATCTCGTCGCGGTACGGCTTGAAGTCGCGCATCATCACCTGGCCGAACATCTCCTCCGCCGAGCCGTACGGAGGGCCGTAGTTGTTGGCGAGATCGAAATGCGTGACGCCGCGGTCGAACGCCCGCCGCAGCACCGCGCGCCCGGTCTCGAACACGTCGGCGCCGCCGAAGTTGTGCCACAACCCCAGGGAAATCGGCGGCAGTTCAAGCCCGCTGCGGCCACAGCGGCGGTAGGTGGCTGTGTCGTAGCGTTCGGCGGCGGCGTCGTAGGCCATATTGAAGGCTCCTGTGTCAGCGACGTGCGGGCGGCGCCCAGTCGGGCGACGTGTCACGGTCGGGATGTTGATAGATCACGAGGTTGGGCATTGGTTGCGTGGCCTCGTCCGGAATTTGCCCCACATGCCGCCACCACGGCAGCCGCGACTCGATGCCGATCTGTTCGTCCGGCGTGACCGCGCCCGGCTCGTCCAGCGTTCCGACGCCGACGCTGATGCGCTCGCCCGGCGTGAAACGGAACGTGAGCGGGGTGCCGCAAGCGGCGCAGAAGTCGCGGGCGGCGGCGGACGAGCTTTGGAATGTGGCGGGCTGCCCGCGCGTCCAGGCAAGATCGGTGGCGGGCAGCGTGGCGGAGACGAGGAAGGCGCCGCCGCCGGCCTTCTGGCACATGCGGCAATGGCAGATGCTGGCGCTGATGGGCGTGGATGCCAGCGCGTAGCGCACCGCCCCGCATTGGCAGCCGCCGGTCAGACGCTCGGCCATTTCTAGTTTCTCCCTCTCCAGACGGCGTCAGCTTAAACCCGTCGGATCGGTCCTGGGTAGGCTGCCACCAGCGGGTCCGAGGTCAACAAGGTAAGGCCCTCGACGGTTGCCTGAGCGACGAGCAGGCGATCGAACGGGTCCTTGTGATGGTTCGGCAGGCTTCCCACCGCCACAGCGTGATCGCTGCTTATCAGCAGTTCGAGATAGCCGTTGTCCACCAGGCCGCGCCGCAACAAGCCGGGGTCGACCTTGAAGGTGTCACGACCGAGCCCGTTCTTGATCGCGACCTCCCAAATGCTCGCGGCGCTGAAAAACAGGTCGTTGGCGGGATCGTTGAGCAGTTCGATGGTCTCAGCCGATAGCGCGGATGCCTTGGTGGGGTCGAACTCGGCCGCCCACAGCAGCAGATGTGTGTCGAGCAGCAGCTTCACTCGCCGCCGCCAAACATCTCCTCGATCTCGACGCTGCCCAAGCGGTCGAAATCGTCCGGCACGACGATCTGTCCGGCCATGAACCCCAGGCGACGCATTCGCCCCGCTTCCGGAGCATCCAGCGCCATGACCTTGACCAGCGGCTTGCCGGCTTTGGCAATCACGAACGGCTCGCCCTTCACGGCAAGATCGACAAGCCGCGATAGCTGGGTCTTGGCCTCGTGAATGTTGAACGTTCGCATCGCGCCACCTAAACTTAGTCCATCTGACTTAGTTCGCGTGGATGCCGTTGTAAACGTTGCCCCAGCTTAATAAAGCAAACGCGCCCGGATCGTGCCCTCGATTGCTCGCAACTCCTCCAACAGCGTCTCGTCCCCCACAACCCCACCATTGCGGCGCGTGTCGGTCTCAATCACCACGTAGCCTACATCGCCCTCGGTCTGCAGGAACTGGGCGGCGATGTTAAGGCCGCGTGCCGAGAACACGTCGTTCACCCGGCGCAGCAGGCCAGGCACGTTGCGGTGGACGTGCATGTAGCGGGCGCCCGACGGCCGTGGCGGCAACTGCACCTGAGGGAAGTTGACCGCGCCCAGCGTTGCTCCGGTGTCGCTGTAGTCGACCAGCTTGCGCGCCACCTCGGCGCCGATCCGCTCCTGCGCCTCGGCCGTGGAACCGCCGACATGCGGCGTCAGGATGACGTTCGGCAAGCCCTGCAACGGCGTCTTGAAGCGCTCGGCGTTCGACGCCGGCTCGACCGGGAACACGTCGATTGCCGCCCCCAGCAGATGCCCGTCTTGCAACGCCCGCGCCACCGCATCCAAGTCGACGACGGTGCCGCGGGCGTTGTTGATGAGAATGCCGCCGGGACGCATAGCGCGCACCTCGGCCTCGCCGATCAGCCCGAAGGTCGCCAGCGATTCCGGCACATGCAGGCTGACGACATCGCTGTGCCCCAGCAGTTCGTGCAGGTCGGCTGCCTTCTGCGCGTTGCCGTGCGGCAGCTTGTCCTGTGTGTCGTGGTAGAGCACGCGCATCCCGAATGCCTCGGCCAGCACCGAAAGCTGGCTGCCGATGCTGCCGTAGCCGACGATGCCGAGCGTCTTGCCGCGCAGCTCCCAACTGTTGGCCGAGGACTTGTCCCAATCGCCGCGATGCGCCGCCTCGCTCTTGGCGGGGATGCCGCGCATCAGCATGATCGTCTCGCCCATCACCAGCTCGGCCACGCTGCGGGTGTTGCTGAACGGCGCGTTGAACACCGGGATCGCCCGCATCCGCGCCGCCTGCAGATCGACCTGGTTGGTGCCGATGCAGAAGCAGCCCACCGTGAGCAGCCGGTCGGCGGCGGCGAACGCCGCCTCGGTAAGCTGGGTGCGGCTGCGGATGCCCAGGATGTGCGTGCCCGCCATCGCCTCGATCAACGCCGCCCCGTCCAGCGCCTTCTTCTGCCGCGACACGTTGGCGTAGCCGGCCCGCGCGAACAGGTCGACGGCGCTGTCGTGCACGCCCTCCAGCAGCAGCACGCGGATACGATCCTTGGAAAGCGACAGCGTGGATTGGGACATGCGGCAGGCCTCGGCTATGAGGAAGCATGGTTGTAACCGGAGCCGCCTTGTCCGCCAGTGCCGAGAGCGAGCTGCGCCGCCTGCTCGACATCATGGCCGCCCTGCGCCACCCGCAGAACGGCTGCCCTTGGGACGTTCGCCAGGATTTCGCCAGCATCGCGCCGTACACGATCGAGGAAGCCTACGAAGTCGCCGACGCCATCGCCCGCCAGGATTTCGCGAGCCTGCCGGACGAGCTGGGCGATTTGCTGTTCCAGGTCGTCTACCACGCCCGCATGGCCGAGGAGGCCGGGCACTTCGTCTTTGCCGACGTGGCCCGAGCCATCGGCGACAAGATGATCCGCCGCCACCCGCACGTGTTCGGCGCCGACGCCGCCCGCGATGCCCAGGTCCAGAGTGTCGCCTGGGAGGAGCAGAAGCGTGTGGAACGGGCAGCGCGGGCGGAGACCGGCACGCTGGCCGGCGTGGCGGTCGGCCTTCCGGCACTGACCCGCGCGGCCAAGCTCTCGGCCCGCGCCGCCCGCGTCGGCTTCGATTGGCCCGATGCCGGCGCGGTGCTCGACAAGCTCGACGAGGAAGCCGCCGAGTTGCGGGCCGAGTTGCCAATCGCCGACCGCGACCGGCTGGAGGACGAACTCGGCGACCTGCTGTTCGTCCTGGCCAACCTGGCGCGCAAGCTGGCGCTCGACCCGGAGGCGGCCCTGGCTCGCGCCAACCGCAAGTTCACCCGCCGGTTCGGTGGCGTCGAGGCCAGGCTGGCCGCCGAGGGCCGCACCCCTTCGGACGCCACCCTGGCCGAGATGGAGGCGTATTGGCGCGCGGTAAAGCGGGATGAAACTGAGGCGTGAAGCTGGAAGCCGTAGAAGGTTCGACGATGCCGCTCGTGCTATTGGCCGGCAAGGACGGTTTGACGCCGGCAGCCACCTCTTTAAGGATGGCGCCATGATCCTGCTCATCGACAACTACGACAGCTTCACGTTCAACCTCGTGCATTTCCTGGGCGAACTCGGGGCGGAGTGCGACGTGCGCCGCAACGACTCGCTCACCGTGGACGAGGCCCTGGCCCTGCAACCGGAGGCGATCGTGCTCTCGCCCGGCCCCTGCACGCCGAACGAGGCCGGCATCTGCCTCGACCTCATCGCGGCGGCGGCGGGACGGGTGCCGATCCTGGGCGTCTGCCTCGGCCACCAGGCGATCGGCCAGGCGTTCGGCGGCGAGGTGGTGCGCGCGCCGACGCCGATGCACGGCAAGGTCGACAACATCGTGCACGCCAGCAGCGACGTGTTCGCCGGCCTGCCGAGCCCGTTCCGCGCCACCCGCTATCACAGCCTGACGGTGCGCCTCGACACCCTGCCCGACACGCTGGTCGCCACCGCCTACACCGAGGACGGGCAGGTCATCATGGGCCTGCGCCATCCGACGCTGCCGGTGTTTGGGGTGCAGTTCCATCCCGAGAGCATCGCCAGCGAACACGGCCACGCCTTGCTGGGAAACTTCCTGGCGCTCGCGCGCGGACGCAACGCGCTGTCCGGTCGCGCCGCCTGAACGACCGCCGCATGTCCAACCCTCCCGCGTCGGCAGGCAACCTCAAGCCGGTGCTGGCCACGCTCGCCAACGGCGGCACCCTTGATGAAGCGGAGTCGGAAGCGGCGTTCGGCATCATCATGTCGGGTGAAGCCACGCCCGCGCAGATCGCCGGGTTCCTCATGGCGATGCGGGTGCGCGGCGAGACCGTGGCCGAACTGACCGGCGCGGTGCGCGCGATGCGGGCGAGGATGGCCGGGGTGGATGCGCCGGCGGGCGCCATGGACGTGTGCGGCACCGGCGGCGACAACGCCGGTACGCTCAACGTCTCGACCGCGGTGACCTTCGTGCTGGCGGCGTGCGGCATTCCGGTGGCCAAGCACGGCAACCGGGCATTGAGTTCGCGCACCGGGGGAGCCGATGTGCTGACGGCGCTCGGCGTCGACGTCGATGTGCCGCTGGACCGGCTGCCCGGCATCCTGCGCCGCGTCGGCTGCGCGTTCCTGTTCGCGCCGCGCCACCACGCGGCGCTTCGCCACGCCGCCGGGCCGCGCGTGGAGCTTGGCACCCGCACCATCTTCAACCTGTTGGGACCGTTGGCAAACCCGGCCCGCGTCACGCGGCAACTGACCGGCGTGTTCGATCCCGTCTGGGCGCGCCCGATGGTGGAGACGCTGCAACGCCTCGGTACCACCGATTGCTGGCTGGTGCATGGCCACGGCCTGGACGAGCTGACCGTTGCCGGCGAGAACAGCGTCGTGGCGCTCCATCGGGGCGAGATCAGGAGTTTTACGGTGCTTCCCGAAGACGCGGGGCTGCAACGCGCGCCGGTGGCCGCGATAAAAGGTGATGGACCCGAACAAAACGCCGAGGCGTTGCTGGCGTTGCTGCTCGGTGCGGCCGGCCCCTATCGCGACACCGTGGTTTTGAACGCCGCCGCGGGCTTGGTGATTGCCGAACAGGCTGATGACCTGCGCCATGGCGCCATGCTGGCATCGGCGGCGTTGGACGACGGCGCCGCACTCGCGGTTCTGGACCGATTGCGGAGAGAGACGGCATGAGCGGACAGCAGACCATGGCCGACGAGGACGTGCTGGCGCGCATCTGCCGCGACACCAGGGCAGAGACCGCCGCTCGCCGCCAGCACACCAGCATCGAGGCGATGCGGGCGCGGGCGATCGCCGCGGGTGCGCCACGCGGGTTCGGCGCCGCGCTGATGCAGGCCGCCGCTGGCGACGGCTACGGCCTGATTGCCGAGATCAAGAAGGCGTCGCCCTCCAGCGGCCTGATCCGGCCCGAGTTCGATCCGGCGTCGCTTGCCCGCGCCTACGCCGAGGCCGGCGCCACCTGCCTTTCGGTGCTGACCGAGACCGCTCATTTCCAAGGCAGCACGGCCGATTTGCGAACCGCCCGCGCCGCCGTCGGGCTGCCGATCCTGCGCAAGGATTTTATCCTGGATGCCTGGCAGGTGTACGAGAGCCGGGCGATTGGAGCGGATTGCATCCTGCTCATCATGGCCGCCCTGACCGACGACCAGGCGATCGAGCTGGAGAGCGTCGCCCGGATGCTCGACCTCGATGTGCTGGTCGAGGTGCATGATCGCCGCGAGCTCGACCGCGCGCTGGGCTTGCAGACCAAGCTGATCGGCATAAACAATCGCAACCTCAAGACGCTGCACACCGATCTGAGCTTGACGGCCGAGCTTGGCCAGCATGTTCCGCCGGATCGCTTCCTGATTGCCGAGAGCGGCATCCGCAATCACGCCGACATCAAGGCCCTGAGCGATATTTCGGTCCGCAGCTTCCTGGTCGGCGAAAGCCTGCTGCGCCAGCGCGATGTGGCGCACGCCACCCGGCTGCTTTTGGGCGGCGCGTGAACACGCTCACCCACCTCGACGCCCAGGGCCGCGCCGCGATGGTGGACGTGGGCGGCAAGCCGGTCACCGACCGCGCGGCCACCGCCTGCGCGCGGGTCGTCATGCAGCCCGCGACCTTGTGCGTGATCCTGGCCGGCGAGGCCAAGAAGGGCGACGTCTTCGGCATCGCGCGCATTGCCGGGATCATGGCCGCCAAGCGCACCGCCGAGCTGATCCCGTTATGCCATCCGCTGCCGATCTCGGCGGTCTCGGTCGAGTTGGAGGCCGACGGCCCGGATAGCGTGTCGGTGATCGCCATGGTCCGCACCACCGGACGCACCGGGGTGGAGATGGAGGCGCTGACCGCCGCGAGCGTGGCGGCGCTGACGATTTACGACATGTGCAAGGCGATCGATCGCGGAATGCGGATCGACGGGCTTCGCGTGCTGGTGAAATCGGGCGGGGCCTCCGGCGACTTCCGGCAGGATTGATGATTTCGGTGGAAGCCGCGCGCGAGCGCATCCTTGCCGGCCTTTCGCCAAACTCCGCCGAGATCGTGCCGCTGGCCGAAGCCTGGGGCCGGGTAACCGCCGCCCCGGTGCTCGCGCGGTTGGTACAGCCGCCGCACGACATGTCGGCGATGGACGGCTACGCGCTGCAAGCCGCATCCGGTCCATGCGGCGCATCGCTGCCGGTCGTCGGCAGCGCTCCGGCCGGCCATCCATGGCAAGGCACGCTGCCGCGTGGTGCGGCGCTGCGATTGTTCACCGGCAGCGTCATGCCATCCGGCGCGGATTGCGTCGTGCTGCAGGAGGATGTCGAGCGCGATGGCGACACGATACTGTTGACGGAGGCGGCGCAGGCTGGCCGGCACATCCGCCGCGCCGGCCAGGATTTTGCGCTGGACGAAATGCTGATTGCCGCCGGCCAACGCATCGGCGCGCGGCAGGTAGGCCTTGCCGCGGCCGGCAACCATCCCTGGCTTGCCGTCCACCGACGCCCGCGTGTGGCGATCCTGGCCACCGGCGACGAGATCGCGCTGCCGGGCGAGCCGATCCCGGTGGGCGGCATCGTCAGTTCCAACGTCCATGCGTTGGCGGCCCTGGTGCGAGCCTGCGGCGGCACGGCCATGGTGTTGCCGGTGGCCGGGGACGACCGCATTGCCCTGGCCGCCGGAGCCCGCGCGGCGTGTGGCTGCGACCTGCTCGTGACCACCGGAGGCGCCAGCGTGGGCGATCACGACCTCGTCCGCGAAGTGCTGCAGGAACAAGGCATGGCGCTGGACTTCTGGAATATCGCCATGCGGCCGGGCAAACCCCTGCTGCACGGACACATGCACGGCCTGCCGGTGATCGGACTGCCCGGCAACCCCGTCTCTGCCCTGATTACCGCAATCCTGTTCCTCATCCCGGCGATCGAGCGGTTGAGCGGGCTGCCCGGCAATCCGCCCACCAGCGAACCGGCCCGCCTGGGCGCCGCCCTGCCGGCCAATGACGACCGTGCCGACCATCTGCGCGCCAGCCTTGGCCGGACACCCGATGGCGCTTGGCTGGCAACGGCGTTTGGACGCCAGGACTCGTCGATGCTGCGGGCGATGGCGCAGGCGGACTGCCTGATATTGCGTGCGCCATCGGCGCCTCCGGCAGCGCCGGGCGACATCGTGGACGTATTGCGGCTCGACCGGCTGGGAGTGTGACGGATACCCTTGACCCGGCCACGGGAACCTAACTAGAACATCGATAGTTGCCGGTTTGTTCCGGAAGTTCTGGACAAGGTTTTCCTCCATGCTGACGCGTAAACAGCACGAACTGCTGATGTTCATCGACGGTCACCTCAAGACCACCGGCTTCTCGCCCAGCTTCGAGGAGATGAAGGCCGCGCTGGACCTGAAGTCGAAATCCGGCATCCATCGCCTGATTTCGGCGCTTGAGGAACGCGGCTTCCTGGCCCGGCGCCGTCATCGCGCGCGCGCCCTGGAAGTGATCCGCCTGCCCGGCGATCCCATGCTGGCCGAGGCCGAGGGCATTGCGGCGCCCATCCGCGCGGCGTCGCCGTTCCTGCCCACCCTCATACGCGGCGACTTCACCGGCCACCTGCCCGGCGTGCGCGCAGCCAGCGAGGTAGGATCGGTCGGGTTGCCGATGTATGGCCGGATCGCGGCCGGGTTGCCGATCGAGGCGTTGCGCGACGGCGGCAGCCAAGTCGAGATTCCGGTGGCGATGGTTGCCAACGGCGAGCACTACGCTTTGGAGGTCGCCGGCGACTCGATGATCGAGGCCGGCATTCTCGATGGCGACACGGTCATCATCCGGCGCGGCGACATGGCGGAGAATGGCCAGATCGTGGTGGCGCTGGTGGACGATACTGAGGTGACGCTCAAGCGGTTGCGGCGGCGTGGCGACTCGGTTGCCTTGGAGCCGGCCAACCGGGACTACAAGGCGCAAATCTTTCCCTCTGGCCGCGTGCGCGTGCAGGGCCGGTTGGTGGCCCTGCTACGCCGCTACTGACTGTCGTTACTTGCCGCCGATGTGTTCGAGTTGCTGAACCGCATCAAGAGCCACCTGCGGCTCGATACGGCGGTCGATGCGGGTTTGCACGTGGGCGTAGCTGATCCGCCGATCCTGGGCGACGACGAAGCCGGCCGGCACCGGCAACGTCCATTCGTTGTTGCCGTTCATCTTCGGCAGCGGATGACCGAGCTTCTCATAGACCGCCCGCATCTTCGCATCCAACTCCCATACCAGCCGGTACTCACGGGCCACTTGGTTGCCGGCATCGGTCAACACCGGGAATTGCAAGCCGTTCCGCTCCACCGTGGCGGCGGCGTTGTCCGGAGTTTCCGGCGAGATTGCCACCAGTTCGGCGCCTTGGCGGCGCAGCTTGGGTCGGATCGCCGCCAGCGCACGCAGCGTCAGCGTGCAGAACGGGCACCAGCCGCCGCGAAAGAAGGTCAGCACCACCGGCCCGCGCTCCAGCAAGCCATAGAGCGAGATCAGCTTGCCGGCTTGGTTGGGCAAAATGAAGTCGGGCGCCAAGTCACCCGCCTTGAGCGCATGTTCGGTGAGACCGGCATGTTCCAAGGCCATGGCTGAAGCGCGCAGAGTGGCCGCCGTCTCTCGATCCGTTCGCTCCATAAAGCCAGCCATGAAAGCATCGAGCTGCCGAGTAAGGCCGTCCATCTTGTCCCCTTTGCCGGATCGACCGGCACCGTCTCCAAGAAATCAACTACTAGATCCTATATCGTCCATGACACGACGCCGGGTTAGGCGCATTGGGATAATGTCATCCATGTTACGAACTTAGAGATAGTGGATCTTCTCGCCGCCTTTCGCACCTTCGTCCGCATATCGGAAACCGGAAGCTTCTCCGCCGTCGCACGCGAGGTCGGCGCCACGCAACCGGCCATCTCACGCCAGGTAGCGCAGCTTGAGGAGCATCTGGGCGCCCGGCTGTTCCAGCGCAGCACCCGCAGCCTGGCGTTGACCGAGGACGGGCGCGACCTGATGCCACATGCCCGTCATGTGCTCGAAGCCGTTGAAGAGACTGAATCGGCGATCGGCCGTCGCAAGGCGTCGCCTTCCGGCACCGTGCGGCTGGGCTGTCCCTCGGTGTTCGGCCGGCTTTATGTTGCGCCACGGATTGGATCGCTGCTGGCCCGTTATCCCGACCTGTCGGTCGAGTTGTCGGTGGCTGACGACGTGCAGGACATGGTGCTGGCCGGGCTCGACCTTTCGGTGCGGGTCGGCGACATCACCGACGCCAGCCTGGTGGCCCGCCGCATCGGCTCGGCAGTCGGCCAGACGATCGCCTCGATCGATTACCTGGACCGCATGGGTGAGCCGCAGCATCCCGATGATTTGGCGAACCACGAATGTATCGTGTTCACCCGCTCGGCGGACCACGACCGATGGGTGTTCGAGGGCGCCGATGGGCCGGTCACGGTGCAGGTTCAGGGCCGCATGAAAAGCAACGACATCGAGGCGGTCTTGGCCGCCGCGGTCGGTGGCCTCGGCATCTCGCGCGTACCGGTTTGGATGATGCGTGACCAGCTTGCTGCTGGCCGGGTGCGGCGGGTGCTGGGAGGCTGGCGGGCGCAGTCGCGGCCGATCTATGCGGTCTATCCATCACGGCGCTTCCTGGCGCCGCGAACGCGCGCCATGATCGACTTCCTGGTCGATGAGTTCCGCCTTGATCCGTTAATCTCGGCCTATGGGGAAACCTAATTCCGCGCTTGCCACGCGGCATCTTACATACAGATAATGGACAGATGGTAACTCAGGCGCAGCAGGTGCAACGGTGAACGTGCTTGCCCCGCCCCGGGCGCGACTCTCGATCGAGGTCGTACACGATCTGGTATGCCCGTGGTGCTATCTCGGTCTGCGCCGCCTGTTGCGGACCATGCGCCGGCGCCCCGACCTGCTGTTCGACCTGACCTGGCGACCGTTCCTGCTCAATCCCGACATGCCGCGCGCCGGAATGCCGCGCAACGACTACGTGGTGCGCAAATTCGGTGGCGAGGAGCGTGCCCGCCGCCTTTACAGCACCGTCTCCGACATTGGGCGCAACGAGGGACTGGCGTTCCGCTTCGACCGCATCCGGCGCACGCCGTCCTCGATCGACGCGCACCGGCTGGCGCAATGGGGCACCGCCTATGGCGCCGGGGCGCAACTCGTGGAAGCGCTGTTCGCCGCGCATTTCACCGAGGGCCGCGATATCGGCGACATCGGCGTGCTGACCACCATCGCCATCACTTGCGGGCTGGACGGACGCACCGCATACGCGTTCCTCGCCAGCGGTGCCGAGAGCGATGCGGTACATGCCGAAAACCTGCGGGCGCACCGCCTCGGCATCAACGGCGTGCCGTGCTTCGTGGTCGGCGGCCGGCACGCCATCGCCGGGGCGCAGGAGCCCGAGGTGATCGAGCGCCTGGTCAACATCGCCGTCATCGAGGCGCTCGAGGGCTGAACGGCACCGCCATCCTGAATGGCTTCGGCCGCAGCCTTGGCGACGGCGTCGTTGGCCTGCAGGCTTTGCGCATCGCCCTTGACCAGGGCGTGGTGACGTCACCCGCAACGCTGTTCAGGTTAAGCGGCCTGGCGCCGATCCTGAGCGAGCTTTACGCGGCAGCCGGCGATTTTGCCGAGATCGTCGAATTGCCGCCGGAGTTCGCCACTCCCACTCGGCCGTTCGTGCCAGCGGCCCGCTTCGAGCGCTGTATCGACTTATACCAGTCATCCTAGACATTGACCGTTGCCCAGTCTCTGGTCCCGATTGAGCGGATGCGTTCGGGGTCATTGACCAGGAAGAGCCAAGCCTTCCTGCAAGCCTCGATGATTTCGTTGTAGCTG